>RCNJ01000042.1_pt1 | contig 105184 bp, 81 predicted proteins | sample 2041171 | NCBI WGS metagenome assembly RCNJ01 (sample SAMN09708213, study PRJNA481090) | feces metagenome | biome: feces | host: Pygoscelis adeliae | place: Antarctica: Rookery Lake | collected 2010-03-01 | reverse complement strand
GGGGGGTGGGTGGGGAAGAGGGATGGTGATTTGGGGGATTATACGAAAGAGGGGGGGGAGTATGATGAGGAGGGAATTCCGTATGCGCTTGATAGATTGGTTGCGTGGTAGGCACTTACATTGTTGATGGGGAAAGGGCGATGGGGTCGGAAAAGGCGTTACGGCAGGGTTTACAACGTACTGTAAACCACAATGAATTGCTTCCCCCAATCTCTCATCCACTATTAATTATTCCTCTCCCTTTCAGAAACGGAAATTACCCAATTGCCACTCCCGGCTGATGGGGTTACCAACTGCCGATATTTGAATTTATGAATTTAGATAGACAGACGAATTTATAGCCGTTTGGAGCATGTATTTTCAGTCCTTTATGCGGTTGTTGCTCATGCAGCTGCGTTAGTGTTAGTTATTAATTGAAGTTGGGGTTATGAATATCCTCTCGAACCGGCACGAAGTAACCAACAACGGCCAACCAAGTAGTTGCTCTCTCAACATGTAGCGTCCATCCAAAGACAACGAGAACTCCAAAATAACCGGGTTATTAGAATCTTAGGTGGCTGATCGTTTGTGCCCGCGACGCAAAAGGACGAAGATGATTTGGAACTTGATATGTATGGTTGCTGAGAGTCCGATAGCTGGTCGGACATCGGTTGGTGGTCAAGGCATATCCTGCGCTACACTGTGTACTCTCGAAGGCGACGAGCAATTCACCGCCACAAAGGTAGTATACAAGCTCTCTATTATCGGTGATTAAATCCATGTTTCCTTAGACTACACAAATGAAATCATCTATTTATCGCTACAAGCGAGGCGAGAGCAGTGTATATATATTCTCCAACCCGCCATTCTCATTCCCCAATTTCATCGGCGTGGTATCCGCATGCCCACCAACTCAGTCTGGCTTTTCGTGTATCGGGATTATCTAGCACCAGATGGAAATTAGTTCCTGGTCGTTGGAGGATAGAGGATCACCGCCGAAGTGGTCGTCGCCGCAATGCGGGGTAAGTAACTCGCTTAAACATCCAGGGTAATTGATAGCCGCTAGTCCTAAGATCCGCTGTAGACGCCCGCCAAGAAGCGATATCACCATTCCTCATTGAGTCTAGAGGCACCTCAGGACAACTTGTTCTGAACAATGTTTGGCGTTTCGTCTACTCTACGGCGTCTTCCTTTGCTGCTAGGTTTTACGATATTGTCATCCTGAGACCTGTTGGCAGCTAAAGTTGGCCTAGAATACTTTGAAGCTCAACATTAACCACTTGGTAATTAATTGAGTAAACTTAACGCTCTTAGCTTAATAATAGGTTCCTCAATACCTGAAGCTGCCCACAAGCAGATGCTACCCGGATCGATTTACGGACAAGAATCCAAGCAGTCGCGTAAACGTACAAAACAAAGTAGCCAAAATTGAAGAATGAAACATTCTTATTTCTCTAAATAGGCGGCTTTCGTAACAGGCTCGAGTCATCCACCCATCGTCCTTTTTTTATTTTGGTATTTCTATCGTCCCTTTTTTCCCTTTCTTTCTCCCATCCCTCCTTTCTTAGCACAGATGCTCACCCACCGTCACCATAGACTCAACTCAACTCATATCCAGTCCTAGTTGGTATATCTCCTTTCACTCCCATCCATCCTACAATCCACAACCTCGCCCTCAAACAAAAGAAAGGGTGTTCAAGTGCAGAACATGCAGTGTGTCCGAATGTAATCCATAATCCAGGATACTCCTCAAGCCATCGTACGGGCAAAAGCCAAGCCGGCTTTATATCAAAGCCTCTCGCCTTCCAAAATCAAAAGTGCAATCCACAAAATAGACGCTCAAAACTCGTTGTCTCCAGTCGAATCCGTCCCTGCCCGAAAAAAGTTCCGATGTATCCATCCCAGTCGTATCGCCGTCCTTCGCGTATAACAAAAACGTAGCCATAACCATGCAGGAACTGGAAGCCAATGCCGAATCGGGGTATCCTCCACTGCAACCAGTATAGTCTATATAACGCCATTCCACCTAGTCGCAGCTCCACCATAGAGCAAAAATGAAAAACAGTTACATATCGCCGCCATGTCGTTAAGAGTCATGAAGTTCAAATCCATAACCTCCACAACCTGAAACTCATAACGCCATTTAGATCCTACCAGGGACAACGCCACTATTCATAACTCCATTCGGCTCCGGCCCAAGCTTCAAAACAGAACGAAGCGTGTTTTCCATCTTTTCAATCGAGTCGTCGTGTGGACGATACTGAGTTACACCATGTGGTGCTGAATTAAAACCGAAATTGCTAATATGACCTGGTGCGCCTGACATAGAATTCTCTTTGACGTTCAAAAGTGGTTGTTGGTTGCCGAAAGGGCCATTGCAAGGAAGATTGTTATTCACCATAGCGTTGTTCATGACATGTACTTCTTGGCGCAGGCCAGAAGAACGTGGGCTGTTGTTGAATTGGTTGCCGTTGCCGCCATATCCATTTACACCTGGATAGTTGGCGAAGCGTGGCTGTTGTGGAGAACCATAGAAATGGTTTGGTGCAGGAGAAGAATTGTGCGGCCCGTTTTGGTACATTGGTTGAGATGGTACGTTCTGGTAAGTTGGCTGCAATGGCCTGTTCTGGTATGGAGATTGAAGAGGGCCATCGGAATAAGGAACTTCGGCTGGCCGTGGGTTCGAGACAGGTGTGCTCTTGCCATTGAAGAGGAAATCTTTCAGCGCCTGAGAAGAATCAGTGACGGTTGAGCTGCCAACCGTAGCTCCAGGCGAGTTGTAGGCGGAGCCTGATGGAGTAGAGCGCGCAGCGTTGAGTCGATCATTGTATGGAGTCGAGAAAGAAGGCCCGATAGGCTTTCCTTGGAATCCTTCCATCTCCATTGCAAAGAGGTTGCTTGCAGAGTTGGTCGTTTTGTATGGAGGACGTTGACCAGGTGTGACTCGACCAGTCCTTGGGTCCTCCGGCGGAGGGCCGAATGGGCCGGAGTCGGATTGTGCACTGCGTACTCTTTCCTTCTCTAAACTTTCCGCAGTCAAAATGGCATCGTTGACGTTGAGTTCCCTGGCTGGCTTTACGATCGAGAATGAAGGCGAGTCGGTGGCACTAGAGCTATCTGAGGGATCACTATCCACAATACCTAATGCCGTAACGCTTGGAGACTCTGCCGGTTTTAAGTAAAAGCTTGGGATTGGTAAGGCCGACGGAGCAGGCGATGCATGAAAGGTCGGGCCGGCATATGCCGTGATAGCAGTCGTCGTCGAGGTTCCTTTAGGCTTCACACTGCCACTAGACTGGACCCGTTGCACTGGAGGAGTGCCGCGGTCTGCTCTCAGAGCGGCCGGAGTGATTGCCGGTGTCTTCGTGGTCTTGTTAAATTGACGTGTTGACCTTGGCGGTCTGGCCTGAGTTTCAGGGCCAGACTCTGTGGCAGATTCGACAGTGGCATTACGATCAGGACCTGGACCAGCCATGCGCCGACGAGGAGTACGTGGTGGAGTGGTCGGCTGTTGCCTGTAGTTCATGGTAGACGTCGAAGGATAGTTGTTGTTTTTGTTCGGGTTAAGTTGGTTGTTATTGTACCGAGATGGATACTGTTGATGTTGATTCACTCTTGAGGAAGGAATGGATGGGCTGTGTCCGTGGCGGTGGGCCGGCACAGGCGCGTTCGAAGCTGACATGCTGGACCTATAAATATGCGGTCGCTTATGCTGTCCGGTGAGGGATAGAGTCGATATGACTATTTGCTGTTTGAACTTATTCGATAACTAAACGAAAGTGCAGAGGAACAGTCGCGAGGGACAGGTCGAAAGCCTCGCGTTGTAGAAATGAAATGGGGAGGGGCGCAATTCGGTGGTTCGCTTTGTTGGCGGGCGTGGCTTATGTGTTGGCAACTGCGCTTCTTTGGCGGCCTCGACCTGTTCGTTTCGTGATGTTGGTTCTGTATAGGTTGGAGGATGAAGTAGTCGCTATTGAGATGTTCATAGTCTCGATTGTCGGTGTTTCGGTACGGTTGAGGTTAGTGAGTCGAAGTGGGGAAGGTGAGTAGACAATCTGCGAACAAGGAGACTGAATCGACGTCAAGTCAGAACCATTCGACTGGTTCCGGGAACGCGAGTTGCGTGCGGGGACAATGAAGGCTGCCCTAGGCCGTGTTTGGGTCTGTTTGTGGCGGATGGTGTGGCTGATGGGGGGCTGACTGCAGACCGGGCTGTCAGTGCGGCCACGGCTTATTCTCAGCCTTACCACTACCACATCCTTCAAGGCCCTCCCAGGCCGCACATTATACTTTGATACAACCTTGGTTCAACAGCCGGCGCATTTGATTTTCGTTGAGCGTCGTTACTGTGTCAGACTGTACTCCGATATACACGACGCCTATCTCAGTCACGAGTCACTCTCAGAGAAACAGCTGCCGCCACAACAGAAGTACAACGAAGAAGTGCCCAAACTAGGTAGCCATCGCGACATCAAAGCTCAATCTCCACACGCCACTTAACCTCACAACAACTCTTCCACATATACCACTATGGCTGACGTGGACATGACCGATGCGCCAGCCGCCAGCCCCAGCGCCCAAGTCAAGAAGACCTCAAACGGAAAGTCCAGCGGTGGAGAGGAAAGAAAACGCTTCGAGGTGAAGAAGTGGTCTGCGGTTGCTCTCTGGGCATGGGATATTGTTGTCGACAACTGTGCTATTTGCAGAAACCACATTATGGACCTCTGTATGTCTCGTCGCAGTTACCACTATTGCAGAGCTTGACTAATAGGTTGCAGGCATTGAATGCCAGGCCAATCAGGCTTCAGCCACCAGTGAGGAGTGCACTGTTGCTTGGGGTATCTGTAACGTAAGTTCTGGCCACCACTATAAGCGATAATACTATGCTGACATGGGGATAGCACGCCTTTCACTTCCACTGCATCTCCCGTTGGCTCAAGACTCGCCAAGTCTGCCCCCTCGACAACAGAGACTGGGAGTTTCAGAAGTACGGCCGCTAAATACCTTGTCTCGGATTCATACGCAATCAAATATTTAGTAGCTTGCACATTCAAACGCAGCTTGTGACATCAGGACCGACCTTGGCACTGTCGGAAGAACTGGCAAAAGCAATGATACTCTTGGGGAAGCTCCATCTGGATGATGACTTCCGCTTACAGAGGTGGAGAAGACACACTGATGATAATGACGGTGCGGCGTTGCTCAGTAGAGCTAGATGGATCAATTTAACTCCTTCCATGGGTATCATATCTTCTCATTCATTCTGCACTCTACTGTGACAACTCCCACTTAAGCAACAACTTTCCCATCCACCACTATCCGATGACTCCCCACCTGCTGTACATTCACATTCGGTGCTCCCGCAACAGGTTGCCATTGAATAGGATTACGCTTAAAGAACGGCCATGGAGGCACGATGGCAAGGAAAGTGAGTGCTGTGCCTGCGAGTCCGGTGTAGAGGGCTAACTTGATGTCTTGCTGGATGAAGCTGATTATGAATGCGATTCCCTGTTGAGGTCAGTATGTTTCTAAATATTTTGAGACGAGACGGTGTTTTACGTACTCCTGTGATTGCTAGGAGGACCGTGGCTAGGAGCTCTGAGAGGCGTTGGCCTTCGAAATCCTGTTATATTGTGTTAGTAATGGTTTGACTTTAGTAAGACTGAATTTACTCGACATACAATCTGTCCCTCAGTCACATGGCGCAGCTTCTCAATGACTTGGTCTGCCATTTTCAGTTATGGTGATGGAATTAATCAGAGATGGATTGGGATGGCTTCACAATGTAGCTTCAGACGAGGCTGAAGTATCCAAGAAGGTGTCCTTCAATCACGTGACATTCGTGGTTCACGGCTGAAAGCGGTGTCCACTGACCATGATGAAGTGACAAAGAAAAATGAACTCGGCGAAAGGAAGCTGCATAAAACTTATGAAAGTCCCAGACCGGCAAAGATCTATAAGCCAGTAGTACGTGTTAAGCGACCACAAGCAAGCTTTACATTAACGGCGTATAGGAGTCTGTCAAATGCCATCTGTTATCAGTGACTTCCCCCCAGTCACTATGCCACTTATGCTGTGCCATTGTGCCCTGGTTTTCATGTGGATTGAGGCTTGTCAATTGGGTCCAGACCTGTGGCCCCATGCATAAAAGGGTCCACTGATGGCTCATAACCCGGCTGCCAAGCCAATGACAGGACAGGATTCACTCATGTGGTGCACAGCGTCGGCTCTATGTTGTCTCGCCCGCAGGTTTTGTCTTTCTTTCACCTGTAACCACAACTCCACAAGCTGCGTCAGTTAACAAAATCACCCAATTTTCAACCCAGTACAACTGTACACCTACAACACCTTGCAACAGCAGCAGATCAGAGTCCTTCAGATCCGCCGTCTTTCGACAACTCGCTATTGCATTCAGCTTTCAGCTTTGTCAGACCACCTACTCAAACGTCATCTTCGAGATTACTCACGAATCTGCGACACAGAGTCGGCGACCACGGCCAAGGTTTCCACCACCTACAAACTTCGCAACACTGTCAGCATACCAGACATTGAAGCCGCTCGATTCGGTGGTTTGAGCTTGGTGATTTCCACCACGGCTCGCTTGTGTTGACCCGCCGTGCCTCAGCGGCCTTTACAAACCACAACCACCAAGTTGGCGGGGCTCGTACTTCACCAGTTCTCCTTTATCCGTCCGCTCCTCGGTCCAAAGTCCTGGGCCTACTGCGGAGGTGACAAGAAACCTCCATAATTGGCCTTACAAAGCTACTCCTGCATTGCGTACAACGCATACGACACAACAATCAACACCTACCGCCTAGGTAGGAACACTTTTACGCTGGCGCCATAAAGTTTTATTCACGCTCAGGGAGATCCTGTGCGAGGGGTGATATCTATCGCATTGTCAACCACCAATTAAAGCGGCTGTGACCCGCCTCGGAAGGGAGTAAAGAAAGGACAAGGAAAGGAACAAAAAGATTCGAGTCGAGAAACCTGTTGGCATTACAGCAAACACAGTCAAGATGTCTGACCGCGAGGATATGTATGAGATGCACCGGGACCATACTCGTTACAGTACCCCGGTGCCTGAGCTCGACGATCATCGCCATCAGATTGCTTCTGTAGCAAGATCAGATAGAGGGAGGAGAGGCACTATCGATACCCTCTACGACCAGCTGGACCATGAGGAGCCATTTAACCCTGTGCAAGAGTTCTTCCGTCGCCAGGAGGAGGCCGAAGACAATGAGAGCGCGATCGTCGACCATGAAGAGGTGTTGACGATGCCGCGGAGAATGATGAGCATCAGGCCAAGAGTCCTTAGCACCGGCTCCCGTGCTACGTCACCACCAAATTCTGTGAAGGCTTTTGCTGAAGCTAGAAAGAGAGAGCGCGACCATTCCATGGGCGAGGCCCCACTAAAGTCGATCGAGGCCGTTGACCACGCTGTCGACCCTCGCGATGACCGCTCTCTGCATCGCACGTTCTCTCGTCGCAGTGCTAGATCGCATAAGAGTCGTCGCTTCACGAACGAGACCGATGCCCAGAGCATCAAGAACTCAATCCACAGCTCGGCTGCCGAAGATGTGTGCTTTCCTCAGCAAACCAAGGTCGACGAGACTCGCGACAAGAAAAAGCTCTACATCGACTTTGATTTCCTTGAAAGATTCATCGCCGAAGACGAGCGTGACCATACTCCGCCAAAGAACCAGCCTCGTCCACGCCAGTTCCTGGACATGCGCTCTCCTTTCAGCATGCCGAAGCTCAACTTGAGCTCTACTTCCATTTCCTCTAAGAAGGTCGTGGATGAGGTTTGTGACGAGAAGGTGGGCAAGAGTACAACCGAGAATTACGATGGGAACCGGTTCAGTTTCTTCTCGTCCGCTTGGGACTCTACCATCCATGCCGCCGAGTTCGGGGACCTCATCATGCCAGGTGAAGACGTGCGCAACCTCTTCTACCTCCCACCTAGCGAGAACGATGGTGTCTGGTGGCTCAACATGAGCAACCCGACCGAGGAAGAGATCCGTGCCATCTGCAAAGCGTTTGGTATCCATCCACTTACCATGGAGGATATCGAGAAGCAGGAAACACGTGAGAAGATTGAGCTGTTCCCAGCTTACTACTTTGCTTGTTTCCGCTCATTCAATATCTTGCCTGTTGAGGATGAGAAGGAGGCTGTTGAGTTGGAGCCATTCAACGTCTATGTCATCGTCTTCCGCGAAGGCACTTTGAGCTTTAGCTTTGCTGCTAATCGCCACGTCGCCGTGGTCCGTAAGAGAATCACAGCTCTCAAAGAATATGTCTCTCTTTCCAGCGACTGGATTTGTTATGCGCTCATGTGAGTCCCTCACCCCTCATCTATTTTTGTGGGGCCGTGCATACTGACTGGTTAACAGCGACGACATAGTCGACTCCTTCGCCCCGTCCATCGACAAAATCGAAGCCGAAGCCGACAACATCGAAGACCAAGTCTTCATCGCGCGCAGTGACGACATGCACGACTTCTTGCGGCAAATCGGCAACGTGCGCAAGACGGTCATGGCGCTCATGAAGCTCCTTGGCGGCAAAGCAGACGTGCTCCGCGGCTTCACGAAGAGGTGCAACGAGAATTACAACGTCACCCCACGCATGGACATCGGTCTTTACCTCGGCGACATCCAAGACCACGTCGTGACGATGATGTCCAATCTCGGCCATTTCGAGAAGATGCTATCGCGCTCCCACTCCAACTACCTCGCTCAGCTGTCCATCGATAATCTCACCCAGGGGAATAACCACAACAAGGTGTTGAGCAAGATTACGGTGCTGGCTACTGTTTTGGTGCCGCTTAATTTGGTGTGTGGACTTTTTGGAATGAACGTCGAAGTGCCGTATCAGGAGGAGCCGAATTTGAGGGCATTTTTTACGATTCTTGGGATTCTTGTTGCTTTTGTGCTGGCGAGTTTGGCGTTGGCGAGGAGGTTTAGGTATATCTGAGTGGCGGCTTTTAGGTCGGCTTTCAGGTGTGGGTTGACTTGACTTGAGTTGAGGTGTTTGGTTCGTTGGTTTTGTGGATTTGACAAAAGCAAGCGAGTATGAGGACTGCAAAGTGTAATTTGTTGTTTACATTGTTGACGGAGTGGCCTGTTTTGACAATATCGGGCGGACTTCTCGGCCGTATAGACGAAAGTTTGGAGGCGAAGAAGGATGTTTCTGTATACGTCGTATTGATGGCTATGTAGTTTGGTTGGTACTTGTTAATCCATTGGGCTTTGCATGATTCGGCTTGTCTCCGTGCTTTATTTTTGGATACAGTGTGCTTGGTAGTGAATATCCTTGTTCGTGTAGCATAGCGTGCGTGAGAAGTAGGTCGGATCGTTCATACCACATCTAACTACAGCATACAATTGATTTATTTCGTGCGACTGGAATTTACTATAGTGTTGTCCCCTCGCAGAGGGACGAGTTATTAGGCAACAGAATCCCGCGCTAGTGATTAAGGTGTACTTCCCTTCCAGCCACGTTCCACACACATCGTAAAATCTGCCTCCTATAACATGGCTCAATGCCGCTGTTACACGCCTTCAGATAAAGCACGCCTTATTCATTCCGGGCTATTGATCGCTTCTACGTCCTCACACCCAATACCAACAACTCTTGTCTAACACTTTAATGCTGAAAGCTATATATAAAGCTTCATCTGCTAGTCTACTTTCCTTCTTTACATAAACGGCAAATACCACAACAGTATACTTTCATTGGGCCGGTGAAGGTGCCTTGAACACGTTCTAAGGTTTCACTAGCAAGGAGAGCATCTACTTGTTAATGGGTTTAGTGTTGTTACTGGCATCAGCTTTGTTGCTGTTGTCACTATCGCTGTTACTGTCGCCGAGGTTATCTTCTGTTGAAGTGCTGGACAAGAGTTGTTGGGCAGCACTCACATAGGTTCGTCGCAGCGTGTGTGCCGGCGAGATCTGTGCTATGTATGTATTAATATTCTTAAGCATAGATCCGTCTAGTACATACCTGTTATTACCTCAGCAACAGCAGGATAACAACATAACAAGAGGGCTCGCAAAAAAGAGCCACCGTGGCAACCGATTGGACAGCTATGTGAGAGTACCATAAAAAACGGACCTCCGCCCTCTGGAAGCGTCGAAACTCATGTTCAGCACCATCAGACTTTCACGATGGTAGCCACTTAAGAACGGTCAATCTTTCCCCGCAAAGAACAGTGTTTATCGTGGCTGCATCGTTTCCTGCCACATACATCGTCCTCCTTCCCGTTTCCCTACCCGTCTCAACCCTCTCTCTACCCTTCGACCCTACAAAATATCTTCCAATCCCCACCAAACACGACTCCCAAACCACGTAAAACCGCAAGATGCCTCCCCTAACCCGGATGAGCAGGATGACCCAGATCCTAACCATCGCCCTCGACCTCTTCATCCCTGCCGTTCTGCTTTTTTTGCTTTGGAGGTACCTTACTGATCCGTAGGTCCCAACCCCAGCCCCTCATTCTCGGGGCCCTTGCGTTTGACGGCTTGGTGGAGGCTCCTTTTGTCGGCCGTTTTGGTAGAGTGGATGAATTGGGGTGGCTGAGTGGTTGAGCGGGAGCTAATTAGGAAGCAGATGGCAACCAAGGATATCGTCGCCTACAGGCCAGACTTAAGCAAAGCATACTAGGTCGAGGTCTTCAAAGTTTACCAAAGCAAGCTACCCTTGCATATGGAACATGATAGCCAGGGATGGCGAGGATCGTGTCAGAAAGAATAAGGATGAAGGGTGGGTGTATGACCAACTTAGGATTTCGAGACAGGATGTGACGGAGAATTGCCTAGATACAGTTCGGTGCAACCACCTTCGACGTGTAGCAATATCATGAATAGTTGCCAAGACGAGTTGGTGTAAGGTGCAAATTAGCTATCTTCATTGACGTGCCCAAACTCGAGCAATTATACTGTGCTGTACTACTTCCCACAAACTGGAACAAAAGTGCCGCCACCATCTACTCTCATCATCCTTCGTAGCGCTATGGTCCCGCTATGATCCCAATCTCGAACAAAATATCAGGATCCCCAACGCCCCACAAGCTATACATCTGAATCATCTCGTCCATCACCTCAACAACCACTTCTCACCCTTCACCAGTCCCCATCCCGTGACGCCTATTGACCCCCGTCATCCTTCTTAACCTCCAACCCTGCCTGCATACAAGTCTTCTTCCACGTCTCCACCTCCCTCCACGCCCTCTCACACTCCGCCTTCAGCTTATCATTACTCGCACTCAACTCCGCGATCGCCTGTTCCGTGAGCAGCTTCTCCAGCGTCCACTTCTCGATATTCTGGTCCTCGTTCTCCTTAAGCTGGGTAATGAATTGCACGGCGCGCTGCAGGATCGAGCCTTTGTTTTTTTCGCAGCCTGGCACGATCTTGGCCAGCTCGTTGATGCCTTCGTTTATTGTTTCGCGGCGGCGCCGTTCGACTGGGGTGTGTTAGTGCTGAATGATAAGCAAGGTATGGAGCATTGAAGAGAAGGGATAATAAAAGGGAGAGAATGGTGGTGACATGACGTACCCTCTTTATGGTTGTCCTTGCGGACCTTATGCCACTCCTCCGATCCAACGGCTGGCTTGTTGACTTGCGACCTGCTTCCTTGTGGAGTAGCAGACGGTGGGTCCATGTAGGAGCTATCATCTTGCGGTCCGTTATCCATAAATGACTGATTCTGCTGCTGCTGATTCTGCTGCGAGTCCTGTGTCTGAAACTGGAGGTTTGTCGGTTGCGGAATGCTCATGGTAGGATAGATTCCAAGAGCGGCAGCGGCAGTACTTGAAGCGTTGGCATGATCCTGAGCACCGTTCTGATCTCCCAAACTCTGCTCGTGCAAATTACTATACTCTTGTATAGCATTCACACCGGCATTTCCCTCATGCTGCTGCTGTTGCTCCATAAAAGCATTACCAGGGTCATGCTTGAAAGCATTCACACCATCATCATTCTCCTTGCCATGCTCCTCGATTCTTGCCTTACTCCCACGCCTCGCGGCATCAGCTGATTCACTCCCCTGGTCCGACAGCTCGCGCTTGCGCTTCTGCTGGCCCGTGCCCCCCATCAGATCATCTGCTCCAGAGCTCTCGCGCACCGCATTCGCCACCTCTTGCAGCGCGGAGTGGTCGTAGTCGTTGGTGTCGGCCATCTCGATGGACATTGGGCTTGCGACGCGTTGCGCGCTGATTTGCGTTGGACTGGGTGGTGGCCCCTTGAAGAGTGTATCAAGTTTACCACCAGCACACAGGTCAAGTGACCTGTCATGGTCAGTCGGCGCGACCTATCTCGCTTAACACTGGGGGGTCAGTCTTAGCGTGGGAGGGTCGCGGGACCTGCCCACTTCAGACCTTAAAGTGGGGCAAATGGGGGTCGCTCGAGCCAGTGATAGGTCAGCTGACCTGTATGTCTGTTTGCCTTGGTACCACCGTCGTAAGCCTTATCAATATGTCGATGCCTCAGGCAGCTCCAAGAAAACGACAACCACAGTATCTGATCAGAGCTCATGACATACTTGGTCCAAGCGCCCCGATAACGATAGCCTCCCGGGCTACACCTCACCGACCTCACTTCGCCTCAACCATCTAAGTCAACCCAGCCTCACTTCTAACATTCGATACCACTACCATATAGCCATAACCATGGCGAACGACGCCTCAAAAATAATACCCGCCACTCATCTCATCCTGGTACGTCTTTGCCACCCCATCCACATTCCTCTCTCCCACACCTTCATCGTCCTACGACTCTTGCTAATCGGTTAACAGGACCAACCAGTCCTCAAAGTCCCCTACGAGCTCCTACGGAAGAATTTTAAGACTGCTCAGACGGTGGTCGAAAAGGACTCAACAGCCCTACAAAAAAGTCTAAAAGAGACAGCCTCTTCCTCGCTTAAAAATGCCTCAAGTCCAGATGATGTCCTCAAATCCCTCGATTCAATGATAGCCCGCATGCAAACCCTAAAACGCAAACTCGAGTCCTGTTCCGAAGAAGACCATAGGTTGCGAGAGCAATCCTACTTCCGCATTAAGCACTTAAGTGCTGTGTACGAGATTCCGTCAACCGAGGATGTGGTGTATGAGGACTGGTCAAGAACGAGGTTGGATCGGGTACTGGGGGATTGGATGCTAAGGCGGGGGTACAATAGGAGTGCGGAGGCGATGATTAGGCAAAGGACGGAGGAGGGAAAGGAGATGGGGAGTCTGGTGGATGAGAAGGCATATAGGGAGATCAGGGGGATTGCCGGGAGGGTGGAGGAGAAAAGTTTGAGGGAAGCGGAGAGGTGGTGTGCGGAGAATAAGAAGGAGTTGAGGAAGATGGATGTTCGTGGTCTTTTTCCTTTTATCACCGAGAAAGCGAAGTGCTAACCGGTTTACAGTCCCCACTTGAGTTTATGTTGAGAGTGCAACAATACGTCGAGCTCGTCCGCGCCGAAAACATCTCCGAGGCCATCTTCTACGCGCGGAAACACATCATGCCTTCGAAAGAGAAGTATCCTGAGATAGTGAAGCATGTGCCGGCGTTATTAGCTTACAAGCCGGAGATGTATAGTGGCAGTGGCCCACATATGGTATATCCCATTCCACCGTTCCTTCCTTCTCAGCCTTTTCTCCCAACCCCACTCTCAATTTCGACCTTGCTCCACCGTAAAGTAGAGAGCAGGTCGTTTAGAATTCGAGGCTAACACCACCTAGGAACTCTACAGCTCTCAACGGTACAAAGATCTCTCCGCGCTCTTCACAGACACAGCCTACAAACTCCTCGGCATCCCACCCAAACCACCTCTCCTCCGCGCCTTATCAGCCGGTCTATCGGCGCTGAAGACTCCGATGTGCTACTCCGGCCAACCCCACAAATCCCAGCCAGGATCCGACCGCATACTCCCAACCCCCGTTTCCTTCCCGCCCGTCCTCCCCGGCTCACCACCATCTGAATTGGCGTTGCCTGCGCCGCCGCCTTTACCCAACGTCCAACACCGCATAGACAATTTCTCGTTCGAGAAGACGGATGACGCGCCGCCGAGGACGGGGGATAATGGGTGTCCGATCTGTAGCATGGAATTGAACGAGCTGGCGAGGGATGTACCGCATGCGTTGCAAGAGCACAGTAGAGTTGACCACGACGTCGTCATGTTGCCCAATCGAAGAGTCTATGGGAAAACGAGGTTGCTAGAGTATGCGAAGAGGATGGGGATGGAGAGGTCGGGGATAGAGGGGCAGGATGAGGAGGAGTGGGTTGTTGATCCGGTGACGGGGGAGCTGTTCCATGCTAGGTTATTGCAGACTGTTTATATTTCGTAGGCAAAGTTTTGATGTAGTAGGATGGTGTCGACTACAGCATGGATTTTGAGTACCTTGGCGTGGCGTTCAAGATGGCAAAGTTACGCCTTATTACATTTCCCTGCAGTGTGTCCCTGCAGTGTGTCCCTGCAGTAATGGTAGGCGAATGTGCTTCGTCTCGATACCCTGCTACGCTTAAGCACATCCAAACACCCATACCTTTGAACTAACAAGCCACACAAATCTCTCTACTCCTCTCCTCCACTCTCTGTTTCCTCTCAGTCTTGACTCGAGCTCGAGTCCAGCTTCGAGGAGTCCGGATTTCGAGTTTCGGATTTAGCTCGAGTTCAAATGATTTGGAATCGAGTCCATGAGCCCAGTGGTGCACTTGAAATAAGGAGCCAATTTAGCTTTACGTGCTAGTTCTAGATCAGAATATATGTTTGTGTTTGAGTGTACCAAGTTACTTGAAAAAACACTCATAGCGAAAGCAACACCCAAGCAATGATTAAATGTAGCTATTTATAAGCACATGATTTCAGACGTCTATATTGAGATTCGGCAAGACCGTATTAGGAGAACTCGTTGGGATGATGAGTGGTGGAGGGTGCTGACGAAAGAGATGAATTTTGAGATATAGTTCAACGTCTAGATTAATATCCAGTTGTAGAAACCGATTGGCACACTTCTCATTAATGAGAGTTGCTGTGATGACTTTGAGATATGAATCAAAAGTTACATTGGGAATCAGAGTATAAAACCGATTAACATACTGTGCAGTGGCTAAAAGCCATAAAGGAGATGGTTTTTGAGACATAGATCGAAATATAGATTAAGATCTAGCTCGGCCAACCGGTTAGTATAAGCTACATACCTTGAGATGTTTCTGCCTTCTTGCACAATCTCGAGCATATCATTCATACTGGCAAGTATGTGAAGCTCGATAGTGCTTCAACAGCTAAAAGAGCTAAGTGGTTGATACATGGACTCGTTATGAACAAGAGCTCGTCAATTACCTGAATTTGAACAGGATCTGAAAGGTAGATACAAATAGCGGATAACCGTTTAGGCGAAGGAATAATAACCACAAGTCACCGTAAACAGAGACCCAATTCAGGACGCCATGAGGAACTACATATCGCTAACTGATTGACTATCGTGCCACTCCAAGCAAAACACCCAGTGGTGGAGACATCGACATGGGTATCTTATAACCTAGTAAACTACTACTATGGGAGATCTATCCTACACCATTGGACTTGACTTGTACATCTACTCCTCATCCTCTTCCGCCTCACTCTCAGACAACCCAGCCTCAAGATGCACACTCTCATCATCACTGTCATCCTCCGCCTCTGCCACCACAGGCGCTGGCAGCGTCGCCACAGTGTTTTTAGTCGTCGATCTAGTGACCTTCTTCGTCGGCAATGGCTTCTTTGGGGTAGCATTATTCGTACCCCAAATTTCAACCTTCGGCACCACTTCCTCCACAATCGCCTTCGTCTCCGTGCTCGTCAACTGCTTAGCGATCATAGGCCCATCACCCATCACCTCATCCTCTTCTTCGATAGTATTCAGATCTCCCATGACTTCGTCCTCCTCCTCAACCGGCTCCTCAAAGTCTCCATTCATTACGGGGCCAGATTGGCGGATAACAGGCATCCTCGGCCTAAGGAGCGCCTCAACGGTAGCGTCCCTTGGGAAAGCTCTGCAGAGGTGTGGCAGAATGCTTGATAAGGATTTGCCGTTTTTGCCAAGGAATGGGTTCATGACAGACGCAATCATGGCCTCCTTGTGGTGGGTGAGGATGGCCGTCCTATCCATCTCGGCACGGAGGTAGGCTTCCAGGTTCTGCTGCGCGAGGTGGGTGTACAGGAGTGGTAAAATAGCCTTAGCTGCGGCCTTCACTGCTGGCTCAGAGGCCGAGGTGTGGGTGAGGATGGGCGTAGATCTGAGGAAGGAGTCTGCGTTTGCGACGCCGTTGGTTATCGCTTTGCCGTGGATGTCTTTTTGTGTCTTGAGCACGGCCTTTTCGTCTTCATCCGTCACCTCAGCGTAGATGGTGCGGAGGACTGGGGAAAAGCGGTCCACGGAGGCCTTTGGGAGAGCGGAGCCACAAAGTGGGAGTAGCTTAATCAAAGTCGAGTAGGCGGTGGTGCGGTACACCTCGTCCTCCTTGCTCGTGCGGAACGTCCACACGATGTGCTCCCATGCCCCTTGAGCCAAAGAGACGAAGTTATCCCCGAAGCGGGAGATCATGGTGCTGTACAGCGACATGACGGCTGTGTGGATAGCTGGCAACCCGGCCCAGAGACCTTCTCTCTCCTCGCGTGTGATACCTGGATGAAGCCTCATGTTGCTATGATCAGACTTGCTCGTCGGTGGCGCCACGCTCATCAAACGAGAAAGTAGGTCGTCAATAACACCCAAAGGCACAGTAACAGACGTAGCGGTATGAAACTTAAAGTACTCCTCCATGAACCCCAGCAGTCCAGTCAAACGCTCAAGTCCGGCATCGATGCCGTCCCATGCCGGATAATCCTCCTTCGTCTTTCCCCCCCCGCTAAGCCCCTCGTTGACGTTAATGGCTTGAGGGATGTAGCCCGCGCTGGACTCCCAGTCCTCGACCACGGCGCGGAAACAGGCATCGGTTGTGGCGTGGATCTCTTTTACGAGAGTGCGGATGCCCTTGGACCATTCCTCGCCGCTGGTGTTCTTTGGTGCGGTTTGGTGGACGAGGACGGTGAGCTTCCGAGCGGTGTTTTTCAACGACGCTGGAACGAAACGAGCGTCAGTGAAGGTTGGAGCAATATAGATGCTCGTTGCTTTCCTGATCTGACCGGCGAAGGGGCGGAAGATTGCTGGGTGGCGGGGGAGGAGGGAAGCGAAGGAGTCGAAAATAGACTGGACGAGGGTGGATGGGACATCAGTGGCTTTTCCGGTACCCTTGGAGACTATCAGGGCGAGGCAGTGGGTGGCGAAGGTCGGGAGGGTTGGGGTGGTGATCTCTCTGATCAAACTCTGGTACTGGTGGGTTTGAGCGTAAATATTAGAGAGGGTAATGATGGCCAGCCTCTTTGTGGCAGCTGGATCTTGTGGTTTCTATGCGGTGTTAGTGGGGCAAACAAATGGTCAGCAGGAAGATATTTACAGAGATAATTGCTAGTAATCCGCGTGCCCATGGCTCGGCTCCACGAAGAACTTCCCATCCCCCTATATCGATGAGACCCTTGATGAGGACAACAGCAACGAATTTACCCTCAGTGCTCTTTCCGTGAAGAAGAGTAGAGACGTGGGTCTTCAACTTGTGAACCAGAACCGAAGTCTCGGAAGCATCTGACTTAGCAGCGTTTCCAGATGGCGCCGAGACAACAGCACGACACCTCACAACATTTCTGAGCAGTAGCGGCGTGATTTGCGGCAGCTGTGCAACAGGCGTCGACGACAGCTGGTGGCACAGAACACGTAACGCAGTAGGGACAGACATATTTATCTGTTCTATAAGTGTTGAGTATTTTATCAACCTTGTGGTTTCTGCTCGAATATAATTTCCTTATCGCAATCAGCAGCCCAAACCCTTGCACTGTCCCGCCTTCAGTGCCAATCCCTCCTTAATCCTGATTATGTCATCCAAATTTCAGGGACCCCAAGGTATCGTTTCGCGGTACAGCGTCTCACCTGTCAACCAAACGTCGCGATGGGGTTGCTTTATTCGAGCAAAAAGGACAAGGAACTTACCATCCGTGGTCGCGAGGCTGACGGGCCTACGTCTGCGGGTGTTGCGCAGCTCAAAGAGGTTTACTTCAAGGGCGATGCGCTGTCGAAACAGGGGTCGCAGGGCGAGGCCATCGAGACTTTCGAATCCGCGTTGCCAGTTATTAGCCAGACTGCGCCTCAGCTTGCGAGCTCTTCCGATTTACGAAAATGGACGGAGCTCTTGCTCACTAGCTACTGTTTATGCTCGAGTAAAACTGTTCGCAGCAGTAATTCTTCGACCTTGGGTACAGATTCATTGGCAGCATTCCGCGCATGGGCCGACTTCTGGGAGAGACAGCCAGGAAACCAAAATGTGGCAGTGGGAGGAAAACTGGAGGATGCAGAGGTGTCGAGGAGGCATGTGTGGAAGGAGTACTACGCGACGATTTCATACATTCTTCAGAACGATTTGACCTGTCCCACCACCCACACGACGACTGCATACAACGACCACGCTCTAAGACTGGTACAGAAATCCGAGCTGGAACGTGTAGAGCACAGATATGAGCAACTTCTCCTCGCAGAAGTCCACTTTCCAAAAGCCGAATCCCATAGCCAGGAAGTGGAGGAATGGGTAGACATGGCCATAAGAAACTGGAAGGTCCTTGCAGGAAGCAGCTGGGACGAGCAGGCCCTCGGCGCTGGCGGCAGGGCAGTCCTCGGTCCCAACATCCTCGAAATCTTATACAGAGCTGCGACGAAAACATACCACTCAACACATATCTTACGGCAACTCTTTACTGTCCACCTTGCGCTTGCGCATTTCGACTTAGCCTTAAAGGCGTTCGATACATACTTTGACATTGTAAAGAAGGCGAAGCTGCGCGTAGAAAAAACTGGCATTGAAGAAGCAGGACTGGACACAGACGACGAATTACTAGAAACCGCATCAAGATGCATAACAGCCCTCTGCAGATTTGGCGGACTAGAAGCAGCTGAGAAAGCAAAAGATCTCGCACACTATTTGGAATGCTGGCTCGAAGGCCACGACCCATGCGGAACAGGCAGTCCTGCCGTCGACGGCGGAGTAAACGGCGCACAGAAGATGATTGCAAAAGACGATTACGGAGAGGCACACACCATATCGCCTCAAGTCCTTGTTCAAACATGGCGCTCTATTGGAATTGCGCGCGCACAATTCGCGAGATTGACGCATGATCCGAAGGCGAGGGGACAGTATCAGTTGAAGGCGATCGATAATCTGACGAAAGCGCTGAGTGCTGCGTTTATGCAGTCGGATGATATTGATGCGCTTTATGCGCTGGCTTTGATTTTGGCTGAGAGACGGCAGATTGATGAGGCGATACTGGTTGTTGGACAGGCTTTGGCGCCGAAGCATGAGTCTGCATCTGCGGCGTATGCAGATTCTTATTCTGGCAGATATGCGCGGGAAAGGTCATTGATACCATTGTGGCATTTATTGGCCCTGCTATTCAGCGCCAACGAAGAGTTCACGGAGGCATCGCAAGCCTGCGAAGGCGCATTCAAGCAGTTCGGCCGCATGGACGTCTTATTCGGCGATGCAGACGCTCCGTATCAAAGCGAGCATCTCAACCGTCTACAAGAAAAGCCAGTCAAGAAAGTCGTATTGGACGACATGGACGACTTCGAGCGCGAAACAGTCCTCGAAGTCAAAATGACGCAACTCATCCTCACAGAAGTCCAAGATGGGCCCGAAGAAGCCATAAACGGCACAGAAGAACTTCTTAGCCTCTACACCCGCCTTTTTGGCAACCCATCAACACCTGCGGTGTCCCCTCCGAAATCATCGGAACATCCTCCAACCACATCGAACGGCACGTTAAGGAGTGTTAAAGGCAGTATCTTCGGCCGCAGAAGGCGTCGCGACGCATCAGGCGCCACTCTCGTCAGCACGTCCGAGAAGCCCGCCACCCCACCGAGTGCGGTTAATCCTAAAATACAAGTCACTGGTGAAAACGGCACGAGTCCGACGAAATATCGTCATGGCCACCACTCCCATAAATCCGAGCACCTCTTGAGAAAAAAGAGTCAAAGCAGTATGAAGCACCGTAACGTCTCCGCGCCTGTCCCACCAGACCAGAATCAGCAACAAACTCAGCAGATAACTCCCGTCTCAAACACACATGATGACCTCTTGAACGAGGTGGGGTATCAGATACCACAGACTTCGTTGTCGGCGAGGCTATGTACGCCTGTGACGCGCTTCTCGGCCGAGCAAGGCAAGAGACATAAAGTTGGGATTCTGGCTAGAGTTTGGTTGTTGATAGCTGGGTTTTACAGGAGGGCAGAGCAGTGGGAGGATGCCAAGGCTGCTATTGACGCTGCTTATGAGCTTGTTGAGGGTATGGAGGGTGAGATAATAAGGGATACATCAGGGAAAATCCACACCGACGAACGAGGCTGGGGGGTGGGGAAATGTGTAGAGGAGTTGTGGGGGGATATATGGGCGGAGGTAAGTCATCAAATGCCATTTTCTCCTTGAAAAATGAAAATGGTGCTAACGGTAATCAGAGAGGATACCTCTCCGTCTCCCAATCTGCACCCCTCCCAGCACTAAAGCAATTCGAGGCGTCCCTAACCCACCACCCCGACCACCCCGGCGCCATCGTCGGGCTGTCAAACATTTTACTAGACATCTATTCCGAAACTCTCTTACCACCTCCTTCTCTACCAGAATTGGTTATGCCGGATACGCCCACGACGTCGAGTACTTCCGCGCCAAAGCAGAACCTAGATACTTCGAGACTTGGCGCAGATCTGCCACTGGAGCCGTTGATACCCGCATACCCGCTGGGACTTCCTTCGCAAGTTACCGGCTTGAGATTGAGGGATTTGCATAGTAAGTCAAAGTTAGAGGCGAAGAAGAGTTTGACGCCGTTGGGCCCGGCACAAGTTGCTTTAACGACGCTGCCGGACAGACTGGCGGCGAGGGATAGAGCGCATGGGTTGCTGGATATGTTGACGAAGCTCGGCACGGGTTGGAACTGTGCTGAGGCGTGGTCGGTGCTGGCTAGGGCGTATGAGTATAGTAGGCAGGAGGAGAAGGCGATTAAGGCGCTGTGGTGGTGTGTAGAGTTGGATGAGAATCGGGGTGTGAGGGGTTGGGACGTGGTCCGGGGAAACGGAGGTTATATTCTGTAGGAGAATTAACAAGGTGATACTTCAGGTGGATGAAGAGATGGGTGGAGGGATATGGGGATTTTAGCATAGCGAACGGATTACATAATTGGCCGGTGTTCGCGCATTCGGCTCTTGTTTCCGCAAAATGAAGTGCTTTGTTCTGTACGTATTCATGCCGCCAGTACACTCAGGCAATCGGTCAGTATCCAGGCCGCTGCGATACACACCACTTTCACTACAAAGCGTGGAGAGATGTGGCGACTAGTTTGACCTCGTCGGTGGCTTGATTGAAGGCGAGGCTCTACATATGACTGTGGCGAACATGCCAAAGGTGTGCTGTGCCTTCTGTGAATCAGTTGGCACCTGTTGATTCCTGACGTTGGGGGCGTGGCCAGGCAAGCTCCGAGCCATGCCTCAGAATTGGCACAAAACAAAGTAGAAGGAATCGAAGTGGCGCATCACCGACAAGTATGCTGTAGCAGGTGGAACATCACAAAGCCCTGGTGCAAAGGAGCTTATATTGCTTCATTCCTTTCTCCCCTTGGCGATTCTCCTAAATGTACCCATTGCGATTATCGGTAGCGGCAGGGACTTCCGGCTTTACTTTCAAATTAGCAGAAACAGCAGTAGTATGCGCGGGAGCCTCTAACGGCCGTAGCTCCCGCACCGCAGTTGTATTGTCACAGACCCGTTGCGCAAAAGGGCCCGGATTGCTTCATGTCTTCTTCATTCATCCCTGGCGGGCTGCCTACATGTACAATGACCCTGCCTCTGACATTCTCTAATGCTGTGCCTCTCCGTGTCCCTCTCCGTGGTGCTCATCCTTTACCAGGAAGTGCTCGGCAACGCAGTAAACCGTGAATGCGACGGTCGCAATACCCAATCCTGGGAAGGCCGACTTGAATCTGTTGAATCTGGTGAATGGGCCGGTGTATCTCCATCTCTCGCTGTAATATTGAGTCAGCACTGTGGTGTAGCAAGCAGGTTGGCGTGCTCACTTTCTGAACCATGGGTCTCCGCGTCTATCACCGGCGGCGGCTGCGAATTTCGCTGGGTCGAAACCCGTGAGGTTTGGGCGCGCTGCCCGTCTGACACTACGAACTATTATTAGTGATCTGAAACTTTCATTATAATTGAAGTAAAAAAGGCACCTTGATGGGTACATTGCGAAAGATTATTGGTCCTCAAGCGCGGTGTTTGGCGGCCTGGCAATGTTACCCATAGCAAGCTCGAGGTTCCCTGCGCCTGAAGTGGTTAGCTAAGCGAAAGCGCGGCTATCGATGCTGCACGCGGAACCCGTCACTTTGGGCCACCACAATCAAAGGATAGACAGCTTCATTCCGCAACAACAGCATTACCGATCCACCTAGGAGCGAATAAGGTTACGAAAGTCAAGCTGCAGAACAATCTGCGCTAAGAGTTCACTGCGCCCACACACGCCCTGCCCATGAAAGCCCGGACGATATCGCGCTTCCCGTCCGTATACAGTCCAGACCCTTGAAATGGGACCGCCAATGCAACGATTCGGCGGAGGTCCAAATAATATGGCGCATTTCCAGCAATATCCTCTGCACTCTCAAGGACATGCGTCAGGCTTACCGCCTCCATCTCTCGGCGGCAATCCAGCATTCATGAACCCGAATAGCAACCACAACCCATTCGCCCTCCATGGAAACGCTCTCGGCTTGGCACAAGGCTTCGTGGGAACTGGTGGAGGACTGGGAGCAGGAGGAGGAACTGGATTGGCAAGCCATGCTGCCCAGCTCTCGTTCGCGCACGCGGCGAATGTCCAACAGCCTGGACACAACGGCATGAACGAGCAAAGCATCAGACAGGCGGCGAAAGGCAGGATACGAGACGTGTGGAAGCACAATCTGGCAGAAGAGATGGATACGCTGAGAAGGCTCATCGACAGATACACTTACGTGTCAATGGTCCGTCTTGCGCCAAATGACAAGCTTCGTGACGCAGACTAACATATGGCGACAGGATACCGAGTTCCCAGGAGTAGTTGCTAGACCCATGGGCGCCTTTCGTGGGAAGAGCGATTACCACTACCAGACTCTGCGCACGAACGTCGACCTTCTCAAGCTTATCCAGATCGGCATCACATTATTCACTGAAGACGGCGAGACGACACCTGCAAGACCACAATCGCAGGACTCAGGAATAGACATGAACATGCCAGGCGGACGCAAATACAACGGAAACATCACGCTCCCATGTACATGGCAATTTAACTTCAAATTTTCGCTCAAAGACGATATGTATTCACAGGCATCCATAGACGCATTATTAGCCGCCGGTGTCGACTTTACGGTCATTGAGAAGGACGGAATCGACCCATTCGACTTTGGAGCCCTTCTAATCAGCTCCGGTATGGTGTGCGACGAGGATGTTAGATGGATCTCGTTCCACGGTGGCTACGACTTCGGATATCTCTGCAAGCTCATGCTCTGCAAGCCATTACCAGACGACGAGAGAGAATTCGAGTTCTACATGCAGAAGTTCTTCCCAGCTGTGTATGACGTCAAGTTCCTCATGAAGCACGCTGTCAAGCTCTATGGCTCCGGAGCAATGACCCCAAGCGACAACGCGATTATGGATATCCTCCAGAAGTTTGAAGCAAAGGCAGGCCTCGAGTACCTCGCAGAGCTCCTCAAGATCAAGCGCATCGGCCCAGCACATCAGGGAGGCTCAGATTCACTTTTGACGGGCAAGATCTTCTTCGCCATGCGTGAGAGATTCTACCAGGGTGAAATTGGCGACGAGTACTTGAACATGGTTTGGGGACTTGGAATGCCTGAGGTGGCGATCGCCTTCAACAACAGCCAGCAAAACAACTTTCAAGAAAACAACACGCCAAACCACAACGGATACACCAACGGCGGGCCAAGCACACCAAACAACAAGCCATCAACACCTGCAACGGGTATCGGTGCCATGACACCTGGAGGCGGCGGCGGCGTTTTCGGACAATTTCACTTTGGCAAATAAACGCGCTTAATGACTGTCTGGTATGCTTGGGCTGGCTTTGGCGGGTTTGTTGCCGGGTTGCTTTTGTCGTTGATTCGCGTGCTGGAGCTGGGATTCATACATGGATGAGGAGTTTGTTCTGACACTGGTGGTCTGTTGGAGGAGCATGGAGGGTTCTGACTTTGTGTATGGAGTATTGATCGGGGCGTTGGTTCAAGTTTGGGAAAGCCATGGTGATGATGGTGGGATAATTGCACATCTGTAGTTCTTTCTCGCTTAGAGAGGGGACGGAGCATTTCTGGCTGTATAGTACGGCAGAGCGACATTGCTTAAAGGCCAGAGCTGGACTGGCAAATGCTACTCTGGCGATGGGCTTGTCGAAAAGTGGAATGAGAGACTTTTACCTTCCCTTCGCTTATGCTGCTCCATTTGACTGCTAGTGTAAAATTTAACGAGGAAGCTTCGCACTAAGCATTCTTGCGTCGCGTTGCCTGGGGCTGTTCATCGGGGTATAGCCACGTTACGCCGTCTAAATCCGAGCTCCAGACAGGCACTATGGGCATGCGGCTAGCGCTTGTAAGAACGCGGGCTCATGCTATGACACCAATAAGGAAACCCGGCCATGTGCGCCAGCGTCCAGGTACAGGGTATAAGAATGCATGGCCGGTCTCGGCAATGTCAGGCAGCTGGATTTTCTAACTGTATACGGAGTACAAGTGCTGCACCTTTCCGTATTTTTTCAAAAGCTACCTAACAAGTGACTGTTCATTCATTGCTTAAAGTGTCTAAACGAACTTATGTTGCCTCCATTTGTAAGCTCTTCCAGGCTGCAAGCTTCAACTCCACTTCTGGCTTGGCGACAGTTACCCATCGTTGACGACTGGATTTTGTTGCCTGGTGCATGACGTCGGCCCAATCACCGACACGACAAACAATCCGTGCCTGCGGAAGCTTTGTAACAAAGTTCCGTTGACCGTCCTAAACTCTGGGGCAAATTATCCGTCATCTTCGACACCGGTTCGCATTCACCAACTTCCTCCGCAACGAACCTTGAGGAGCGATGAGATAAGAAGCCTCACCGATATCGAAGAGTCTACAGCTACTAAGCGGATGGCGATGCTGTACGATTCCGCGTCGCAGCAGCGCATACTTGAGACGGGCTCCTTCTCAGGCTTTCATCGCGTCGCAGGGCTGGCGAGCCATGGATACTTAACGCAGGCGAAGGATGGGCATCAGGCGTTTTGTGGGAACGAGGAGGGTTGGGGACCTTTCAGCGAATACAGATATGATCTTACGCCGTGTGCGCTTGATACCACGATTGCGGCGGTGGCGGCGTATGGTATTGTGTTTGGAGCTGGTGCGATATATTACTTGATGAGATGGAAGAAGGCGCAGGAGGTGAAGAGGGATTTGCACTTTTGGGCGAAGGAGTGAGTGTTCCTGCACAATTCTGGGGAGCGTTGCGTCGAGGCGGTTGAAGTTGAAGACCGAACTGTGCTAACCAGTTGACACAGATGTCTCATAATAGCAATTGCCATTACAGTTCTTGTACAAACCGCATTCCAGGTCGTCTCATTCCCAGATGTGTGGTATAAGGACATAAGATTCTGGACAAACATAACCTTGTTCCTCTCCCTCGGCGTTATATTCTCGATCCAATGGCTCGAGCACACAAGATTGCGCAATCCCAATGGCGTCGTCCTCTTTTACTGGCTTCTGCTCATTATTGCATTAGCTATTAAAACCCGCTCGCTCATCTCTCAGCACATTTACAAGACCGACTTGGGCTATTTCATCACGTTCTGTATCTCACTAGGACTTTCCATCGTTGAATACACGTTGGAATGGCTTGTAGAGAAGCGCAAGAGCGCATATGATGCTCTCGGCGACGAGGACGAATGCCCAGTCGAGTATGCGACCGTCTTTTCTATCCTCACCTTCGGCTGGATGACACCAATGATGGCATACGGATACAAGCAGTTCCTGACCGAGGACGACCTCTGGAACCTGGCAAAGAGAGACACCACCAAGGCGACCGGAGGGTCTTTCGAGGAGACATGGAAGTACGAGCTTGAGCACAAGAAGAAGCCAAATCTCTGGATTGCGCTCTTTCGCAGTTATGTTGGTCCTTATTACCGTGCTGCACTATTCAAGATTGTCAGTGATACGCTTGCATTTATTCAGCCGCAGTTGTTGCGTCTGCTTATTGCGTATGTTAGCTCTTATAAGAGCAACGACCCGCAACCGGTTATCCGAGGTGTGTCGATTGCGCTTGGCATGTTCGCTGTTTCTGTGGTACAGACTATTGCGCTGCATCAGTACTTCCAGAGAGCTTTTGAGACCGGCATGAGAATCAAGACTGGTTTGACTGCTGCCATTTATGGGAAGTCTATGAAGCTGTCTAATGAGGGCAGACAGAGCAAGTCGACCGGAGATATTGTCAACCTTATGTCCACCGACACACAGAGACTTCAAGATCTTACCCAGTATGGTCAGCAGCTGTGGTCTGCACCGTACCAAATCACGCTCTGCATGATCTCTCTTTACCGACTGGTTGGCTTGTCTATGTTTGCTGGTGTCGCAGCTATGATTCTCATGATCCCAATCAACGGCATCGTCGCCAAGTTTATGAAGACCCTGCAAAAGCGCCAGATGAAGAACAAGGACTCGAGAACGAGGTTGATTGCCGAGATCGTCAACAACATGAAGAGCATCAAGCTTTACGCCTGGGGACAGGCTTTCATGAATAAGCTCAATTTCGTCAGAAATGATCAGGAGTTGAAGACTCTTAGGAAGATTGGAGCTGCGCAGTCTGTCGCTAACTTTACTTGGTCGACTACGCCGTTCTTGGTTTCTTGCTCGACTTTCACCGTTTTCGTCCTTACTCAGGATACGCCACTCACCGTCGACCTTGTCTTCCCGGCCTTGACATTGTTCAACCTGTTGACGTTCCCGCTCGCTATCTTGCCAATGGTTATCACATCCATCATTGAAGCTTCGGTTGCTGTTCAGCGTCTCACCGCTCTCTTCACCTCTGAGGAGATCCAGCCGGATGCTGTTACCATCGAGCCACCAGTCGAGGAGCTTGGCGACGAGTCCATCACTATCCGCAACGGTACTTTCACCTGGAATCGCTATGAAGACAGAAATGCGCTCAAGGATATCAACTTCTCGGCCTGTAAGGGCGAGCTTAGCTGTATCGTCGGCAGAGTTGGCTCTGGCAAGTCGTCGTTCTTGCAGAGTATCCTTGGTGATCTCTACAAGGTCGAAGGAGAAGTCACTGTCCATGGTTCCGTTGCGTATGTTGCTCAACAGGCGTGGGTTATGAACGCCACTGTTAGGGAGAACATTGTCTTTGGCCACAGATGGGACCCTGCTTTTTACGAAAAGACTGTCAAGGCTTGCGCCCTGATCGAAGATTTCGGACAACTACCAGACGGCGATAACACCGAGGTTGGCGAGCGTGGTATCTCTCTCAGTGGAGGCCAGAAGGCAAGACTTACACTCGCTCGTGCAGTTTATGCTCGTGCAGATATCTATTTGCTTGACGATTGTTTAAGTGCGGTGGATCAACACGTTGGCCGTCATCTCATCGATAATGTTTTTGGACCACACGGTTTACTCTCCACGAAGACCAGAGTGCTGGCGACCAACTCCATTCCAGTTCTCATGGAGGCAGACTATGTTTGCTTGCTGAGAGATGACTGCATCATCGAGCGTGGAACATATGGCCAACTCATGGCGATGAAGGGCGATATCGCCAACCTGATCAAGAGCGCTAGCGGCCAGGATACAGCAAACATAGTCGTCGAAGAGTTGACGAAAAGCACCAAAGATAGTAATAGCGACGCTTCCACCATCATCGAGAGAATCGACTCCCATCTTGAACAGAATGATGCCGAGGCAGCTCAAGAGAGGTTGCCGACATTGGCACCTATCCGCACTGCTAATTCTCGCCCATCTGCTCGTCCAGCTCATTCCAGCAGATCTGGTGGCAAGGGACGAAGACACAGCGGCTCTTTGCGCCGTGCGTCTACTGCAACCATGCGCCCAAGAGGCAAGGTCATTGATGAGGAGGTCGCTGTTCAGAGGTCTAAGCAGAGCAAGGAGAACATTGAGCAGGGCAAGGTCAAGTGGAAGGTCTACTTGGAGTACGCGAACGAGAGTAACCTCGTCGCTGTCGCTATCTACCTCTTCACTCTTCTCGGAGCTCAGACTGCTCAAGTCGCTGGCAGTGTTTGGCTCAAGAACTGGGCTGAGCATAACAGCGAGACGAACACGAACGATAACACTGGCATGTATATTGGAATCTATTTCGCTTTCGGCATTGGTTCTGCAGCTCTAGTTGTGGTCCAGACACTCATTCTCTGGATCTTCTGCTCCATTGAGGCATCTAGAAAGTTGCACGAGCGCATGGCTCATGCCATCTTCCGCTCGCCGATGAGCTTCTTCGATACTACTCCAGCAGGAAGAATTCTCAACCGCTTCTCTAGCGACATCTACCGCGTCGACGAGGTATTGGCAAGAACGTTCAATATGCTGTTCGTCAATGCAGCTCGTGCTGGCTTCACACTTGTAGTCATCTCAGCTTCAACACCAGCATTCACCATCATGATTGTTCCACTCGCGGTTGTATATCTCTGGATTCAGCGCTACTATCTCCGCACATCTCGCGAGCTCAAGCGTCTTGACAGTGTTACAAAATCCCCTATCTACGCCCACTTCCAGGAGTCCCTTGGTGGCATCTCCACCATCCGTGCCTATCGCCAGCAAGATCGGTTTATCCTTGAAAACGAGTGGCGCGTTGACGCCAACCTCAGAGCTTATTTCCCATCCATCAACGCCAACCGTTGGCTCGCTGTCCGCCTCGAGTTCATCGGCTCGCTGATCATCCTCGCCGCAGCCCTCTTCTCCGCGCTCTCCGTCTCCCCACGCGGTGGACCATCAGCCGGTCTTGTCGGCCTGGCTATGTCCTACGCCTTACAGATTACATCATCTTTGAACTGGATCGTTCGCCAAACCGTCGAGGTCGAGACGAACATCGTCTCCGTCGAGCGCGTCCTCGAGTACGCCAACCTACCTAGCGAGGCACCAGATGTCATCCCCAGCAACCGCGCGCCGATCCACTGGCCTGCACACGGCGCCGTAGAGTTCAAGAACTACTCAACCAAGTACCGTGAAGGCCTGGATCCAGTGCTCAAGAATATCAATCTGGATATCAAACCGCATGAGAGGGTTGGTGTTGTTGGTCGTACTGGGGCGGGGAAGAGCTCGCTTACACTTGCGCTTTTCCGGATTATTGAGCCGACGAGTGGGGAGATCGATATTGACAACTTGAACACCAGTAATCTTGGATTGCTGGATTTGAGAAGCAGATTGGCAATTATTCCGCAAGATGCGGCTCTGTTTGAGGGAACCGTGAGGGATAATTTGGATCCGGGCGGTGTGCATGATGATACGGAGTTGTGGAGTGTTCTAGGTAAGTCTTTCATATCCTATCCTGTTAGACATAGTGGCAAGATGCAGTGAGGTATGCCCTGCAGAAAGCTGGATCTGGGGTGCGCACGACTGGCGCCCGATAAGCTTGCAGGACATGGCTGGCTGAAGTGGCGTCGCACGAGCCCTGTGCGACCTTAAAGTGTGGTAGGACGAAAGCTAACCAGTGGCAGAACATGCGAGGTTGAAGGATCATGTTGCGAGTATGAATGGCGGGTTGGAGGCCAGGATTCATGAAGGAGGTAAGCTCTACACCGTCTCTTATGAGTTTAACATTCACCGTCATTGTCTTGTGGCGTCCGCTTTTGTATCACGCATCCTTATTCAGTTCCTCGGTGAGTGGGAGAATGGCCTGTTGTGAGTGGGTCGAGGCGCGACGGCGGAAATGCCTCATACCAGAGCTTCACTCGCCAAGTGGCAAACCAGGCTGGTGCCACGACAAGAGCAGACCTGAGTGTTGCGACCCAAAAACTTGGTGTTGTCATCGCTGCATTGGTCTCGTTACTGGATGCAGAGGTATTGGCATTAATCACCTATAAGCCAAAACCCCTCACTAGACTGCAGTGGGGTTTCGTAGGGCGTCTTAGAGCTTAGTGGCTTGCGCACGCTCTCAGTACGCACAGCTGGAACGATGGTGGAACTGATATCACCTCACACTCGGCACGCTCCCAGTAAGCACTGCTGTGCTGGAACGATTGGGGGGGCTGATATCAAATCGCTCGGCATTTCGTTGCGGGGTCTGGATTTGAGGAGGGACCCTTCACCGTCACAGCTTGGGCACGACAGGTGTGGTGAGATTAGATTGGCACGAACTATTCATCTGTGGTTGAAGTCTCAACACGAAGTTCGTGGAATAAAAGCGCAGACGCGCTGTCTACATACAGATGTTGTGTGACGAGGAGTGTTCTTCGGCAATTTGACCCGGTGCGCTGTCCGTTACCGCGACTTCATCACATCAGTCTTTGCAGCCGGTTACACCACCCCGTCGCGCCATTCCATCCTATCACAGTCCGCGGCCACGTGGCACACTCCCGTTGCCCTATATTGGTCCTATAAACCATTAAAGCCCGGGCTACAGTGCATACTTCGTTCATCCTATCACATCCCAGCTCAGTAAATCTAAATGTTGTGATGCTTGTTCAGCTACGTTGCAATACTTGCATACCAAAACTAAATCCGGAAACCAAAATCTAACCCTCTAACAGGCTCAAACCTGTCCTCCGGCCAACGCCAACTAATCTCCCTGTCGCGCGCCCTCCTAACTCCCACCAACATTTTGGTGCTCGACGAAGCGACTGCAGCTGTAGACATCGAAACCGATGCCCTTTTACAGCAAACGCTCCGCTCGCCCCAGTTCTCCAGCCGCACGATTATAACGATTGCGCATCGGATAAATACGATTTTAGATAGTGACAGGATCCTCGTGCTGGATGGCGGGAGGGTTAAGGAGTTTGATAGCCCGGAGAATTTGGTGAAGAGTAAGGGGCTTTTTTGGGAACTGGTTAGGGAGGCAGGCTTACTTGAGGGGGTTGGGAACGGAAGGAAAGCTTCTAAGTGAGGTAGAACACAGCAGAAAAGGAAGGAACCGGGGAATGAGTGAAGGTGTAAAGCAACGGAATTGATGATAGGGCGTAGATCGATACTCGGAAGAGGTGGAGGTGGAAGTATAGGGAAGAGATTAAAGTTAGATTGATTGGCTGTTGTTGATAGCAGGCATAGCGCGCATATTATACTGTATTGAAGCGAAGCATACGACATAGGTTCGAGTAGATGGTTTTTGTGGTCGCTGTATATCGCATTGCTGTGTTGCTCTGGGTAGATAAATACGTAAAATGAATATCTTGATTACAATTCTTGTCCAATTTTTTCTTTCAGTGGTGCCGATTGCAAGGTACTGTCTACATTTGTTGACATGTGTGAGTTGGGCATGCACCTTTATGGCCCCAACCCAAATCGAGTGGTAAGTGGAGCAGTGAGTGGTGATGAGAGCTCATGACTGTAGAATGGGAAAGCCACCGAGAGTAGGCCTTGCTCGCGATCACCAGTTGAAGAACAGCTTATCCTAGCAGAAAGCGGCAGGAAAGTGGTAAAAAGCCATATGTCAAGACGAAAATCATCGGCTTCGGAGGGCCGGGCGGGGCATCCCAATCAGAAACCTCACTCGACCGGCACCAGTTATGTGCTCTGTCAGACTGCCATGGAGGAAAGCATCGGCCTCAGTACTGGCTCCATCGATGTCCGAGATGAGAGGAGAGGGAAGCGCGTGACCATGAGCCTCATTTCAGCCCAATCGCGTCGGATATCAGCGCATAATAGCCATAATTGGGCACGAGCAATGCTCCCGATAAACCGATTGTGAAGAGTGCAGGACGGTGTGAAGGTTCTGACGTGGAGTGATGAAGGCGGACTTGATGAGATACAGTCTTTGGCACTTGGAGGATACGCCATATGCCGTGAAAGCGTAGAAGGATCCGGATGCCAGACGATCCGACGCACGAGAGCTAAAGCAGGCACATAGCTTTGCCCGAATAACTAAGCCAAGCCACTTGACTGGCAGCTTCCAGGCTCTGAAAAATCCCTGTTTTAAACAGCTGCATGTTCTAAGTCAACGTCGGAGCTCAGGCACATGTCACTTATCTTCGCCCACAAAGTGGAAGACAGCCTACTCACCCATCAACATCGACGTTAGCACGCACATGCTTCCACCCTTAATAATGCTGCATACGTCAAGCACGCTCAATATATTGAGCCGTCTCAAGGTCCTGCAACGACCCCGCATCTGCCCTTTGAGGCGCACGACATATCGGCTGTGGTCTCGGCAGAAGACGTACCGAGACACTGAGCACTATAGAGCACTATCGAATCAACCGCGATTCTGTTCCGCTGCTGTGCAACATTGGGGGGTTGACAGCCAAAGGTAAGGTAAGCTTGTGGTGGTATGCTTTTCATCACACCATAAGCTGTGAGATGCAACATCGTGGCGAAGCTCAGGGTTCTCGTCTACTGAGCTACGGCCTCATTTGGGGATGATTGAAACGACAGTAATGGAGAGCGCTAATGGCGCCTCAAGGTTGGGCCGGTACTTGGTACCGGAGTTTGTTCATTGCTGTTTTTAACCGCGACCCTTGAGGCTTACTGAGTGACATTACCCTTCAGCTCAGGTGTGATGCCCAGCAACCTCGCCTATCAGAGGATCAACATGTATCCAGGGATGTACAAAACGACACGAATCGCTCTAAACACCACTGTATGAATGTTGAATCTTAGATGGGCGACGCTACTGCCGCGATGACAAAGTGTAGTCCTGCAATGGCTGTCCTGAATAAAGCGTGGTCCTGTGGTAAAACATGGGCATACAATATGGATTGGCGCCGCCTCAGGTCCTCATCCATCGGAGATGGACACGAAGTGCCGTCACTCCACCTATATGTCGTCCAACAAATCCTTCGGTGTTCGAGTCCCAACCAGCATCGGAGCCTCGGCAAGCCGGTACATGGCTGACTGTGTGACAGAGACAATCGTTTAATTGTCCAGCGAGTGAAGCCCAATGGTCAAGAACGGACTTTGGCTGTGGTGGAACAAAGGCGCGTGGAAAGGGTCTCGGAGGAGTAGTGACAGGTGCTGGGTGTGGGAGCATAGCATGAGGAGCGCGGTGAAGGGGTCATATCCACCGTGATGACATAGGTTGGAATGGCCGGATCGTTTGAGGTTGGCAGAGGAGCTGAGAGGCTCTGAAGTGGTTGGGTGGCTCGTGATAAGTGAGATGGGATCGAGGTTGGTCGCTGAAATTGTGGTCGTTTCGATTGCGACAACGCCGACTGGCTGGCGAGAAAGCGCTTAGGCCTTGGTAGACTGCCGAGAAACATTGAAGGGGTGCAACAGTGATGGGAGTGGTGGTTGCTTGATAAGATACCAATAGAAGAAGTGAACAGATTGAAAGATAGGTGATTGGACAATTGACTCATGCGACAGCTTCCAAAGGTGCAAAGTACGGCAGCGACAAATGCTACTTCAACATGGTCGTTGACTCGTGAAGGTTTCAATTAAGATTGCAAGAAGCAGCAATGGGACAACCAAATTATAAACTCGAGGACTTGAGAATGAAAAAAGTGAATTCTGGCAGTCATTGCTCTCGCAATAATCTCATCACACCGACTTCCTTGCAGCGACACTCGCTCTGTTTGCAGCCATCAACCACACCAACAATGAATTATTGAGGTGCATCGTTTTGCCCGCACAACAGCGGTCGGAATGCAGGCCACGATGTCTGTCCTCGATAGTAGCAATGGCACAACAGTGATTCTGTGCAACACCGACGCAACTCAACCACTAACGTTGTCGATGGCAGATGAGCTGAAGCCTCGAGCGGTCCACACACCAAAAGATTCGTGCTCCAGATACGAGATAACAAGGACATGCTTGGTGTTGGAGTTATTTCGCGATGCACCAAGCTCGCACTTCGTGCCACTCAGCATCAAGGAACCTACTGTGGCCACCATCTGTGCGCTGCGCCAAGTTAACAACCTAGCGCAGGCATGAGGCAGCACGCACAGGCCAGCCGCCAATTCCGAGAATCCAGAATTAGAGTACGGAGACTCTGTCGCAAGTTTTACGTGGGAGGGCAATTCGGGATAGGGTTACAACCGTCAGGGTGAGGCGCTGAGCACTGGCAACCAGCGTATCAAATTGTTCACGATCCTGTATTTCAGCTTGAGCACACCCTGTCTCTCTCATCTCCACAGCTAAACTTACAGCAGCCTCCCACGTAAACTTTTTGACAAGGTCTCCTTACTTGTCAGCTGGAACCAACGATATTCTTGTACAAACCGCTGACAGGCGCACGGTCGTTGGCATGGGCATGATCTGAGCGTCCACCCAAGAATCACGGTGGGGGATGAGCGAGAGTCAGCTTCGGGTTTGAAACCGATTTAAGCCATAGATGGAAATGGAGCGCCAGCAGCCCGCCATTTCGGTACGAGTGCCTCCGTACAATGAAGTGATGCAATGCAATGAATGGCCTGCGGGGAATGTTGGTCAGCGTGCGAACAGCATGAAAACAGAGTGCTTGGCGCGGAAGTGAGGGGCTATTTTGCGTAACTGTGTGCAAGGCAATTAATTACAAACCAAGTACTTTGATGAGGAGCGGTGCTCGGGATGACCAGTTAAATAAGCTGAAGAGCTCCCTGGCGTCGATGAAACTTGCAACCACACTCATGACGACGCTGTTCTTGTATTTTTATGTAAGCGCGAGGTGAGACACAGTAATGAGCGATGCCTAAGATCGATCGTACAGTAGCGAACGCCAGTGTGTCGTGGGCGCTGAAGTAAGGTACGAGTACGAGTACAAAGGCAGCTGTGCTTGATGCTTGGACGCCAAAGAGTGGCATGGCATGGCATCTGATGCTGAAGCCAGTTTGATGAACGCTGAGACAGGTTCGCCAATCCAGGCTAAGGTCATGGCGTAGTACGGACCGAGCTAGCACCAGCCTCGGTTGTAACAAAACAGTGGGTCCGATGCTTAAGGAGTCCCCGCCTGCCGGCTGCGGGGTCATTGCAAGGGCGAACGCTCTGCCATCTCCCCGTCCACTGGAGACGCCTACACACGCCGTTCAATATACCCACTAATCGGAATAAACCCGTACTGGTTCGTTATAACCGCTGTTGCAAACTTTGGAGTGTGTGAATCGACACCTAGACGAGGACCTAGACGAGGGTGACATGGTCACACAGTCGTCTGTCGGAGTGGCTAATGCAGGTTGCTGACTTGAGTTGCTGCCGCAATCTCTAAAATTAAGACTGAGGAGCCCTGGCCGGTGCAAGTATGATGAGGTTCTCAAGATGATCTCGAAGATTGGAGGGATTTGGTGAGGTTGTTGTTGGTGGCTGTAGAGTTCATAACAGAACAATGATATTATGAAATGCTGTGCGCTGCGAGGTTCTGGCAGGCAAGCTACTCGTGACGCGGAGCGTCGGATTCGAATGCGATCACCAACATGGCAAATTGGAGAAATGCAAGGATCCGTAGTTTGCGAGGAGAAGCAGAGTGCCGACACAAACTGCAAAACGGGAAGGGTTAGCAAGCAAACTCGTGCAAATCGACATTGAAAACGTGGAAAAACGGTCAAGTCTGGCGTCCGTTGGTGTCTCGACGCTGGATCCTAACCTTGCTGGACCCAAGTTCGGCGTTTCAGGCCTTATTAAAGCTCGGCAATCCCGGTGCTGACATTATTGACAACGGCGAGCAGAACTATGCTGGGCGTCAATTCGAGGTTATTGTGGGAGGTGTCTCCGTGTCGACCTTCTGCTGTTGTAATAAGAATTAACCGATTAGCACAGTGGGTTTCGGCACCTGGTGTGTAAAAGCCGTAGATTTTGGGAGACAAACGATGTCCTGGCATCGCCACGTCGTAGACCAAAGAAGGGCCACAATGTCCGTAGCTTGAGGTTCTTACGTCCCGTTTGCTGCGATTTTCAGAAAACCATTGTTGGACGAATTTGACTCGGGGAAAAAAGTGGATCATCGCGGTTATCTCGCCTCGGTCCTCGAAGAGCGCCTTGCGTTAACCCGGTTGCACAAACGTTGCCATATCCGTCGTCTAGCATTAACTTTAAAACCGTTCTCACTCTTTCACTGGATAGTGGCGGGAGTCCTGTTTGAAGGCTTGAGTTGTGATGGATCGCAACAATGGGGACGTGGGCTCCAGGCTCATCTGACCAACGGTGTTGATTCTCCGGCCTGTTACCGTTAAAGTATCTAGGGCACAGGGCTTAAAGTGAGTAGTCCCTGCTAATATCGTCAAGAGGCATCTCTGAATCGGACTCGAGTTGGCGAATAAGCGATAGAAAGGCCGGCGGGTACGCGGCTATGTCGCCATTCATAGTCAAACGGCGAGCTGGACTCGTGAGGGCTAGTGAGTGACGGTGATCGTTACTATACACGGACGTCACGCTGCTGTTCTAACCGCTCGACACGTCCTCCAGCTTTAAGTACACAAATGAGCAAGCACGCATATTTGCTCTCGCCCTTTCCGAACACTTCTTTCACGTTTGTATACATGCCAGGATTATGTAAAGGCTGTCGGAGCAGTTTGGGCACTTTCTGTTACCATTTGAGATCAGTATGTTCCAAGAAGTTTTACAGACCTCTGGTGCTGTTTCAGCTTTGTTTCTTTTGTTTCTTATGGATTGTTTAGGTGTTTGTGCTTGCACAGAAAGCCGCTGTTGCCAGCTAGGCAACAACTTCTTTGTATTTCTTTGGTAGGCCGCAAAATATTCCGCATGCCTCTGGGTGTCACAGATGGGAATTCTTTGGGTCAAAGTCAGTAAGTCAACGCCAGAGGGTTGATGGCAATTGTGTGACATGTTGGGAAGTCGCACAGGGGCGTTGTGCTAACACTGACTACAGTGCGGTGTCAGGACCAATTGGAATTGAACACAGGTTGGGCGTCCAAGGTACAGCGAGCCAGCCAGCTGGTATATATAATCCAACTCTGCGCCCTTCGTAAGAGGCGGCAGATATTAGCTTGTGTAATGTAAGAGTAGTTGCTTGCAAGCCTTTTCCAGTGCTCTTTGCGCAACACGCCTGACTTGCAACCAAACTACAGTCGAGTCGCCTATTCCGCAGAAGTTGTGGTTTGCAGTCTATCGAACCCTTACACTGGGCATCTAGGTCTTTGTGTTGTACAAGCAACCACAGAGCTGCATGACAACTGAGCGAGCTATAAGAGCTCGCTCATTGCCCACCAGATATCTTTCCTTTAGACAGACCATTAGACACAGTTCAATGTTACTTTATTGATACTACCTTCTCAACATCTTTCACCGAGCCCTCAGATGCCACAGATGAGCTTGAGGGGGTAGAGATTGGCTTGAAGGATATATCAGTGCTTACTACGGACTCTTATTCCAGCCCCAGGCCACATCGCCTGATTACCTTCTTGGGACCTGCACACAGATAAAATTTGGAGACTTCCCAACCTTTGTGATAACACCATATAAACCTCATCTAACAACTGTTTGAATTTAGTTAAGCTCATGGCGGTTCCCAAGCCCCATTATATGCTGCACTAAAGACTTTTCTTATAGCCAGAGAGTCCCAGAGTGTGAATGCTCATCATAATGTAAAAACAACAAGTGCCATTAAACTTTTTCATCATGTTGTGTTTATATTTAGTAACAATAACTGCTTACATTGTTGTCCGAATAAAAATTTGTGATCCAGCTTAAGTTTTTGAATACTCTGCATATTGAAAGGTGTTCACGTTGTTCCTTAATTGTGCTTCGAGGCTTAGTAAGGGCGGGCAGTGTTTACAATTTCAAAGTGGTGTTTTCAATCCGAATTTTGACACCTCAACGAAGTTTGCCTCAATGTCTGGAGCAGGCAATGGCGCCATGATAAGGTATTAGACAGTACAGTACGTTTCATAAACGTTGGCCTCACTATCTCAGCCTTACAGGTTCCTGCGTACAAAAAGGCTGCCTCTGTACAGGTACGTCCGCCACCAGTTTCGGTAGCTATACGGCCGGCCACCGTACACCTTCGATTAACGGCGTCTTTTAACCGTCATTGGTGAGGACAGAGGGTGCCAAAAGCTGCGAGCTGCCGCCCCTCCATCGCACTTTGCGTCGCCAAGAGATTGAGGTTGGCGTTAGTTAGAGACACCTGCAAGCCGATTGGACCGAGCATGGGAAAGGACTTAGCTCCACTTAGCTCACCCCTAGCGTGAATTGAGACTCAAGCCACCTTTCCGAGTCGCAAGGGACCAGCACGCCTTTCTCGACCCTTGGCAAATGAGGATGCCATCATCAAAATCTCCTCTCAGTGTATTTACCCGCGCGGAAATGAAAGATGGACGCTAAGACAATAGAAAAGCAGGATGCAAACAAGTCGTGGACGAGAACGACGAGACAGGATTCGCGGGGTGTTCGCAGGCATTTATGTAGGCAGTCGTCTCTCCCGTCGTGGTTTCCCAAAGAGTCGGTACCAGCTCAAAGCTTGGGCCATCGTCTCAGCCGTCATTCTCTTGTCACTTTTCACATCCCGCGCCACAGCTGGTTTGCCGGTCCACTGTGTCTGCTAAACCTAATGGACATTAGGGCTCAAGGTTGATTGACACTGACAACTTTTTCCCGCCGTAGGCCAAGCCGGCGACCACTCTCATTACGTTTCTATGAACACTCCTTGGTGCATCGACCTGGGTCTGCCTCAAACAACAGTCGTTAACTGCCGACCTTTCGATTGGCACTTTCCGGATCAGCTAGCTATCGGTTTTAGATATCTCTCCACTCCCCAATCTCACGACGTTTTACGACGATGCCAAGTTGCACTACCTTTCATGACCTCGTTTCACCCTAGGAATGCTACCCTATGTTACTCGAAAGAGGCCTAGCAGGCTGACACTAGTCTAGGTATGGCACTAACTGTCCTCTTCAATAGCGATGGCAGAAATACTTATTTCATCCTTCAGATACCGTATCCGTACATTATACATGTGCAAAACCTGAAGCTGTACGGTACAGGTACAGGACGCCAGGTCCTACTTCCGCCATATTCGTCTTAAAACAGGCCCAAAAAAGCACAAAATCTCAACGTGCAGGCCGAAACAAGGCACTTTTCTTGATTGCCCCCTCGGGTACATGTACAAAGTCTCTCGAATAATGCGTATCTGTGTCCGTACTCTACGATACGTGACCAACGGGTACATGTACCAAAAGCCATCGCTTCTCCCCAACTCGAGCCGCCATCTCTGACGTAAAATACACTTGTTTCCGGTACAGGTGGGATCCTAAGCCACGCGATGGAGACTCCCAATCTGAGCGCAATGCCCAAGTACAAGTGGCACTTCGTTCTTTCCACCTCCTGGTCAGTTGCGGGAAAGCTTGCAAGCTTGCGCGACTCCACAACCTGCTCTTGCCGCGACGGGAACTAAGCCGTAGCTGCCCCGTTTGGTCTCATCTTAGGTCCCAAACACCCAGTATCGGCAGGGATGTCCTGTCGTAGCTTCCCTTATTTCCTACTCGTAACAGTTTTGGGTTTTCGCTGCATCGGACTAACAGCAGCCAGCATCTTGCTATTCCGTCATTGATCAATTTGGCCGCAAGTGGCTCCTGCTGTTCGAGATCTTGCTTCCACTTTTATATCGGCCAGCTCCCCATCTTTAACTCTCGTTTTGTGACCTATCTCGCCGTCACACTTCAATAGTCCTTTCTGTCTCGCCAGTGCTGCACATCGAGTCCCACAAATTTGGAGTATTAGCTCCTCGACTTGGAGAAAGCATCTGTCAAAGGCTCTACCCGTCGCTAAGCACAGCTATCATTCTTCGCTATACCCACTCTATACCCACTGGTCAGACTCTGCCGGATTCCTCAGAAACTTTGCAATAGGACACAAGTTACGCTTTCAGAGAACCTCAACGCAATAGTCGGTGTTAGCTGGCCACTCATCCCAACAAGCTGGTAGCATTTGAACGCCCTTCCCAGCTTCACAACCTCCGAGTAATATTAGTTCCTCAGATCAAGCTCCGTCCAGTACTCCTAAGTCTCGACCTCATAGGCTTCACTCAGCATACGAGCAGCGGCCGCTCGCCCCCAACTTTCGAGACCAGGACAGCCTGCGGCGTCCTGGCCCCAGACCTGCATGCTCTAGCACACTCGGCTGTTTCTGGTAAGTGGCAAGCATAGGCGGTATGTGCCGGCCAGGCCGTCTCCAACCCCAGATCTCTGTGTCACCTACGGCCGAACGTCAATATGCAGCTTGCACGTACACATACTGACCGTCGCCTACCAGACTTGGCTGAAATCTCGAGTCGGTCCCTGAGATCTTTCTCAAATATCATCTCTATCGCCGATATCATTTTCCTTGATCCTCATCGTCGCTCATCCATCACCCTTGGCCTTCGACGTAGTGAGCTTTGACGTAGCCACAGTGCGTATGAGACACATCCTCTCACGTGTGTCTGATACTAACCTCAGCAGGAAAGTCATAAATTCCCAACATTGCAACGATGGTGACAGTAGCAGGTAAAGCTCATCCATTGATGGGTTCGGAAGCATATGTGTTCGCATCGACAAGGGGTGACCCGACGTCGCCTACGCACTTCAAACCAGACTCACACAGAGATAGCTTTCAGATGGCCCCGCAGCAACAATCCCATCTAAACGTTCGTTTTCCTTCTCCATCCCCCGAAAGATGAACATTGACTAAGAAACACTTACAGCAATCTTTGGAGTCGTTAATAGCGAGATTCTACCCGGACCTTGAATACGCCTTGGTCTCAGTTGCTCCAGATGGCCAGTACCGAGCAGTTTGCTCACGCAACTGGCAGATGCCAGAAGAAGAGCTTTACTCTGAAGAGTTCCGTGGCAAGCTACATGACATGTATGGAAGGAGGAGTGTCTCCGGTAAGAGCTTGTCCATGCTTACCTTCGTAGCCGACGAGTCCCAATTCCTTTGGAGAACATAGCTGATTTATTCGTGCCATAGATCGCTCCAGATCTTTCGTTAGCAACTCTAACTATCGAGATTACTCGGATGATGGCCAATCTCTTGCGAGGAGCCGTAAGCGTGCTAGGACGTCACCGCCAGCGCAGACTTGCATCAAACTTTCTGATAAGAACTCCTTGAGAGCTTTCTACGAGAGATGCTTCAAAGAGTTCCAACAAGCCGGCTGCAAGATCTTTGGAAAGGCTTGGGTGAAAGAAATGGAGCCCAAGAAGCAATCGAGTCATCCATACTGGAAGGGTAGCGCCACTGGACCAGCGCCACCGTGGTGGCCTCCGACAGAAGGCCCTGCGAATATCAAGGTTCGCCACAAGGAGCCAGATCATCTCCTTAAGCAAGGTAAGCCGGCTTGAGGCTCTGTTTCCGGCACTCCGACTGACCCAATCCTAGAGCGTATCAACCTGTTTGTCCACATTTTTGATATTATAGTCGATCCCAACCATCCATGCCGCCGCACCCATGACAGGTGTGGCAAGGTGTCTATAGACTCTCTGGAGAGGGTAACCATGGAGTCATTGAACAAGGAGTTCTTCGTCCACAGTAAGAAGAACCTGGGCAAGAAAATCTGGATTCAGGATCTCTTCCGAGTCGCCAAAGACGAGGAGAAGTTTCGCAGAGGAGAGCTTGGTAAGTCCAAGGTGTCCTTATATATGAAAGTTTACTTACATGCTTAGATAAAAATGCCACCATTTACACCTCGCTTGGCAATGACATCAGCGAGGCAGATCCAGATGACGACGATGATGAGGAAGTAAACCAGTACAATAGTCACATTGGAACTTCCGGTATTGCAACACCCGACACGATGGGCTCTACTCAGGAGTTCCGTGCCTACTTGCCGCAGGAGGGTCAAAGTGGTGAAGCACACAGCAACTACCCCGTCATGCGCCAGCTCCCATATAGACACTACACGGCACATGTCCCGCCGTCACCCGAGGACAACAGCCAATACAGCATGGCGGGTTCAGAGAACTACTCATCACACCCGGGACCTACTCAGTATGTTATGCAGCAAGAATTCCGTCGCCCGTCGAATACCTGGCACACAGCCTATGACACCTCCCAGCAACTACCACCAATGCAGAACATGTACACCACAGGGCCAGCTCCTTTGACGTTACCCGCACAAATGAGTTCATATGGCAACAATTGGACTGGACCTGGTTCTCAAAACCTGTCGCTGCCGCCTATGCAGCCGGTGGATCAGGAGCAGCACCAGCATGAGGCTGCCTTTGCTCATGGCTATCCGACGCATGGTCAGCAGACTTAGATCCCACAGCTGCCGTGGGACCTTGATATACATCTCGGTACTGAGGACCAAAAGCGTGCCGTGAACCGGGAGCTAGGCCGAACGCACAACGTGGATGGCGAAGGTGATGGCCATTCGATCAATTATTTCGATCCCGTCGTAGTCCTTCTCAGGCCGATGCTGGATTTTTGAAGCTACCCCCAGGACCCATCATGTTTTCGGCTGCACAGCATTGCGTACAATTCGTAATTTTTATCCATACAAGGTGGTCACCTCTATTGGTTTGTTGGCTTTTGTTTGCTTATGGCGCTGGAGGGTGTCATGTTTCGTCGCGAAGTCTTGGCATATCCATACCCAAAATGGAAGGGTGTTTCGTCCGCATTTGCCTGCTATCTTTGCTGTTGTTAGTCATCTAAAGAGTTGGAGTCCGTTATCAGCCCGCTGTGGCGCTAGTTCCTATTGGGAAGTTAACTGGGTGTTTTGTGTGCGTTTTGGCGAACATTGGGCGGACAAGTCATGGTCCGGGAAAATTAATATAGGCAGTGTGTATCATTGATGGTTATGACGCGTGTGTTCCAGCCCCGTCACACTGCCCTTTCAGTTTTGCTCAGTTTTCCGTGCTCAGTGTTATGTTGCTTGTTGTTTATGTGCGGCTGATGTACACTTTTTAATGGATTTTATACGTGTATAAATAAATACCGCTTTCCCTTTGCCATAAAGGCCCTTTTCTAAGCAAGAAAAAATAACATAATGGAGCTGTTCTGCGTTGGTTAGTTGTCGTTCATACCTGGGTTGTAATTTAAGCGAGGGCTCGGCGGCCTAAGGCAACGAACTCGACCCGACGTGGACATCACCACCAAGTCGCGTCCTCTGGCCAACCGGTCCCCTTCCCTCCTCTCCTCCCGATCGCTTTCAAAACCCTATCTTCTCACACCTTGATATATCCTATACCGACTTTCACGAGTATCAAATCGCGGTCAAACTTCAATCCTCTATACCTTATAACCTTATAACACTCTCACCCGAAAACCACATCTCGAACTCGGGTCAAAATGGCTGGCAAGAAGACCCAGCCAGCAAAGAAATGGCGCAGCCAGAAGGGCCCGCTTGCTAAGTCAATGGTAAGAACCCCCCAATCTTGAAGATGAGAAGATGGCAGGAACTAAAGATGGGAAGGCAAAGCAGGCGCGCGCTCCACGCTCTCCAGAGTCTCCTGCTAGGAGGGCTCCAAATGCTAAGTTTTCAGACGCTCGCAACGCCAATGCTCGTGGTGCTCATGCTCGCACAGCTCGTGAAGCTCGCGAGGATAAGGAGAATGAGCAGATGGAGATGGACGGCGAGTACGAGGTAAGCAAGCAACCAGCGTGCAGAGTAGAAGAACGGAAGCTAAGTTGATAGCCAAGCGAGCCACCAAGCTCTCTAGGTGGTCCAGAGGAGCTTGTTGTCGAGTCGCCAACGTGTGTCGTTGAGTGTCCGGAGCCAGAGGTGAATGAGCTGGCGCGCGCCGTGTCTGAGGCCCCAGGCGACGTAGAGGAGAACGAGGTAAGAAACCAGTTGCCCCAAAGTACAAGACAAACACCGCTAAGTCGAAAAACAGCCAACCGCTTCAGGTGACTCAGAGCCAGAGCAGAACCAGATGGCGCGCGCCGTCTCTGAGGCTTCAGGCGGTTCAGCGGAGAACGACCAGGCGACTGCCCTCGCCGCGGCTCCGGAGGCCGCCAAGCCAAAGGTACCAAAGACGAAGGTGACTTCCTGGAAGGAAGATGCCTCCTACAGGGAGTACATTGCCCTCGACAAGAAGCCAGCCGCCTGCCCACCCTTCGAGAAGGAGAAGAACAGCGATGGTCACATCGTCGTCACTGGAGAGGTGTGGTGCCGCGTCCCAGGATGCAACTTCCGCGTAAGTGCGCTTCTTCAATACGTTGGCCGCGAGACGTTTATCGCTTTCATACACAGCGCGTCACGACATTAATACGCAGCGTCAAAGAACACTGCTAATTGATTCACAGCCTTCGGATGACTGCACCGGCGCTCTCCGCAAGCATTTGTCGAAGCACGGTCTTAAGTCCGCCGAGCAAGTCCGCACAGGACGTACCAAGTTCGGCGAGTACGATGGCGTTAAGCAGTTCTACCAGTCCCTGATGGAGCGCCACAACGTTGCTTTGGGACTCATCGCCCAGGTTAACGCTGTTCGTCGCGCTGCCGTTGACGCTGCTTCGGACATCGAGGATGCTCCAATCCAGGATGATGCATCCGTCGATGATGACGCCGCCTCCGGTCGTGATGGACGCGGTACTGAGATCATGGGTGTGGCCGATGGCAACGCTGCCGATGAATCTGCGGCGCTTGTCCCAGCCCGCCGTATTCGTCCAGCTGGCAGATTCGTCTTCGATGGCGAGAAACTCATCTCCGCTGCCGTCTCTGGCGGTACTAAGACCCTTACTGGTAAGCTTGGTGACCGTGATCTCGAGCGTGGCTTTGCTGTCGCCATTGCCAACCTCCCCGCTGTCGATACTCCAAAGCGTGAGGTCGGCGGCGCTCGTGCCCAGGCTCGCCAGCAGGAGAAGTGGAGTGCGATGATCAGGAACAGTGGGAAGGGCAAGCAGGTATGTCGCACTTCCCTCTACCAAACTCCACCCTACACATCCATCTCCTTCTTATCTCTCATGTAATGAATAACAACCAACACATACACAACAGACCCGTGGCTTCAAGGTTACCGGTCGCGCAACCTTCACCCTCGATGTCGACCCACCATCCCCACACTCGGGCCGCGGCACTGCTCGCCTTGCCAACCCAGTCTCCCGCATCGACCAGTTCGTGCCCGTCGGGTTCGGTGCCAATGGTACTCCATATCTGCAACAGCAAATGAACGGTGCTCTCCTTGGTAATGGTGGCATGTTCGGTGCTGGCGGTCAGGCTCTCGGCGGTGCTGGTCTAAACTCTGGCACTCAGGCTCACCGTGCTCAGTTCGGTCCTCAGAACTCCGGTGTCAAGACTGCTGACTTTGGTGGTTCAAGTCCGGACTTTGTTCCTTGTGCTAATGCTGGACCATACTTCTGTGACGATGACCTTGGAAACCTCGGTGGAGGCGTCGGCGACGGGCGTGGCCGCCAAACCATCCGTGGTCAGGCTCCACAGCGCGACTACTCCCCACTGGGTGATACTGTCCATATCACTGGCCAGGAAGGACACCGTGCTCGTGCTCGCACCTCACGCGGCCAGGATAGACGCCGCAAGGGTCGTGCCCAGTCTCGTGCCCAGTCCCCAGTCGAGTCTCGTGCTCCAGTCGGTGACCAAGACTCTGCTCAGGGCGTCAAGCGCCGTCGCCTCATGCAGGGTCGTCGTCCATCCCTCACCTCCCCAGTCTCCCCGACTTCCGTATGCAGCCCACGTACATCAGGTGCCGGTGTCCGCCGTGTCGCTACTCCAGGCGGTTCTCCGCCCTTCGGTGCCCCAGGCTACGCCGCCCGTGGTATCGCTTCCTCCGCCCTTCTTTCCCTCAACCTCCCAACCTCTGCTCGTGCTCGCAATGCTTCCGGTGTCACCGCCGGTGTTCTTGGCCGTAACGAACCACCACAACCCGTCCCACCTCGCCCAAGCCGCTTCCACACGGCCCAGGAGGAGGAGGAGCATGTCGAGGAGGTGATTCGTTATTTGATTCCAGGTCATACCCCGGCGCCGATTGATGGGCCACAGGGTGCGCTCGATGAGAATGGGAACCCGGTGTTGGGCGAGGATTTGCAGGAGAGGATCCGTGAGGCACGGAGAGAGGTCAGGAGCTGTTTGGTTGACTATGATCTTTATTTGGAGTTGGAGTAAAGTCGCGGCAGTGGATTTCCTCAGCTCTGGGTGGGATCATCCTCGATTGGCTCTTGTCTTGCCTCTTGCGTAGCTTCGGTTGGTTGGCATTTAGTTGTAGATCTGAGGTGGCGTGTGGTCTTCGTCTGCTCTGGATTGGCATTTGGTTATTGATCTTTGGGTGGCGTCGTGGTCTGATGTTCACGTCGCCCTTTATGGGTGGCGCAAGGTCTCAGGTTTGCTCTGGTTTCATCGTCTCGGTTAGTGGTCTGGTTTGTGGGTTCTTGCTTAGCATTGGCGGATTTGGTTTGTTTTTCAGGCTACTTTTTTGCCGTTGCATAGCGGGATTTAGCGTTTATGAGGGGAATAGTGGGGTACTGATAGGGCACTGATCCGTTGTGAGAGAGAAACTAATGTGCATTCTCCGTACTTAGTAAGGGGGTGGTCCTCCTTTGCCGTTAATATACGTTGATGACTAACTTATCTCATTGCATGACTGTGATTGTGTTTGTGACTGAGGCGTAACGGACTCTTTAGTGATTGTGAATCAACTTCGACGTCATGGTTGACGTCTATATTGATAGTTGAGTGAAGGAGTTAACGAAAAAACCAATTAGTAAATGTCGTCCCCACTTGACAGGAGGTTTATATGGGTGTTGGGTTGTAAAATTAGATGTGTTACGAAATTTATATTGAGATCTAGCTTAGAAAATTGGTTAGCAGGAGCTGTGAAAGCTGGGTCGTGAATGGAATGAGTTTTGAGATATAAATTGACATGTAGATTGACTTCTATATTGATTATCAGCTCAGTCAATCGACCAACAAGCCAATAGTTCATGACGCTCGTGCGTGAGATGACCATGAAGGAGTACACCGAGCTTAGGGTACAGTTAACAAGAGCTGATGGAAGCTTAAGTGTTTGTCCTCTTGATCAGTGTTTAGCATGATTGTTCGTGTTGCCAGCAACTTACTCTCATTCTTCCTGTTAATAGCTAGATAAACCAGCTGGTTGATAGCGTGCTTACCAGACTGGGCAAGGACTTTCATTACAGGGGCAGTATTTTTAGCTAGCTCGCGCTGAAGGCCCGTCGGTCATATTATGCTCGGGATCCCCGGTATTTACTCCGAAGATCGAAGACACATGGACAGTTTGAGTTGTGAGCTATATATACTCATTACATTGGGTCCTAAAGCGGAACTTGGCTGGAAAACTTTGCAGAAAACAAACCCCCATTAACTTGGACTATTTAAAACCATCAGCATGTCGTACATTACTATTCGTTGTCAACCCAAATTTCCCCGGCCATTCCGGTCTGTCTAAGTCCTTAGGCCAGTGTTGGGCGGTTTGTCAACCGGATGATTTTTACGATGCGGCGGTTGGATAGGTTGGGTTTCAACTTCGAGGGTTTAACCCGGGCTCGAACCGGGTAATTGAGGTTTATTGTATCATATGATGTCGCGTAAGAGGTGACCGCTTAAACACCTCATACTGCACTATTTTACTTAACCAATACTTGCAAGGCAATGCTATTTTCTATTGAGTCTATATGCTTATGTACGCTGTTTGAAGGAGCACTTAGAAATAAATCTCGGGTCAACAGTGACATGTCTTTATAAAGCGCTAAGCCTATCAGTATATAGTGCCAAGTCTTGACACTCGCGGATATTAAACCGGTTTGACCTTGGGTTAACGGGTGATTCGGGAAATCTCAAGGTTGGCTGAACCGCCCGGTTTAGCCGAAAAATCAAAGGCTAAGCGTCCATCTGTTCCAAACACTGCCTTAAACGAAAAAGGTTCATGTATCAAATGCTGGGTGTCACTGAGTTTTACATCTACAAACTGGACGCCGACAACAGGATGTGTTGATATTGAGAGCTTTATGGCAAAGATCGGCAGCAGCAACAGGATACTATCTGATAGCAATGTCATGTATTTCCAATCTCCTTCCATTACATCGAGGTATCTACAACTCTCGAACATACGTCCTCCTCACCCAAACATCCTCTGGGTCTTCATACACCTCTCCCACCGTCATCATATCGCTGTCGAGAAATATATACCTGCTCTCTCCCCCCTCATACCCACCCAGACTCTGCACGACCTTCTCACTCCCTACATTCCCCTCTTTGATTTCAGCGTGCAGGAATCCACTTCCCATCCCAAACGGCCTGAGTTTCATCCTCTCCGTAGTGGTTCGAGGTGTCACCTTCCGTTCGCCATCTTCTGCATCGGACTCCCATCCCAGCCCTCCTAAGTTGGAGAAGGTGCAGTCGTGCAGTTTGCAGATAAGGTCAGCTGCCACCGCCTTAGCCAACCCCTTCTTCCTATGTTCTCCCAATACATAAAGCGTGGAGAGCGAGCCGTCCATGTTTACGAAGCACCAGGCTACCAGTTTCCCATATTCATCTAGTAAACCACTACTAGGTAATCCCATCAAAGTCGTTCTCTGTCTCGGAATCTCACTCGTAGCAATCACCACATCCAGTTGCTCGGCCGGCACGGGACTAACCAGTTTAAAACTTCTGGTCAACTCAGCGGCTAGGTTCCGTGCATCGGCGAGAGGAATAAGCCATTGTACCCATTCCGTGTCCTTTTGGATAGCGTCTGGGCTGCTACACATCTCCTTCAACACCTCCGCCACAACCGGCTGAATACCCGCAAACTTCAACACTTTATCAAACGGCCAACCCCGTGCCTCTTCCACCCTCGTCTCCTTAAGAAATCTAACAGCGGCGTGAATGTGAGCATTGACACCCCTCCCTGAGATCTCCTCCATGAGGACCCCTCTAGCGTCGGGTGGAGGTGAGGCCAGGGAGTTATATATCCAAATCTGCGCCTCCTCCTTCCTGCTCCTATCGGCAAACAGCACCGTATAATGCTTCCGGGTCAGCGTGTTGTTTTCCGGAGGCTGACCTGGTGGGAAGGTGGCGGCATAAAGACAATGCCTGCCTGAGTTTTGCGGCGCGAGAATGCGGTTGTATAGTGGGATTGGTTGGGCGGGTGCACCGCGCACGAGGTGTTTGGTGAGGAGGGTTTGGGCGAGGTTTGAGGGCCAGCGGTAGAAGGTCACTTCTTCCGGTTTTGGCTTGTTCTCCTCGGTTGCTGGGACGAAGAGGGGGATGGAGGCGTGGTTGCAGTGCCCGTGTAGGTCAAGCACATGGCGGCCTGGTGGGGATGAATCGCTGTCTGAGGCCGAGGAGGCTGAGTGATTGTCGCCCATGATGGCGGCATCAAAAGAAAGAAATAAAATCCAAAAAGCAGATGTGAGACGGTGGTGGGCGATAAAAAATCTGTGTGGGACGTGACGAAAGGAGAGTTATGAGAACGATGCGATCATGACTGCTTACCCCTGCGGGTCTTGGACTCTGAGCAATGGATGAAAAGTGAAAATTTCTTACGCTGGACATCTTACCTGTACAATGATTAAATGCCCACGTTTCAAAATAGTATATAGAGCTCTAATCTTTACACCCTGTCGATGTTGGCAGAGCTCGCAACGCAGGATGTTGTCTAACCAACATGCATCACGTGCTGAACAATGAACGTCTGGGCACGTGGTATTTTCTCAGCCGGTCAGCCTTGCGGGTTCAGGCCGATCCCAAACTCGGTTCCCGTTTTCTTGGTATTGGGCGATGATGTGGCCAAGCGGGGACAATTGGGTCCGGTCTTACAAACACCCGATCGACAGGGCTGCCTAACACAGAGTCTCCCCACCACCATTGCCATCCTCGTCTTGGATGATGAAGAGTCGCAGTATTGAACGCCCCAGATGACTTCACATTGCACAACAGCTGTCACACTGCTTCTTTGGAAATGCATACCGACAACGTCTTAGGGACGTCCATTGAGCTTCGAAATAAGGACGTACACAGCTCGTACATGTGCGGTCGATACGCAGCACCGCTTCGTGCTAACTCGTGTCAGATACACGCGAGATACCCTCTTGGCCGGCCGCAGAGATCACTGCAGAAACACACCGCTATATCCGCTCGATAAGCAGAGAGATGTAAAGATTAACAGCATTTCGTGGAGATGGGAACAAGTTGGCAGCGACGCCACCCGGGTGTCAATGACATTGACCCGAATGTGAGGGAAAAGGGGTTGAAGATCAACATGCGAGCTGATGGGACGACAGATGGGACCAACAATTTTCAAGGGAACCTTTATATTCCCACCGTCTACAGCTTCCATTGAATGCGTTGTGGATATGTTGTACGACTGATAAATCTTCTATGCGACGTACCAAGCAGTTTTCCTCAAGCCCTCCACGGTAAGATCATTTCTTCTCATGATGATGAGCCGCAGTACGAAACCCAGGGGAATTCCGAGCCCGTATTTCTCGCCGAGCCCATCGTGCTTGACCTCGTATTCATACGCGAGCTGCTGGGCAACCCAGTCGCCAAGCTCTCCGAACTAGGATAGGCCAAGTTGAAACACAGCTTTCCAGCTCAGATAGAACGCCTCAAACGCAATCCGCCTAAATATATCCCTGGCAACCGCGGCCAAGCTGCTGCTATACCACGCTAGTCCTGCTAGTCCATGTTGAACCATGATGCCCAGACATTATCCGCAACTGCTCTGCTGCTGCCTCGGAGCTGCAGCTTGGTGCGTTTAATGGTGGCGCCTCTTTTCATCTCCTTCTCATCATGCTGTTGGTGGTGTGGACTTTTTCATCGTTTTTTTAATGAAAGCCAAGACCCTTATGTACTAAGGGAAACGAGGGCAGGTCGTCATAGCGGACTCGGAGTAGGAGTCTAGTGTCAGGCCCGTTTCTTTTGTTGACTATTTAGAGGCGTGGGTGGGCGTTGAAATGTGTAATTGGATCTTTAGCCTAGCTTCTCGCATTCGTTTTCATATCAGTTCTTGGGTTTCGTCTCAGGACTCAAAACTTTGGCCAAGGTTTTTAAACTTCCACCTTTTTATACCCAATACATCATTTATATATACGCCGTCAGACTGAACTTGTTTCAGAAGCAACCGCAAAAATGCGTTTCCATGCTCTGGAGATCCTCACCTTAGTCGCTCCCATCTTGGCTCATTCCTCGCACGATGTTTCAGGAAGTGAAGCTGTAGCGAGTCTGAGAAACAGAAACCCATTTGAGGATAAAACCCATTTGGGTCTCGAGAAGCGCCAATCAGATGCTCCACCAGGACCAAACCTTGGCTATGTAGCCAGTAAGACCTCTCCCATCAAACCTCACCTCTAGCTTCTGACTAAAGTTAGGAACTAAGAAAGGCAACGTCCCGTACGGCACCCCAATTTATAACTGTTATCAGAAGGGAGTTATCGCCTTGACTTTTGACGATGGCCCAACGTCTTACACCAATGACCTCCTCAATCTCCTGGAGAGATACGGAGCGAAGGCTACTTTCTTCGTCAACGGCAACAACAACGGCGTCGACCTCATGCACGACTGCTCTACCGGCTACCCAGCCGTCATCAAGGTAAAACTTATCAGCACTACTTTGCTCCGAAGGCCGTTTTGATCCTCTTCACGGTCATTAGACTTCTGCTTGCTACCTTAAAGGAACATATATTGAACTCCCACTAACACTCCCGCAGCGCATACGCGCCGAAGGCCACCAAATAGCCTCACACACCTACCGCCACGCCGACCTGGACGCCCTCTCCGAAGCCGACTTCAAGCAGGAAATCTACTACAACGAGCAATCCATCAACGCCATCACCGGCATCTTCCCGGTATATATCCGGCCGCCATACCTGAACTGCGAAGCGACGTGCCAGTCGCGCCTCGCACGCCTAGGGTACCATGTTATTCAGACAGATTTGGATACGCAGGATTGGGCGAATGATAGTCCGACCTTGATTCAGAACGCGAAGGATAACTTTGATGCGGTGTTGAATGGAAAGAGTCCGAATACCTTTTCGGCGCTGCCACTGACGCATGATAATCATTATTATACCGTCTATTCCCTTGTGGAATACATGCTCCAGCGCATGGCGCGCGAAGGCTACCGTGGCGTAACTGTCGGTACTTGCTTGAACGACCCGCTTGTTAATTGGTATCGCCCAGGCACTGGGACAAACCCTTGTCCGATTGTGCCGCCACCGCAACCAACGGGGGGTGACGGAGGCGAATTGACGCCGACGCGCGATGGAAGCTGTGGGAACCAGTATACGTGTGCTGGCACAGGACTGGTGGGTTATGAGTGTTGTAGCCAGTATGGATGGTGTGGGAGTGGTGCCCTGTACTGCGGTGCTGGTTGCAAGGTTGGGTACGGACAATGCAACTAGATGTTGTGGCGTTAGCAATGGCTTGCTCCTACAGTGAGCACATAGTCTCGTCTTGGAGGGGAAGGATGTGGGGATGTGGAGGATGATATGCTTGCATATGGGGTGTTACGGTTGAGGTCGTGTGGTGGATGTATTTAGGGCCGAGGAGTTAGGTTGTCATGTTTTGCATTTCTTTCAGCGATGAGCAACGATATTATATAATTATTGGTATCTAGTCTGGTACAGTACAGAAAAGGAGTACATACCAATCACTTCTGTTCCACGTCCGCGCTGGTGCTCGCCTCATGCTAATAGCTACTCTTTTCACATCCGTAAACACAGCCGGGACGAAAATGGTATTCCACGGAAACTGCGAACGCTTTTAAAGCAAGAATCCCGATTAAATGCACAAAATTTATCGCAGTTTTGACATCCATTGACGCCATAAGACGCCAACAGCTATCAATCATTAACTATTTGAGCGGCCATTAGGAAAAATTCACACCTTTTCTTTCGCACTTCTGCAGCACCAATACGCAACCGGTTGCTCTAAGCGTCACGATTTCAATCACATCAGTAGCACAACAAGATATACCTTTTATGTGTGCTATAAGGGTAATTCATCAACATCATCATTCCAATATCTACATCCCCTTACCTAATAACATACATCCCTAAACCAGTCAACTAAAATACACCAGGATTAAAATCAACAACAATGGCCTTCTCCAACACCCGTCCTACACTCTTCACAAACGCCAAATGCGCGGGGTCCTTTTCGAGGTAGTATTTTCTATCCTCTTCATTCGAGAATTCGGCGATGAAAACATGTGTCGTGTTTTGCTACAACTTTCAGTCCGAATCCACCGAGACGGAAGGCAGAGGGAGAGGGAAAGGGAAGAGAGGACTTACATGCATACCCTCCGGACTGTTCTGCTTTCCCCCAATCATAGACTTGAGATATGGTTTTTGCGTTGAGCGGTGGAGACAGGTGTCTTTTAAGCCCAACATCGCCTTTACATGCTTTTCTAGCGTCAGCCAACTTCTGTTTATGAAAGTATGACGCCCCTTACCGAGTCGACTTCCTTCTTCTCAGCATCCATTTTAAACTCAAACATAACCACATGGACAATCCTACTTCCCTCCCAACTTCCACTTCCTGCTCCTGAACCCGTCATCGTTGAATTTGCCTTCACTTCAGGTACTTCGTTAGGATTGATCCGCCCTTGCATACCATCTATAATCCTACTGGGCGTGGTGTCTAGAGTGGATTGCAGGAACCAGAGGGTTATGAAGCAGATTACGGCGCAGAGGGCGAGGACGGGTTTGAGGAGGATTTTGGAGGTTCGAGACTGAACCATAATTGAAGAGTTTGATGGCCGTGGGTGCCAAAGTTAGGACCGCCGTCAGGAGGGATCTGGTATATGCCGGGAAGGAGGAGTGCTAAGCCATGTGTGGCTGAAGACGTGTGGCTGAGAAGTGATTGGTGTCAGTGATGAAACGCCAACCCAAGTAATAATCAAGGTAATTTGACAGCTCGTCGATCGATAATATAGCTTAAGTAGACGCAGTGCACAGATGACGAATTCCAAGCTCATTAAATCGTTATCGTATCTCAACGTTCATCGTTCATCGCCCCTGAATTACGGCGGGTAGCTTTCCCCATATTCGCACAGGCATAGACGTGGGGTTGCACCTAATCCCTGTTGGCCTACCGACGCACGGGGAGTAAACAGTGAACACCACCACCATTGACCATCTTGGGCCAGATTGAATCACAGCCACTATTCGCACTTTCACATGCACGAACAAGTATAGCTATTAAGGCCTGTACCAATTCTGCGTACAAACACACACGCAACTCGAGATCCAGCATAATATACCAGACGCTCTTTCGCAATACCAGCTATCGATAAGCCACGGCCGAGACCCCGAAACCGTAATTAGGTACCCCCCTTTTGCTGGACAGCGCACGCAACGGCGGGATAGTAGAGGTAGCTATAGACAGAGAGCTATAGAATCGTGAGGCTTGAGTGCTCTCAGACTGAGAAAGAGGAGGAAGAAGAATAGGATATACCGCGGCGCGAGGTGCAACGCAGCCATAAGACCAGTATGGCGTATGCAGAGCAACAGAAGTGGATTAATGTGCAGCAGAAGACTTTTACAAAATGGTATGTGTGATGCAATTGAGTAAAGGAGCCGAAACATGAGAAGAGATGAAGGAGTGGAAGTGGAGTGGACGAGGCTGACGGTTGTACAGGCTCAATACCAAGATTGTCGCTCGAGACCTAGAAGTCAAGGACTTGGTCAAGGACCTAAGTGATGGAGTACGTATCCCATTTACGCCCAAACGAGCGCAGCTAATAGTCCTAGGTCATACTCATCCACCTCCTCGAGTGCCTCTCAGGCGAGACCCTCGGCCGCTACGCCGCCAAACCCAAACTCCGCGTCCAGCGCTTCGAGAACGCAAACCTGTCGCTCGACTTCATCAGATCGCGACACATCCAATTAACGAACATCGGAGCGGAAGATGTAGTGGATGGGAATCGCAAAATCATTCTTGGCCTGATATGGACGCTTATTCTGCGCTTCACAATCTCGGACATCAACCAGGAGGGTATGACGGCCAGAGAAGGCCTGCTGCTGTGGTGTCAAAGGAAGACGGCTTGCTATGATGAGGTGGCTGTCAAGGACTTTAGCGCGAGTTGGAATGATGGGTTGGCGTTCTGTGCACTGCTTGATATCCACCGGCCGGATCTGATCGACTATGATAAATTGGACAAGAGCGACCATCGCGGTAACATGAAGCTCGCCTTCGACTTAGCGGAAACCGAAATCGGTATCCCGAAACTGCTGGACGTGGAGGATGTCTGTGATGTCGCGAAGCCGGATGAGAGGTCGCTGATGACGTACATCGCATACTGGTTCCATGCCTTCTCACAGATGGAGAAAGTTGAGAATGCGGGCCGCAGAGTGGAGAAGTTTTTTAATAACATGCAGGGCGCGTGGGAGATGCAGAGCGCTTTTGAGAGGAGGATGAAGGCGTTGCTGAAAGTTATCAGGGAGCAACAGGAGGCGTGGGAGGTGGCGGATTTCGATGGCACGTATACGGATGCGAAGCGCCAGTCTACGGAGTTTAGCGCGTATAAGAGGGGACAGAAGAGGATATGGGTTGCTGAGAAGAGTGACCTTGCTGCGCTGCTAGGGAACATCAAGACGAAGATGAGTACGTATCGACTGAGGCCGTATGAGCCGCCGGAGGATTGTAAGATGGGAGTCTTAGAACAGGAATGGTCGACGCTTATGAGGGCTGAGATGGCAAGGGGACAGCTGATCAACGAAACAATACGAGACATCAAGAACGCGCTCCGCAAATCGTTTGCTGACAAAGCTAACGATTTTGCGTTGGCGCTCAATGCCATGCAACTCGCCATATCGGGATTAGATGGCGATGTCGAAGACCAGTTATCACATGTCCGCCGCCTCAACGACAGTATAGCGCCCCTAGACAAATACCTAGAAAACATCGCAGAGCTGGATCGGAAATGCGAAGAAGCGAATATCGAAGAGAATGACTTTACGACATACACCTACGACGAGCTATGCTACGAGCTCGGGCTTGTCAAGAATTCGGTGTCAAAGAAATTAGCATTCTTGGATAATCAAGTGGTTGCACGAAACATGACGAATCTCACACCTATTCAGCTTGAGGAGTTTGAGAGCGTGTTTAGACACTTTGATAGGGATGCGACGAATAATTTGTTGCAGCTCGAATTTAACGCTGCGCTCGCCTCCCTCGGCCTGGTCTATTCTGACGAGGAGATGAAGGATTATTTCGTCGAGGTCTCGCGGGGCAAGGACCACGTTACCTTCGAGCAGTTCATCCGCTTCATGGTCGCGGTGACCGAGGACAAGAATACGGCGGAACAGGTGTACCAATCCTTTAAGGACGTGGCGGATGGGAAACCGTATGTGACGGAGATGGATCTTAGGCATAGTTTGGTGCCGGATGATGTTATTGAGAAGTTGGTGAGGATCATTCCGCCGCATAAGGGCCCGGATTTGGCGGAGGATAGGGGGCTGCCGCAGTTTGATTATGTGAGGTTTATGGATGGGATGATTGAGCAGGATGACGAAGAAGAGGGGAAGAGTCCGAGAGCGCAGAGTGAGAAGAGTAAGAGTCCGCTGAGGGAGATTACTAATCGGTTGAGGTCGAGTAGTCCGTCAAAGAAGAAGCTGAATGGGATGTATTAGATGAGGTATAGAAGCAGAGGGTGGCAGAGGTCTTAACGAGTGGCCAGTTGGGAGGTAAATTGTTTATAGCGCTTTAGAGCGAGGGAGTTGGATAGGCTGGTGCATGGTGGGAGTAATAGTTCCAGCGTGCTTGCTTTGTATACTCCAGATAGTAATGCTGTTGCAATGAGATTGTATAGCAATTGACCACATTCGTTCATCCTTCGGGTACCGCTCCGTGATTCACAGAATATATTGGAACCCAAACGGTTGGAATAAGTTTGATCCCATAGGTCATTGAAGTGGTCCTCATAGACACGGAGCTGCTACCAGCATCTTTCCTGCAGCCATCGCTGCGTGCTATCGCATCTACCTTACCATAACCGCACAGTACTCAAGGCCACCAAATCCCAACTGCTGGCACGCATTGGCAAACCACAGGTTAAAGTAATTCGTGGAAGGGAAATAGTGGACTCGAAAATAAGGGAATCACGGTCGCCGACGCGGATTTGCAACAGAATAGTTAGGTCACTAGGTGGTTTGCAACTGTTGTGACTCCTACATTAGATGCCTATCTGTGTTGGACCTTCTTCGATGATGACTGCCTCCACGGCCCAGTGCAGACACGAAGGGAGGTCCTACTGCAGTGTCTCGAGAGGTTCGCCCTCCTCAAAGCTATCGTCTGGTTAAACGTCCGCCCACCATAGGCTGGTGCACTCGTAGTGGCCGAACCGAGGCTGGATGCAAGTTTGTCAAATTTGTCAAATTTGTCTTTGCCTTCATTAATCGGTTGGTGGTGGGCGATATCATATGCGCGAGATGTCCGTCTCTTCTGTACCAGCCCTTGCCCAACGCTTGTTGGCTGGTTCAGAACATGACGCCGAAGCTCTGATAACAGAAACGCATCACCTGGTCACGAAGCAATACAGCAGATATTGTGGTATGTTCGTTCATCCATTGACGTCATATCTCTCATAAATCCTCGCTCTTGTGTATCTTCTGCAGCGATATCCATCCAAATCAACGCCAAACAACAGCAATCTACAGGGTATATCTAAACGTCGGCGCCCTGTCGCCCATCTCCGCAATCTGATCATCCGTGAAATCCCCCCCATTACTCGCATCAGCATCCCTCTTCTTGTTGATCCTCTGGTAGTTGAGCCTCAGCGCCACAACAGCGACAAGACCCAGAGTAACGAATCCAATATCCAGCGCATGACCGAGGATGAACTTCGGAGCATCCTGAGGACGGTAAAAGTTCGACGCCATCGCTCCTCCCATATTGCCAATACCGATCTGGAACGCCATACCGGCTGCACGCTTGTAAGAGCCAGCAAGATTATTAGAGATCCACGTGATGTTTCCAGGGAAGGCGCAGTAGATGCCCGAAGTGGCGATGAAGACGCCTGCATAGACAGCTCCCGGCGCGGTGCCAGCATGCGAAGCGACAAGCGCCATAATGAAGCCAATGAGAATAGCCACCATAGGCCAGAAAACATACGGACTTCTCGCTTTCCCTGCCTTCGCCGCTTTATCAGAGTAGTAACAAGTAATAATTGTCAGGATCGCAGCAACGATATAAATCGGAATCGTCAACAGCTGCGCCATCTCCGCCTTGTACCCCAGCTGGTTGATAATCGTAGGCACGAAAAGGGAGATGGAGTAGAGCGGGCAGACGATGCCCCAGTACATCAGCAGGCAGAGGTAGAGTTGCCAGTCGGTGAGGGCCTGGATGACGAATTTCCACTCGAAGTGGTCGCTCTCGGCGATCATGCGGCCGGATTTCTTGCTGCCTTGGTACTTCAGGCGGTGGGCTGCCCAGGCGCGCTCTTCCATCGTCAGGAAGGTGGCGGTGTCAGGGAAGTCGTACATTACGAAGAAGGCACCGATGGCCACGACGACGGTGAGGAGGCCTTCGAGGATGAAGATCTGAGAATTGGTTAGCAGGTTGCCGATCATTGTGTGGGAAACCACGTACCCATCTCCATCCTTCGTAGTTCCCAACTCCGTCCATCTTTGCAATGGCATAGGCAAGGAGGCCGGAGAAAGCACCGGCCATGGAGGCGGCGGAGAAGAAGAGTCCTTGACGAATGGCCATCTCATCTGTGCAGTACCACATGGTGAGGTAGTAGGCGACGCCAGGGTATAATCCGGCTTCAGCGACACCGAGGAAGATGCGGACGATGAGGATGCCGTGATAATTGGTTACGACGCCGAGGCAGACGGTGCAGGTGCCCCAGGCGATCATGATGGATGGGAGCCATACTGAAGGACGGAATTTCTTGAGAAGGAGATTGGATGGGATTTCGAAAGCTGTATAATAGGTTAGAAGTTACTCGTGATGTGAGGGACGATGAAGGTAGGTACCACAGTAGGTGAAGAAAAAGACCGTCAAGCTTAATGCGTATTGGTTGCCAACTAGTCCCAAATCCTCAGTCAAGCCTTGGATCTTCGCATTGCCGATGTTTCTGCCGAAGTTAGTACGTTGATCTTGTGTCTTGTAGATGTTGTCGTTGACCCCGCACCCCTCAACTGGCTAAGTAACGCCATGGACGACATCCCCCGCGTCTCGTACGTGGGTCTGCATCTCCACCTTCCGCCATCACCACCTCATCATCGTGCGGAATATGGAATTGTCACTCACCCTCTGTCTAGGAAACTGAGCAAGTACAGAACAGCCAGAACGGGAATCAGACGGCTATCCATCTTTCTCAATGTCTTTTTCTCATCAACTTGGGAGAAGTCGACGCCGGACCCATCCCAGTTGACGACATGCTTGCCATGCTTGATTGCTTCGAGGAGTTCTCTCTCGCCCTGTGCTGTTTTCTCGTCGTGGGAGTGGGAGATGCCCAGTGCGTGTTCCTTCTCTGAGCCGATTTCTGGGTTAGAGAGAGATGGTGGAGTCGCCACATTGTCTGGTACTGGCCCCATGATGGCGGTTTGATTGATGAGATGTGTCGCGTCCTGGATTAAGATATGCTACTGAGGGCAAAAAAAGAGCCGTCCTTGTAAATATAGTGAGAGCTGTGTGCAGAAGAGAAAGTCACACGGTGTGGGCACTCTCTCCTTCTTATTCTCCCACACAATGGCATCCTGCCCATCCTCACATCCTACCTCCAACCTCCAACACCTCAACATTCCGTCCCATCTCTCACTCGTAGTATTCACACCAATTGATGATAAAAGCTTTCCCGTTGCGGCGACGGACCTCCATAGTCCCACAATTTCCACGCGGGCAAACCCGCCTGTCAAGCTTGTCACTCTCCTTCCTCCACCATGGGGAGGTGGGGAAAATGAGAGGAAAATATGGGGATAGTCAGGAAAGGGGTGCATGAGCATGACGCTTGTTGAAGTGCTGATCAATGCTTGTGGTTTAGCTTATAGGTTGGATGGCCAGGAGGCTTGAGAAGGAAAATGATACGGAGACGGCCCATCAGGATACACTGACGGCCACAAAGTCATAAGTTTTGCAGCCAAATCAGTGTCTTTACCCATCAAAATCCCTAAAACATTTTGCCAGTATGGTAGACATGGCCAAAACTCGTGCGACGGTCTGGGCATATCTTCTTGCTTAAGAGGTCGTAGTATATATGTCTGACGCGTTTTTCTCCGCGCCAAAGCTCAGCACATTCGAGCGCAAAACCCAGCACAATGACGGCGAGAAAAAAAATCCCCTCCAAGCAACATTGTACTGCGGAAGCGGCTCTCTCTTTGGGCTCCTAAACATTAGCCGTAGGCGGTCGGAGCTATTTTAATACTCTCTCAAAATTTGGTGTTGCGCTCACGTTCGCTGGACTTAGACTTGGCGAAATTTTGTATGGCAGGACCGTCAGCATATCCAACGACGCGGTCCTCGTATCATTTACTGCTTGAGAACTCGGCGGAGGAGGGTTGAAGGATGGTTGTGGTTGGACCAGATGCCGAGGAAGGATGACTTTGCGGCTCGTAGAAAGGTGTGGACGAACCGAAGTTCTTGCGGGGTAAATATTCATCCTAAGAGTATCAATGGCAATGGCTGAAACTCCATATGCATGATGAGAAGTGCTGTAAAAATATAGCTCTCCATGAATCGATTGTGGTGGCGGAAGTGTGTACCGAATCCTCCATACCAGACTTCATCATGGACGACCGCCTCGTTCAAAGAGCTTCCAAAAGCCATTTCCTTCGATTCGCAAACAATCTAAACAGCTGGAAGGATCATATTGAATTGTTGATACTCCACAAAATCAAGGAATGCTGAGTGATGAAGTTGGCCGTCTCGCGTCGTCGTCTAAGTATTTCCCCAAGGTTCCCCGCACGCTTCTCCCAGCGTCCCCACCCTCTCCACCAAATACGAAATAAGCTTTAGAGCCTACGCTTAGTATTTACAAGCACAGATGGACAGAAGTAGCTACGCAATCAGCAAGTGCGCGCAAGCTCCAAGCAGGCCTAAGCTAATCTGTCACTATACGGCGAGATAGGCAAGATCTGGTACATACGATGATCTGGACTTGTGCTGCATCGGAGGACGACTCACAGCTCGGCGAAGCGGTATTGCGGTGCTCATCCTCCATAATTCCGCACCTGTTGGCTAGGCGTGCTGGTCGACAATGAAAGCGATGATCGGAGAGTGCCTGGAAGCCAATTAGCATCTTCGACGAGGGCGAGGGATGTTGGTGGTTTGCCGCCCGCGTTTTTCTTCGACTACCTTCCTGCTTGTTTAAGACAAGTTTGAGCAGGTGCCCAAAAGCAGTACGGCGTTTATGCAACTCAAAATAATTTGAAGCTGCCGTGCTTTCGTACTGGTGCCTGATGTCCATAATCATACATTATCCTACATAGTTTAAATGGTATAATAGCACTCTATCCTACAACTCAGGAGGCACCGCCACATCCCGAGGCACACCCTTATACAACCTCTTCTTCTCCTCAATCTCCCTCATCTTGACCTCTCTACTCGCGTCTCTACGACCCCGCTTAACATGGCTCAACAACCTCAAACACCCACTCGGCGTCATTCCCTCAATTCTCCTCGCCTGACCCAAGCTCTCCGGCTTCGTAGCCTCAAGAATAAACTTCTCGTGCATCGATAGGCCATGGACCTGGGAATAGTCCAGGTCAAACGGCAGCAGAAGCTTCTCATCCTTTTCGAATGAGACTCGTGATGCTTGTTGGGAGGCGATGTATGGCGCGTAGGTGGCTTCGATGCCGACTCTTTCTCTGATCTTCGTTGGGTATTTCAGCACCTCTGGAATCTGCTCGGCGAGCTTGTCTATCGACATGCCAGCACGACGCAATACTTCGAAAGCTGCCAGACGCGAGGTGTCGTCGGCTACCTCCTCGACACCTGCAGTCCGCCAGCCACGCGCTGAGCGGATATCAGTACGCAGCAACAATTCCAAATCGTTCATCTGTGTCGTCATGTCTTGGAACCTGATCCATCTTTTGTCACCCACAACACCGGCTTCACGGCCCTTTGCTGTGAGGCGTAAATCTGCGTTATCGGCTCTGGCGCTCATTCGGTACTCACTCCTAGAAGTGAACATCCTATACGGCTCACTAACACCCTTGGTAATCAGGTCATCGACCATAATCCCAATATACCCATCACTCCTCTGCAACTTCATCTGTTCTCTGCCCTGAGCTGCTAAGCCAGCGTTGATACCTGCAATAATCCCTTGAGCTGCAGCCTCCTCGTACCCAGTCGTACCGTTTATCTGACCCGCTAAGAAGAGTCCAGATATGGCTTTCGTTTCTAAGGTGGATTTGAGCGAGCGTGGGTCCACGTAATCGTATTCCACACCATAACCCGGCTGCAGCATATCGACATTCTCCAGCCCACGGATGGTTTTAAGCATCTGTTCCTGCACCTCTGCTGGGACAGTCATAGAGATGCCGTTGGGGTAAATGATATCGCTGTCAAATCCTTCTGGCTCGAGCCAAATGATATGGGAGGTTTTGTCGGCAAAGCGAATGACTTTTGATTCTAAGCTTGGACAGTAGCGTGGGCCTTTGACAGATTCGCGGATGTGGATTGATTTGTCGAGATTCGCTTTGATAATTTCGTGTGCAGCTTCGTTTGTTGATGTTTCGTAACATAGCATCTGCTCCTTGACCGCCACATCGTCGTTCATGTAACTGAAAGGCATTGGTGGGTCGTCGCCGTACTGCGGGGTTAAGATGCTAAAGTTTATGCTTTTCTTCGCCAGTCTGGGCGGGGTGCCCGTCTTGAGACGCCCGAGCTTGAAGCCTGCGTCTTTTAGAGATTTGGAAAGGCCGAAGGTGGCGGCTTCGCCCATGCGGCCCGATGGGAAGGATTCAAGGCCGATATGGATTTCGCCGCCGAGGAAGGTGCCGGTTGTGATGATTACGTGGGAGGTGGGTATTATTTCTCCGCTCTCGAGACGTACGCCTGTTATTTTCGATACCGTCTTCCCCTCAACCTCTTGTTTCGAGACAATAATATCCGCAACGCTCCCAGGCACTATCGACAAATTCGGATATGTCGTCAACTCCTCCAGCATATGCTTCTTATACAGCTCTCTATCGATCTGCGCTCGCGGGCCCCAGACAGCAGGGCCCTTCTTGCGATTGAGGACTCGGAATTGCACGGCGGCTTTGTCGATAATCTTCCCAGCTACACCGTCCAGCGCGTCGATTTCGCGGAGCATGGTGCCCTTGCCAATGCCTCCGAAACTCGGATTGCAAGAGCATACACCGATGTTGTCGAGTTTGGGTGTGATTAGGGCGGTTCGTGCGCCTGATCTCGCGGCGCCGGCGCATGCTTCTGCGCCAGCATGGCCTCCTCCTATTACTACTACATCGTATGCATTGGTGCTGTTGATAATTAGCACAGTGTTAACCGGTTTTAAGGGCAGACAGTTACGTACGAAGGATCGGTGCAAACTGATGTCAAACTTCTCTTATACAGCCCTGCCGGGTTGCATGGTCTTGCGCGGACAACACGGCTCAGAGTCAAGAGCTGATTCGAACGAAGCTTGAAGCTCATGTTATTCTATGCTACCATGCGCAGCGGTCAGAAGCTTATACTGAAAGAATATAAGCTGTACTGGCCGGAGTTTAAATAGTCGAGAGTGGTTAACCGATTGGTGCTCTTGTCGCAATAAATTGTTGTTATCGCAATCCACGATTGCGCCCATAGCCTCGCACTTCAATGGTCGCCCCCCCCATCCCTTGTCCAGAATTACCTTGGCAAGGGCAATAGATTCGCCGTGGTCCGTGCAAAACTCCAGTTTTTGGAGCTCCGCGTCCGTCGCGCGGCTGGCGTAGAGTTCGCGATTACGAAGGACTTATCAGAACTTTGATAGCCTTGACAGAATATTGGTCCTTGAATAGCCGTCATCAGATCAACACCAACCAGTTAACCGCGCGACTATACACAGTGCCATACCCGAATGCATTTAAATTGATCAATCAGTAAGGCCATGTTCGCCTATACTTCCAAAGCTGCCGCATCTTCGTGTCAATATATCTGCGCATCATGTCGTCCTTCAGTTGCACTTCCGCGTAGGAGCAGTTTGGCTCCACGACTCTTCCATCATAGCTCCAGAGCTTTGGCACCGCATGTCGATGGATTGGACCCTTCAGATCCACTAGCTGGATGGCTGAAATCTACTCTAGGCGAGGATGCGACCGCAAAAACATCGAAGTCGAAAGTAGACGAGAAGCCGGCATCGAACGAAAAACCAGAGAGTAAGAGGTCACGAAGGAGGGACCGAAGGGACCGGAGGAGCGAACTGAAAATACGAACGGTAGAATCAGGAAAAGAGAAATCGATACAAGATGCACCATCAGGAATGAGGAGTTCTAAAAAACACGATGCGCCTCTCGACACCGCGAAGGCAGACTTGAATGCGCTAGCTAAGGCGCTCGAAGCAGCTACTGGGAAGAGCCCCAAGAAATCAGCAACGAAGAAGACGAAGGGACAGGATGGTGATGACAAGAAGAAGCCGCATAAGCCAGAGGTAGAAGCCGCGGGGCCAAAGAAATCGAATAAGAAGGATGGACAGAAGGACGGGCAGACGGAAACGGCTAGACAAGCAGCTATGGCAGAAAATAAGGCGAAGGCAGAGATCCGCAAGCGGTTCGCGTCTAAGAGACTGCTCAAAATGCCAGTGATGGCTCGCAGAGTTGTTGCTAAAGACCCACCAGTGATGGAAAGGGCAGAGCGCACGAGCAGTCAGCTTCGGAGGCCGAAAGCAAGCAAGCCGCTTGTGAAGAAGCTTTACGAGATCACAAGTGCTGCCGCCAGCACCCAAGCGCAAAAGATGCTATTAGAGTTTCTCGAGAAGAACCATGCACTTCTCGGAGAGCATGGTGAAAAGTTGCTCGAGGCACAAAGGAAGTCAATTGGCAATCTACCATTAGAATCCGAGTCAATAGAGGGGACGGAACTGAACGCGACGCTTTTGGAAACATATGAGACGTTGGAGCAAGCATTGAAGAAGAGCACAGCAAAGCCATCAGCCTTTCTACCTGCCATACCCGAAAACTGGCAGAAGGGCGAAATTAAGGCCGAGGAGCTTCACTTGAAGGCCATTGATGTGCCACAACCACCAGTTCCAGTAGTCGTGTACGGCCTCGACCGTGTTCTCTTTAACCCAGGTGTCTATCACCTCCGCGACAGCCACTCTCAAGTCTACAACTTCGACCCATACCTCGAGACCATTACTCCAGTCAAGGAGTTCGACTTCAGTGCCCTGAAGGAATACATCACCTCCTCCCGCGACAAAGCATTAATCAGCATCGCCGCCCAAGAAAAGACCAAATACACGGGCTCTACATCTAGCATGACGTCCGCACTCGCTCACTTCCACTACCTCCTCTCCAAATGGCGCCCACTAAACCTCAGTGCCCTCTCCCGCGGCTTCCCCAATCCACTAGAATCTTTCTCCGCCATGCAACGCGCACCCACCGGCATCTTCCTCCGCTGGCGCGACGGCGTCTACGCCATCGACGCAAACAAAGAGTTCGACTCTGCCAACGTGCTGATGTATCTGGGGAAATCTATGGAGCGCTTCCTGACGATGGAGAAAGAGGAGTATGAGAAGTTCACGAAGAAGCAATCCCACACCTTATCAGAAGAGGAGAAAGACACCCCCGAGTCCTACCATTACACCACCATGGGTGATTTCCTCATGAGATCCCAGCTAGATGCCTATGATCCTCGTCTGCCGGGTACTGGTATGTTCGATCTCAAAACTCGTGCAGTAGTCTCCATTCGCAAAGACGCCACCAATTTCGAGCCCGGTCTCGGTTACGAGATCCGCAATCGTCGCGGTGAGTGGGAGAGTTTTGAGCGCGAGTACTACGATCTCTGCCGCGCCGCATTCATGAAGTACTCCCTGCAAGCGCGCATGGGACGTATGGACGGTATCTTCGTCGCCTACCACAACGTTGAGAGGATCTTCGGCTTCCAATACCTCCCTATTGCGTCTATGGATGAAGCGATCCACGGCACTGGCGACACCGCCTTGGGTGATGCGGAGTTCAGAGTCAGTGTTGACTACCTTAACCAATGTCTCGACATCCTCACCGCCAAGTTCCCCGGCGAGTCCTTACAAATCGACTTCGAGACCCGCCCAGCAGGCAAAGACGGAGATTGCTTTATGTACATCTTTGCGCAACCGACCTCGGAAGAAGAAATAAAGGCTATTCAGGAAACCAACCTCGCGGAGATTCAGAAATATGAAAGGAGTGTTATTGGATTGGATAGTAAGCAGCAGGCTGAGATGCTGAAGGATGCAGTGAAGAAGGAGGCGAAGAAGACGGAGCTCGAGGACGAGGCTGAGCGTCTTGAGATGGCGATTGAACACCCGTTCAAGCCGGAGAATACGGAGATATTGAGGAAGGCGGTGGAGAGGATGAATGAGCATGATTCCGTCACCGAAAACGCCGTCCACAGGGCGCTCGAAATGGTGGAGCAGCGTCTCCAAGAGGAGCTGGACGATGACTCCGCCCCTGCCTCCGCGGTTGAGGGCGAGGAGACACATTCCAAGGCCGAAGAGGTGAAGAAGGAGAAGAAGTCCACTAAGCCTCTCTTAGGCCTCAAACTAACAATCCGCAACTTCGTAAACGGCGTCGAAGTCCTGCGTCCGGAAAATCTCACCGCCAGCGATAAGTGGGAGGTTAAATACGGAATCCTTACGATGTCGGGTGATATGGCGAGAACACATTATCAAAAGATGAAGAGCAGGAAGCAGAAGATCCATGGGCCGAGACGGGAACAGAAGGGGGAGGATGTGGGCCAGAGACGCTTTGAGGTGGGCATTAAGGAGGCGGTGGAAGGGGGGAGGAGGAGGAGAGAGGAGATGAATGCTAGGGATAAGGAGTTGGGGGTAAAGAGTCTTGCTGATACTAAAGGGTCTTTTGAGCCGGTGAAAGCTGAGGGTATCAGGCCGGAGCTGAAGAAGCAGGTTGTTGGGAAGGTGTTTACGAAGGAGGCCCAAACACCAAAGGACGAGGAAAAGGACGAGACGAAGGACGAGAAACCAAAGGGGAATTCCGAGAAGGAGAAGAAGTGGTGGCTATTGTAAAACAAACCCAGAGATGTGTACGATATGGAGAAACGTGGTAGACGAGAAGACCAAAACTGGTTGTACGATATTTTAGATGACATATAATCTTCTATATGTGGATATGATGCGGCTCTTAGCTCAAAAGTATAGAATATTACCCAATTGATTTCAGTCTACTTAAGTGGCTTGAAAGTTGAACAAAGGTTGCCGAAATAGCGCTGTCGTCAAACTCATTCTGCTATCACGATTCGAGCCATCACCACGACCGCGAACTTTCAAAAGCATTCTCAAAACGACCCTTGGAGACAGACCGCTGCGCTTCCCCTTCCGCTAGTATGGGTAAGCAATGGACCCTAATCCTGCAGTTCACAGAACCACATATCTCCCATTGCTTGCTCTATTTCTTGTCCGCATCCCATGTCTTGGGGTTGTCCGGGGGTTTATATCCGAAGTACGGTAAGAGGTGTCATCGTCTTCTCAAAAGCCGGGACTTCAGCATACCGCTGTCGACTATCGCGTCGTCAGAGGTACAAGTATTGCCTTCTCAGGAGTAGGTCTGTCCCAATTTATTATGTTTTGCTAGTATTGCCACCAGCGCCTAATTCTTGCTGCCATCGCATGTACTCCATGACTGTCAACATATCGACGATGTACCGGCGCAGGTTAAATCTTCAGAAACGTCCAAAGCATCAAAGCCTTTGATAAACTGGGCGGGCAACACATTTCTTCTTTTGCGAGCTGCGAATTTCTGTCTTTCCGTAACCTTACTAGGCCCGTCAGTGGGTCTTTTATAGTAGACGTCCAATTGTCTTGTATCTAGCGTCCCTCCGGAGAGGCGCCAACTAATTGGCTGCCTGAGAATCGAAGGCATGTTCTGGGAGAAGTATAAAGGTGATATCTCGCAGACCTTTAGATGCTTTAAAGCCAAAATTCGCGACCTACTCATTGCATGGCTGGAGCTGAACGGCCTACCATACCCGGGAGTGGAAAGTGGAAAGTAGCGAGTGGTTTGGCCGAGCTGTATCTATGCAGAACTGATAGGAGATGGCAACAGGTTAGCAGCTTTTGCTGTCATTGACTCCCCATATCGCGATGGTTTGGTAATGCTGACAGAAAACGACTTGACTTTGGCAAGTGGAAGGAGAGAGGTCGAAATATGCTGCAAAACAAAATTTCTGAGCAAGGGCAAGATACTTCGCACGATCTTATGCCTCGAAAATCCAGCGGATTTGCTTAGCTGCAGAAGCAAGGTCCTCGCTGAGCAGGGCGACCTTATATAGGCTTCCGGTAAGGGACTTGGCAGTCTTTGAATCGCACACTACTCGTAGTTCCTTTGGTGGGTCTGCAGGGCCATGCATTAATCTCAACCGCAACACTTGCCTAGAGCCACTATATAAAGTGGTAGTAACCTGATCACATTCTACCTCTCCAGGTGCAAAATTTGCTACGGGCAAGCAAGACATGGCCGTGTTACTTAGCCGAGCACTCCTGGTCCGCTGTCGGGATATACTGGGAGAAAGGCTTAAGTTGTACTAGAAGTTAACCAAAACATGTTAACTGGTTGCTATTGTCATGCATCATTTCCTTGCGTGAGTCGTTGTTGCTGTCGGTTATGTTGCTGTCTTGGGAAAAAAAGAGGAACTGTTGGCGCAAGACGACTATTCAACATATCCTAGTACAAGGCTTCCTAGGAGCCTTTTTGTTCTCTGTAAATTGGTCTTGTTGGTACCCGACAGACCAGGTGATGCAGGGAGGATTTATAGACCGCTAGACAAAGGTCTTGGCCTTTCACAAATATCCTCGCAAACATTCTCAAGCTCTGAAGAACAAGGAGCATTTCAAACTGTGAACGGCTTTGTGCTGGTTAATTTTAACCGAGAGTTCAAACATCGAGACAGACTGTCTTGAAGCGAAAAGCAGAGCGGAAGTTCCAGTACAGTACAAATGGAGGTTTTGGAAAACAAGAGCAATGCCACTGGTGTCAGTGTGGAGTGAGACTGGTGTGCCATTAATTGTTGTGTGACGTTGCAGAGCCGCGCGGTGGCAGATTTCCAACACCATTCTACGTAGGCCAACTTACAGTCTCTTTCGCACAGCTGATAACAACCTGGCCTTACTGGCAAGCGGCAGCGCACGAGTTAGCGATCTGCCTCGGAGATTCCGCCTATTCATAGAGCTTAGAGCAATCTTTTGTATTGGTTCATCTTTCCCATTCAAGAAGGCAGGGTACTCATAATTAACAACATAAACCCAATACTCCTCCACGCCTCCTATCCTTCCACCACCACCCAAAAGACCAACAGACGTGCTACAAAGCACTCTGAGAAGTGAAGTAATGCCAAACAATGGTCAAACAAGTCCTAGTGCGGGGCCCGCAGCGAACCGAAACTAAAGTGCGCCGACGCCATATATGTGTTATAGAGTAGACCGAATGCAGAAGAAGAGATATCTAAGATGCCAGTCTAAACCACAACTATGCGTAAAAATGCAATGCAGGTATTGACTGGTATCTAGGACATCTCGGCGTCGGCATCCTTTGGCTCGGCTGGCTTGTCGGCGAACATGCTGCCGCCGGAGCGCTCGATGTTCATGCTTTGGGTCTTTGCGAAGAGGGAGCGTGGCTTGACCCTTGTAGGTGTGTTAGTGTTGTTCTGATCCAGAGTCTCTCAGCCATGCAGAGCATGATAGACGTGTCGACGGTGTGGTAGAAGAAACGAATGGGTGAACAACGTACTTCATAGCGTGCTTGCTCTTCAATCCACTCAGCTTAGCTGTGCAAGGGCTCATGATGTTGTCGGATGGGGAGACGTAAGTGTGGTCCTCTCTGCCATTCTTGTTAGCATCTGCGCAAAGTCTGTGGACTGAGCCGACATTTCTTACCCTCCCTGAGCAAGCTTAGCCTGCAACATCTGGCGATGATAGTCCATGTTCTTGGCGTCCTTAGAAGCATCCATCTCCGACTGAAGCTGTGCCGATGCGGCGGTGGAATCGTTCTCGATCTGGGCAGACATTTTGCTTGGTGACGGTGTTCTTATTTGGTTGATTGGGCTGATGTATTGGTGTTTATTGGTGGGGCGACGATTGAAGTAGAAAGACGCTGGGTGAAATGTTTCTTTGAAGATGTTGTGAGTGTTATGGAGTTAAAACGTGGAGGTGTAGACAACTTATGCAGTGGTTGATCGTAGATGGCCCGGCAGTTTCGTCACTCCATGTAAATAGTGGAGCGTTGACGTGGAGACCGCCGAGGAACGCGAGCAGGCCTGACAAAGCGGCCAAACGCGATCATCTTCGCTGACAAAGAAATGTTTCTACATTCATTCTGAGATACATTGAAAACGAAAGAAGTGGTAGAGAAATTGAAATACATTTGAATTGTCAGATGTTTCACGGATTGCTTAGGTTGAATTTTGCAAAATTGCATTGAATCATAGTTGCGAGCCAACCAGTTGACGATAGGGACAATGAGAAAGATACACACTCGGAATACTTCTTATATCAGTCTGCAGGCTATGCTTTAGGAGAGCATAAAATTTCTATAGGTAGCAATGAGAATGCCTTCTTGTTTCATGCCTCTTTCTATTGTGTGCTAAAGATGGGTATCCGCCCAGCAAGGAGTATCTACTCTATGATTGTAGCTTTTGGTGTCATATGTTGACGCTCCTATATCCTTAAAACGCCATGCAAACCCATATACAGTTTTTGAACGCCCCATGAGATTTGCCGTAACATTTAAAGAAAAGAAGGTCTGATGATGGCCTTTCCGAGGCCATTTCTGACCTCGTCCAACTGCTCCATACCACTCTGGTAGCCACCTTTCTTGACGTGCTTCTTCTTGGTCACGGTGTAACTCCCCAAGAACTCGTCCATGATGCCGTCAAAGTCGCCTCTGACAGGGCCAGTGACACTTGAGACAGATGATGCCAAGGAGCCAAAGTCATCGCCCATATCCTCGTTGTACCTCTCCTCGAGCTTCTCAAAGCGATCATCTAAGTCGGTGAGACCCTCGGTTCTGTAGACAGAAGAGGAAGTCATGGAGTACTGAGATGGATTGGTCAAAGCACCCTTGCGCTTCTTGCGTCTGCCACCGTTGGTCGTCGTAGTCATCATGGACGACTGAACTTCTGATGGAGTTGCAAAAGCAACCTTCTTCTTCTCATCCTTCTTGAACTTGCTGAAGTTGGCCATCCAGTCTCCATCTCCATGGTCCTCGCCCTGATCCCCCATACCCTCGGGCATCTCTGGCGCGGCTCTGAACTCCTTCAGTGGCTGGATTGTCGCATCGGACTCCCAGCCCTCATCATCCTCATCCCATGCGCTCTCCCTCTTGAATGCGCGGCCATCCAACTCCTCGCCGTCCTTGGTAAGCTCGCCGAAGATGTTCTCGTCATCCTCAACATATGCCTCATCCTCCAGAGCCTCGAGAACCTCTCTCAGCTTTGGGTCCATATCTGGCTGGAAGCCTGCAAGCGCATCTGGAACGTCCTGCATGGCCTGGTATGTAACCTTGCGCAAGTTCTTCGACGGCAGAATCTCATCATCCAACACAACCGGCTTTGGCTCCTCCATACTGACATTTCTCAATGCATCCTCCAAGCTGACGCCCTTTCCCTTCTTCTCCTTCTGTAAGCTCGGTGCTGGAACGAACGTCGCCTCTCCTCCACCAGTGCCAATCTCGCGCATGTGCTGCATGTAATCGTACTCGGTATCATCGTAGTAAATTCCGTGGTTGGCGGCCTCCCCCTCATTGTCGCGCAACTTTGGGCAGGGCCCATCGTCACTACCGAACTCGGACTCGAGGTCTTCGAGCTCCTTAGCTTTGTTTGTGTTTGGTAAGGACGTCGGGTTCAAGATCATAGACGATGCGCTCTCATCGTGAATGAGCGGATCGTTTTGTGGGCGATGCACCAGCGTGAAGTGCTGGGCGGACTTCTTATCGCTGGGCTCGTTGTTAGCTCATGAACTCTGTGAAAGAGGCGCGTAAACTTACATCCATCCTCTCTTACCCATATTGGCGGTTTAGAATATTAAACGGGGAGTATATTATGACTAAGATGAGTTCTGTACGTAAGATAGTCCTGGCAGGCGGCGTGTCGTGGTTTGAAGGGTGCTGGTGAGTAATTTGAAATTCGTAGGCTAGTGCGGGGATGGAAAAATGACGGCGATAAACTTTTGGGTTTTGCTTATCATACCTACCCAACCTTCGCCCCCATCAGTTACCCCTCTATCAACACCACAACGTCGACACGAATTATCGTTGTCGCGCCTACAAAACTACACAAAGGAACATATACCAGTCAATATGGTTTTGGCAAAGTCAAAGAAGGCCGTCGGTCTGGGCAATGCCCTCATGAACGATCGTTTCGGCAAGGGAAAAGGAGCCGACCGCAAGAAGGTCTCAGCGACGGGTATTCTGCGTGTGCAGAAGGAGACTGGAGAGACATACGTTACAAACGAGCGCCAGGAGGCATCGTGGGTCAAGATGAGATCCGTTACAGAGCAGGCCGCACTCGATGAGTTTTTGTCGACCGCCGAGCTTGCTGGCACCGATTTCACGGCCGAGAAGATGAGCAACGTCAAGATTATCCACACCGATCAGAAGAACCCATACCTCCTCTCCGCAGCTGAGGAGCGCGCCGCGGTCGGAAAGCAAAGAGATCACGCCGATAAGCTGACGGTACCAAGACGTCCACACTGGGATAAGAACACCACAGCACAAGAGTTGGATCGCGCTGAGAGAGATGCTTTGTTGGAGTGGCGTAGAGGACTTGCTGAGTTGCAGGAGAACAACGATTTGCTGCTCACACCTTTCGAGCGTAACTTGGAGGTCTGGAGACAATTATGGAGAGTTATCGAGCGTTCGGATCTTATTGTTCAGATTGTCGACGCAAGAAATCCGTTACTGTTCCGCTCTATCGATCTGGAGAGATACGTCAAGGATGTCGACTCGAGGAAAGAGAACTTGTTGTTGGTCAACAAGGCAGATATGATGACAGCGGAGCAGAGATTGGTCTGGGCCGACTACTTTGAGGAGGCAGGCATCGCATACAAGTTCTTCTCGGCACAACTCGCCAAGGAGGTTAACGAGCTTCGCGAGCACGACGACAGCGAGGAAGAGGATTCTGAGGACGAGAGCGATGATGAGGACCATGACGCTGAGGCAAGAGACGAGGAGATGTTGAGACGCAAGGCCAAGGGATTGAGCCTTGGGGAGCTACATGAGGAGGAGGAGGGAGAAAAGGAGGACACACGCATACACATTCTCACCACTGAGGAGCTTGAGGAGCTGTTCTTGAAACACTCTCCAAAGGACCTTGCGGATTCGCCAGACGGCAAGCCACCGAGAAAGGTTCAGATCGGTCTTGTTGGATATCCCAACGTCGGAAAGTCTTCGACGATTAACGCTCTTGTCGGAGCCAAGAAGGTGTCCGTCTCCACGACGCCAGGAAAGACCAAGCATTTTCAGACCGTTCACTTGTCTGACAAGGTCATGCTTTGCGATTGCCCGGGTCTCGTTTTCCCTAACTTTGCCACCACCAAGGCCGAGCTCGTCTGTAACGGCATTCTTCCTATCGATCAATTGAGAGAGTACACCGGTCCAGCCGGCCTCGTCTCCAAGCGCATTCCACAGCACTTCCTGGAGGCGTTGTACGGTGTCAAGATCATCACCCGCCCAATCGAGGAGGGAGGAACTGGTATTCCAGCCGCCGAGGAGTTGTTGTCCGCATACGCCAAGGCACGTGGATTCACCAGAACCGGTCAGGGTCAGCCAGATGAGTCCAGAGCTGCGAGATACATCCTCAAGGACTACGTTTCCGGAAAACTGCTCTTCTGTATGCCACCACCAGGCGACATCGACCCATACGAGTTCAACAGTGAGCTTTACGATGAGGGTCATCTCCCAGAGAAGCGCAGGCTTGCTCTTCACGCCATGAACACCGAGGGTGATGATGACGAGCACAGCATGCAGGAGAGCGTAACCGGCTACGAGCAAGGATCAAAGACTGTCTCTATGGATAAGCAGTTCTTCGGTCAGGGCCAGGGCGACAATGCTCATCTCATCAGACCTTTCGCACACAAGTACACCGAGCAGGGTACCGCGTCAGGGAAGATGTTGACGGGCCGCAAACAGCGTACGCTTGTTGCCATGGAGAAGGATGTTGATCCTAAGGACATGAAGCTCATGTCTAGCAAGAAGCACTACAAGAGCGGAAAGCAGGGCAACGGAAAGAGGCGCGTGAACTATTTCGAGACTGGAAACTTTTAAGCGATGTCCTTTGTTTCTGATTCGTATTTTGAGAGGTTTGAGTAGCGAAAACTGTTACGGCAGGGTGATGACCATACTGGACTCGGGGATAAACGGTACTTGGCATTGAGCAGGCGTTTATAGGTTGATTACAAAATGCAAGATTTCTGCCTTCTATGGACTGCGAAATCGTCCTAGACAGTGACTGCCGTCTCGTTAATACTCTGTGGTGTTCATTTCCTCCTTTGATCCCAGCGATACCTTGAGTAGGTGTCCTGAAGGTGACATCTGAGATTGGCTGATATCAGCCGCTCGATCGACAGTATTCTCTATAAAGTTTGAAGAATCCAAATGCCCTACAAGCTCTAATAAGAGGTCTCTAGACTTTTCGTGCCTTTGAAAGAACTGTTGTCGGCGTGATGAGCAGAACCTCAAGGCTTCACTCAAATTCATGGTCGTCATCGCAAAGCCAATATTGAAACACCAAGTCGTCTGCGATGACAGAGCAAACTTCGAATGTCCTCGGTACCCATTGACTATTTGTCGAGTGCTTCGCAAAAGCTACCCCAAAACGCCCAATCAGGCCATCCAACATCTGATATCCAACTACCGCTCGGGTGTCGCCGTAGAAATCTTACCAACCAAGAATGTCAAACCATCTTGACTATATGTTTCCCCATAAACACCAAAAAGCAACAAGCCCGAAGAGCAAAGCCCACCCCAGATTTCAGCCCGATCGATCTTAGCTCCGCCGTCCCAGTGTTTCCACAACAAATATATGGGGTGCCAAGACATGCTAGACTGGAAAGGGGATTAGTCGGCAGGACGGCTAGCGATGCCTCGGCTGTCACAGCTGGCTAGGTGCGACGTCCAGGACCGAGGAGGGGAATATGAAGCTTGGCTGTGGGGAAACGGGGTAGTGCTGAGTGTATATACGACGCTTCTGCTGCTTGATACTTTCATCCTTCACAGATCTCAACAACATTGAGATTATATACCCTGTTTACGTCAATCAGAAATAAAGAAGTCAAGATGTCGGCCAATATCCCTATCATTGCCCGCCCGTTTGTGAGCGAGAAGGCCGCGAAGACTCTGTATGTGACGATGAAGGAGAAATTGAGAAAGAGAGGTTAATTGAAGGCAGTGACATTGTCAAGAAGTTCGTCGAGGAGGAGTGTATCCCAGCCGATGCCGTCGCACACGCCCAGATCCCAAATGGCGAGGACCGCTGGGTAAGCTTCACAACAACCAGTTAACGTATGTCACCGAGCTACAAACTAACGACAATACAGGATTCTTACCCAGTCATCATCGATGAGCTGAAAATCAAGGCCCAGAAGCTCGGCCTCTGGAACATGTTCCTGCCAAAGGGCCACTACAAGGAATCCCCAGGCTTCACCAACCTCGAGTACGGCCTGATGGCCGAGTACCTGGGCCGCTCACGCCACGCCTCCGAAGCAGTCAACTGCTCCGCCCCAGACACAGGCAACATGGAGGTCCTGGCCAAGTACGGTAACGACGCACAGAAGAAGCAATGGCTCACACAGCTCATGGCCGGCAAGATCCGTTCCGCTTTCCTGATGACCGAGCCAGATATCGCTTCCTCGGACGCTACCAACATCAAGCTGTCCATGGTCAGGGACGGAGACCACTACGTGCTCAACGGCTCAAAGTGGTGGTCCTCCGGCGCCGGAGACCCAAGATGCCACCTCTACATCGTGATGGCCAAGTCGGACCCAAACAATTCCGATAAGTATAAGCAGCAGTCCGTCATCCTCGTCCCGCACGACGCACCAGGAATCACCATCCACCGCATGCTGTCCGTCTACGGCTACGACGACGCTCCACACGGCCACGGCCACCTCTCCTTCAACAACGTCCGTGTCCCAGTCTCCAACATCGTTCTTGGCCCAGGCCGCGGATTCGAGATCATCCAAGGCCGTCTCGGCCCAGGACGCATCCACCACGCTATGCGCGCCATCGGCGCAGCCGAGAACGCGCTCGACTGGATGCTGATGCGCATCAATGACCCAAAGAAGACGCCCTTCGGCAAGCAGCTTAAGGAGCACGGTGTTATCTTGGAGTGGGTCGCCAAATCCAGAATTGAGATTGACGCTGCCCGCCTCGTTGTCTTGAATGCGGCTATCCAGATCGATCAGGGCGGTGCCAAGTCCGCATTGAAGGAGATTGCGCAGGCCAAGGTTCTTGTTCCAAACATGGCACTTGCTGTTATCGACCGCGCCGTGCAGTCCTTCGGCGCTGCGGGTGTCTCTCAAGATACTCCATTGGCCAATTCTTGGGCCAATATCCGTACTCTGAAGCTTGCTGATGGTCCAGATGAGGTGCACTTGCAGCAATTGGGTAGAAACGAGAACAAGCGTGCTGGTGTCGTTACCCAGACTATCCTTAAGCAGAAGGAGACTACACAAAGGTTGTTCGATCAGTACAAGGTCAGCCACAAGGAGCCGGGTCCAAACAAGAAGGCCAAGTTGTAAATACTCGTAAGGAGTAAGCATTGCTTTCAGCGTTAACAGATCTAAAATAAACATACCATTTTCGTCTACTGACACTACACCATGCTCTCAAAGATGCGTCAGAACTGACATTCCGAAACCCGTCAAACCCTGGCACGATGCCGCAAATTCATGCTGCTATCGCAAACCGGTTATTTGAGGCCGAGCTCGTGAGGTAGGGAATTGTGAGGATGGACACTTAGGTAGCTTCGCCATACAACTTTACAGCCATTGGCATCATAGGCTTCCAATGAATAACTTGAAACCAGTCTTGCGGCTGTGGCAATTTAATTATCTTCGTATTTTCAGCTTGCTTGCAAGGCTATACTCAATCCAGTCATATTGCAGTAGCTCATTAAGTTCATTTGTATTAATTAAACTAAGGTGGGTAGCGTCATTTTGATGTTCTGATCTGCTTCAGTATAATTTGAGTTGATAAATTACCCGCAATAAGGTAATGATTTGAGTTTTGAAACCTTCTCTTTTAATTGTCTCATGATTCAGTTATGCATCAATTCTGCGATCGGTTATACCGAGACAAGTGAATTAAGCTTTTATTTCATCTATAATAATGGAAATTGCTGATTTCAGCAGTTCGGTCAGCAAAGAGCGTTTACTGAATCATTGACACGACACCGAATACCATGTCAAGTAACCAGTTAACACAGCGATATGTTTGTAGACCTCTTATTATTGATGTACAGTACAGGGGAACCGATCGGCAGATGCCATCCATTAATAAACTTTTTTATTGCCTTTATTCCGCTTCATTCAAAGGCTCCTCGAAAAATAAACCAAATCGCCCGGATAAGTCTGGCTGCGGACCTGGTCGCTCAAAGCCTGTCGCCCGGTTAAGATTCAGCTGTAAAGGTTTGCGAATGCAGACACCTACATTATAGCAACTCTCATAACTCAATGCCGGCTCGCGTCTCCTCATGTTGCTCCACTCCTGCACCGTAGTATCTCTCCATCTACCCCAACTATAATTCGCTTTGCGCAGGGTCTCCTCCACACCGGTTGGTGATGGGACAACGAGCAGGCTCTTCTGCTCAAGCCCAAGCTCACGGAGTCTGCTGCAAATATGCGACCCAATATCACCATCAAAGCTCCAGGTGTGTGGAGCAAAGAGTGCTCTTGGGTTGAGTGGGATACCGCTGCCATGGCCTGCAAAGAGAGCAAGGGTATGGTAAATGAGGGTGTCGATCTCGCTAGATTTGTCTGTGGCTGGCTTGATGAAATGGGAGGTCAAGGTATAGCTTGCGTCGGGAGTGCAGGCGAAGACAGCGCGGACGTTCTCAACCTTAACGCCGTCTATATCGAGTTCCCTGGTGGAGATGTGCCACTCGTTATCCATTAATCCTGATGGGAGCTCCTCGCTGCGGTGAAGGCGGTTGAAGCGGTCTACCATGTAGGAGAGTTCGACTTCGCCGTGTCCGTCCTCGACGCCATACTGGGCATCACCCATGAGGTCGAAGATGTTAATCTACATTGTCAAATTAGTAGACGATTTGTGGGTGAATGGTGTAATCTCAGACACGTCAAAAGTGGTTGCTTACATCGAGACGCATCTTGGAAACCTCGCAACTTGCTGTATATGCTGGCAATGAGGAGGTTGAAGGGTTGTCGAGAGCCAGTCTTACGCGAGCAGCCCAGGGGAGAGCCATTATAACAGAAGAACTAAAGCTATCCAGAAATGACCTCAAGATGTGATGTGCAGATTGGGAAACGACGAAGAGTAACGCAAAACAAACGTGATGCTGCTAGAGATATGCCCAACGATGGGTGATTGGATTTTTGAGGAAGACGGAGATGCCTGTCCAGTTGAGTGAAGTTGGCCATGCGTCAACGTGCGGCCGCCGTATTTGTCATGGCGCTTATTTTTGATAGGAAACATATATTGACAGAAGGAGCGAACCTGCGTGCTTTCCTCAAGAGTTTCAATAAAAGTCGACATATGCTGCTGTGTATGGTCGCCGGCATGGAGGGAAGCGCATCCTCGCGTCACCACAAGCCAGCACAGGGCGATAAACAGCTTGTAGTATCGCCAACTGTGGCAGAAAGAGCAATTCTAACGGTCCTGCTGGCAGTGCTCTCGGGACAACCAAGATGTAAGCTTCCACTTCAAGGACCTCGGCTGCCATATGGACGCAGTATGACCATTACTTGATGGTCCAATATACTAGTGAGAGAAAGACACAGATATATGGGTGTAGGATCCCAACATGCCTACCACGAGGAAGAGACTCGTTACGTATTGACTACAACTCATAGCTTGGAAATGCTAAGCAATTAAGAAACATACAGATTCATAGAATAGAGCACAAAGGCTGGGGAATAGCTACTGTGGCAGCAGAGGCGCGTGCTTATAAAGATCAAGAGACGACCACAAAGCTATATGGAGAAGCAGGCACGAAAAGCAAGCAGACCGACAGGAAACACTCTTCGCTTCACCTCCCTAGTTTCTTCGCCATCTTACATTGTTTCCATCTTGAATCCTCCCCTTCCCCAAATATGGGCTGAAGTGAGGTTTAGGACAGGAAGCTTGAAATGTCGTGGTGTTGTCATACCAAAAGTGGCTCCGCCATAAGCCTAGCAAAGCGCGCTAAGCCAGACGCACGGCCCCGCTATAGCTGCGCCTGGCCTGTCTCTCAGGTACCGTACTGACGACGAGGCTCAAACACCTTGTGCTCTTTCGTCGCGACTTGCAATACTTAAGAGGCACCGCCTACGCCCGATTGAGCGAACAAAGCGGATGGCACAAACTCAGAATACAGCCTCTCTCCCCGTCCCTCGTAGGCAATGAACCTCAAACAACAATCTCAACACAAATAGCCCACCACCACCATGAATCGCGGGACCTCAAATCGTGGCGCGCGTGGTGCAGCTACTAGCACAAGAGGTTCAACGACTCGAGGACGGGGGAGAGGAGCTTCACGAGGCGGCTCCTCAAGTAAGTTCGAAAACCCCCATGGTCTGCCGGCAGATGGAAACAGCGCATACGTTCCAAGAGGACCAAAGGGTCAGGCGCAACCACGGCCAAAGTTGGTCCCCCACATCACAAATCACAAGAGGTTTCCACTTTCACAATTTCAGCCGAATGTAGATCGCAGCAAGAACAGACACTCAAATTACCACACAGGCTCAACTCCAGAACCAGCGACACAAAACTCATTCGAAAACGATCGCATGGCCAATGCTGCGCGAAGGGAACAACGAGGACAAAGAGGCGGAAGTGCCAACACTCGCGGCGCATCTGAGTCAAGAGGCACCTATATAGATAACAGTGTGCGCTTTAAGTCACAATCGCCGCAACCGAAAGCACCTGCACCGCAAGCAAAGCCGAGCTTCGGGCAGCAGCCTAAGTTTGGACCAAAGCCAGGTGGGAAGCCATTCGTAATCCCGAAAAAAGCTGGCGCACCACATCCGAAGAGCAGACTATCACAAAGCTTTACATCGTCGTCCTCTGACGACGAGCATGTCACAAAGATCAGGAACACATTACAACGCAATGGCCTTTCGAGCGACCCACCATGGCCAATGGCCCAGCCAGGCGATCCACGACAGAATAGTGCCGTCAAGGATTTCTGGAACAAGACGAAGGAGCATAGGAATAGAGTTCGCAAAATCTTAATGAATGCAGGCCTCATCGACGACCCAGATAAGCCTAAGAAGCTGAGCGAGGCGATCGATTTCAAAGGGACCTGCGAAGAGATGTGCCCAAGATTTGAGCAGGTAGCCAGGATAATGGAGCACGACGTGAAGAACCTCGAAAGGGTCACTGGGCCGGACGGTACACTGTGGCCAGTTCCTGGGAAGATGATCAAGGCATACGGACGCTCGTCTGCTGGGCAGGATGCGCCATTACCAGACGACATTAGGACGCCTGCAGCACTGAGACGAACGCTCGACTACCTTATTCAAGATATTGTCGGGAATCAGAACACGCTTCCGGCTGTCCACAACTTCTTATGGGACAGAACACGCTCTATCCGCCGCGACTTCACGTTTCAGCAGGCCTCGCTGACACCAACCGAATATGCTGACGAGGTATACTGCTTGGAAACGATCGCACGCTTTCATGTAGTCGCATTGCACCAGATGTCGGATCCCTCCAACACTTCTGATGATTTCTCCGAGCACCAAGAAATTGAGCAGCTTGGCAGAACCTTGCTCTCTCTCATCCACACTTACGAAGACTGCAAGGGGCTAAACATCCCATGCACGAACGAGGCGGAGTTTAGAGCATACTTTGTGGTCTACCATGCGCGCAACCCTGCGATGATGGAAGCCGTACAGGACTGGGGTAGAGAATTTTGGACAAGTGACGACATCCAGACTGCTACAAGTATTGTAGAGTCTTTGCACAACATTTGGGAGATCAACGGGCCACTAAGACCGCACTCTGCTACCGATCTTGCGATGAACTTTGTAAACCGCTTCTTCACTATTGTAAAGCAGTCTGAGATGTCTTATGTGATGGCCTGTTTTGCCGAGATACACTTCAATAGTGTGCGCAAAGCTGCTTTGACCACGATATTGTCCGCCTATCGCAAGCAGCGAGACCAGACGACGGATTGGAGTGTGGCGGCATTGAGTTCTTTGTTGCACTTTGACTCACTTGACGACGTGGAAGAGTTTGTGGAGGCGCATGGGCTGAATATTAAGGATGTTAAGGGAGGCAGTTATCTCGACTTCGAGGCTGGAAATGAGCCAATCGAGCCAGAGACCAAGGTGAAGCAACCTCATTCGATGAAATTAGTGGAGAGGAAGCGTGGAAACAAGTCGCTACCTGATTGCATTTACACCAACGTTTATGCTCCTGCAGGCGTTCAGGATGAGGAGGATTCCCTGTTCGTCGCACAATCGAATGGCTCCAATTTCTCAAATGAGAATCCATTCCAGCGCTCCCAAACGCAATCGCAGCCTAGTTTTCCAACAGTCTCGAATCCGTTCGGACAGCCGACTGCAGCGGCAACGTCCTCGTTATCGGGAAAACTCTTTTCAAACCCGCCACAAGCACCCAAGAAGTTTGGTGCTTTCATTGACTCGGACGACGACATGCCTCAGAGGAAGGCTGGTGCCGCGGCGGGTTCGATCTCAGCATCCGGCGCTCCGGCCGAGTTGAAAGCGCCTCAATTCTCCTTTGTGTCGCAGCCAAGTGCCAATATGGACACCCCACCGATAACCCAGACTCTATTTGAAACGCCATTTGGGACGCCCAGTCAGCAACAACCTTCACAGACGGCAGGCCCGCCAACTTCTAAGCCTTCGACGAACACAGGACCATCTTTGTTTCAGACTGTGGTTCAAAAACAGGCTAGTTCACTTCCTGCCTTTCCAGGTACTTCCGCGCAAACGCTTCCCCCTGCGAGCAACAACGAGTCACCTAAGCCTTTTGGCGGCTTCAACTTTTCACCAGCACCCGCTCCAGCCTCGTCATCTCCTTCATTCTTTGCGGCGGCAGAAAACGCGCCAACGAGTTCTCCACCGAAATTCAACTTCAGCACAGGTCCAGCACAAAGTGATACACGGAATGCGTCCCCTCTCCTCCAGCCGGCTGCTACTTCACAGACTGGCGACAAGCCAGGTGAGCCAGTAACTTCTACTGCACAAAACGGTTTCGTTCAAACACCGACTGCGATCACGGCGCCATCTGGCTCGGAGCAGTCAAAGGCTGCATCGTCAATTTTCGGTAGTGCAAAGACAAAAGAGGCGGTCTCGAACTTTGGAAACAAATTTGCGCCAAAACCCACAGAGACTCCTGCTCCGCCAGCGGCGACAGGCACAGCATCTCAGCAGCAGTTGCCAACTCTTTACGGCCAAAGCGTATCTCAGCCGCCAGTCCAGCCATCTCAAAGTGGCTTATTGGGTTCGTTGGGTAACTCCGCCGTTAGTTGGCCTGCACCCTCGAAACCAACCGAGTCGGCAACTCCGCGACTAGCTCGGCAATCAACGTCAGAACCAGTGAAGTTCAACTGGCTCGCTGGCCCGAGCACAAAAAATGCTATTGAGACGGTCGCGAAACCTGCAGACACTTCGAGCAACACCTTCAGGGATACTGCCACGGACAGTACCCCATCACCGCCAGCACCAGCACCTGTCAGCAGAGCCAACGCGGCGAAAGTTCCACCATACCTGGCACGTTGGATTTTGATGGACGAAGGTGGCATTCTTGACCAGTTCATAGAAAACGAAGTGTCGAAGGCTTGTAAGGCTGCGATGGAACATCGTGAAAAGGAGCTTGCAGTACAGAAGGCCCTGCAGGAGAAAGAAGACAAGGAAGCTCTGCAACAGGCACTTGATTACCGCAAATATGCTCTATCGGTCAAGTACTTCTACAGATGGCGCGAGAATGCTCGTAAGGTTAAACAGATGAGGCGAGGAGCGGATATGCGACTTGAGCGAATGAGAGCCGCTCAAGAGAGGATGGCTAGGAGGACGCGGCAGAAGAAGGAGGTGGTCGCGGATTTTTCGAAGAGTGTAACGTCGAACCACAACAACAAGAGGAAGGCAATGGATGACCAAGAACAGATGCTGCGTTCGAGTGGCATTCTTAATGGTGTTCGAAACCCCCACATGGCTGCGAGTCAAATTGTGCGTGGCGATATGGGACCTCCTCGGCCGACTACGCCGCTTGGCAGCCCGATGCACAACGAACTGTCAAAGTCGACGTCTGCATTCAACCAATCAACTGCATCACTGCAGTCTCTGGTTGATGGTGGTCATATTCTGAGGAGAAACGAAAGTCCTCTGCGCCGCAGTGCAAGCGATAGGACTGCGATGCGTCACAGCCGAAGCCGATCTGTCACCAGCAATGCATCTCGCTCCCGGAGTCGCCCACAGACCTTGTTCGGCGCCGGCGCCAGCATGAGGAACCCAAGCCCAAGCGGCGTTCAAACCGACTACTTCCGCCTCAAAGCCCGTGGTATCCAGACTCTGCCAAATGGCATGCCTGTAGCCAACGCAGCTCTTCTTGATTTCAGATCGAGTGTCGATTCGGACTTGAGCAGTGAGAAGAGCGAATATGTCCCATATGTGCCGCGTCGAAGTTTCGGCTGCATAAATTCACGCAGCCTCTCTGGTGGATCGACAGCTGGCCCGAAGCGCTCTGTTTCTAGTCTTTCCCTGTCGAGGGATGCGAAGCGTGTTAGAGCCTCGCCTCTCCCAACAGCAAACCCGAACCATATGCTCGAAAGAGCAAGACATGTCATGGCGGAGAATGCTTACAGCAAGCGACAGGAGGAGTACTCGCTACGTGTCTCGACTTCAGGAAAATCGGAAGAGCAGAGGGAAGCGGAGATGCAAGAGCTGTTTCGCCGCTCGGCGAGAATCAAGGAAGAGATGTCCAAGGGAGAAGAGTGGTATAAAAGTCAGAGAATGAGCATGAGTAGAAGCAGTAGCCGTGTCAGAGCGGAGAGTGAAGAAATGGAGAGGGGCAGGAAGATGCCTCCTCCTGCTACGACGAGGATGAATCCTGGTCACCCTGGCCAGCCAATGAGCTTTGGTACGCCGGTTAAGACGCCTTCTAAGCCACCAGCACCGTCACCCAGGTTAGCTCTGGTTCAGGCGGACGTTATTGATCTGGACTCAGACTAGATATAGCGAAGCCGGCTAAGTAAAGGAACATTGAATGAAGGCGTTAGAGCGCATTTAGCATTTACTTCGGCGTACGGACAATAGAAAGGAATGAGAATACTGAGCGAATACAGCCATGGAGCAAGCGGAGTATTGGATTGTGGCATTTTCTGTATATTACCATGTTTGGCGTTTGAGTAGTCCAGCTTTGAGTGAGACCTCAGGAGACGACTCTCCCAATGAAATCAACCAAAGCCATATATTGGCTCTTCACTTTCAAATCCAATCCTTTACTGCAATTTTGTCATTTGAGCAGTAAAGTAGAACGTTCTATAACATCTCGTTGTGGATTCCATTATATACATATTCTTGGTGATGGTGTTGGCGCCGTCAAGTTTAATGGTTCCCATGACAAGGCTGAGTTCCACGTGACACCCCGCACGTCCTCCAATGACTGACCGCCAACCCACAAATGAAAAAAGTTTAGCCCCATGCTACCCGGAGCTACCAAAATTGTCCTGCGACTTCGTTTTTCCGCTGCGTCGAGAAATATCGAAGAACCAACACCACACAACCAACGACAAGACAAATACCTCGAACCCCACGGTATCTGTTCAAAATGGCTATGGTTGTGTCAAAGAAGGGCGGGGATGAGGATTACAGCATTAAGCCGGAGGCTATTACTCCAGCTTTGGACACCAGCGAGTGGCCATTGTTGCTGAAGAACTACGATAAACGTGAGTATCGGCCGACAGCGAGGCGCCATTGGATACGAAGGATCAGAGAATCGATGGCTAACGTGCGCGTGCTTTACAGTCCTTGTTCGCACCGGACACTTCACCCCAATTCCAAATGGATGCACTCCATTGAAGAGAGAACTCAAGTCTTACGTCTCCTCTGGAGTTATCAACCTCGACAAGCCTTCCAACCCATCTTCCCATGAAGTCGTGGCATGGGTCAAGCGCATGCTCAGGTACGCACATACACGCGCCAGACAAAGGCATATACAGGCTGGAGGAAATGCCAAACTAACAACCTCACAGAGTCGAGAAGACTGGGCACTCCGGAACTCTCGATCCAAAGGTTACCGGATGCTTGATCGTCTGTATCGATCGCGCCACCCGTCTCGTCAAGTCTCAGCAGGGTGCCGGAAAGGAGTACGTCGCCGTTATCCGTCTCCACGACAAGCTCCCAGGCGGTGAGGCCCAGATGGCCCGCGCCCTTGAGACCCTCACCGGTGCTCTCTTCCAGCGTCCACCATTGATCTCCGCCGTCAAGCGTCAACTCCGTATCCGTACCATCCACGAGTCCAAGCTCTTCGAGTTCGACAACGAGCGTCACCTCGGTGTCTTCTGGGTTTCCTGCGAGGCCGGAACCTACATTCGTACCCTCTGTGTCCATCTCGGTCTTTTGTTGGGCGTCGGAGCACACATGCAAGAGCTGCGCCGTGTCCGCTCCGGAGCCATGGACGAGAAGGAGAACATGGTCACCCTCCACGACGTTTTGGACGCACAGTGGATGGCCGACAACACCCGCGACGAGTCTTACCTCCGCCGCGTTATCGCCCCACTCGAGACTCTTTTGACTACCTACAAGCGCATTGTCGTCAAGGACTCCGCCGTCAACGCCGTCTGCTACGGTGCCAAGCTCATGATTCCAGGTCTCCTCCGCTACGAGGCCGGCATTGAGGTCCACGACGAGGTCGTCCTCATGACCACCAAGGGTGAGGCCATCGCTCTCGGTATCGCACAGATGTCCACCGTCGAGCTCTCCACCTGCGATCACGGTGTCGTCGCCAAGGTCAAGCGCTGCATCATGGAACGCGACCTCTACCCACGCAGATGGGGAATGGGTCCAGTCGCTCTCGAGAAGAAGAAGATGAAGGCTGATGGCAAGCTCGACAAGTACGGTCGTCCAAACGAGCAGACCCCAGCGAAGTGGAACAATGGCTACAAGGACTTCAACGCCCCATTGGAGCAAACTACCCCAATGACTGTTGACTCCAAGGTTGGGGAGGTCAATGAGGCTGAGGAAGTCGGCGATGTCTCTATGATGTCTGTCGATGACGATGCTTCCAAGAAGCGCAAGCGCCACGAGGGCGAGACTGCTGAGGAGAAGGCAGAGCGCAAGAAGAAGAAGGCCGAGAAGAAGGCGAAGAAGGAGAAGAAGAGCAAGGCTGATAGTGACAGCGAGTAAATATGCTCCAAGTCATCTTTTGTTTTGAAAATCTGATCTCCTGGCGACTTAAGGAAGACTAAGCCATGTCGACCTAGGGAGGCACTTTGCCGACAAAGGCAGATTGCCGACGAGAAGTCGCCGCATACCGTTCTGGCGTTACGGCTGTATATTAGGGCAGAGCTGCGCAATGTACCTGTCTGTTCGGGAAAGGGGATATCACCAATGTATTGCACGATAAACTGGAGTACTAGAGTTGCAATTTTTGACGTTGAAGTCGGTTCTGGGTCCCTGCCACAAAATAAGACAGCGTAATCTCGATTGTTAGATAATCGGAAAGCGATAGGAATACTCCCGGTCTTATGTGCGCGTGATTGCTTGTGAGATGGTACTTGTGAATGTGAAGACTTTTGGTGGTATATAAACTCCTCGCTCGGCGCCGGGTATGTTGGGTCTTCAGGACCTAGTTCACGATGATGCTCGGGCTTATGCGATGGCTTAATCTGGCTGGCTGTGTAGTCGATGTCGTACAGACCAGTTACATTCTTCTCAACGGCGATGCAACCTCAAAGTCAGGGGTTACCAATAATCATAGCGAATCGATCTATGTCAGCAGCAACTGGTTAACAAACCTTCTTCATCACTGTTACAGTTGTATAACCAGAGTTCTCTGCCATCGTAACGATTATCCCCGACCAGCTTCGCTGCAACAACAAACTAACAGGTTAAACACTAACTAGCAACGCATCCGCCACCCGCTAGCCCGCACAGTGCCCCGCCGTCTTTTCCGTTTAACGTCGCGATCTCTCTCAACACCTCGACTTGCAAAATTCTCCGCCATTGCCATGCGAGTTCTACCAATCCCTACCAGCTCTCGTTATCAGTACGGCCGCTATCATCGCCACCTTCGTCTCTATCCCCTTCATTCTACTGTCCTCCATCCTTGGTCTAGCCATCGCCAATATCCGCCGAAGTGGGTATTGCAAGAGTATATGTCGACTCCGATTCAGACTTGCAAGGTTTGACGAAGGGAGTACAGATTGTCAAGTTACGGGGAGTTAAGATGCAGGAGAGGACAACCGGTTGGCTAGTAAGCGAGACGCGATACTTCAATACATACAAACAGGCCGAAGGCATCAGACTGTGGAGGTATAGCCGGGCATCTTCCCATGAGTCCATCTTCTTGACCACATTGCGAAGAGTACTGTTGTTACATACCGACAACGTCGCAGATTTATCATTTGTACTATTCTGAAAGTTGCTTGTCCTATCAATCACCACAGCCTATTCACCGCGAGTGTTGTCCCCTTTCCCGAACGCCTTGCGCCTTCGATGCCTCACGCTCAACCTACAAGTAGAAATACACCTAATCACTGTCACTGTCCGAACCATAGTCAACGAGCGGACCCGACAGAGCCGCAAGCTTCGCCGTTGACGCCGAGACAGTACTCTTAGCACTTTGCAAGGCAGCAAGTGTCGCGCTTGAGAAGATGCTTTGCGACTCTTGTTGCAGCTGCTGTTGCTGCTGTTGCTCGTAACCTTGGTGGTTATCTTGGCCATAACTGCCATTCCCCTGATATTGCTGCTCCGCATAGCCACCTTCAATCATAAATCTTTGCTGGCCCTCCAGCTGCATTTGTTCCCTGCCAGCTGCATGAACAGCATTTGGTCCTTGTGCATAGAGGATCTCATCTGGCGCCTCATATCCTTCCAACCCAAAGCCACCCTCAATCTTCTTCCTCTTCCTCGCCTCCGGATCTCTTCCCTCAATCTGCGCCACATACTCCGCCGGTAGCGCCCGCCTAACCGCCTCAGCAGCCTGCTCCTCAATCGCCCTCGCCTCTCTGGCTTGCGCCATCGGGTTCGGATCGGCCGTCGCCCATCTAACATTCAGAACCTCCTCATGATCCAAACTCTGATGCGCCATCGCCTCCTTTGCAAACTGCGCATTTCCCTCAGTTGTATACGTAACGAACGCCACACCCCTCGTATTCAGCACTCTCGTCCTCTCGATCGGACCCCATTCCGCAAAGTGCCTAGCCACCGCCTCCTCGATGTCGTCTGTGACGTGTATGCGTCCTACGTAGATTGTGCGGTTCTGTCGTAAGAACGAGCCTACACCGCCCATATCATCTCTGTAATCGGAATGCTTCTCTCTGCCGAAGATATCGACGTTGGGGTTGTAGATGTCGTGGATGCCTGGAAGGCGATGGAGGTATTCGCAGTCCTGGCCTATCGGGCATATTCCACGAGCAAAGAAGAGGCAGAAAAATGAGCCATTCACAGCATCTGCTTTGGTATATCCAGTGTGCTTTGCGATATTGCAACGGCCCTTCGCCTTGGTATGCGATGCGTATTTGTCTTCCCTGTCTCCGCCAGACCACTTGTTATACCAGATATTGAAAATTGTACCGGTCTGTGGCGGCGGCTCAGAGGTTATTATCGCCGGATCGACTTGCGGTGGTGCTGGCCGCCTCTTCTTGCGGATGATCTTCTTGACTTTGCGCTCTGTTGGGGCAGCGACCTCTTGGGATGTGGTTGTGAGAGCTGTGGAGGACTGCTCAGTGTCGTTACCTGGATGTGCCATTGTTGGCGCGTCTAATTGCTGGACCTCAGCCATTCTATAAGCTGTTTACGTATGTGCGACAGAGGTTGTGCTGTGCTTTGGTTGTGGTTGTCGCGAAGTAGATGGGTAGCTAAGACGTAAATCCGCAAGGCTGAGGCACGAGGCGCCAATCCCAATTCGCTTATCCTGGATAAACCTCGAGGCCCAAGCAGATGTTTGATGGCCACTTTGATATCAAGCCTCAACCTCACCACGCAGCGCTTGTATCTTTGTCGGAGCTAGGAGTTTATTCATTTAAATTGTTTACTGAGACGATAATCGCCCAACCGCAATCATGGTGAACATTACAGAGAAGATCAAGGAGTATGTCACGTGCTTCACCTCGATTCGTGAGGACCAACTGACGCAAGGCTAGTATCGAGGAGGAGATGAGAAAGACCCAAAGTATATAACTCCAACAACGTTATGAAATCATTACTAACAGTATTCTAGAGAATAAGGCCACTGGTAAGCCAAGTCGTCGATACTATTTTGCCACTATTTACTGAGACCATGAAGAATATCACCTGGGTTTATTGAAGGGGAAGCTCGCTCGTCTCAGAGCCCAACTCCTCGAGCCAGGACCAGGAGCGGGAGGACCAGCAGGAGCAGGGTTCGATGTCCAAAAAGCAGGAGACGCGCGTATCGCCCTCGTCGGTTTCCCCTCCGTCGGAAAATCGACCTTCCTCTCCAAAATTACCAAGACCGAGTCCGTTGTCGCAGACTACTCGTTCACCACTCTCACTGCCATTCCCGGAGTGTTGGAGTACCAGGGTGCCGAGGTGCAGATTCTCGATCTTCCAGGTATCATTGAGGGAGCTTCTGAGGGCAAGGGAAGAGGTCGCCAAGTCATTTCCGCAGCCAAGACTTCAGATCTTGTTCTGATGATTCTGGATGCGACAAAGAAGCATGAACAGCGTGAGCTGCTTGAGGCGGAATTACACGCCGTCGGAATCAGACTTAACTGCAGGCCACCTAATATGACGCTGAAGATGAAGAAGGCAGGGGGCATGAAGATCACTTTCACCACGCCACCGAAGAACATCGACGAGAGGATGATGTACAACATTCTGAAGGACTACAAGATGTTGAACTGCGAAGTGCTGATCCGTGATGAGCATATCACTGTTGATCAGTTCATTGATGTTATCAACGCCGATCACCGCACCTACATCAACTGCTTATATGCTTACAACAAGATCGATGCCGTCTCGCTGGAGTTCATGGATCAGTTGGCAAGAGAGGATAATACCACTGTTATGTCGTGTTCGCAGGACTTTGGTATCGAGGATGTGGTTGAGAGGGCTTGGAAGGAATTAAACCTGCTGCGTATCTACACCAAGCGCCATGGTGAGTTGCCGGATTTCAGTGAGGCGCTGATTGTTAGACAGAACTCGTCTATCGAGGATGTCTGCAACCAGATTCACAGGACGTTGAAGGATACTTTCAAGTATGCGTTGGTTTGGGGAGCGAGCGCGAAGCATGTGCCGCAGAGAGTAGGGTTGGCTCATAAGGTCTGTGACGAGGATGTCGTCTGCATCATCAGTAGTTTCAAGGCCTAAAGAATGAATACGATGAATAAATACGACATATAAAGAAAATGATCTCAACAACGTGGCGCACTTCTAATCCCGAAGGCACTAAGTAGTTCTTGTTTGGTTATCAAAAACTGTCGGAACTGAAACATCCTCTGGGATGATCCTTATGGATGGGACAATCCTCTTCTCAAATGCTAATCGGTCACCTTAGCAATTTTTCAATTGGTAATCCTTTTAATGTAACCCGTCGCGCTGCGAAGTCATATCGAATAGTGCTTGAACCGCCAACCAGTAAGTAAGCAAAGTAGCGAAAGCACTCAAAATCACACAAAAAGCCGGTGCCTCCGAACTGCCTGTGCCAACGGCCGGCGGTCGCCGCTTGCGCCTTTGTTGTCGGCATCGACATCGATATTGTAGTGTTGTCATTTTTGGTTTGTCGCCGGTGGCATTTAACCGGTTGGCACCATCATACCTTTGAGCAGTGTTTCCAATACAAGAGTTCTCGTCGGCGCTAGCAGTAGCGAGGAAAACTGCCACCAGTAATCAACTTCTGAAGGAGAAGGACGTTAGCAGTGCAAAGTGTCAATTGGTATCTGTAGTCTAGTCTCCCCTGCGCCCAACGCCTAGCTGATCAGCATTTTCCCCCCTCATAGTGCCTCATATGTCTGACATGATCGCATATCGCTACCCATTTAAGGCGTTATTCCAGCCATTTTACGCTTAATCAAGCATAATAGCATCTCCAGCATTGCCATTCATCACAGCCTCACTGACTGGCAGCAAACCCTCGCCAAGCTCGCCTTCTGGGTGAAGCGCATACACATGCGCCTCAGACTCCATCCCATCAAAGAGGACAAAATTCTGAATCGGCTGCTGCTTCTGTCCAAGGACATTAATCACATCCTGTGCCAGCTGGCCCCCAATCACAGCCGCTACAGGCGCAATCTCGCTTCCGAGATTCGAGAGGAAAGTCCTCAATTTGTCGGCCTTGAGTGTCTCGGCTGGGAGACCGAGGCGGTTGTGGATGTTCTGTGCGAGGCGGGTGAAAGCCGTCAAATCCTCTTTGGACATCGGAGATGGGTAAGCGCCGCCGTGGGACTCTTGGAACTCCCACAGCGATCTGAAGCAAGACAACAACGGGCTAACAGCTCTTTTACGGCGTGCTGACTTCGTGATCTCTGGTGCGAGTGGTGCCAGGCCGGAAGCAAGCATCCATGTAGAGTACCTCTCCCGCTTCGTGACCATCTCAACATTCTTATCCCCCTCTTTCTTATTCGCGGATGAGATGACGGCGCGTGTGCGTGTCTCGGTTCCGATTCTGGTAGGCATGTTTGAGGCGTCGCGCTGGATCACGAAGGTGTGTGAGATGAGGTCCACGAAGATGAAGCCGTAGAATCCTTGGAGCGAAGCAGCATAGAACGGCACATTGTTTACGCGAGTAGCTGTGTTGATTATATCCAGCGCATTTGGAGCCACGTCAGTAGCGATCACGATAGTGAAGTCTTTGAAGAAGGCAGGTGGCTTGGAGGAGATGTCGGAGGTATCGATCCTGATATCCACGCGTGGGTTGAGGTTTCTAATCTGTGGTGCAGCGACCTCGGCACGGTTCATGCCAATCGCGGCTTCGGTGAGGAAGAACTGGGAGCCAAGATCTTCTTCGGTGACGATGGCGTCATCGACGATAGTCAGGGACCTGATGCCGGCGAGGACGAGGTTCTTTGCGACTTCTGTTGCGAGGGCGCGCAGGTTGATCAGGAGGACGTTGGCATTGCGGATCTTCTCTTGTGCGTCGACTCCCCAGAGGCGGATTTGGCGATCGTAAAGAGCGATCTCATCTATCTAGTCAGTATACCATGCAACCAGAAGAGTTGTATCATGCGACGAACCAGCAGTGATGCTGTTCTCTGAAGTCGTGGTGTCAACAGCTTCGTTTGTAGCTGGAGCTGCGACGTTTGCGCCATTTGGCAAACTTCCGTTCGTGGTCATATTGGGGGTATATTCGTAGGTTTACTGTGACTTCGTGGTGCTGCAAGTCCGCACTCCAGCTCTGGAAGAGTAGTGAATTTCAAAATAAGGCTAACGATGGTGTTGGAGTGGGCTTTGTGAAGTGCGAAACGAAGCTGTATCAAGATTGTGGTGCAGCCTTGCCAGCCTCGCCTGTAACGCTACGTCTACAGAACTGTGACCTGGCTGGCTACTTTGAAGTAGGGCATCATGTCTCTGGAATGCGTTTGTGAACAGCTTGTAATCGTACTCAAGTTGTAGTTGATAACTGTCCAGGAATTGACTTTCCCTGCCGCTAATAAGTTGACACTGACTGTCTGTAATCTCGGAGTCGAAAGTTATGCATGAAACAACTTTTCAGATGGCTTACCAGTTAGAGGACTGACTACTGTGTGCATCTAGCTTACCATATCAAGACTTCGAAGCATCAAGACCATCGAAGCAGATTAGGGAGCCAAGATGCCTAGAATTACTGTAAGCTTAACGTACGACACTCACTAAAATTACTTCTCATCTCATAAAAACGGAGCATATTACTTGATTATTTGGTTCATAACTAGCATCTTCTCCATCTCCACCTATATCCCAGCTATAACTATCGTCCCACGCATTTGGTCCCCTGCCAAAACAAATCCTCATATCTCCTGCGTCAAACTAAAGCAACGTCTCCTCATGTAAACGCTCTTAATGTTCTAATATGCTCACTCTAAAGAGAAAGAAAGAAAAAGCAGATCCAAGCCAGTAAGTACGAGGTATCGCCACTTCCAAGGCATCATAACGCCAGAGAATTGCCCCTTATGTTTGTGTGTTCAATGTCATCTCCATCACCTCCATCTTGAATTATATAGGCCTTCCCCCTCCAAGACCTCCGCGCTGACGGCGAAGAGGAGTCAAGCTTGGGCTATCCCTTTCACTCCCTCCCCCGCCACGACCTCTACGATTGCTAGAAGTTCCAGGTGAATAGTGGTCCACTATAGCAGTGTTCGCCCACTTCGGCAATGAGCCAGAGCCAGATGTCTTTTTCGTCTGGGTGCCCGCCGGGGTGCTAGGCGCACTTCTCTTCTTGCTATCTTGAGATGCTGATGGAGTTCCTTGAGAAGACTGTGAAGTAGCGGCGGGACATTTGCTACCATCTGCTCTGAAAGGATTCGTGTTACTAGTCCCTCTTCGAGGCTGTCTGGCTGACGGGGTTTGTTGCCAGGCCGGGCGCATGAGCCATTTCGTGTGGTTAGGATCGCCCTGGTTCTCACCATCAGTGCCCAAAAGTCTAAGCTGCATCCTCATTGTATATTGACTGAAGAGGAGTTTTTCGTTATGAGATTTATAGCAGTATTCGGCATTTTCGCGGCCAAAATTCGAGTCAGGGAAGGTAATGTAGTACCCATCTGCGTCTATGCGAACATCCTGTGGGTGACAACTCGCGACCTTCTTTTGCAGATGCTCGATAGTGGCTTCCTTGACTGGCAGCAAATCTCCAGAAATAAATATGTGTGGCTCAGTTTTGAGTTGTGGGGCAACCGGTGGAGGGCGCGCAACTTGTGAACCACAACGAAGACTGTCTTTCTTGGGGCCTGTTGGTGCATCGAGTGGAGGCGTCGCCTTATCCTGGGGTTTGGTATTTGGGTGAGGTGCAAGAGAGGACTGAGGAGTCATCGGTGGCTTACCATTTAATTCATCGCGCTTGGAGGACTGTCTCGGATGTTAGATTTGCTCGGACTGAGGTAGTTCTTAAGGCGATTGAAAATGGAGGGTGTACTGGACTGAGCACGAGCGTCGTCCTCTGGAAGCGCCTTTTCCCTTGCCTCAAGGAACGCCCAGTTACTCATTTGACCATTGACTTCCCCATCTTGTGACTAGTTGGCTTCTTGGTTCGAGATTTGACTTCGGGGGTAAGAAACTGGATGGTCACTTACATTTCTCTTTGGTCGCTCTTCCACTGGTGAGCTGCTCGCGACGTGCTCAGAGTTCCCGAGCAATGCCGCATCACCTCCCATGGCTCTGATAGCCTCGGCCATAACATCCTTCGCAAACTCCTTCGGTGCCGTGCGCCTGTTTGTATCAACCATCTCTTCCACCTCGTCCGGAGTGAGGCCTTCAATCCTATCAATTGTGATAGCAGCAGCTTTGGCAAATATCTGGGTCGGCAACTCCTCAGTGTCCACAATCACAAACTGGAACACTGCTTCCAGCTGCGAAGTACGAGCGCTGTACTTGCCGAGGTTGCGGGCGATGAGTCCCACTACTTCGAAATCGTCAGTATATGTAGCCATATGCGACATACCCACCTCAAGTGCCTTTGAGACTGCTCTGTTGAGCGCAACCAGGAATTTATTCTCAAAGTCCTTGACTTGGGCAGGAGGCAGTGCCAGATCGTGGGAAAGAGCGTCGATAATCTCCTCATCCGCCCGTTCGGTCGCATTGGCTTGTGGTATGGTCTCAGATTTGTTCAGCAACCGTTGTCTCTCTGGGTGGATAAAGGACGCCGGACGTTGATGGAGCGCGATTTTCCCGGCCTTCGCTGCTCCATCAACCTGCGGCTCAGTTCCAGGTAGATCGCGGCCGAAGATTGCATTGAGGGCCTTTAATACCTCAAGATTTCCCTCCCGAGAGGCCTCTCTCGGCCCTCGATTGTGTCTGAAGTGTTCAGCAGCCTTATTAACACAGATTAGAAGATCTTGCTCTGTGGACCATCGTTCTTCCATCGACTTGACCAGCTCATCTGCGAAATCAGCTGCCCCGGCTCTATCAGCGTCGGACTTAGCATCAGAAGAAATAGCCTTAGCGAGCGTCTCTACAAGTGGCGACGGCGCATCGCTTTTGCCAATATTTGAGAATGAGCCGCTACGTTCGGAAGCTGAAGGAGGCTCAGGTGTGTCGTCGTCGATAACAATAGGCCGCGGATCTCCAACAGGTTGTCTGCCGTGAGCACGGCGTGGGTTCGGCCTGGCTTGGGGTGTAGGCCTATTTCCAGCAGCTGCGCGTCGCTCAGGGGGTACGAAATCTGCTGAAGCAGAGGGCTGATACTTGTTCGCGTGAGGCCTAGCATCCACCCGAGTGCCACTTCCGAGGATCGGGTCTCTGCTTGGCGGGAAGTGGCCATCAGGTCTGGCCGACTGTGGCACATCACCACGACGACCTGTGGCATGTTCGAGGCTGTATCGAGGCGGTTCTGACATGTACGCAAAAGGACCACTAGCTTGGGTAAACAATTCGGAGTTATGAGACTGCGCCCACTCTTGTTGCCTGCGAAAATTATCCTCAGCCTCCCTTCTCTTCATCTCATCAAATGCCGCAGGGTTTTCCCGTCTCAACTTCTCCTCGGCTTGCATTTCCTGCACGACCTGCCTATCTTCGTCGTTGAGGCCTTCCTTGTCTTCTCGATTGTATGTATCCTCCATGATAACGCCACAGATGGGGGCGCCATGGTTGATGAGTACATCTAAGACCTTTTCATCCTTGCCCATGAATAGCTCCAAGCTCTCTTGAGGGGCGTCCATGGGTGGACAAAGGTATTGGCCCGCGCTGCGCTTAGCATTCGCCAGGATATTCTTCTTATCGACAACTTGTGCTGCCAATTGTGTCTTGTACAGAATAGCATTGTGCATTTTTTCCTCAAACGTCCCGGCAGCAATGAGACGATACACATAGACTGACTTGCGCTGTCCGAGACGGTATGAGCGGCCAATTGCCTGTTCCTCATGGGTAGGATTCCACTTCGAGTCGAATATCACCACTCGGTTGGCGCCGTAAAGGTTCAACCCGAGGCCACCGGCTGTTGTAGAGATCAGGTAGACCTCGGTGTTGTCGGTGTTGAACTCCTTCGTAGCGTCCTGACGCCCGGCCATTGCGGTTCGACCAGTAAGGATGGCATATTTCCGCTTTTGGCGCTTGAACAGCTTCCTCAGCACCTCGATTGTGTCCAAGGATTGCGAAAACACTAAGACTTTGTCTTCGGCCCTTTTGCACGCATCCAAAATCTGGCAAAGAACAGAAACCTTGGTGGAATGAACGGGAATACTTTCGATGTTGTCATCGTCTCCCATGATCTTCAAAACCTCATGTGAGAGGCGGCCTTTTACTTTCTCTGGCAATAAAATTGCGTCTTCTTCGTCTTCTTCGTCTCCGTCGAATACAGGTTTGTTAGTCGTTTCGATTTCTAAAACTTTCGACCTGAAACAAATTGGATGGTTGCACAAGAGCCTAAGCATGCTAGCCCACGACCATAGAGTTGCTTGCTTGATCTCGTTAGCAAGAGTTTTCTGATCCGCATCTGCAGCGTTGACAATTGTGTCAATGTAAACTCTGTAGAGTTGATCTTGGAGTTTCGTGAGAGGCAACTTGAGGATAAACTCTGTCTTGTTAGGTAGATCGCCTTGAAGAACTCCCGAAGTGGCCCTGTTCACTTTTGGTGCGATATCATTGAGCAGCACGGCAAGCTTTCGCAGTCCATAGCGACGCTCCCCCTTTGTACTATCCTGATATAGACCTTGCTGAATAGGATCGCTGTATCTAGTCTTGAATTCAGCCTTTCCTCCGAGGAAGTTGGGGGCCACCCAGTCGATCATGGAATGATATTCCAAGACATTGTTGGCCAGGGGTGACCCAGTTAGAGCAATGCGGTGCGTGGTCCGAAAGAGCTTTGCGTACTTCCCGAGCGCAGAGGCATCATTTCTCATCATATGAGCTTCATCCGCAATGACGATGTTGGGGCGCTGGAGAAGCTGCTGTCTCGCCTTAGTGTACTTCTCCACATCTGCGTGAGAGTATTTATCTTTCTTATTCTCGGCGGCGGACAGGATCAAAGAGAACATCATATATCCCAGAAGTAAAACCCCACCGGTGTTATCCCACGCATCAATGGTGAGCAGACGTTCTGGTTGCTTCATCGTGGCGTCGATCTTGTGGATGACACCAAATTTTGGTTCAAGGTCATCCGGCACCCAAAGAAGAAGCTCGTCCACCCAATTGTCCAGAAGCCCTGGCGGACACAGAACGAGAGTTTTGCTCTCCTTCAAATTGTCGGGAATTTGGCAGGATACACTTGGGTCAACAGAGTTCGCAGCCTCCGCAATTGTTACCAAAAGCGTGATAGCTTGCATAGTTTTTCCTAGACCCATAGTATGAGCCAACAAACAGCCTTGGTTTTCCTCGGTATCGGAAACTTTGGCGACAAGATTGCTCCACATGAAGCGGATGCCGTCGATTTGGTGTTGCTTAATCCGGCACCCAATGTGGTTATTGATGAAAACCAGACCTTCATGATCTGCTTTCGATTCATTAATGATGAGGCAGGCATTTTCGCCAACTGATGGCACGTCCTTGAGGCGCTCACGAAGCTTCTGGCGTCGCTCGTCCAATTCTTCGACTTTGGCCTTTGCCCGGGTCCTCGCGTCCCGAGCCTCCGCTGAGACCTTTACAGGCTTAACGCGAAGCGCATTCGTGACCGTATTCATGAGCCTGTTCTTGGCGCTGCGCTCAGATTCGCTTGCGCCAGAACTATCGTCCTCGCCGTCATAATACTCCAATGCTGTGCGGCAGTCGTCTATAAAGTCTTCGAAAAGGCCAGTCTTCTTCTGCCTGCGCAGATCCTTATAGACCTCCTCGGGCAACTTCTTACGCCTTCTCTCGCGATACTGCGGTATGGCATAAATCTCAAGGAGCCAGATGACGGTCTGGCACCTGTTGACAGTCTGAGAATCTATGCCCTTTGGTCTTTTTCCGTCCTTGCTCATTGCCTTCATCACAGCGCGGGTCAGTTCCAATACAACTTCCGGGTCATAATCATGGCCTCTCAGAAGCTCAGCAAGTTCCGTTCTCTGATCAGGTTTCATTTTCTCAATGGCGGTCACGAGCACACGATCGCGGTCTCCCTTCTTCCCCCAATACTCATAACCTTTAGCGGCATTATTAGGCGTGTTAATCAAAGGATAAGACGCTTCGACATCTGACTCAACCTCAACATGCTCGTCATCCTCCGACGCACAGTCCTCCGCGTCCATGTCCATGCCGGTGTGGTGTGAATCAACCTCAACATTATCATCCTCGGCGTCGGTTTCAGAGCGTTTTGTGATCTCGCGGTCAGATTCCTGATTGCCGGATGGCTTCGCTGGAGAATCATCCAATGTGAGATCGACAAACTCTGGAGACTTCGAAGCACGAGACGATACTGTGTATGGCTCGCGCTGTCTACGAGAACGACGACGCGGCGTTGCAGACTCTTGGCTGACATCCTCGGCTTGCTCATGATTGTCTGTTTCACCTTCTTTGCCAGCATCGTAGTCTTCGTCCCTGGCAGTGTTGTTTTCGATGCCAGGCATGGGAATGTCGGCATCTGTGTCATCTATCTCGTCGGCGGACGCCCTGCTGCGTTTTTGGTGTACGACTGTGGGATAAACTGGCTTGTCATCAAGGTCAGAATCGTCAAGAGGAGCGTCCACCATAACTTCGTCTTCTTCAAATTGTTCATCGTCCGTGATGAAGCCTGCAAGTCCGTCGCTATCCTCATCCGTGCTAAACTCCCTCTCAATCGACTCTGAGTCGCCGTTGTGCCTAACATTCTCTCTCTCTGGTTTGGCCGGCGCCTTTTCCTTCTTAGGCACAGGCGGTGGCTTCTCCGGCTCCGAATCTTTCCTGAGGGTTTCAATCTGCCACTCCATATCGCGAAGATCGAACACACTTTGCGTCATGATGGCGCATTGCTTCCGTACCTGCGTGTCTGAGGTCCAAGGTAGTTTCATAATCTCGGCGCGCATAGCCGGAAGACGAGCCCCGGGACCCTCAATGAGGCGACTTATGATCGCTTTCAATCTTGCAACCTCTTCTGGCCTGTCGCGCCTATGCTTCTTCCAGATGTTCCAAGCCTTCAATCCGCGCTTAGGATAGATGTGCGTGAACCACTTGTGGTGTAGTAATTCCTCAGCCTCACGGATCGCTTCCTTGACCTCTTCATCCGTTAAGAGCCTTCTTTTGGACGCCGGCTTCGGCACTACTTCATCAGCAAGGTCTGGGTTTTCTTCTAAAATTTCGCGCCATGTGGCCTCATCGCACTCGTTTTCAGAATCGGACTCGTTATAAGTAGGGATTTCCACGTCGTTTTGCATGTGTCGGTACTTTTTCAGCCATGCCTCTGGATCTTCCATCAATCTGTCGTACGTGGAAGGGCCGGCGATGGCGAAGTCGGCAGAAGGAACACTGAATGTTGCCTCAAATTCGTCGTCACCGCCAATAACTCTTGGACGATCGTGCCCTCCGACATCTGGCCACTTAGACATGTCAGCTCTAACCAGGATAGCACCGCCGCCATTTTCTGGTTTTTCGCACAACTGAAACGACGATATCTGGTGAGGCGGTAGGAAGTCGGCAGGGTAAGGAAGACGTGCCACGAACTCCTTGCCTCCTTTTTGAAGAACTCGCATTTCAGTACGCAGAAAGTGCTTCATGCGCCTCTGAACATAGAGGCGACGGCCGGTTGAGATGTTTGAGTGAAGTTGGACAAAGTCTTCACGATCCGAATCTTCTAGCATGGTATCCATAGGCGCATTCAAAAAGAATATATCATCCACGGGCATCTTGCGACTTCCGAGATATCCAGTTGCCAGGCCAGAGCTGAGGTCAGCATCTTTGTTAGTACCATGGCCTGTGGCCGTTGTGTTCTGTTCAGAGCTAACATGTTCCTGCTCCGTGCCAGTGGCTGAGGCGGTTGCCACGATTTTCCGTTCTTCATTTTCCAAGCGGCGAAGGTAATGCGCAGCTACAGCCTTAACTTCCGCTGATACGAGATTCATACGCCTCTTGCCGTTCTTATCCAGAAATACTTCGCCACTACGTCCGTTGAGCTTCACGTTTTCAGTGTGAAACCATTTGACGTCGTCGGCTAGACTGGGAATCTTCGCCTCAACGCGGTTCTCATCGATGGATGTCACAAATACTGGAGCGATGCGCCTTGGCTTCTTCTTCTGGAGCTTACCTGCGGTAGTAACGGCCATGGCCTCAGGCTGCGGTGCGTCGTGAGATGTCGGCGTATGAGCGACGGAGTCTGGGCTAGTTGTCATTTCGAGCTCCAATTCTGGCACGTCATCTCCAGCTGGAGTATGATAGATGGTTGGGTTGTCGCTCACCGCTGAATGAGTTTCATGATCCTCCTCGGGTGTCTCCAGTATGTTATCAGCCGGAAGTTCATTCTTGTCATGCACTATGCCAGTAACTTCGCTCAGGTCTTCTCCATCAGTGGCCTGAACAGTCGTTGGCGTGTCGCTGTCCGTCTCGTTGCGGTCCTCGAATGTGGCGGCGAATCCCAGCCGCATGGATGGTTCCGCATTGGCTACGGAGGATGCCTCTAATTTGCCTTGTTCCAAGAGTTGATTGTTCTCGGCATATTTTGGACTTCTCTCACGCAGCCACTTGATCGCCGCGAGGACTGTGGTGATGCTTTTGAGTGGCTCCAAAGGCGCCAATTCCTTCAAAACTTTGATATCCAGATCCAGTAACAAGGTCCAACCATTGATATCGTGAACTCTTAACGCACGCTCAAATGTGACAGGGTCTGGAAGCACGCGGTCCGCGGGAGCTAAAAGCCAACACCGTCGATCGGTGCACAACTCCCTGACCACGCGGTCGACATCCCAGTCGAATGGGTCGTCGTTATTCATGGTGGGCGTCGGATGTGCAGCTTGACAACAGGTATCCTGTATGTTCACAGGTGTCTCCTGGGGCTCAGCGGTGCGTTCTGTAGTAACTTGTCGTTGAACTTTCGACGCCTCGGAGCAGACGTAGTTCGTCTTAATGTACGTCGATGCGAACGAAAGACCGTCCCAGTTGCTTCGAAGTGAATTTCTATAGGAGGATACATGGTTAGCAGATGTTGAGGCATACAGGACTTTAGTTTCTTGAGCCATGTGAAATGGGATGTGTGAGATTGTGATAAGGTTTATATTGTGTCGAGACACCTGCATGACAGGCCAAACAGAATTGAAGCTCAAGTTGTAGAAAGATGATTGCAGCGTTTGCTTACGAGGTGATGTTATAGTCTATGTGCCTGAACAACCTAATGCAGGCTGCAGTGTCGACGATCTAGAAGTGTCGAATCTTAAGGCAGCCATCGAGTGTGGCCGCAATTCGGCGTATTTCAGATGTTCTAAGCGAACCCTCGATCGCGATCTGTTTGTAAACACTTGGTCTGCTACCGAAATGTTTGTGGTGGTCAAAGGAAATGTCGACACGATTAAGTGGTGAGACGTATCGGAGTTCGAAAATCAGGATGGCGCAGTGTCCCAATTGGGAGTTGCGCAGCCTTTCTGGCTGGCTCTGAAACAATAGAACGAACAAATCAACAAGTTCTTTCCGTAGTATATCATCAATTTATAGAAAAGGTGAGGTTACGTGAAAGGTGAGTAGGTAAGAAGATGGGCGGGAGTTGACAACCTTCAAGGTGCAATACAAGTCCGCGATTAATGGACAAGTTCCTTATCGTTATCGACACCTAGACGCATTCCAAGAACGATCAGCAGAGTGACAGATCGCGTTAATCTGTTTGACGCGGTACAGCGTTCTTCCACCTGTCGTTCTTGATCCGACCCCACTTCACCCGATTGCGTGTGCGGCATACCCCGCCATCACTAAGCGCGTGCTCATGGAGATTTTGAATTTATAAGCAGACACTAAAATATACTATTTCACAACTTCAACCACAAGAAAATATTTATACTTGAATCTACCCAATACCCAGATCCTGCTCTACAAACTCGCTCTCTCACTAGCGTCTTTCAGCACCTATTTCACCAAAATGAGCGACTCCTACCCACCTCAGCCAGTCGCGGAGGAGGTCGTTTATATTGCTTCATTAATTAAAGATTGGTCAATTGCCAATGGTTTAGCAGTTAGGCCACCACCAGCCTTCAATTTGGGAGACAAAGACCCCCATAATGTCCTAGCTACAACCGCCCCAGTCACGTTATTCCCAAGTCCTTTCCCAAGGGTTTGCTTCGAGCAGGCGCAAGGAGTTCAAAAGACATATAACGAGCTTTATGTTGCTATTGCAAATGATGAGGAGTTCTTGAAAGATATTGTCGAGGAGTGAGTAACCTTATACTCGGCGGACATGAGTGAAAGCGTTGCGAGAAGGCCTCTGACACATATGTAGAATCTTAGAAGTAGATCAATTCATTGCCGATTTATGGAAAGTGCATTTGAAAGTGAAAGAAGAGAGCTATGTGCAGGTATGGTTCTTGAGTCCACATATCCTGGCTTTTCTAACACATCTCAGAAACTATCTCTGGGACTCTACCGTTCTGATTACATGGTCCACCAAGACCTTGAAGACTCCAATGCAACGCCAACAATCAAACAAGTAGAGTTCAACACCATTGCAGCATCTTTCGGCGGCCTCTCAGCTCAAACTTCCAACCTCCACAAGTAATCACAGCGCTGCAACATACGGTAAACTGCTTCGAACAGATGCACTGACTCAGCCGGCAGATACCTCGCAAAAACCGGTTACCAAGGACTCCTCCCACAGACATTAACCGAACCAATCGACCTCCCAGAAAACTCAAGTCCCGACCGTCTCGCAGCAGGTCTCCGCACCGCCTATGAAGCCTACAATGCCTCCTCACCGCCACCATCTAAGCCCACCTGCGTCCTCTTCGTAACCCAAGACGGCGAGAGGAACGTCTTCGACCAGCGCCACGTCGAGTACTCCCTCACCGCTTCTTCCGTCCCAGTCCTGCGCCTCCCATTCTCCCAAGTCCTTCAGCATACCAAGATTGCTGAGGGCAGCAGGAGGGAGTTGCTGTATACCTTGCCGCACAACCCCCAGCAGGTATACGAGGTTGCAGTCATCTACTTCCGCTGCGTCTACGACCCTTCCGATTTCCCTACACAGGAGTCCTGGAACGCAAGATTGATGTTGGAGAGGAGTAACGCTATCAAATGCCCATCTATTCTCACTCAGTTAGCAGGGTGTAAGAAGGTGCAACAGGTCCTCGCCACGCCTACCACTGCCTCAAAGGAGTTGTTAGCGAAGTACATCCCAGACTCCAAATCCCGCGCCGATATTGAAGAGAGTTTCACAAACATCTACCCTCTTGACGACTCGCCAGCCGGCAAAGTCGCAAGAGAACTCGCGCTAGACGAGAACAAATGCCTCGGCTACGTCCTCAAACCCCAACGCGAAGGCGGAGGAAACAACATCTACCGCTCAGCCATCCCTACCTTCCTGCGTTCCATCCCAGAGTCCAACTGGAAAGGCTACATCCTCATGGAGATCATTACGCCGCCACCAGTGCATAATATAATTTTGCGCAACGGAGAAGTGGAGTCCGGGGGCGTGATTTGTGAGTTGGGGGTTTATGGGACGTGTCTGTGGGACGCTGAGACCGGTGAGGTGAGGAGTAATGAAATTGCGGGATATCTGTTGAGGACGAAGGGGGATAAGTCAGAGGAGGGGGGTGTGGCGGCTGGGTTTGGGAGTATGGATAGTGTTAGGCTTGTTTAGGGGAGTATAGATTTCAATTCATTTGTTTGAGCGTACAAACCACTCTGGCTAATACTGACCTTCCACCGCGGCAGAGTCGTACCACAGACCACCAAGTCAACCGAGCACATTGAACAGGGAGTGTTAAGTGGAGGACAACAAGCATAAACAGATTAGCTGCCGAAGGACAAGAACAGAAAATACAGCGTATTTCCAAAGGCAAATCATCGAAGCATCCTAACTCTAATCCCCTGGCTCTCAGGCCTCGGAAGCGCTAAATACGAATCAGCCCAGAGCACCACATCCTTCAACCCCGTCTCATAACGCTCAAACCCTCCCACATCACCCGGAAACCTAACACCCTCATACCTCCCCCCAATTTCATACACGCCACCGTTGCTACCATAAACATTCCAGATCTTCGCCAACTCAAGATAAATCTCAGCATAAGCAACCCACATCCCAATACACTATCTACTCCCCCTCTGCCATGAAAGCAGATACTTATTCATCTTTGCATTGATGGTCCCATCGTCGTAAAGTCAGAGGGGGGGGTTGAGGGTATGAGAATCCGGGAAGATGGTCTTGTCGTGGTGCAGCTGCGCGTTAGACATTCCGATAGGCGCTCCTGGCGGCACGACCCACTCCTTACCTTTCACATCAACATAATGTAGCGGCCCATCAGTAACTCTCGCCAACCTACCAGGAGCCCCGTATGTGAGGCGGAGTGTCTCATTTTATCAACGCCGTGAGGTAGGGAAGCACCTCTAACTGCGCGAGGGGAACCGACACTGCAGGATCTGGGATGGCAGAGCGAAGTTCGGATTTAAGTCTCCTGAGAATCGACGGGGAGCAGATGAGATGGAAGGTACACACTTCGAAGACCCAGGCTACGGAAAGTGTGTCTGCCATT
>RCNJ01000041.1_pt1 | contig 110296 bp, 87 predicted proteins | sample 2041171 | NCBI WGS metagenome assembly RCNJ01 (sample SAMN09708213, study PRJNA481090) | feces metagenome | biome: feces | host: Pygoscelis adeliae | place: Antarctica: Rookery Lake | collected 2010-03-01 | reverse complement strand
GGGGGACCTACTCCTCATGTGCTCAGCCAAATCGTCATACGGTATTTGTTGGTTGCAGTTGGGGCAGAGAGCCATCTGTTGCTGTTTGTTTGCTTGCCTTTGTGCAGCACGCGGCACATAATTCTCCTTGATTTTCATCTGCTGTGCCGGAGCCTTGGCTTGTGCCTGTGCTGCCTGAGCTCTTTCTCTAGCCTCCATTCTTTCCCGAATACGCTCCTCCTCTAATTCCTCCTCTTCTGTCCGCCTGGATCTAGTCGGCATTGTTGGTGGGTATTGTTGTTGTGGCTGATACTGAGGACCCGTCGGAATCTGAACAGGTTGTGGCACCGGTACAGGCGCAGGAGCAGGCATAGCTTGCGCTTGCTGTGCGGCGTAGGTGGAGGAGTATGTCGAGTCTTCTTCCGATGGGAAGCCTTCCTCGATACGCAGGCTGGAGTTGATGGACATCTGTGCCTTCTGATCCAGCGACGCATACTGGAGGTCTGAGAGAGACTGAGGTGGTGGGAGCTGTGCCTGGTCGTCTGCCTCAGTAAACATGACGGTTTCGACGACAACAAAGTCGTGCCAGTCGATTTGTGCGTAGGTAAGTTTCTCTTTCTCCTTCTCCTCCTCTTCCTTAACCTTCTGACTCTCCTGGAACTTCTCATACTCCGCCCTCGCCTTCGCGCGCTGTAGTACGTGGAATTTATCCCGAATATTATGCTCCAGCGCCTTTATCCTTTCTTGTTGCTCCTTGCCTCCCGCTCCATCCATCCCCCCGGCGCGGAGCAAAGACGTATACTGATCCACCAACTTCTGAAAGAAATTATGCAACGAATGATTCGGTCTCAAAAAGTCAAACTGGTAATTCCCCGTCTCCCTCTGACTAAGCGCCGTCATCCATTGCCTTCCCTTACTTGCCGTCCACAGCGCCGTCAGTCTCACAACCTCCAAGTCCTTCGCCGAGATATTCGGCATACGCGCAGAGAAATCATAGTCCTTTGGCTTCGGCGGTCCCTTAGGCTTCTCGGGTTCAGGTGCTGTTTCATTGGCGCGTCCGGCGGCTACGGCGTTTCCGCGCCCTTCGCGGATTTCGGACAGGCGCCATTGGTAGTAGGCCCAGTAGGCGTCGGAAAGGGAGAGGAAGGAGAATTTGGGGTTGTTCTTTTCTTTTTCGCGGATGCGGTCTTGGGTAGCGGTTAGTATGTGCTGGGAGATGTGAGGGAGCGGGAGGAAGGGGGGGGGGGGGGGAAATAGGAACCTTCGAATACTATACCGTTGCGGGCGACGTAGCCGGCGGTCTTTTCTAAGATAGCTGGGAAAGAAGTTAGTATAAAGTGTAGAGCTGTAGAGCGTGGATGCGACGTACCTTTGATTTCTTTTGGAGGCAGGACGACGCCTGCCGGTGGCTTGATCTCGTCGAGCGCTGCGATGGCGTCTGGGTGTGATGGTGCTGGTGCCATAGCTTCTAATTGCATATGATGAAGACTATGTTGCTGTGATGGTGTTGTGTAGTGCAGATAGTCGTGGTATCGAGGTCACACTCAGCCTTGCGACCTTGTCCACAATTGTCGCGGCTGGGCGGCCGCTATAAACGCCGAGACCGCGCTTGACCTGGATGTCCAGCCTCGCGTCGCGTCAGTGTGGAAACACCTTGGAAGTCTTGTGGCAGGTGGAGAATGGCCAACCTTCACTTTTATGGCATAGCTCTTAGCTCCATAGAAAGAGAATGACACGTGGATTAAGCAAAGCTAGCTCAATACATAATATAGATAATCAAATGAGTTAGTGGTGACTGTGACCCTAATTTCTGTCTTGTGTAGCATCCTTCTGGATGTCCTCTTCCTTGTGCCAGATCTGGCCTCTCACTGGCGTGCCTTGCTCTGAGCGGTACCATAATTCGTCCGCGCACCACTCTCCTTACTTTCTCAGTCCAACGATCAACTTGGGCAACTCACCCAACAACGACCTGACGAACTATTAACTATCTTCATTCTTTAGATGGAGGCGTTTTAGTTGACTTTACACTTCTTACTATCGTTAATTGTTGTGGTAGACCACAATTACATTCCGTTCAAGGAGAACGTTGGAGCCAAGTAAGCTCCTGTCGCCAGCCTTACTAGTTAAGGCCACTTAGTTTCCAACACCACGAAACACCACGACTGACGACGACAAACAAAACGCAACCATGGCGAAACCAAAGGCTTCGCGCTCACCTTCGAGCGGCGTAGTAGTAACGAATGCAACAGTTCACGACGGCCCGATTCCAGTTTCTGAGAAGATTGCGCTCGCGCCTAACCATACGACAACTGAGTCCAAGAAGGTTACCACCAAGGGACCAAAGGAATACACCTCCGATGGCGTCAAGGATCATGATATCTTCTGGCTGCCAGCTACCGATTATCAATGGATGTTCTTGACCACTATTCTCGCAGCTGCTGTCAGGTTCTACAGAATCTACCAGCCAACCTCTGTCGTCTTTGATGAGGTCCAGTATGTGCTGCAAAGCTCTCACTTTGTATGAACAATAGCTAACATGCGTGTCTAGCTTCGGTGGCTTCGCTTCAAAGTACATCAGGGGCAAGTTCTTCATGGATGTTCACCCACCTCTTGCTAAGCTCATGCTCACGCTCGCCGGATGGCTCGCTGGATTCGATGGAAGCTTCGACTTCAAGGAGATCGGAAAGGATTACCTTGAGCCAAAGGTCCCATACGTCGCTATGCGCTCCCTACCTGCCATGTGTGGTGTCCTCTTGGTTCCAACCATGTTCTTGACCTTGAAGGCTGCTGGATGTCGCACCATGACTGCTGTTATGGGAGCCCTTCTTATTGTCTTCGGTATGCTAAAGCTCCTACTCGCCTAGAGAAAAATGCTAACAGAATTTCCAGAGAACGGTCTTCTTACCCAGGCTCGCCTCATCCTTCTCGATTCTCCACTCATGATCATGACCGGCTTGACCGCATTGGCTTTCACATCTTTCACAAACCAGCACGAGCAAGGTCCACGCAAGGCCTTCGGCCCAAGCTGGTGGTTCTGGCTGACCGCAACCGGCCTCGGACTTGGTGCTACTGCCAGCGTCAAGTGGGTTGGACTCTTCACGATCGCCTGGGTCGGCTCCTTGACCATTGTTCAGCTCTGGGTCCTGCTCGCCGATTACAAGAACGTCACTCCAAGAATCTACGCCAAGCACGTCCTGGCCAGAGTCTTTGCCTTGATCGCCATCCCAATCGCTTTCTACATGGCCATGTTCTACATCCACTTCCTCTGCCTTGTTAACCCAGGTGAGGGTGATGGATTCATGAGCTCTGAGTTCCAGTCCACCCTCAACTCCAAGGCCATGCGTGATACTCCAGCCGATGTTGCATTCGGATCCCGCGTCAGCATTAGACACCACAACACTCAGGGTGGCTACTTGCATTCTCACCCACTTATGTACCCAGGTGGATCCAAGCAACAGCAGATTACTCTTTACCCACACAAGGATGAGAACAACGTCTGGTTGCTTGAGAACATCACCCAGCCACTTGACGCCAAGAACGAGAAGATCAACGGTTCCCTCGCCTGGGACAACATTGTGCCAGTCACCACCATCAAGAACGGAGACACCATCAAGCTCTGGCACGTTCCAACCAAGAGACGTCTTCACTCCCACGACGTCCGCCCACCAGTGACAGAGGCCGAGTGGCAGAATGAGGTTTCGGCTTACGGATATGCTGGCTTCGAAGGTGATGCCAACGACTATTTCCGCGTCGAGATCGTCAAGGAGAAGTCTGAGGGTGAAGGCAAGGACCACCTGCGGGCCATCCAGACCAAGTTCAGACTCATCCACACCATGACCGGCTGCGCGTTGTTCTCCCACAAGGTCAAACTCCCAGAATGGGCATCTGAGCAGCAGGAAGTTACTTGTGCCAAGCAGGGTACCCGTCCAAACTCTATCTGGTACATTGAGCAGAACGAGCACACACAGCTCGTTGGTCCAAATGTCGAGAAGGTCAACTATAATAAGCCCGGCTTCTTGGGCAAGTTCTGGGAGTTGCAGAAGGTGATGTGGACTACGAATGCTGGACTCCTGGACTCGCATGCCTGGGATTCTCGCCCACAGTCTTGGCCTATCCTCAGTCGTGGAATTAACTTCTGGGGTAAGCAGCATCGCCAGATCTACCTCATTGGCAACCCAATTATCTGGTGGTCTTCATCCGCCGCTGTTTCGCTTTTCGGTGCGTGGTTCGGTATCGCCCTCCTCAGATGGCAGCGTGGCTACAACGATTACGAAGGCACCGTCTTCCGCCGCTTCGGCTACGAGATCGGAACTTTCGTCCTCGGGTGGGCACTCCACTACTTCCCCTTCTTCCTGATGCAGCGCCAGCTGTTCTTGCACCACTACTTCCCAGCCTTGTACTTCGCCATCTTGGCTCTGTGCCAGTTCTACGACTTTTTCACTGCCCGCGTCCCAGGTATTGGCCTTAAGAACCGGAAGTGGATTGGCACCACTGGCGCCGTTGTGTTCCTTGGCTTCTCCATTGCGGCTTTTGCACTGTACTCGCCATTGGCGTATGCGAACCCGTGGAGCAAGGCCGCGTGCAAGCAGGTCCAGCTGTTTAAGACGTGGGATTGGGATTGCAATAACTTCTTGCAAGATGTAAGTGTTTCTATTCCTGAACGGCGACTGCCTGTAAAGGGACGCCAATAATACCATCATGTCGGAACGAGCGACTCCAAGTGGAATAACTCATCCGAGTGGAACAACTCGCCTATTGGAATATGGACAGTAACTAACCCGCCTTCCTCACAGATCAACGACTACAAGTTCTTGGAGTCCAAGTCCAGTCCAATTGCCGCCGCTGTCCCAACTTCCGCCCCAGTCGCTGGTAAGAAGCCAGCCAAGGCTCCAGGCGTTGCACCAGAGAAGGCCGCACCACCAGCACAAAAGCCGGTTGCCGCCAAACCAGAAGCTCAGGATCAGAAACCCATCGTTGAAAAACAGGAACCACTAAAGCCCTTCGATCCTCCTATGTCGGACGCACCAGCTTACAAGCCAGTCCCATCGCACTCTTTCGGTCATAAAATCGTGTCTAAAGAGGAGAAGGTCGAGTACAGGGACCAGGATGGGAATCTGTTGGATGAAGAACAGGTCAAGGAATTGAAGGGGAAGGTGAGTTTTAAGACGAGGTATGAGACCAGGACTAGACTTGTGGATGGTAGTGGGAACGAGATTGAGAGCCCGGAGGAGTTGGTGCAGGAGAAATTGGCTGAGAGGGAGGAGGCGGTTAAGGAGCAAAAGGTGCTGGGGGATGAGGCTGCTAAGGCTGTTCCAAGTCATCCGGATACGGATGGTGTTGATCCTGAGACCGTTGGTGGGCCTGAGGTTGCCTCTGTTAAGGCACCGGCTGAGCAGCCAAAGGTTGCTGAGGACGTGGCCAAGGAGGAGGTCATCCCAGAGAGAATCGCTGAGTATAAGGAAGCCCAGCCAGCTAGCGATGTGGAGGAGGCGACTGATAGTGTTCCTCATGCCGAGTTGTAAACTGGGAGATGAGTGCAACTGATGTGCGCGATGATTTTCTTTTGTGATACGGGAAGATAATAGGTGTTTTCAGTGGGAGGTTGAAGACCACCAAAACATGTAAAACAGATTGATGAATCTGTTTCTACCTACAACAGCTTTGCGTAGTGATAAGGAGGTCGAGCAGTCGCCTACCAAACCAATCGGTAGGTTTTGGCCATTCCTATGGCTACTTGGTTCGCACGTACTATTTAAAATAATTGCTTCGCAATAGATAAACACCGGTACTCCGGCCAGGTCCCTTGCGCTTTGTTTGTATGTATCTTCACAACTTGTTAGTGTTCTGGACTGTAACAGTCGTTTTACTGCCAGATCGTCCCATGTCCATGAATCCGCACTCGCCACACATCAAGCAACGGACTTGTCTCAGCTGAGGTTCCGTTGTCCTCGCCGGATTCAAGTCGGCGCGGTGTATCGTCTGCGATGCTAGGGGTTTGCTCCCGGTCTTCTTCCTCGCGATTCAATACCTCGCGATCACGCTCGCTGTCGCCGTTGGCTGAGGCGTCGATGAGGCCACGCATATTAGCCCGTCTTTCTTCTGCGGCAGCCCCGTGCGCACACCCACCAATCGCTTTTAATGCATCGATACAACTTCCTCCTCCTCCGGCATTACTACTATATAGTACGCCGGCCAAGTGGATAACCTGAACAACAAAAACACCACCCGCTACAAGTGCGAGTCGACCGGCGGTGGCGGATTGGGCGATTGCCCAAGGGTCGGAACAGCCGCGTGTGTAGCCTGTGCGGCGTGTGCAATCGCCGGCGGGGATATTGCCGGGAGAGGTGGGGTAGCCGATGGGGAAGGGGTAGGGACGATCCCTTGTGCCTCTGTTGGCGATGTCAGTGGAGCCTTTTCGGCGATACATGGGATGTGGATAGGGGATGAGGGATGGGGGTGGAAAACGAGAGGGGACCCCTGGCTGGATATGTGGAATAACAGCGGAGGAATAAAGAGGAATAAAGGGAGGAATAGAGAAAGGCCCCCTGGCGGCCGGGTTGGCGTACGAAAAGCCCCAGCACTCTAGAGCATCCTGTCTCGTCCGAATCGCCTGACTGTTATGTGCTGCAAACAATACTGTCCATCGTTGTTCTCTGCTAAGCGGTTAGCGGGAGGCGGTTTTAGATATAGATGCGAAAAAGATAAGGAGAAAGTGGCTATAGCAGTGGAACATCGAAGCACGACCTCGATTAGGAAAATAGAAGGAAGTCAAAGAGCAACGGAGGCACGCACAGAACGCAGCGGGATGAGAGACTGGATGTGTAGGTGAGGTTGGGAACGAAGATTGCTGTGTTATAGATGGCTTGCACCACTATGATGGGTATGAGGATGCCAATTGTTGGGCCAGCTCTTGTAGGTGGTGATGTGCGAGAAAGTGCAGTGAAGAGGAGCCGGTGGACGAAATTGGTTGATTCCGAATTGAAGAGCGGTGTGTAAAGAGGTTCAGAGCAAAAGGGATGGGGAGGGAGAGGTGGTTGGACTGGGTGAGTGCGAATCCGGGAGATGTTAGCTCTGTAAAGTGCGGTGGAGGCAGGAGGAGATGGGTTTAGAAAGTGAAGATCTATGAAGAAAACGAGCCTACCCTGCGAGGCGGGTGATGATGATTAGGAACTGATTGGTGTCAGACAGAATCCGAATGAACGTGGAAAAGTGAAGAAGAAGGAAAGCTTATGACTGGGCCAGCGAAAATAGAGAACATCTGTAAGCTCGACATCTTGAATGCTTGCTAGTCAAGCGGTGATGAAGTGAGGACTATTGCACGCTTTTGCGATTTAGATGGTAAACTAGCGACTCGTGGAATAAGTTGGCAGCCTGAAGCTAAAACAACGAGAAGAAGAAAAGAAGACTCGCGATGGGCTCAAAACTCGTGGCAAACACGGTGTCGAGGCAGCAAAGCTATCCCGCGCTGGGTACACGGGTACAAGCATGAAGACCAATGGTTGTCGAGATGGCTTCGCAAATCCCGGTAGCTCTTGCAAGAGGAGCTCCAGGCTGGCGGTTATGACAAAACTGGTAAATTTAAGACTTGTGGTTGAAAACGGGAGCTCCCGGGCATGGATATAGTGATTGTGGCTACCATGTTAAGCGATATATGGCAAGAAAACGGCTCATTGAGTTGCTACGTAGATGTGGTCAAGTGAAACCGGTTAGCTAGAGCAGGACTCGCTCGTGTATCAACCAGTATACTGTTTGGATTGGTCACTCTCGATTGGCTCTGAACTTTCATAAAGAAGGGTGAACCACTATGTTGGTGTGGAAACCGGTTGAACATATGAAAGTGAACAGAGAAGGAAGTAAAAACAACATGTCAAACAGCAAAGTCGCGGATTGTTAAGCAAACACATATAGAGCCGATGGATGGGAGATAAAAAGACACGAAAGCTGGGAACCAGAGGTAGAGCAAGAGATAAGACCTTGAATGCTACGGTACATGCGTCTGATGGAGGGAGGGGAGGAGTGGAGGACGGTGGAGGAATGCTATGGGCCGTGACATGCCTAATATGCTCGAGTGAGACGCAATGCAGGGCAACGATTAAGCGGTTGGAGGGCAAAGTTGGTTTCAAGAGTTTGAATTTGAAGAGAAAGGTAGAAAGAGTCAGCGGCCACGGAGATCGCATGAAAAGACGAAGAGAGGGCGAGGAGGATATATGTTATATCTCTACCATACTGTACTGCGAAGCGCACTTCCAAATATGGGAACGGAATAGGAATGTATAAGCATATTTTGATTTGATGTGGTTGGCTGGCGCACTAGCTTGGCCTGTTTAGGGGTTGATGGTGTGGAAATAACGCAGGGTTGAGGAAATGAAGGAAGGGGGAAGGGGAGGCGGCGATGTTCTACGGTGAGGAACACACAATACGCATTATCATGCGTATTGGGAGTACGGTCAGTAAGCAGTTAGTTGCGAGAAGCTCTGGGTTTTCATAATCCCTAGGTTTGCCCGCTTCGGTCACGAAGATACCCGTAGCTTGAGCTTGCTTTCAGGGAGGCATAGAGAAGAGCACAAGCTATATGTATTGTATGGAGCGCAAACGCCTTTGGGAACCGCTTAACAGTAACTTAAGAACTTACCAATCTCTTCTATTTAATAGAGCTCTTCACTTTGATAGCAGCTGTCTTTGTAGCTCGATAAATCGAGAGATGGGATTGCGTGTGGTTGCATGCTTGGGTTAATCTGATACTAACCACTTAACATCCCACTCGCTATATACGAGGTAATTTCGACGATTTAAAGGGCAAGAGACTTTCACAGGCTCGACTCATACCTTCGAGCGCATCGGCGCGATGTCTGTACGTTACGTGGTTGAGGACGGGCGGGTGTCGAGAAATCGCCCTACATCCAGCCATTGCCACACTCATTGCATAATACAGACAGCACCAATCCTTGAAACTCAATGTGCTTCCTGTTGATTGAGTATATTATTATTGTATCGTTAATTAAGACATGCTCATCAAGCCCCTATTACTACGCCACAGGCGCAGCTGGAGCGCCCTTTGGAAGTGGTGGTGGCATGAACAATGGGAGGTAGGTAACAAGCAGAGCCATAACTGTGGTGCATTAGTGGGCTGTTCATCGCTATGGGCATTGGAAGAGGGACGTACTAGCCATGCCTACAGTCATGTAGGCCGGTTGCGATGCCGCAGCTCTCTGTTCTGGGGACTCAGAGAGCCAGTTCTGGATAGCCATAACTATCGAAGTCCACCCAATCCACTTGTTCCTCGTGAACATAGCAGCCATTGGGAGAGTAGAGACTGCCGTAGAGATCAAGTCATCGCTTGGCTTTGCGACTGGCTCCTGGTATGGGATAACTGGAGGGCGAGGTTAGCTATATAAAGTCAATGGCATCAGCATGAAGGCGTAAGTACCTAAGTCAACTCTGCGAGGGTCCTTTCTAGTAGACATTGTGAATGCAATTGTGTTCAAGCGAGAAGACCTAGTGGGAGTTGATGTGTTTAAAGTAGCCTAGATAGTGTTCTTGAAGCTCTTGAGGTGTGTCCTTAACCGGAGTGACACTTTGGGCCCTTTTGGAGAGGCCTTATCGCGTATCGAGTGTCAGACCAAACAAGCGCCTCCAGACCCATGGTTCTTGTCAATGCTCTCTTTACTAACCCAACCATACTCTTTCATCCTCGAGTACATCGTGCGTCCGCGACCATATACCATTTGAAACCCTCGCATTACGCGTAATACGCCTATCCGCATCGCCCGATACTTGCGAAAAGTATTAACCATCATGGACGCACTTCGCGCCTCGTCCTTTGGGGCAGGTGAGACGCGTAGTGATGATCCTCCAGCCTCGACCACCTCCTCATCCCCAGCACTGGAGAACAACTCAAACTTGACCTCCGCAAAATCAACTCCTCCTACCAGTGTGTCCGATCAGTCTGAAGCTTGCGAATCTTGTGATGCAACCGAAAAGAACGACACTGCTCCAGCAATTGGCAACATGCCAGTCCAGCCGGAGACAGTTCCAGTTGAGGCAGTCGCAGCAACTCCAACAAGCGACGAGCAAATGCCACCACCACCAACCACCAATGTCAGACGCTCGCGTCGCAGCAATATCGGACCAAAGTGCGGCACATACAATGCCGACTATGCGTCCAGTATCTCAGCTGGTACAAATAAGAAGCAGTTTGAGAAATCACAGACCATCAAGCTCGAGCACGAGGCCGAGAGTCCATTGGGTGCTCAGGAACTAAACAACATTCCGTTTGCGCAACCGTCGCCAGCAGTGGTGCCTGATACATCAACTCCCCTTGCACGCGAGCCAGCCCAAGTAACGAACGTCGACGCAGAGGCAGACGCCCAGTCTCCTCCGGATCAGCAGCCACAAGACCTGAGCATGTTGGCCGAATCTAGAGACGGCACAACTGAGGAAATCAGCGTTGTCGCCCGTCGCAAAGCCCGCAGAGCAGCCGATATGAGGGCAAAAGCCGCTGAGATGCTGGAGACAGCCGCAAGGCTCGAACGCGAGGCCGAAGAGGAGAAGAAGAAGCAAGCGACTGGACAAATGAAGAAGGAGAATAAGGAGAATAACACTCCGGGATCTTTGCGAAGACGCATGACGCGTGAGCTCAAGAGACTCTCCGACACTGCTGAGTTCGAGAAGACCGAGCAACCAGGAGTCAAGTATATCGACGAGATCTGGATTAATGGAAAGAAAGCGATACCAGGCCAGCCACCACCAACATTCGGAAAAAAGACGAAAGAGGATAGCGCACCTGAGGAGCCAATGGCCGAGCCTGAGCCAGTTCCAGAGCCAGCTGCCGGGGAACCGGCAAAGACTGAAAAGTTCAGATACCTCCAGGAGGGAATCTACAAGGGTGCCGAGACACTGCCATTCTTCCCACTTGAGAAGAGGCACACCGAGAAGGAGAAGAGGAAGATTGCCAAGGTTTTTAAGCCGAGGAAGATTTTGCCGTTCCCAATCGCGTCGCCAAATACCGTCGGTTACTTGATGCTCAATGGGTTTCGCGATTTCAAGTTGCCGTTCGAGGTTCATCACCCAACCATTGGCCGTGGACAGCCACAGCCACCTGAGTATAAAACCCTGTCAAAGAGTATGTAAATACGCGTGTAAATTCCTTGGTTCATACTTACCTTTGTTTAGGCCGCTTCGTCGGAGACTCTAAGTCGCAATGGGTTCCAGAGAACAATGGCTACGGAAAAGGATCCAGGTGTCAGTGTGATCCAGGATACTGTGGCTATAGTTGCATGAACCGGACCATGATGTTTGAGTGTGATGAGACCAACTGCCCGTCTGGAATTGAGGATTGCACGAATCGTGCTTTTGCCAACCTCGCCGAGAGAACTGCCAGAGGTGGTCGTTACCAGATTGGCGTGGAAGTCGTCCGCACCGACGACCGTGGCTTTGGCGTTCGCGCCCACAGATACTTCAATGAGGACCAGATCATTCTTGAGTATTGCGGCGAGATCATCACGGAGGAGGAGAGTGATCGACGCATGAACGAGGTTTACAAGGACAATGAGGTAAGTCAATTTTCCGTATGTTTCGAGAGATCATTCTAACAAGTTCCGTAGTGCTTCTACCTTATGTCCTTCACGCAGGGTATGATCATCGACGCAACCCGTGGAAACATGGCACGTTTTGTCAACCACTCTTGTGATCCAAATTGCGTAATGTCAAGATGGGAGGTTCAGGGAAAGCCACGCATGGCTCTTTTCGCCAGAAGAGAGATCAGAACCGGCGAGGAGCTGACCTATGACTACAAGTTCTCCGACAACAGTAAAGACCCAACCAAGAGACAAGTCTGCCGCTGCGGGGCCAATAACTGCAGAGGCTACCTGGGTGCAAAGGATAAGGACGACAAGAAGAAGGATCAGAAGGACCCAAATTCATCTCTTTTCCAGAAGGCCGGCTCTGCTGCCAAGTTACTTGGAAAGGCGACAAAGCGCAAGGTCAATGACTTCTTGGGAGCCAAGCCAGAGGAGGACAAAACTCCAACTAAGAGGGCAAGGATTCCATCCACTAAGGCCACCAAGTCCGCTCCAGCTAGAGCTTTTGAGAACGTCAAGGGCAACGTTAAGAAAGTTGCCAGGAGCGTCAGCGCTGTTGCTCGCGGCAATACTGCTGCTTCTGCTGCCAATGTCACTCCAAAATTGACGCTCAAGAGCACATCGATCCAATCGGCCAAGTCTACCGCCGCTTTCACTAGGTCCACTGGTCCAGCGAAGAAGCAGATGATCCTTCGTTGGAATGATAACAACCATGTCAAAATGGTCCGCCACCCAAAGAAGACGGCTGAAGAAGAGGAAGATGCTGAGAACGATGCCGAGTTCGAGCGCATACGTCTTAAGGAGATTGCTGATAATAAGATCGCACCAAGGCCACGCGTGCGTCTTGTTACGAAGAACAAGTCGCCCGTTGAGAGTCCGGTCGCTCAGTCTCCTGTCGTTGAGCAACCAACAGCAGTGTCACCGCCAGCGACCGAACCAGTCAGGAAGCGCATCACTACCCGCTCGTCTACCTCTCCTAAGAAGAGGACTAGACTTGCTTGAGTAGTTGATGGGTCTCGCTCGCTTAAACAACTTGCTCAGTACAACAATCCCCGTTGAAGTTTTAGCCACGGCCGAATGCTCTGCCCTGTCTCTTCAAGATGTAACCTAAGGCTAACTTCAACGGTCGGTTTGCCCTTGCATCACATGTCGGATTACAAAACGGTTCTTAGATTTTGAAATTTGTCGTTGCCCTGCAACATTATCATGGTGGTTTGTCGTAAGAGTTTAATCTCGACGACAACCGCCATCACTATCGGGGACGAAGATGGCATCCTTTTAAGATGGTTTGAGCGAAGAAAGAATCCATACATACGAATTCTCACTCTTGCTCCGCGACGGTTTGACCCACGCGTCGAACTATCAGGATGCTTGAACAAGAGCAACCTACGAGGGAGGAGGTGGTAAAGACCATGGCATGTTCCTGATTTGAATAAGATTAATAATGAGGTGACGGCGAGATCACAGCATATTGCTGATTTGCGGAGTTCGGTGCATAATTTCATCAGGATCGCAAATGAAATGGTCGGTTCACCTATATCTGATCTTTCCAACAACAACGGGCCAACGGTGGTGTTACGGTGGTGTTATGGCTCGATGCTTATTTTCGGGGAGGCTTGGTGGTGTAGGAGGTGTATGGGGTACATGGAGTCTGCCTTTGGCGTTATTACTACTCGGTTCTGAGGTGTGGTTGGCGTCGATTGTCAAGGTGGCATGACTTTCACAGTAAAGGAAGAAAGGGGGGTTTGGGGGAAAGGGATTTGCTTGTAATATCATGGACTGGAGTCGGTGGTTTACACAGGAGTTTTCTGGCGGTGAAGATATCGTTCGCTACTTTAGAGCTGGGACTGGGACCTGTAGGATGGCTTGCGTTTGCGTACCCATGAATGGGAGCTGATCTTCATGGGGAGGGTCTGGGCGGCTGAGATCAAGATGGTATCATTGATTGCTTGCTTAGCTTATAGGTCCTGACTTCTTGTTAACTGAATCGACTATGTGGATGTGCTTGTGTGTGATGGTTATGGCTACGTGGCAGATGGAATGTAGGAGAACATGGTTCCAGAAAACAATGGTCATGCAAAAGGTCCTTGATGACATTGTGAGCCAGGATACAGTGGCTACAGCTGCATGAACCCTGCCGCGATGTTAAAAGTGCGATGAGACCAACTGCCCCTCCGAAATTGAGGATTGCAACAATCATTTCTGTTGAGCTTGACAAGAGATTTGCCAGAGCTGTCACTTTACCAGATTGAAAACAGAGTTATCAGGGTAGACAACCGTGGCTTTGATGTTCATGTTAACAGGTTTTTAAGGAGCACCATTCTAGTTGGGAATACAATCCTGAGACGAATTATAAGGAGAGCTGCGGATGCATGAGCGAGGTGTACAAAAACAATGAGGTAAGTATTTATTCCGTTAGCCTTGAGAGATAAAAATTATGTAGTCGCTGCGTCCTAGTCCGTTGCAAGTCCGAGTACTGGGTGTGCAAACTAAGGCCGTCGAGGCAGGAATCAATAGGGCGCTAAACCCGCAAAGCTAAAATTTCACACCTGAAGACTGTTTGCAACACACAAGCGGAAGATCTTCAGTCACTGATGATGAGAGACTTGAACATTTCAATAATAAATAACACAGGTATGTTTCTGTACCTTTTGCTGGCGTTGTCACAGAATTGCTATCTATGTCGTAGCTCCCGCAACAATAGACACTTCCCAGATCGTCATCACTGTCATCTGTTCTATCGCCGTTTTCTGTCTTTGAGGCCTCACTGTTGCGACTGACATTATTTTCCGCCCCAGCAATGGACATGCCAATGACGTAGAATTTCATTCGAAATGTCTGCAATCTCGCCTTCAAGGAGTTCGACTGTAGCTTGGGAAAGGCAAGTGACAAATTCAATGACAAGTTGGAGGACCGCCTGGCTGTTCTGGTCACGGATGATTATCTCAGGGCTGTGATCTGTCAGTTGCAGAATGATTTGGTTGCGGAGTTCACCACCATTGTTAAGGCGCTTAACACGATTTTGAGGGCTGGTAGCAAGTTGGAGATGAAGGAGACATTTGAGACCCCAATTGAGGTTGAGCGCCACGGTGGCGAGAATCAGGTATGTCTAGCACGCTGGATGAGGATAGCGAAAAATCGACAGTTGGCTAGATATTTCGTTCGCATTGCAGTGGCTCAAGTCGCCGATTCAATGTTCTTCAGATGCTCTTCCATGTATGGGTATCTACCAAGTTTACCCTAGACTTATACGAGTGGCGATATCTATAATCCTCATTCCATCCAATTTTTACGAGGCATCGCTTCCATTAACGCCGAATCCCACGTCCATATGCCCAGACGCCTGCTCAATTGGCCAACAGCTAACTATCTTACCCATGTTCTACTCAGCATCTTGACATTGAATCAACCATCAAACACACCATGCTGCAACTCCAACCCAAAAGTATCCTTCGCAATACTCTTCAGCTTCTCCTCCATATCAGCCTCCATTCCGCTTCCCAAACCAAACCACTGCCTGATCCTACTGACCCAGAAAACGAGATCTGACATGAACAGGGCAATACTGAACTTAACATGTCCCCATCTATTTCTCAACCTCTGATCAAACCTTAAGTCCTTGCTATCAACCAGCGCTCTCGACGCCCAGTAACCAGTCAACCTGATTCTGTTTACCGGCGAGCCAAGGAACTGATTATTGCCTTGCACAATCCTCATATTCCTTCCAATAAAGAGGAGTTCACGAGGCCACTTCTCTTCGTCGGCAAGAACGTCGCGAACGCCTTGGAACATGCGCTGCTGGACCTCATAATGGCGTTCTGCATTTGTCTTGCCCCTCAAGTCGTCGGTGATCCTACGAGTCGTGCTGTGGTCACCGCCCTCGTAAGGACGCATCAGCGTTGCGGAGGCAAAGACATCCATCTGCCTCACGCCCCATTCAGCCGATATCTTCTCTAGTGTGAAGTTGTCGAAGCTGAGTAGTGCTTTCCAAAATGTGGCATATTGGTGTTTGAACGTTGGGTTCATGGAGATATAGAGACCGTGATCGATGAGGACGAGTTGTGATTTGCCAGTTGGGAGGCGGCGGATGAATATGTTACCTGGATGGGGATCGCAGTGTACGAGGCCCCAGAGGAACATCTGGGCTGAGAAGAGGTCGATCATGGTTGTCATGACCTCCTTCAGGCTTAGACCAAGGCCACCATTCTGGCGCGGTCCTTTCCAAGCCGTTCTTTCGGGCTTGAAGGTTGCGGTGTTGGGGCTGTTCTTCATCTTCTCGATCACGATCCTGAGGTCTGGTGCATCGAGTGGTGCCCCGGCGACGCCGGGGGAACCTTTGCCACTGCCTCCGCGCCATGGCTTCGAGATGCCGTCTTTGTCCCAGAGGCGTACACCCTCGATCCATTCAGCGGTCATGACACGCTGTGATGAGAGCTCAGGATAAACCTTTGGAATGTATACTCTATCTCTTAAGCGTGGCTCTCCGGCAACAAGCTCAGCCATCTTGATTGAGTTCTGAGCCTCAATCTGGAAGTCTGTTTCCAATTTTAAGCGCTCGGTAATGTATGGAACTAGGTTGTAGAGTGGCAGGTCAAACCATTGTGTATAGACTTTCATCACAACCCTGATGCCGTCAGTGTGGCCACAGCAACCGGTTAGTCTTCAGCAGAACTTACTTGAAAGCCCAAAGATCCCAATCAACCTGTTTAGCAATCTCCCTCTTCTGGATCTTAATCGCCACCTCCCTCCCATCAGCCAATTTCGCCCAATGCACCTGCGCAACCGACGCACTAGCTCTGGCCGCCTTCTCCATAACACCATTCCCCGCATCTCCTCTGAAGCTTACACCGAAGACTTCCTCTGGACTCTTCCCAAAGTCCTCTCTGATGACCGCCTCGACATCCTTCCAGTCATTCTGCGGCGCATCATCAAACATGCGCGCAAACATTTTCTGGAACTCCGGTGGCATAATTGCGCTCTGCATTGCGATCGCTTGTCCGATCTTCAGGTATAAGCCGCCATTTGTCCTCAGCACATCGAAGAGCCTCTCGGCACTTCTTCTATGTAAATCTCCAATAGTGCCACCCAGTATTGGATGCTCTCTAAAGTTGAGCTTATAGTCCAACGCTGTCCATAATCCGAGTCCAAACGTGCGCGCAGAGCGTGTTATGCAGCTAGCGTAGAACTGCTTGTCAACTGCCCATATTGCGCCGAGTGTCCCAGAGACATATAGCAGGCGCTTTAACCATTTAGTTGTCCGTGGATAAGTCCTGGCTTTTTGTGGCTTGCCTAAAGAGGCTGGATTCGGGGGGACAAAGGGTTGGAAGTTTCCACTGTGAGTATATATCGAGCGGCGCATAGGCGATGCTATGCGACTTGAGAGTAAAAGTTGGCGCAAGGTGAGGCGGGACGAAGGGAAAGTGGTTCTTGTACAGCTGGCGCGGAGCGCTGCATGGCGCCCTAACATAGTCACAAAAGAAGGACTAAAAGAGCTTGCTTAGGTGGAGAATATGTTTAAGAAGTAAAAGTGGATTTAAGTGAGACCTTGCTGTCTTGACTTTGAAGGCGACCTTTGAACATTAGGTAATCACGGAATCTTATCAGTGACATAGGATCGCTGCAGCTCCAGATTTCATGTAGTTATCGCCGGCTAAGTCCACTTGTTCCTGGCCTAGACGATCCCCCAGGCTCACGATGGATGGCTTAAGTTATGACTCATTAGATAAGCAGTAAATTGAGCACAGCATAGCGACTTTATGACGCAACATTAAAACCAGTTAAACTCTTCGCCATGAATAATGGCACTCTTCTTTGGTGCCAAGTGCGGCACCAATCAGGTGAGCGTCTGCACGCAACAGTAAAACTCGTGTCTTCGAGGCTATATGGTTCCTTGTTTTCGAAGTTAGGGATTGATGGTGCTCGTTGATCAAACGATGAGAAAGTCAGGGTAGGTGAAACTTCGAAATATTTGAAAGCAAAAAACGAGCGTAGGCCATGCGGGTGCCTGGGAAAAGAGAAAAGGGCGACGTTTGAAGCCTGAAATTTTGGCGGCTAGTCTTAATTCTGGAAAGTCGTGTGATTAAGGAGCTTCAGAAGTAGTTGTTCTGTGCTGTCCTGGTCTGAGTTGCTTTTGAGTGGTGGTTTTGGGAACAATGCCTATACGTGTTTAGCTCGACATGGTCCTGTTTACCTACCTTTATGATTCCCCAGGTCGCATTCATAGTCACAATTTCATATGCAGTCTCTGTGAAGCCTTTAGCTCGTCCTTCGAATCGTTTCTCATTTCGCTACCTCCTGGGGAATCATACAACTTCCGTCTCAACTCTTGTCGGCTCCTTGCACCCGCGTTCCTCGGTCATTCAATCACATTGCGGCCACTCTCCAGATATTCACTTGGATTGAGACTGTGTGTTTTGAGGTGATGTAATCGGGGCTTTATTCCTTTACGGTATGGTATAGCACAGTCCTTTGCGTCCTTGCTAAGCCCTTGATGACCCATCATAGCCTCAAGAAAAACCGAGCGCTCAACAAACATCCAGCAAGCAGAGTTCCAGCTTAGATGGTGGTGGTGTACTCAATTGGGAAAATAGTCTCTGGGACGTTATCCTTCATCGAGATGGTGCGGGCATCGCGTGGCATGGCTGGCTGGCGCTTCAAGTGGACGTGGGTACCATCAACCTTGGACTTGGCCTTGAGGACGGCGTTGGCCTTGACGCGGCGGACGAACTCCTCACGGGAGCGGGAGAGGGAGACGTGCTCAATGCGGAGGTTGACACGCTTCTCGATGTAGCGGTGCTTGACCTTCTTGTAGATGATGACACCGACGGCTGACTTGGTAACGTTGTAAACGACACCGGTCTTTCCGTGGTAAACCTTGTGTGGCATACTATTCGGAAATCAGTCTGTGTTCCCCTCGCTGTAATCTCCTACGTGTCTTTTGCGCGTTTTCTTTTCCTTCGATTGCTCTTCCAGTTCGAAACTTGCTCCAAGTTCTTTTCCCTCCATTTGGCGGAGTTCCAGAATGCGACTCACCCCTTCTGGACGGCACCGTTGGCCTTGATGTCGACGATATCTCCAACCTTGTACTGTCTCAAGTAGGTAGACAACTTGATCATACCCTATTTTGCGATCTGAATTAGCTCATGGCCAATAATTTCGTTGTCGTCGCGGCTCTATCTCAATCGCTCGCTGGAATTGTCGCTGCGCACCTTCTTCTTGAAATCACGGCTGAACGCATAGCGCGTACCGGCTCTGAGACCTGCTGGATGACCCATTTTGACGTTTTTGGTATATGGTCGACGGGTTTGTTGTCGAGTTGTCGCTGGTCGTGTCGAGTGGCAGCGCTGTATTCCGTATCGTTGTGGCAGATTCGCACAATCCAAAAATTAGGGCACGGCGGCGCTAAGGCTGCGCCAAGACCCGCACCCACGCTAAGCGAAGTCCTCAATTCACTCGTGCAGCTTTTGGACCTGCGATCAGCGACGACGACCGACAACGAACACTCGACAAACACAAAATGGCGCCGTATGTATAGACCTGCTGTCGCGATAATCCTTCGCTGATGAATTGTGCGCTGGCCAAAATACTGACAAACACCACAGACGTTCCTACTCCAAGACCTACAAGGTCCCAAGACGTCCATTCGAGTCTGCTCGTCTGTATGTACTACCTGGCCACTGAACACGAGCGTGCTCTGTTCATGTCAACGTCAAGCGACTGACATTCTGTCCCTAGTGACTCCGAGTTGAAGACCGTTGGCGAGTATGGTCTCCGCAACAAGCGTGAGGTCTGGAGAGTTCTCCTGACTCTCTCCAAGATCCGTCGTGCTGCCCGGTAAGTTTGTGCAAAAGAAATGGGCCCTGTATCTTTTGCGACACGTACTGATCAATTTCCCACAGTCAGCTCTTGACCATGGACGAGAAGGACCCAAAGCGTCTGTTCGAGGGTAACGCTCTCATTCGCCGTCTCGTTCGCGTCGGTGTCCTCGATGAGTCTCGCATGAAGCTCGATTACGTCTTGGCCCTCAAGGTCGAGGATTTCTTGGAGCGTCGTCTCCAGACCTGCGTCTACAAACTTGGCCTTGCCAAGTCCATCCACCACGCCCGTGTCCTGATCCGCCAGCGTCACATCCGTGTTGGCAAGCAGATCGTCAACGTCCCGTCGTTCGTTGTCCGTCTCGACTCCCAGAAGCACATCGACTTCGCTCTTAACTCTCCATTCGGAGGTGGTCGCCCAGGTCGTGTTCGCCGCAAGAAGACCGCCGCCGCTGAGGCAAAGGCCGGCGGTGATGACGCCGAGGAGGAGGATGAGGAGTAAATTACTCGCTCATCATTAGCGGAACGGGAGCCTAGTTGCGACGTACTGTTAGCAGCACTCGATATGGACCATCAGCAGTATCACATTGAGGAGTTAGCAAGCATCAAAACGACGTATTCCACCAAGAGATACCCCATGCTTTCAATGATAAATGATAAACTGTAAAATTTAATTTGTGAAAAGTCATTGTTCGTGTTTGCCATTTTAAGAGCAAGATTTTTGGTTTTGTGGAAATTAAGAAGCTAGCAGAAAGCTGCCTTCATTAAGAAGTTAGCAAAGGGGCAAACTACTAGTCTAAATTTCGCTTCGGTATTTTCTTTCACATCACTCACTTCTGCTTCTAGTAGCATTTCTGTAGTACATGAACGCCGCTAATGCTACCATCCAACGCCCGCTAAATATCAAATGCTCCTTGTGGTTTGCGACTCCTTTACAGCAGCTCATCCTTGCCAAGGAAGTTTGCCATGGGATCGTTCGCTGCAACACGCTTCCTACGATATTCCTCCATATCCTCCTCAGTAACACCAGCCTGCATCTCATCCAGCGTACGCTTAGTAGCCGCCAGCTTCTCAGGCTCTTTCGCTGTTAGCGGTGCCTTATTCTTGTCATGCCACCCAATCTCCTTCGGTGCCTCTGCCTCTTCAATCAGAGCCCCAGCACGAAGCTTATTTTCCTCCTCGAAAGCCTCCTTTCCAGCTTCGCCTGTACAATAACTGTTCTTAATCATTGAGTGACAGCAAGCATACCCCCACTTAAAGTTCGACCACCAGCTGCCCCAGACAGATGTATGGTTATTATTCATCACATCTTCGGGGTATCTCGACTTATGCACCACCTTTGGCGCCCCCTTTATCCTTCCACTCTCGTCATACTCAGCATATCTTTCCGACTCCATAACCGTCAAATCGCGCATACTTGCCGGCATAGCAGCCTTCGAGACACCATACTTCTCCTCCAACATCTTCTGCTTCTCTTGTTTCTTCTTCTCCGCCTCCTCTATTTCCCTCTTCCTGTAGTGTTCACCCATCGTGGGATTGGCTTGAAGATGCAGCTTTGTGTCGCCGGCCTTTTCTTGTGATTCCCAAGCGTATTTTTGTGCCTTTTCGAACTCGTCGGCGTCACCTGATGCACGCATGAAGCCTTCTTCGGCTACGAGTGCTGCGGCGGTGTCTTGTGTTGCTCCGCTGTCTACCATGGATCTCGTTTTGGGGTCGTACTTCGCCGACTCGAGGTCCAGGTTGAGAAGGTATTTGGCTGTGTCCTCACGAATACGCAGCTGTTTTGAAGATGTTGCTTGCTTCCTGCCCATTTCAGACTCCTCAGCGTACTTTGTCCCGTCATCTTCTTCATCCTCATCATCGTCTGCCTTATTCTTCTTCGCCGCCCTCGCCTTCAACTGCTCCAACTGCTCATACTCCTCGATCACAGTCTTATACTCCTTCGGATCATACCCATTCCACCTATCCCTCTTCGCGTCCCACCCCAGATTAACATCCTGCATAACCTCATCAGCCGCAATATCCCTCCCCGTCCACTTGGCGCCCTTGGCTCTCGGCCTGCTTAAACACTCCTTCGTCTTATGCGTCATCGCGCCGCAGTTCTCGCAAGCGCCTTTTCGGTATTTGGTCGCCGCCGGACCAAGCTTCTTGCCCCTGTCGTACCATTTTGAGTCCTGTTGCGCTTTTTGTAACCGCTGGTGCTCGAGGTAGTCGGTGTTGTCATCGTCGTCGATGTAGAAGGGCTTCTTGGAGATGAAGGTTGGGATATATTCGTTTGCGGCTTTGGTGGCGGCGCCTGGCTTGTCAAGCACTACCGGCTTTAGAGGTTGAGTTCCAGCTGGTGGCATTATAATGTTGTTGTGAAAAACTGGTTGGATTTCTGAGTCTCTGAATGCGACCCCAGAGAGCTTGCAGCCTCGAGGCTATCAGTGCGATGGATGCGACAGTGGATGTGGCACGGCTTTATCAGCACGTGTTTACGAGACGTTCCAGATAAGGTTCGCGTTCCGTCACGTCGCATCCCATTGTCCCTCACAACACAACATCAATCTCCCGACTTTCTTGATTATTTGGCTTTGGATGCCAAATTTTGGGAAAAGAGCGAAATATGAGGCAGCTGCGACTATGGATACCTTCAGAGTTAGGCTGAACGCCATCGATCATTACCAAAGCCAACCTACGAAGTTTGATCCGGTGCTACGTCGCGATGTCACTCCTTCACAAGTCCATACCCAGCCTACGGTGCCGATTTTGAGAGTCTTTGGGAGCACGGAGACTGGGCAGAAGGTGTGCGCGCATATTCATGGAGCGTTTCCGTATTTGTATATTGAGTATGATGGAGGCATTGATCCGGACACGAGTAAGCGCAACCTAATCGGTTGAAAATGAGAATGGAGGATTGCGCTGATTGAAATAGGCGCAACGTATATCTCCAGGCTTCATCTGTCTATTGACCATGCACTCGGCATTTCGTTTCGACGGAACATGTATAAAGAAAAACCTAGATTCGTGGCGCGCATAACTCTCGTTAAGGGAGTGCCGTTCTATGGCTTCCATGTCGGATATAAATACTACCTCAAAATATACATGTTGAACCCTAAGAGCATGAAACGACTCGCCGATCTACTGAGACAGGGTGCTGTGATGAAGAGCAAGTTTCAACCATACGAAGCGCATTTGCCGTTCATACTGCAATGGATGACCGACTACAACTTGTTTGGCTGTGGATATGTCGATTGCGACCAAGCCTTCTTCAGAGGTCCGGTGCCGGATTTCGAAGATACTAGTGATACCTGCCATCTCTGGCATGATCGGAGTATACCTGCAAAGTTTCAGCTGAGAGAAGTTGAACTGCCGCGCCAAAGTAATTGTCAATTGGAAGTTGACATCATGGTTCAGGATATCCAGAACAGGCGGGAGATCAAGCCCAGATTGCTACACCATGATTTTATTGAGCGCCTTCATCCTACGCCGCCGGACGAAAAGCTAGTGCACAGCATGAGGGAGCTGTGGAAGGATGAGACAAGACGGAGGAAAGCTAAGATGGGAAACGCTCCTCCAGGAAGCAGTCCATTTCCTCCTGAGGTTCTGGTCTCCATGTCTGCCGATCATCGAAGCTCCCAGCGCGGAGGCTGGATGCATGAAGATGAATACGAAGAACAAATTCGTCGAACAATCCAGCAGGAGCGAGACGCAAGTGATGGCTGTAAGGTGACCTTTGAAAACTTTGTGGCAAAGAAGGCGTGCGACAACTTGGTGAAACAAGCATTCGAGTCTGTAGAAGACCTGCACCCTGAGAATCTCAAGATCGAGATGTTCGGGCTCGACCCAAAGAAGGAAGATGACTTTGAAGTCGACGAAACTGCCATTGGTGAAATGCAGGATACGCCTGAAGACGATGATGGGTTTCCCACTGAGTGGGACGATGATATCATGAAGGAGGTTGAGGTATCGCAGCAGAGGAGGCAGGATGCGCAGGATATGGCGAGCACACAAGTTCGTGTTAAGAGGGAGCATTCTGATGGCTCGAACGCTGATGTTGAGTCGAAGAATCGCGAAGAGATGTTGAAGCGCTCTGTTTCTGATCCTGAAGAAGACAGAAACGGGCCTCATGGGCCAATCGGTTCGACATCTTCTCATGCCAGATCTGGCTCATCGGCCTCAAGCTCAAGGCCTCCGCCGCCATCGCTGAAACGGTCTATGTCGCACATCTCAGCACAAACGAGATATAATAAGCGTCAACGGATAGAAGCTTCCACACCCCACGGCAAGGAGACTGTGAAGGCCCCGTCTCAGCGAGAACGCAAAGATGCCGAAGGACTATCAGTATGTGAGCGTCTCGGTATTCGTGTCAAACCGCGGGGTCGAAAGTCCAGCAGTAGCAATAGCAATCAGCCCGGCCCTCCTCCATCTTCACAAGGCAGCGCAGGCAGTAGCTCTTCCCAGCCAAGACGCAAGGACCTTGCTGCTAGAAGTCAGTCAGGCTCTGATCGCTCATCAAAGTTGGACGATCAGCAGCTGGCATTTCCAGTTGTTCATCAGGTTACTTTTAGGTCTTCTCTGGAGGGCTCGTCACAGAAACAGCAGCAGCAGGCTTTCACCCCCCCAGCGCCGTCTAAGCTACAGACACAATGGTCGTCATCTCGTAGTAGTCTGGAGGCCCCACGAGCTACCAATGAGCCACTGAAGCCACCTTCAGCGGCGCAGTCAGCAATCCTTACTCGAGCAACTCAGGTCTTTCGCTCCACATTTCAGATCCCCGGCCACAAAACAATCCTGACATTCAATCGTCTCCCACCCAAATCTTCCACGGTTCTAGCCACTCTCCGACCAGGCGCCATCTATCAAGACCCCTATTACAGCAATGAAGCAGATGTACCAGAGCGCACCCGCGAGTATGCAGGCCTAGAGTTTAAGATCGAAGGCGCGGGCTTGCCTTACTTGCCGGACTTTGATCCCACAGGGCAGAGCGCTGCGAGCTTTGGTGAGAAGCCACCGATCATATGGGACAAGAGAAAGGATGACCTAGAAACACAGAGACGAGCAAGAAGATGTAACCTGCGGGCCTGGGAGATTGGTGCTACACCACCGACCTTTGAAGAAGTAGAGGAGTGGTGTAAGAAGCCATTGAGGAAAATATCTGAGGGGAGAAGTTCCTCGAAGTCGGCATCAAAATCACTTTCCCCCATCGCGGTTACGAAGAGACATTTCTCGCAGATTGAAGGTCCGACGCAGAAGAATAAGTATGGAATGAAGTATACCCAGCAGCCGAAGCAGACGAACGCAAGCCATCAGGCACAGTATATGAGCGTGATGAGTCTGGAAGCTCATGTCAATACGACTGGAGATTTGGTGCCTGATCCAGATAAGGATGAGATCCAGTGTGTCTTCTGGAGCTTGCAGACCGATGACGATACAACTGAGGAGGGGGCCGAATATCTCACTGGTATTATCGTTCTCAGCGAAGATAGGGATATTTCTGAGCAAGTCCGCAGAATGACGAGGACCGTAGTCGATAACTGCGATACCGAGCTCGACATCCTCAACCGTCTCATCGAGATAGTGACTGAGCACGATCCAGATATCATGACAGGCTACGAAGTGCATGGCCACTCATGGGGCTATGTGATCGAGCGAGCACGGAGCAAGTACGAGTACAATCTCTGTGACGAATTCAGCAGGATGAGGGCGAACAATCATTCAAAATTTGCTCCCAAGGACGATAAATGGGGTTTTAACCACGCTTCTAGTATCCGGATAACAGGACGACACATGTTCAATATCTGGCGCGCAATGCGCGGCGAGCTGAACCTGACGCAGTATACGTTTCAGAATGTGGTCTTCCATTTGCTGCACAAGCGTGTACCGCACTATTCTTGGAAAGACCTTACCACATGGTATACATCTGGCAAGCCGCATGATCTTCAGAAGGTACTCAACTACTTCCTCACGCAAGTTCGTTACGACCTTGATATTCTTTCCGCCAACGAGCTGGTCTCTAGAACTAGCGAACATGCTCGTGTTCTGGGCATAGACTTCTACTCCGTCTATGCTCGTGGTTCCCAGCTCAAGGTTGAGAGTATAATGTTTCGCATCGCCAAGCCAGAGAATTTCATTCTTGTCTCGCCCTCAAGAAAACAGGTTGGAGCTCAGAATGCACTGGAGTGTCTACCTCTGGTCATGGAGCCACAAAGTGCATTTTATACGAGTCCCGTCCTCGTTATGGATTTCCAGAGTTTGTATCCAAGTACGATGATAGCGTACAACTACTGCTACTCCACCTTTCTCGGGCGCATCATTAACTGGCGAGGTTCATGTAAGATGGGCTTCACCGAATACCGCCGCCAACGACGCTTACTCGAGCTGTTGAAAGATTACATAAACATCACTCCCAACGGAATGATGTTCGTCAAAGCCGAGATCCGAAAGTCCCTCCTCGCAAAAATGTTAGGCGAGATCCTAGAGACTAGAGTCATGGTCAAATCCGGCATGAAAGCCGATCCCGACAACAAAACCCTCAGGAAGCTCCTTAACAACCGTCAGCTAGCACTCAAACTCACCGCAAATGTTACCTATGGATACACATCCGCCTCCTTCTCCGGCCGCATGCCCTGCGCCGAAATCGCAGACTCGATTGTGCAAACCGGCCGCGAGACGCTCGAAAAGGCCATCGCGTTAATCCACGAAGTGCCAAGATGGGGCGCAGAAGTGGTTTACGGAGACACGGACTCAATATTCATTCATCTCAAGGGTAAGACAAGGGAAGATGCTTTTAGGATCGGCAACGAGATCGCCAAGCGAATCACGACTATGAATCCCCGACCGATGAAGCTCAATTTTGAGAAGGTGTATCATCCGTGCGTGCTGATGTCCAAGAAGCGGTATGTGGGGTTTAGGTATGAGAAGCCGTCAACGACAGAGCCGGGTTTCGATGCGAAGGGGATTGAGACGGTGAGGAGGGATGGGACGCCGGCGCAGCAGAAGATTGTGGAGAAGACGCTCAAGATTCTTTTCCGCTCTAGCGATCTCAGTCAAGTTAAGGCTTATTTTCAGTCACAGTGCCAAAAGATAATGGCTGGGCAGGTTAGCATTCAGGACTTTCTGTTTGCGAAGGAGGTTAAGCTGGGGACGTATTCTGATAAAGGGCCTCCACCACCAGGTGCCATGATCGCTACCAAACGCATGCTAGAAGATGAGCGCGACGAGCCGCAATACGGTGAGAGAGTCCCCTATGTCGTGATAGCAGGCGGACCGAACGATCGACTGATCGATAGGAGTGTGGATCCCAAAGTCCTGCTGGAGAACCAGCATAAGGAGTTGGATGCAGATTATTACATCAACAAGACGCTCATCCCGCCATTAGAGAGGATTTTGAATCTGGTAGGTGTCGATGTCAGGACTTGGTATTCTTCCATGCCGAAAACGCAACGCATCCGTCGCATCGACATCACTGGTGAGGGTGAGGCAAGGGACTCAAAAACTCTCCTCAAGCGGACACTGGAGTCATACATGCAGTCCTCTTCCTGCTTGGTCTGCCGGGAGAAGATAGAGGGCCAGGGGCCATTGTGTCCTACTTGCCTGCATAATAAACCTGTAAGCCTGTTCAGTATCAGGTCGAGGTTGAGTATTATGGAGAAGAACGTTATTGACATTGAGAAGATATGCAGGAGTTGTGCGGGTTTGAGCTTTTCGGAGGAAGTTAAGTGTGATAGCTATGATTGCCCGGTATTTTATAGTAGAGTGAGGGAGACGGGGAGACTGAAGGGGGAAAGAGGAGTTGTGGCGCCGTTGATGGAGATTTTGCAGAAGGATGGTGAGGTGGGGAGGAAGTTGGATTGGTGAGCGGCCACGAGCTGGCTATGACGAGATGGGGGAGCAGGATAAGCGTGGCGTTTAAAGGAAAACTGGATAATGGATTGGATGTGGCATCCAACGATACCCTAAGCTAGTAAAACTTAACTATATGAAGCGATTAAGTTGTGAGATTCTGCGATGAAGCTGCCAAGTCTTGCAATGTTAGTTGTCAGTGGCGGCCGCAGCGCTCGGCGAGCCCAATTAGGCGCCGACTGGAAGGTACGAGTTACATATACCCGTACCTCCCACACCATTTAATGCCCGGACCCACGGGACACATATTCTCAACTTTCCATCGCTCTCAAATATCCTCACAACCGCTTATTATTCGGGCGTGCACAGCCCTTGCATTCTGCTATCAGCATAAGCTCATCATGGAACAATCAATTCTACCTGAAAGTCAACTACCACTTCCAACAAAAATCTCACTAACTGACAACTTAGCAGTCAATTACGGTCCTCTCCTACCTACCAAAACCATCCAAACCATCAACACACGACCATATCACATTCCATCTCTTCTCCTCCCAGCCAAACTCCAAGTCCGGATCTGGAGCCATGCCGTCATCGAAGTCCTCACCCGAATCGACTGCGCACACAAAGGTGCATTCGCAGCGTACCTTGTCTATCTTGACCAACCTTGTAACCACATGGGGCATTCTAAGGAGGGCATTGAGATGCATAAAGAGATAGCTTGGGGGGCTGGGATTAACGAAATTGTTGGCAACGTGTAGGTTGAGTAGGTGGTTGGTGGAGGAGAGGTTGGGCGTTTATCGGGGGTTTTGGAGGGATCCGATTTAGCTTCGTAGGCGGAAAGGAGGGATGATGGCTGAGGAGGGGGGAGGGAGGGGAGCTGCGTGGAACAAGCGTGGAGCACGAATATGGGAAGTACCTGGGTCTCAAAAGAGCTTGGTTTCTCTAATGCTTGGTGAGCGCCATAATTCGTTAATCAGAGAAGAAAAAAGGAAAGCGGTCTCAGAAATTAAAAGGTTGAGCTTGGGATTTGGCTGTTAATTGATTTCAACAATGTTGAACGAGAGTAACCAACTACGCATGACTACTCTAGTATGGTTGGACTTGCGCGGAAGAGAGTAATATCATAATGTCACAAACGGGTATTCAAGACTTGATGGAGTCAACTTGTCTATTGATGATAGATGATTAGAGTCGGAGGGGGAGGACAACGTGATGATGGTGTGCCCTCGCTTAGCTCCGACTCAACTATTTCCCCAATACATTGCTACTTGGGTACAGGGAAGTGACCTCCTAACGACTCAATTTCTAATAGAGTAGAGTACTAATGAGTACGGTACTTATGGAAATTTGGCGAGTACTCTCAGTACTCAAACACTACTTAAGTGGCCATAAGTAGTGCCACGACAAAGGTAAAATAGCTAAGCGAGGAGTTGAAGAGCAAAGTGGCTACATTAAAATCTAAATTTAACAGACTATTGAGGCTTGGCGCTACTCACGACTACTTAAGTAAGGGATGAGTACTACTCAACCGTCGGCTATAGAGTATTCTACTCATCACGTTGAAAATGACTACTTAAGTACTACTCATTCAATACTGGATTCTAATTTTATTTCAATTTTGTTCTGATTTGGGGAGTTTTGAGCATTTTAGAATCTTTGAGGATGCGATTCGCATCATGTTGTGTGTTACTGCCAATTTCGGCTCCAGTTCATCGATACAGTTGAGCTTTTAATCGCAAGGAAACCGATTAACCTGGGTTGGCCGAGGCGCATACTTGCATTGCATTATGAGCTCAGCATCCTTGGCTTGCAGGCCGCCCTGCAACCATAAAGAAGAGCATCTTCCTACGACTCCCCCTTTTTGTAGGTATGAAGTATGCCTTCAGGTTGAGAACGTCCAAACAATATGGAAAATGACTTTCATATCTTGGTCGACGCCCTTCCAAAAGACTTACTAGCCTACTACTCGCCCTACTTTGCAGGTTTCTTTGCAGCTGCTTCCAAGAAGCACAAGAAGATGTTCTGCGCCTCCCGGAAGAGCGAACCGACTTCTTCGATGTCTTCCTAGAGTACATTGGGCGGGGAACTCCGAAGTTCGGCCTACCACTGCGCGGTCTGTCACGGAGGATGGGCTGCAGAGTGTTGAGAAGATGCTGGCTGAGTGCTTCGCGTTTACCAGGTTTACAGACGCTTATGATAGAGTCAGGTGGCTTCGGCGGCTAAAGAGTGTCTGAAGTATCTCATGAAGTAGGGTGGCGGGGAATTTCTGGTACCTGAAGAGCTGAGCTTCGCGGCAGGAGTGTTGCATAGAGAAAGCCCCATTTACAGGCTTTTGATGAGGGCATGTATAGAGCGACTTGTTGATGAACACGAAAAAAACTGAGCAGGCGACAACTGTCTTTAAAAGTCTTACGGAGGAAGACGACGTGATAGCTTTTGGAATGATGCGAGAGCTTTTTCCTAGCAAGGTGGAATTTCGGCACAAAAACGCGTTTTCGAAGAATGCTCACGAGATAAAGGTGTTGTTCGACTGGAAGCGAAATGATGGATGGTTGCTAGAAGATTAGAGTGCAATCATGTTCGGGTCTGTGCAGCCCGCTAGCAACACTAGCCACTTTATTCCGTTCATTTCATTGCTAGATCTCGTCTATCGCCTATATATAGTCGTCCATCATAATTCATTCCAATGCTATGCTGAATCATGCCCTAGTTACGCCGCCCGCTTCCTAAAAAACTCCATAAAGTCATGCCAATGCCAATGCCGATGCCGTATAACCTGACGGTATGGAAACAAACGCCATTATCCGCTAGAGTAGGATATACATATGGATGCTTCTGCAGGCAATGCGGCCCTTATAACACCAGCCGTTGTACTAACCATCGTGGTCTTTGGTATCTCCATGTTTACCTCCATAGATCTTCTCGAAGGATGTTATAATCGTACCCCGGTACCGATCCGTGCGCCAGGTGATGATTATTACACTACTCGTGGCCCAACTCTTCTGGTCATGCCCGTTTCTTTCATGGTCTCTTCCATGGCTCCGCTATTAATGAACTCTGTAAGAGCTTCTTCTATACTTTAATCCATCTCTCCACCAACTCAATTCCTAGGTCTTCCTAGCTTCAAAAAGCCTCAAGCTCAAACTCGTATCATTCTCCCCCACCATCGGCGTCGGCTCACTTAGATTTTCCCACCTCTTGAGTGAAAACGGCACCATTTTCCCCTTCTGAGCAACCATTAAATCACTGCTTTCGTCCTTGCCAAAGCTCAGGGCATAACATAAGCCTGGATCCGTTACTCCTACCGACGATAGACATATCGTTATTGCAGCTGATGACGCACCTTCAAGCGATGGGAACGAAGCACGTGTCGGTGTGTTGCTCGCCGAAGCCGACATGTGGAAGCTCGACTGTGTTGGCGTTGCCGATGCCGAGGCCGGCGTGGAGGCGGCATGGTATCCGTGCTGTGAGGGCGTGAAGCCGGATGTGGTTGGAGTACTTTGCTGTTCAGGAGCAACGGAGCCTCGTGTCAGAAGACGGATACAGAAGTGTCTCGTTTCCTCGTCCATGTCGTCCGCTAACATCAGAATGGTGTCAAAGACGGTATCTCTGAGCTCAGAGGTACCGAGATGCTTAGATTGTACCAACAAATGGAGACTGGCTAGTGACATCACTAGGCGAACTCGAACCTCTCTAGCGTTCTTACTCGAGTCCAGGGCCAATGCCAGGTGCACGAGGAAGTTAAGTATCAGTGGCAGCCACGGCTCGACCGTTGTGAACCACTTCTCTCCGTCGTCTCCATCGGCAGCATGCCGCACAATTGTGTCGAGTTTGTCCATAACTTGCAGCATCGTGGTATGATCTCTATGGCCTTCCATACTATATCCCGTTGCTTCAACTACAACCAGCATTCTTTTTGCAATCTCGACGCCATTCTCAAGATTGGTATGGTTTGATGTTGGCAGAGCCTCCAGAAAGGTTCCTTCGGCTCTCTCACATAGATGTCTCGCAATTTGAATGTCCAGCGTCGGAATGATGTTTGTCCAAGTTGTATTCCTAGCAATCAGCGCTTGGTCGACCGCCTTCTCGAAGGCTTGCAGAGGCGCCAGCTTTCCGCCACTATGGTTAGACCCGTGGGCCTTTGCACAATCTGGCATTTCGCTGGCGAAAACGGAACGCACTGCCAGCTGGCAGAATGGTAGCGACAGGTCTGAGGCGACGCCGAAGATGGTTTCTATTCTCCTAGCAGGGTCGAGATCGGCTGCTGTCGGCAAAGTTGTTGTGAGGTCTAGGAGACTGCGAAGTAGGACCCGAAGTCTAGTAAGAATGCGAATGTCTTGGGCCTTCGCCAGAGGAAGTACCAACACATCCTTGACCCTGTCGAACTGGCTGAGCACCAGCTGCTGGAGATATTCGATGAATGTTTTGTCATCACAAAGCAATGTGAAAGTATCTTGCTGCCCGTCGGGGGTATTCTCATCTAGCTCGATGATGCGACGTGTGGTGTCCAATATCATACCAGAGAGAGCCCATCGAGCTTGTGGCCGCCTCGTCTCAAGGACATATTCCCATTCCTTCTCAGGCATATGCTTGCCATGTGACAAGCCGAGAACGAGGTCAAGTGTTTCGTGGGCAACCTTACCACGGAATTGTTGGGGGGCTGCTGCATCAACCAAGAAGTTGTGACAGCCTTGGAAGACTTCTCCAAAAGTCGTGGCATCAGCGATGATGAGCGGCGCGGTTATGAGGTTCAGTGACGGTGTATGTTTATGGCGGACAGTTCTGTCGAGCCATGGCGCAACTAAAGAGGTGAAGTAATTTGCATCGAAGGATCGCAGACGGGCTAATAGCAGGCAATATTTCTCGATGCCATCCGCTTGCTTTGACCACAGGCCCTCCACATGGCCAGTAAGCGCCTCGAACAAGCGCGAGATGGTGGTTTGATCCATCGAAGTGCCGCTATACAGCACCTTTTCCATTTCATCAGCAAGGCTCGCCTCTCCAATATGGAGAATATCAGCCATGTTGTCGGAGACAGGCGAGCAGGCCTCGACCGCCGCTCGGCGTTTACTGCGAGCAGTGTCTTTGGAAAGTTCGACATAGGTTGCTTCTGCGCCTGGGACCCGTGCAGACAACTGGCAGAGAGATGTGAGCAAAACTGCGGGCTCAGAGCCTTCTACAACAGAGAGAGTGCGGTACCTTGCATGGAGAGTCTGAAATAGATCTTGCAAAGCACCTATAGCAGCTAAGTTATCTCTCTGAACATTGACTGTGTCCGTGCAAGCAGCAAGGATTTGGACAGAAGCGCTACTGGATGTGGAAGCTAACTTGAGCACATCAGCCAGCATGGCGATGTCTTCTGTTTGCTCCAGGATGAGTCGAATAAGTGCAAACTCGTCGAAAGTGAGGACAGGGCTGCCATCATTTGAATGTGGCTCATTTGCTAGCACACATCTTTTTACGGCCTGTCGAAGTCGTAGAGCGAGCTCGGCTTTGACTGTGCGACTGAGATTTGTGATATTCGATAATCCTAGATCATGCCACAGCTCATGCTCCATACTTCTTCCACGTATATTCGGAAGTAGGCGTTCGATGGTGTCGAATGTGCTCTCTATCGTCACAAATTCTTCATCTGCAGAAAACGAAGCACGATGCAGCAAGGTCTTTCGCAACCTCAAAACAGGCTCTGATAGATCGGATATGGGAATCTCTGCGAGCAGTCTAGTCGTTATAGGGCCCTCGACAGCTGCGTCTTCCTTTGAGCGTAGACCTCCTCGAGCAATCAACCAATGACTGTAGTGTGATACGGAAAAGTGCCCAGACCTCACCAGCTCGGAGTATAGATGAAAGAAGGAGCCTCTGTCAATAGCGGCTGATTGATGTGCCTGTCCCACGAAGTCCATCAAACTGTCATTGACGTCCAAACCATGTCGGTTCCAAATGCGCAGCAAGCGTGTGGCCACGAATACCTTTGCAAGTCCAGGACGGTGCCGAGAAGTAGCCCATTCTATAACTGTTCGTGCTAGCTCACTTCGCGGCTTCATGATGCGCCAACAACCTTTGCCTAGCTCTGTAGTGAAAGGTGTGTTGAATGTTGAGTCTAAGAGCTCAATGACACGGCGTCTCGGCTCAGATGTTTGCGCACTACTGCCATGATTGTGCTTGAGAACGTTGCAGCGTCGATTTATAGCTGCCAACGAGCGTTCCACGTCATCTTCAAGAGTATCATGGCACGCAGTAATCGCGTCTCTGGCAGCTGGCCATACCTTCGGTACGACGAAGCTCTCTGGGTGTCTCCGGAGGACCTCCTTCACTTTGGCCAAGATGCTGTTGATGAGTTGGGAATAGAGGTCCCTGTCTGGGCTATCATGGACCGCTTGTAACTGGGAGCAAAGTGCGGCCACGAAGCGGCGTCCAGTCCTACGATACTTCAGTAGATCTCGCTCATATATCCCGGCTACCAAGAGTCTGACGGGCAACTTGGCGACATGACTGTTCTCCAACGATGTGAGGATATAATCCAGATAGTGTGATGAGTCGAGAAGATGCTCCGAATACAAAGACGATGTCAGTCGTATGCAGTACATCAACCGCGGCTTGCCGTATACTGCATGCGCGGCTTCCCCTGCCTGCGAGATAGTGCTTTCCACAAACTGCTCCAAGCTGATAGTCCAGTCGCGAATCCACTTTGCCTCTCCACCAGATAGCACAGCGCCTGATGCTCCCTTTCGTTTCGAAGCTCTAATCTCGTTTGCACCAACGCACTTGGCCAGCCAGACTGCTCTTTCAATGGGCACCTTCTTGTCCATGCATTGCTCCAGCAGTATTTTATTCTTGATTCCATGCGGAATAGTCCTGCTCAATCGTCGCAGAGGAACTTCTCGGTCAGCAAGGTCTTTAAGCCAAGCCTCCTTTTTCGTGTCTGTCAAAGTGACCCTAGGCGGTGGTTTGAATGTAGGCGCGGATGTGACCGTAGCTCCCTTTCTCCTTTCATTAAGTACATGGGTAAACAATGAGCCCATTGTCTGTAGATAATTCTTCTGCCTTAAAGTGTGGTGTATAGTCGGCTTGGCGCCAGCATACTCGTACGATAGAAGCTTGGAATCTGCATATCCGTTCTTTATGATCGGCTCTGTGAAGACATCCTCCGGATGATTTCCAGTCCAGGGAAAGAAATCGAGGTGCACTGGTTTTGGTTAGCTGGCTTCCATATGCTGCTGTCGCACAAACTCACAATTTGATGGGCAGTACGGCGCATCAGAAGGCACCTCCAGCGTATATGGTACTGGCGTCTTCTCTCTCTTCTTGGTATTTATAGCTGCGTCCCCTTTCCTCGATAATGGAGTAGGATCAGCCCTCGCCTTATCTCTGCTAACCGGTTTCATCCTGCTCGGCCTGGACGGGAAAGGCATAGCAAATGGCGCCTCTTCATCCTTCTTATCCTGTGTTTCTGTCTCTGCAAAGCTGCCAGGCTGACCTGTCGTGTTTTGTGAAGCTAGCTGATAGCCAAAGACGAGCTTTGGCCTTCCTTTCGGGCCAGTTTGAGGTAGCGGCGGCCATGGAGAGATTCTCTGCGGTGCCTCATCGGTCACAGTCGGCTCTGCTGCTTCTTGCAGGACTTCAAGCCTCAGTGCACTAGCCGCGCGATTGGGCGGTCCTGGTCTCAACGAGGTCGTGTTTGGCCCATCGGAAGTGAGGTCTATAACATTGTTTTTACTCGACGATGTGCCCAACTGATTCTGCAGACGACTCCGCTGTTGTGCCTGCCTCTGGAGCATGGCACTCCCGCTCAACGACCGCTGAGGAGGCGGGCGTTGACCGGGCTGAGCTGTTCGGGAGGTCATCGAGGCGGGTGGGCGTATTGTGCCATTTTAGGAATTGATGCGATTTTTGGTTTGCATATACGGCGGAAGTTGGCTCTGTGAAAGGGCTGCAGCTCCAGTATTCTATAGGCGTCGTTGTCTTGTAATCAGGGTTTAGAAGGACCGATGGAGCCTGTGTTGTCGAGGTCGTGGACTTCCGCAGCTGGGGTACTATGACGGTGCGTACAGGGTGACAGTGGTACCCTTTGGCGTTGCTGCGAAGCTCTGGATCCGCACTATCGGCAGATTTATGGCGCTTGGTGTCTGGTGTTTGCAAGGTAAGAAGATGCCAACCGATTAGGCGAACCAAGAATGTTTTGCGAGGTCCTGGAGCTGGTTTATCTCTCAACGGATGATCCGAAGTGTTAAGGGAGTACCTCGTACCCTGTAGGGCGATTACATGCGGACGGGCCGGTACGTGCACAGGCACGGGGGAGACAGCTGAGCGGGGGTGTGGGCTTGAGATTAGCGGCTTGCGTAGCACAGCAAATGGCGCTTTAGCTTGCCCCCATTCCCGCCAAAAGAAGACCCTTTAACTCCATATTCCGTGGTGGGGAAACGGCAGCTTTGGATATTCTCAGTGATGGAGCACGGTTGCGAAATACTGTGCTCGTACTTCGCATACTCGGCAATTCTTGCACAGGTTGCATCTTCACATAAATCATTGTCAATGCGCTCGAGGCTTGCCTAGCATAATCAAAATCAATCATGATTCTTGCCAGACCTTCGCCAAACCTGGTCATCTCATGAAGGTTTGGATCTAGCTATTATCCCGGATGATTCCATAACCCATGCGGAGCGAAAAGCAATAGTGCTAAGTTCATAATCCGTCGTAGTATAGGAACAAAAAACCGCTATCCCAGCGTGAGCCAAGTCATGCCATCTTGCATCTTATGAAGAATGCGGGTATCATCAACGCCATCCCATCGCAGCCATGCTAAAACGAAAGACCACACCCATCAATGAAACAGGTGAGAAGTAGAGAGTCATGTCTGAGCGCACTTCTGTGGTTGATCCTCGCAAATGGGAAGCGATAAGGCGTTGAGATGTATGGGCTTAGAAACCGTGGACCTGTAATACATATTAGCTGCTGCTCGATGGAATAGGGTGACAAGTTGTCTCACCTTGATGGTCTTAGCATCAAGCTCGAGGCCCCCCTTCGTATCAGTGAGAAAGTCCTGCACATCCTTGCGCTGGTCTCCCTGAAGCTGGATCACCTCTCCCATCTCAGTGTCAACGACGATGGTGCCATTGCATGCTGCGAGTACGTCAGCGATTGTGCAATAACTCGGTGGAGGCTGGCATCAACATACCAAATTTCTTTTTGATGACCTTGAGAATCTTCTTCTGATCGAACTTCTTTGGCAAGCCTTGGACGGTAGTTAGAGTCTTACGACCATTGCGCTCTGTAGTAAACCATATTAGTCTCTTATCGCAACAAGGCGAGGCTGTGTAACGCTAGTGTGCGGAGCACGATTGCGCGCAAATGTGGTTGGCAGGAAAAGACGTACGCTGAATACGGATGTGGATGTAGTTCTGCGACTGCTTGGTCTCTCCGGTGTCTTCGTCGGCCTCGGCGAAGGGGTCTAAAGCTGATGTTAGCTTTGCTCGTATTTCTCTGCCACGGCTGACGATGGGGCAAATGATGTAACGAACGACTGCACCAGGACAGCTTGACAAGTCGTCGTCACAAACAAATACCGCTTCCGCAGCGCAGCGCTGAGTCGTCAAAGTCGAAGTGAGCTTACCGAATGTCTTAAGGTTTTCGATGGACATAAACTCGAGTGTAACTGGTAACCTGGGGTAGTGTTGTGGTGGGGTTGTCAAGAAGGCTGTACCGAGTACTGGAGGGTTGCGTCCTGAGCGGTTCGAAGGTTAGAGGTTGCTCTTATAGTACTCAAGTTTATTAACAAGGCAGGGTTGACTAACTGTTTAAGTGTAATTTGTAGTGGCGGTGTTACTAAATGAAGTGGTTGATAGAGGTTGGGGTTGATGGTGGCGCGGGGCTTTGTGGAAGATTGGGTGCCTCAGTCTTTAATGCAGCGGCGCTAAACCTAATCATCATTAGTTTCTTCCAATTGGGCCTGACTCACAAGAGCTACTTTCTGACTTCGTGTCACGTGGATTGTACCTTAATTCGCGCGGAACTGTGGCTGTGCGGCCCGCCAAGGAGCAACGCAACGCGGCACATCATCATCACTGAGCTCCATACCCAAATTACACGAACCATAACACTCATTTAACCACATCCATCCTCGAAACTTTAACACAATCTTGCTCTATACCAGTTGCGCATAGTCGCTTTTCACTACCTCTACAAAATAACCGGGCCTGCACGGCAAAATAGGTTCACAATGTCGTTGCAAACATCCAGGCACGTAGACAATATTGCCAAGTCAGTCAGTAACCGCAGTGGTTAAGGAGCTTCGGAAAGAGGGGCAACGTAGGAAACAGCTACTAACTTTCAATTTTCAGGTCAGACAGCGAGCTTGCGATCAATATCAGGAAGGCAACAAGCATAGAAGAGACTGCGCCAAAACGCAAGCATGTCAGAAGTTGTATCGTGTACACATGGGACCACAAGAGCTCGACGGCCTTTTGGGCGGGGATGAAGGTGTATGTATTCCCGGACCATGAGAGGATCGCAAATATAACGTGTGTTGTGATTTTATAGGGATTACTTGACAGAGAGCGAAGGCTGATATGCGAGTGTTTTAACAGGCAACCTATTATGGCGGATGAGATTCAGACCTTCAAGGCGCTTATTACTGTGCATAAACTGCTTCAAGAAGGACACCCAACTACTCTCCGCGAGGCGATGAGCAATAGACCATGGATTGAGAGTCTAAACAGAGGCATGAACGGCGAGGGCCTCAGAGGTTATGCGCCGTTGATCAAGGAGTACGTTTACTTCCTAATGGCGAAGCTGTCATTCCACCAGCACCATCCAGAGTTCAACGGCACATTCGAATATGAGGAGTACATCTCTTTGAAGTCGATCAACGATCCGAACGAGGGCTATGAGACGATCACGGATTTAATGCACTTGCAGGATAAGATTGAGAATTTCCAAAAGCTCGTCTTCTCGCACTTCAAGAGCGGCGGAAATAACGAGTGTCGCATCTCTGCGCTTGTGCCATTAGTGCAGGAGAGCTACGGAATCTACAAGTTCGTCACCAGCATGCTGCGCGCGATGCACACCACGACTGGCGATGACGATGCGCTTGAGCCACTGCGCGATAGATACAACGCCCAGCATCATCGCCTCATAAGATTTTACTACGAGTGCTCCAACCTTCGTTATCTTACTTCACTCATCACAGTTCCAAAGCTTCCACAAGACCCACCAAACCTCCTTTCCGAAGACGAGAACGCGCCAAGATTACCACAAAGACCAAAGCAGGAGATTGAGCGCGCACCAAGTCCTGTAGCGCCACCACCAAAAACAGATGAACCGGATGACATCAACGAGTTCTGGAAACAGGAGCAAAATCGTCAGCAGAGGGAGTACGAGGACCAGCAGAGAGTTCTGGAAGAGAGGAAACAACAGCAACTCCACGCACAACAGCAGGCAGCATTGCAGGCTCAGCAAGCATTCGAGGAGCAACAGAGACAGTTGGCTGAGCAGCAGCGCAGGGAGCAGGAGACGTTGATGCAGCAGCAAAGTCAGTGGCAAACACAAGGTCGCTTGGCCGAGCTGGAGCAGGAAAACTTGAACGCGCGCGCACAGTACGAGAGGGACCAGTTACTTTTGCAGCAATATGATAGCCGGGTTAAGGCGCTTGAGGGAGAGCTGCAGAACATTCAAAGCACATACGGCCAGCAGATTGGAAGCAAGGACGACCAGATCAAGGCGCTCCAAGAGCAGCTCAACACCTGGAGAACGAAGTATGAGGCGCTCGCGAAGCTCTACAGCCAACTGAGGACGGAGCACCTGGATCTTCTGTCGAAGTTCAAGAGTGTGCAGCTCAAGGCCGCGAGTGCCGTGGAGGCAATTGAGGAGAGGGAGAAGTTGCAGAGACAGATCAAGACTACCAAGCTGGAGCTGGCCGACATGATCAGAGAGAGAGATCGTGCGCTCCACGAGAAGGATCGTCTGAGCGGTGGCAACAAGGAGGAGATGGAGAAGTTGAAGCGCGAGTTGCGCATGGCTCTCGACCGTGCGGATAATGCTGAGCGTAGCAAGGGTAACGAGCTTAGCACTATGCTTTCCAAGTATAACCGCGAAATGGCGGATTTGGAGGATGCTTTGCGAAAGAAGAACAGAGCATTGGAAGAAGTGTCATCTAAGTACAGAGAGGGTGATTCCGACTTGGAGCGCTTGTTGCGCGAGAAGGAGGATGAGCTTGAGATCTTGAAGATGGGTATGGATCAAACACTCATCGAGCTAAACGACTTGAAGATGGCACAAGGCGAAACCGATAATGCTCTCGATGGCCAGATCGATGTTGTCCTGATGTCACAGGTTCGAAAGGTCCACGATATCATCGATGCCGTCCTTCAATCAGGTGTTCAGCGCGTGGACGATGCTCTCTACGAGCTCGACTCTTCCATGCAGGCCGGAAACCAGAACGCATCTCCATCATACGTCCTCTCACAAATTGAAAAGGCGTCCGCTTCAGCGACTGAGTTCGCAACTTCGTTCAACAACTTCATCGCTGATGGACCGAACTCTGATAACTCGGAGCTGATTCGCAACGTTAGCGTTTTTGCCGGATCCATCGCTGATGTCTCGTCAAATACTAAGGGACTTACGCGCTTGGCGACGGACGAGAAGAAGAGTGATCAGCTCATCAACGCTGCTCGCCAATCCGCACAGTCAACTGTCAAGTTCTTTCGCGGTCTTCAGAGTTTCAGACTCGAGGATATGGATCCGTTACAGAAGACTGATGTCGTTATCAACTCCAACAACGATGTACAGATGCATTTACAACGCCTTAACAAGCTTGCAGATACTTTTGCGCCAGCCTCCTCAAAGCTGATGGGACAGAAGGGAGATATTGGCGATTTGGTGGATAATGAGTTGAACAAGGCTGCAGACGCCATTGCAGCTGCTGCGGCTCGTCTGGCGAAACTTAAGAACAAGCCAAGAGATGGATACTCGACATATGAACTCCGTGTCCACGATTCGATTCTTGATGCTGCTATGGCAGTGACCAATGCGATCGCGCAGCTCATCAAGGCCGCAACGGCAACGCAGCAGGAGATCGTGCAGGCTGGGCGTGGCTCCTCATCCCGTACTGCTTTCTACAAGAAGAACAATCGCTGGACCGAAGGACTTATCTCTGCCGCCAAGGCTGTGGCTTCCAGCACAAATACCCTTATCGAGACAGCTGATGGCGTACTTAGCGGGAGAAACTCGCCAGAGCAGCTGATTGTCGCATCTAACGATGTGGCGGCTTCCACTGCTCAGCTTGTCGCCGCTAGCCGAGTCAAGGCAGGATTCATGTCGAAGTCCCAAGAGGGTCTGGAGACTGCCAGCAAGGCTGTTGGCTCTGCGTGCAGAAGTCTGGTTAGACAGGTTCAGGCTATGATCAAGGACCGCGATCAGGGTGATGACGACGTTGATTATGGAAAGCTTGGCAGCCACGAGTTCAAGGTTAGGGAGATGGAGCAACAGGTAAGCTTTCGGTCGCTGAGTATTGGAGGAGGAAATAGATCGCTAACACAATATTAGGTCGAAATTCTTCAGCTCGAGAACTCTTTGCAGGCCGCGCGCAAGAGGTTGGGTGAGATGAGGAAGATTTCATATCTGGAGTAGAGTCCTCTTTGACAAACGACGGAAGAGACCCATCAGGCGAATGCTAACTTTCCTTGCTGAACATAATATGTGTCACCGGCCACCAGTTCTCGAGCCAGAAGGACACATTTCTTTGCGTTGCAGCGATGAACGAGACGCAAATGGAGGCCGAGAAGATCAGAAAGAAGAGCTGAACTTTGCGGTGCAGTAGATAAGGCGATATGCTAGATCGCAATAGAGAATGCTAACTTTGGCTCCAATGCTTGTCTTTTTATCGTGTTTGTTGTTTTTAAGGCAGCTGCCGCTTCAGCTGCTATCAAGCTTTGGCAAGTTGCATCGTTCCTTCATACCCCTTAGTGATTGACCTGATCATCATTTGCTTGGTGTCATCGCCGCCGTTCACGGCTAAGCCTGCTGGAAACGGCGCAAGACAAAACTCAAGATGACCACGTGCAACAGCCAACGTCAAGTGCAGAAGTGACGGGACACTTGGCGCAAATGATATCGCCAACAGCCAACCGGTTAACGAACTTGCAGACAAATCATCTAATTACCAACCAGTTGCACGAAAACTTTCCGTTTTTCGGAGAATCGTGTTCGGCTCATTCCTGGGATGCTGCATCAAGCTCGGTCTCGCTGCGGGTTTTGGAAACGGCTTTTGGGTTTCGTGCTACACTCACCAACGTCCTGCCTGCCCTGCAACCCATACTGAGGGAAACGCCGAATCTCAATTCGTGCCACACGGGGTGTAGGTGGAGCTTAGAGGAGAAAGCGTTTGGAACCACTTGGCTATGCCACGGGGTAGAATAACGTGGCTGAGAGCTTCTCGACTTTATTCCCACTTTGAAATGCCTGGGACGCTTTTGTGGCAAGGAATCGATACTGATGCCGGCTTTTTAAAAGGTTCATATTAAGATAAATGATCTTCGTGATTCAATAGGAGTGAGTCGACTAAAATCATTTTGTCCCTATTGACTGTTAGTCTGTGATGATCAATCTGTGGCTGTAAGACTTACGTTGCTCGACCCATTCCCAGAAATGATCACGGTGGATCAAATCCATAGGAAATTGTGTCAGACGTCTTGCATGCAACATGTTATGAAGCCTGTAGACTGCACATTCCATTGCTCCCTGGGCCTATCAATCTGAGGTGACTGTCCAATAATAACGGCCATCTCCGAGGTGTTTGGTGTTCCCCCGTTGTTGTAGAAGGGAAAAAGCAACTTCCACATTGGCCCATCCCTCTTTTGGCGAAGGCATTGTCCGTCGGGATACTCAGCGAGATCACTAATAAGATATTAGCTAATACGACTTGGCTTTGTTCCACATAACGTACCCTATTACGTTAATTCGAAGAGCGCAACGGAAAACATGCCATAAGCCAGTCCTCGATAACGAAAATCTCGCTTCAGGAGGGCGTGCCCAAAAACGTGAATTGCTAGCTCTGAGATGCTGTTTTGAAAAGACAGGAGCCTATTGATGTACCTGATTTTCTGGCGCGTAGCGTCATAGCTGGTGAAACACAGTCACTATCGGCTACCATGGCTGAAGGTCTATGATTCTACGCTTCGAATGGCTAATGAAATCATTGTCGATGTGGTCAAGGCCAGTCCAGTAAGATGTCTTTTGAATTGTTCGAAAGTATTCAGAAACAATGCCCTGAAGCATAGTTGCGCACTCGTCCGATAAATTCTCCAGGCGGCGCCCAGATGCATATCCCAGAGAAAAGGGATGTTGTCGAACGGCATGGCCCTCGACTTCGTATACCATGTGTCTCCGTGGGACGGTCCTTGGTACATCGGCGTCTTTCTCACCAAGAGGAAAGTGACTTAGCCCGGATGTGAGGTTGTTGGCATCCAAGTCGTCAAGGTTATCGATCGAGGAGTTTAGTTCAGGCTGCTAACAACTCGTCCGCCACATGTACCGCTTAAATTAATTCTGTTATCAATAAACATAATACAAATAAGGATACTTTAGATCAATTAGAGCTATCGAGAAAATGAAGAGCCTGATAGAGGCGCCGTAAACGTTCCAGGTACGCTGTGCTTCGGATTTGACGCTTGATACGGGCATGACCAGCTTTCCCGAATTTCTTTGGGAATGACTTTTGACGTTTCGACATAACGTAGTTTTAACTGTCTTCAACTGCCTAGCTAAATGCTGACAGTCAATTCTAGGATACAACATCCTCGTCGTCGCTCCCGGGGCCGCTTCGTCCTACACAACCACCACCACAACGCTGTCCGCGCCCCTTCGGGCTCTTTCAAGTACGTCCGTCCTTGTCGTTGAGTGCTTGGACTGGGCAATTTTACGTTATATCCATTGCCTTTTTCCGCGCCCTCCGGGTTGGTGATTTTTGTGGCTGGGAGAGGTGCTGCTGGTTCACGCCTGGCTCACTTCGCCCTTGTCGCATCAATCATCACCCTTAAAGGGTGTTTCCTTACATTCATCAACTGGTGAGCGCAATGTTAACAGTTGATTCTAGGTTAGCCTATTGTTGCGCGGTTGCGCTTGCGCCGCTGCTCTTGGTGTTGTCGTTCGGAGACGCACCTCGAGTATCATATACTCAGATCTAGACCTTCGTTGCCTGTGGGAACCCTTGCTATCGCTGCCTCCGGCCTTGAGGCCATCACCACCGCCGCCACACGAGCTCTTCCTGCTAGCGCCTCTGCCTCCAGCGCGCCCCAACACCACCACACCAGGACCGGTCCCCGCTCTGGCTCTGCGTCTTCTCTGCCTCTTCGTCGGACTCCGCCTCCTCCCACCTCCTCTTTGTGGGTAGCGGCAATGCTTTCCACCACGCCAACAGCCAGCGTTGGCGCCGTTAACAGCGCTGCGGCTCGGGCAAATCCATGCCGCCACCGCTCAAAAATTAACTCCTCGTCTCCCTCCCCACCACCACGCCTACGCAAGCGGCGCCTCGTCCGACTCCGTTGGCACAAGAGTTCTTTACCGTCACTGGCCAGTGCGTCATCTCCACTATCAGAGCCTGGCCGCCAAGGCCACCCCCAAACCCGGGACCCGACTTCTTCTCCGGTGCCGCCTTCGGCATCAGCTTTTTCAGCTCGGGCCGTTATTTCGTTGCCCGTTTGCTGGTCCGGCTGCTGGTTCTGCCGCTCGTCGTCAGTCCTAAAGATCTGGTTCTTCCGGTCGGCGCCGCCGCCCGCTCACCGACTCCGGAGTGGGTATTCCCAGCAAGGAGACTCCTTCAGCGCGCATTGCTGCAGAAGATGATGGTGTTTGCTGGGGCTCTGAGTCGAAAGAGCCCATCTACTAGGTTGACAACGTCGGCAAAGGCAAATACAGCCTACCACCCACGGGCACTCGGCCCAACAGTCGTTGCCAATGAACTGCGCCCACAGCGCAAGTTCCAATGCCATGCTCGTCACCATGTCCTCCGCTCCATCAACCTCAAGCATACTCCCATCTCCAAGTACACTGTGGCGGAGTTCCGCAAGCATGGGAAGGAGAATTGGCTCGACGCCGGCATTTATTTCGAACTGATCACCACCGGCGTCAAATCCAACTCGAACGATGGCTCTTCACTGCTGGTATACATCCCTGATAGTCTTAACCAATGCTTTGACTAACAGCCCGCCGATTTGGAGGAGTTTCCAGACTTGGTGAAGCCGGCCGTCAAAACCATCAGCGTCAAGGCTTTTGGGGTCTTTCAGAAAGTACTACAACCCCCATAAGGTCCGCACCAACGACTCCCATCACAACTCCAACCCCGAGACTGATGAAATAAATATTGGCGTTTTTGATTGGGGACCATGGCATGAGACAGGACATGAGCACATCCCCGTCGTCAAATACACTCTGATGAGCGGCGCCAACATGAACACAGAGAATTATCCTAATCGCAATTCCAAGACGCCAATGGCAATCAAGCGGATCACTGCTGCAATTGTGGTCCCGGCTTGGTATCAAACCATGGCGCCCATCTTTCAAGCTGGTACCAGGCCATTGATCCTCCCAATTTTGAGAGGTATCTTGTTAGGTATCGAGAGCTTGCTGCCGCCACGCCGCTTAAGACATTGCAGTATACCAGAAGTGCTTGCTTTCTATGTAATGCGGCCGTGGTTGGGATGCCTACCGACCTGCATCGGGGATTGAAAAACTACTGGCTAGTCTCTGCTTTGGCCCTACTACATCTGCACTTGGCCGCGCACTGATGGCTGGACATTCAGCATGCCTCGTGGTTAGCTCAACCATTTCTCTTCTTTCCCTACTCCGCTGTCTTGAGTTTGCGCTGTTCAAATGGTTTTGAGATGCCCTTGCTCTACCAGCAACTGTTTTCTCAAAGTGCCGACCTGATCCTGTCAAATCTGTTTCCCTGCAGATCCTTGGTTTAGCGGCAGTTGCCTATTGGATTGAGCTCTTTAGTGAAATTGAATCTTTAAGGTTATGTCAGTAGTGGTAATAAAATCAAACAGAGAACTACCTGCGAGACAAGCACTCCCTGCGCCCGGAAGTGTGTGTGAAGCAAGCGTTTTTCATATCCTTCAATCTGACTTTGATCAAATTCAGCTTTGATAATTGCCCGTAACTCAGGCTCATATTGTTCTTTTTCTTGTCTCACAGTCTTCCCCATAGCCCTAGTCTTTGGCAGATTCCGGCTAAAGTTGTTTTTGCAATATAAATGCCTTTGGAGTGCAAAACATGTGGATTTTCTGTATTATTGAAGCCTTGAGTGATGAACAAGTAAGCCATGCGCATCTGAAGCATAGGAGTTTCTCAGTCTGTTTCGACTTGTTCAACTTCTACTCTTGTCGTTTTCAGCAAAGTGTTCTGTCAGCCAACTAAATTGTGGTTACTCCGAAGTAGTTCAACAATTTCCGCAGGTGAACTTCCAGATTCAAAATAGGAAGTAATAATTTCCCTATAACCATTTGAATAAATTGATGGCCAAGGCATTTTGATATTTAATTTTAACCTAAGGTTACAGTGAAGTTGTGGTGAGATTGGAATGAGGTTGAATTGAGGTTGATGTTGGGGGGTGGTGAGGCCCGAAATCGTTTTAGCGAATTGCCCTCTATCGTCCCCCGTCGGTGCCGCTTTAGTAGATGCAAGCCAAGACTCCACCTGTCTGGGGGTTGACAAGCGGTACCAGACCCACAAAGCTTGCGATTCACAAAGCCAACCTTAGCACGCTTTCGCGACGATCTCAGTTCAGTTGCCTCATCTACTCCTCTACTCTTACTTTTACTTCGTTTATTTCTGCAACTATCGTACAACATTGAGCATTCCACTTACAAACATTGCAAAAGCACGACTACGACCTCAGCACTGTATCACGACCATCATCGTCGAGCCTTAGTTAGCTATCACGTTTGATTTTGGATACACAAACATGACTTCCACAAGTCATATCTTCGGAACTCTCGACAGCCAAACACTCGGAGCAACGTCTTCAGGCGCCATGTCGTCGGCCACTACTCCAACAACCACAGCCCTTCCTCCTTTCGATCACACCTCTCCCGCACCAAACCCTTTTGTCGAGGCAGTTTGGAGATATATTCAAGCTCAGTTAAGGAGCCAGACAGCACAACCAAGCGCACATATTCCGTTAACAGAAATATACTGCAGAATGCCCGACGAGGATCAACAGTGGCTGGTATCTGTTTTCGCGTAGGTATTTTGTGTCTCTTTCATGAGCTCGTGTTGACCCATTTAGACATATCATGAATAGCCCTGCACAGTGGACAGTAATTGAGGCTTGCGACAAGGCAGTTGTACATATAGCTGGTTCCCCAGCTACGTACGGCCAGGTGATCACCTTGCCTTCAGATGAAAGCCTTGCTAGAGTTGCCACTCTGCCGAAAAGACCCAAAGGAGCCAAGAGTGTCGTTCCACGACCACCAAATGCCTTCATCCTGTAAGTTTGTTCTCCGTCGTCACCCACTAAATTTTAAGGCTAACTGAACTTTCGTTACCGCATGGATTACCAAGAACTCATAAAGTCTGATCATCCGGGCATCAAGAACAATGACATTTGTGAGTATACAAATCATGCCTGCGTCAAATAGAGGAGTACAAATTGACTCTTGACAGCCAAAATACTAGGCCGCCAGTGGAGAGCAGAGTCACAAGAAATTGTGGAACATTACAAGGACAAGGCGCAGCGTGCTAAGATTGAGCATTTCCTTATGCATCCGGAATATCGTTATCGTGAGTACCCAGGACCCATAGGCCCTGAGCAGACACTAACCACGAAATTTAGGCCCGCGTCGTCCAGAAGAAAAGAAACGCCGTATGGCGAAGGGCAAGCAGAAAAAACTGCTAGAAAAAATTCAGGCAGAACAACTGGCGGTGTGTATGGCTACCAATCGCATCGAACCCGATCTCCTAGGAGGTAAGTCTGACAACCCATTTCGTTACAAGACTGTGCTAACAGCCTCGCAGACAATGACTTTGGATTCGTCATGGAACGCAAACCGGAGACTCATCCATCAATCGGTGGCAAACCTCTATCAATGGACGACTCAATGTGGGACTACTCACAACTCGCCATGGATGAGTCCGAGAAAGTTGTAGGGTCCTTTAACTGGTACGATCTCGATGCACAAGCCAGTCTCATGCATAATGGAGATTTCACTGGCGACTACATGCCACACTCGGGTGTCATTCCAGGAGCATACCTTCTCACACAATGAGCAGTTCGTAAGGTGACGGCGCTCGCCCCGACTTTCAAGAAAATGGAAAGGTAGAACAGTCCCTTCCTATTGCAAAACTCTTTCCGCAGGTTGATGCCGTGCCCGTGTCTTCTTTGGCCGCGAATCTGTATCAGTGTGCCAGCATGAGGGACACGGTTCGAAGTTTCAAAGCAAAGTCTCAACATGCCGAGACATTCGGCAGCATGAGGAGCACAAAAACCAGACTCAGCTCGAGTGTATATCTGCGCTGGAAATGATATTACACATCACGTCGCTGGATGCGGCATTCAAGAGTATAGGTGAGCGTTGCGCGAGGAGCGCAGTCACGGGTGGTATGTTGGCTGGGCCGTTGTATATCTGGAGTTCCGAGGGTTGCATCTAGGAGGGCATGTTGGAAAGGAAGTGAACAAGTCACGGAATAATTAAGACATGCAAATAAGTCAAGCTATCGCCTTATATTTGTGATTACAGAGAACATTATCCAGAAAGTGCCAATGTGATTCTCAGGAAAAGGGCATCACATTCTTTCGCGTGGCCCGAAATCTCAAAAATGGTGACCATCACTCACCGTGCCCAAGGAACAACTTGATTAAGTACAGAGCATCAGCCCTCTATCTGCGATTCCGCATTCCAACAAAGCACAATTTCAGCGATGCAACTTGTCGTCCACTAGCGTAAGTTGTGCACGGAGCTTCCATTGAACTTGGTGACAGGGACACGATCGGCGAACGGCTCCCAGAATGCGGGGAATCGTTGCCCGCTTTCCGAGGACTTCGCCAAAAACAAATTGAGCACACCACGAGGGTATCCTAAAATTACACGAAGCTCCCAAGGATTAAAAGGCATGCTTGTATTAATATTGGAAACCAGTTCAACTTGTTTTTTTTCCCTTTAACTGGTACTAAGAATGATCGACAAAGTCTTATCACATGGGGGGATAGGGCGCTAGGTTTGCGTTCCCTGTTGTCAAATGTGACACCTGCCGGGCCGCTGTCTAGCGCGGGTCAAAATATAAAGCCCCCACTCGGTTTCCTAGGGGCCATCCGCTGCTTTACAATCAACCAATGGTACCTATACATGGACGGCGCCCATGGGGTGGAATACCGCCATATGCGGCAACAACCTTACCGAATCAACAGATTTAGATTACTGCATGATCGCGTAGCACATACATGGCGTGCGGAGTTGAGTGGCAACGAGAAAGGTGATAAGAAGGCTGGAAACATGATCTGACAACCCTTTTGTGAGATCATATTTATTAGCCAGGATCTCCTAGCATGGAATTACTCGCTGACCGTGCTGTTTGTTCGTTCTCTGTTTCATTGGCTAGCGACAAGCCACATCCACTAGTTTCGTTACACCAATACCGTTTTTGTGGACTGTTTAAAGACAAAATCTCAGTGGTAGCTGAAGTCGCGTCAGGGTCCCGCGGCGAGGTACCACTAGGCTGAGTCTTGGCCACTCTCGCCGTCGCAGCCCCGCCAACTCGCACACGACAGCACCAAGCTTATTTAAAAAAAAAATCCTAACACTACCTCAAGCTTCAAGATTATTGATATTCAAAGATACCTATTTATTTAATCTACCACTGTTTTAAAATTACTGTTTGTTTTTTAAGCGCAAGTAGACATAAAACTCGAAAACCCAACCCGACATCACGATTTGACATTTATAAGTTGACCTTGTGGTACTAACGGGCCTCCGCATGCACCACTTAACCATCCATGTTTTCGTCCTACCTGCTAGCAATCTTGCAACAAGGATGGCAATCCTGACTTTGAGACAGGCAACCTCGTACAACAGCAAGGTGGAGCACTACATGGCTTCTAGAAGTCGCCTAACCAGCATCAAAGAACGTTTGCGGATTCTGTCATCTCGAGCCTTTCTCTATTTGGAAGCTGGGATGGGAATCAGGGGCCCCAACGACGCACGGGTAGCAGAGTGCCGCGTCCTTGTGCGATACTCGTAATGCCACTTTCTTGAGATGCCAACATCTAGAGTGGAGTACTACGAGTAGTAAACACGGCAGCGGGAGCGCCAACGAGGCCTTTCTAGAGCTTCTTGGCCCTTCTTCCATTGGCATTCCCAAAAGCCCATGCCCTGCGCTCCCTCACTCAGGTAACGAGGCTCGCCTCTCGCTAATCAGAGGTACTCCAAAGTCACGACCCCATTAGCTGCTTTCCGCATGCAGGCCATCCGGCCTTCAATTTTGATATATCTCTTTTCCGCTCGCGATCGCTTTCATCCATTTCCCTCTCCCCTCCAATCGCTGCTCCAGATGAACGTGCGGCAGCGCCACTCAGTATCAATTTCTTTATCCCCAGACGGCCCAATCGGCCTAAGACAGATATAGAAAGATCGCCCTTGATTGGCGCCCGGCCTCTTTGTCGTCAAGCTAAGACAAGGCTCACCATGTTCACACTTTGGCACTACTCGGCCGCCAAGCAGCTTACCCCAGGACTCCTTCGCTACGATCGGATCAACCACGTCGACTTGATCGGCAAGGTCAAAGGGTTTCGAGATCTCAAGAGCTGATGGTGGTAATGGCGGCATCGACGTTGCTGTCGGCTCGTCGCTTGCGCCATCCGCGTTCGCCGAAAGATGGAGGTTGCTGCACCACGATTCGGAACCCTTGATGTCGCCACCACCATTAGGCAAGGAAGCATGACTACCACTCGCGCTCGAAGTGACCTTCGGCTTGAAGAAGCCGGCCAGACTGGTTTGCCCCTTAGGTGGCCCATTCTTTGTCGCCTTCGCGGTTGCTGCTCTGTTTTTCTTTGTCGGCCGTGACAGCGATGCTGATTCGGCGGGCCGCTTGGACAGAGCAGGTGGTCTTGAAGGAGATCGTGCCTGTGATGCGGACACGGAATTTCCCTTCTCGCCAGATATCACAGGACTTGATGATGGCTGTGAGGCACTTTCGGCTGTCTTTGTCTTGGCATCTGCGCCCGTGACTATCGACGTCGCCGTGCTCTGCCCCTTCGGCAAAGCCGGTCTCATGAACATATCCTTGATACTCTGTCTCCTGTCAAATTCAGGAATGAGCCTGGCAGAGATAGGAAGCATATCTTTCAGAGTCCAGTCACGCACTCTCTTGCCGTCTTTAAACATTCCAGCAGGATTCATAATGTCCTTGATATCCGTCTCTCTTCCCTCAAACATGGCCTTATCTTTGATAGTCGCGTACACAGGGCAGTGATCAGATCCCATCAGGCCCTCCTGGATATTGGAGTCACTGAACCACTGCCTCATCTCGGGACTGGCACAGATGTAGTCAATTCTCGAGCCGAAGTTGGCCGGTCGGAGATTCTTCTTGGTGTCCCAGCACGTAAACATGCCCTGGCGATCTGGATGGAATTTTCTGCAAATATCTTCCAGCACTGACTTCTCACGGCCGTGGTCCCTCTCACCGTAAACTACGCCCCCTGCAAGCATATGGTTGAAGAGTCTCCGAGCCGGGCTTGAGAAGAAACCTTCGGCCCCTACCCCCTCCTTGCGTAAGCGATCTTTCAAGCCTGCAGTATCCATTTCTCCACGTATGATGTTGATGTCTCCGGCTAAGACGACTCTTTTGCCCATTGCCACCAGGTTCCTTATTCTCGCATCAAGTAGGTTCAAGAATCCAATTCGGAAGTCGTCTCTGGCTTCGTCGGTGTTCGCTGGGCAGTAAGTGCCAATCAAGACGAACGCTGGAAACTCGAGGATGACAGCACGGCCTTCGGAGTCGAGCGTCTCGGCATCTATCACAGTGTTTCGGTATTGGGAGATGTTAGGGTAGCCACCAATCTGCTTCTCATCTGGCAGTTCGAAGAAGCTGAGGTCGCTTTGCGGTGGTCGCAATATGCCTGTGATTCCCTCTTCGGCACGAATAGGCGCGCATACGCTTGAGCGAATGTAGATGGCTACGCCGGAGTACCCTGTAGTTTGAGATGTGAGCTCTTGTTGAATTGGTGTGGTAGAGTGAGGCTTTACCTTTTTTATGCTTTGGAAGGCTGAAGTAAACATCCCAGCCAGGCACCAACACCATGTCGTCTCGCAGGTCTTTGCGTTGAATCTTGGTCTCTTGGAATATAACTACATCTGCCTCAAGGAGGTCGAACATTGCCTATGGAAAACGTTAGTTAACGGTTGGAGCACTGAAGCCGTAGCGATGTCTCTTACTGCGAATGTCTTCTGGTCCTTCCATGGCTGATATCCGAAAGGGTTTCTTGTTGTCCATGTAAGCCATACTCCCAAGCGTAATATGCCATACATAGGCTCGTTTTGTGCCTATGAAGTAGTAGATGAAGCTGAAGTGGAGCCATACCTGATGCCATTCACTGTAAATGCGTTAGTTGCTGTAAAACGTGGTTCTCGTGCTATACGTACCATTCCACGTCACTATTCTGAGCCCCATTTTGTCAACCGCCGCAAAGTACCAGACAGACCTACAGACTCATCTGCTTGCAGATATAGAGTTTTGAAAAGTACTGCGAGGCCCAAGAAAGCCACATGAGTACTTGTATTTCCATTGTCCCTCAGCCTCGTCTCGAGCCATGCAGCACAACGCACAACGACATCATCGTCAATCGCATGATTGGTTGTGCTTAGTCACCCAATACTAGCGCCCTCCCACGGCCGGAAAGTCACTCCACCTCATCAACACCATAGAAACAGTATAGACACCAGTTTAACCGCACCTCATCTGTCACCATGTTCACATCTCGCGCCATTCTCCGTGCTGCGGCACCACTCCGCACCCCAGTCGCCCGCCAGGCAGTCCAGAAGCGCTTTGCGCACGTTGAGAGCAAGCTCCCAGAGGGAGTTATGGACAACGCTTTCAACCGCGAGCGCCAGGCCGTTAAGGACCACGCTGCTGCCACCGCCGGTATGATTGGACCAGAATCGTGGATCAGAAAATGGAGACTGACTTTTGTCTAGATTTGTGGCGCAAGCTTTCCGTCTAGTATGTTATCCCCGCACGACGTCGGACCGAGACTCGGCATGAGCGCATCAAACATTGTGGATGAAGGATGCCTCTACAACGCCAATTGATGCTGAGAAGGAGGATAGCATTTGAAGGATGAATTGCTGACCGTTTGCAGCGCCGTCGCCCCATGCTTGATCATCGCCGCTGCTAACGCCTACGTCCTCTGGAACGAGCATTGGGAGCACTGGTCCCACATGGAGCCACTTGAGGAGCGCGCTGAGTACTCCTACCAGAACATCCGCTCCAAGAACTTCTTCTGGGGAAACGGTGACAAGACTATCTTGTAAGCCTGCCTCGAATCGATATGGAGGACCGGAGAAGGGGACTAACACAAACAGCTGGAACGACTCCGTCAACTACCACAAGCCAGCCGAGTAAATTTGCACCACAATACCAAATGCCACGATTTCTTTTGTTGTGAATGCAGTGTAGATGAGAGGCGAGGAGGCCAAGAAGTTGGATGAGACGATTGCTGGCTGTAAATTTGTAGATTACCTTACAAGCTGAAGGAGGGCCAATGAATGAGCAGAAGTTGAAGCAATTTACGGCTTTTTACTATGAACCGCTATGTTTGTTCGGCATCCCATATTTGGAGCAGCCTGATCGCGCTATCTGTAACATGTGCGATACATGGCAAACAGTGTATTTTCATAACTTGATCGTTAAGCTGCTGGCTTGTGACCAAAGTTATGCCGTGGTCACTGGTTAACTAACTGAGCTGTCTTAAGACAGCTCCCATGATTGTGGGTCTCTTGATAATGGGTCTCCTAATTTGATAACCTGTTTGCTGTGAAACAAGGTGACGTGCGCGATTGGAACGTACTCGGGAACGTGAATTACACCTGCGAATGCGACGTAATCGCCAGCATGTACTCCTATGGCAGTCCCATAATGAATAAACACATCCGAAAATGGTGGCATTAACTCGTCAAGGTAGTGCTCGACGGTTCCTAGTAATGGGGCTCTGACGAACGAGCTCTGGTACGAGTACATTCCAAGTATTTAAAATTCGATCCAGGCGCATTCCACGGGATTATAGAGCATAATTAGTGAATTTGCTATTTAAAGCTAAACACGTCATTCTTGGCCTAGCTTAATGACGTTAATGCTGAATAAATACGACAGTGTTGCATTCAAGGATTTAAATTTAAATGCTGGGATTTGTGTCCAACTGAGTCGATTCAAAATTGTAGGTGCATTTCTATTCGAGTATTCAGTATTAAACCCGGCTTGAATGAAACAGGTAAGTTTTTGTTCAACATTTCAATGGCTTTGGTTTTGAAATCAGAATCAGTACAGCAAAGCTGACTGACATTGCGAAGTCCGTTTTCACTGATCTCGAATTTAAATGCAAGATTTCGTCCTACAGCATGAGATTGAATGAGATGAGCACCGTGACATTGAGACCGCAATAAGGAGTTCCTCTACCGTACTTACTCTTTTAGTAGTTCAGCTAGTTATTAGAATTCCCCGGTTTATAAGACGGTAGAATATCTCGCGACCCTCTCGTAGTAAGGTCGCAATCAAAGCAAAATCTCAGCACGATGTATACACAGCTATTCCTACTACGTATTAAGGCATTGCTGTCAGCACCACAAGAGCACGGTGTTCGTTCCAACTTTCGCTGCTACCTCTATCTTTGCCCCTAGACCATAACACCCTCGCCCATCAAGCTAAGATAGGTAGCTTTAGCATCGGCCACCAATCCCCTCTCCTCTAACTGCTTCAACACCACCGCCCTCTTAGCAACACACTCCCTCATCCTCCCCTTCTCACCAACCTTCGCCCACGCCTCAAAAGCCCTATCCAGCCCATCCAGCGCTCTCACGAAGAACTCCCTCTTCTTTCCATCCTCAGCATGCTTCGCCTGTCCCATAACAGCATCGACCTTCCAACCCCACAACTGCGCCGCCAGCACCGGATCCTCACACTCCAGCGCCCGCGGCAGTACCGCGGCGAGTATCTGTTCCGCAGAACGGAATTCGTCAAGGGAACACAAGATGTAAGATGTAAGCCCCATAGCCTCCCACAGACTCGGCAGGAGGCGAGCCCGCCACGCGATTGTAGCAGCGCGGACAGCGATACTAAACCCTTTTTGCGGCCGGCCGCATTTGACAAAGATATGTGTTTTCAGGCACAGTAGCTTGACACGGAAATACACATCTTCACCTTCTCCTCTCAGATCGGCGGCGCGGTCTTCGACGAGTGTCAACGCAGCCGAGTAGGAGCCCCGACGCATGTGAAAGTCGATGTGTAATAAACTCAGCTCGAAGCTCAGGTCCGGGTCTCCGCCTCGGCTTTGCAGGAGACGAGGGAGGATGAGTTCCGCTTCCGTAAGCTTGTCAGAGTGCACTAGCTCTTGCAGCGTGAGGATGCCGCGGAACAGCGCCCAGTACTGGCTCGCCTTCAGCGAGCGCAGGGAGTTGGCGTCGAGGGTATTCAGTGTCTCCTGTGCCTCGCTGAAGCGACCTTTTTGGCTTAGCAGGTATGCACTGCGGCAGGAGAACTTCAGGATATCGTCGAAAGGCGCATACCGGGAGTGGGAACGGAGGAAGACCTCGCAATATACCCATGATAGATGTGCAACCCCCAGCCTGCTCCAGAGAGAGGATTGAAGCATCATCTGTACGCCCACATTGTTCATCTGGTTCTTGGTAACGCTGAGTTCGGAGCTGCGGAGGATGTCCTCGAACGCTGTGGCAACGCTCTCGCCCTTGGAAAGGGTCATCTTGGCTTCAGTAAGAAGCGAAGAGGACCACAGACTCCACATCCCCGACTCCTTGGCTTTCAGGCGGAGGAAGGCGAGTCCTTCGCGTTCGCTGCCTAGCATGTTGGTTTTGTCTGTGGCGTTTATGACGGTTGGATGGGCCTTGCCAAAGTGGTTGAGCCAACTTAGACTGAAGTTGAGACAGCCCATGTCCTTGTTCTCTCGTGCTGTCGCTACTGTCTCCAGCATCGCAGCGACGGCTTCTTGGTAGCAGCCGAAGTCGGCCTGGAGGACCGCGAGGTTGAGCAGCGCATACTGGTAGAAGAGTCGGTCGCGGTTTTGCATGGTGTAGTCGAAGAATCTGTGGAGATTGTCGAACGATGTTGGATAGTCACCTGCTCGCCATGCATCTAAAAATCTACACCTCGTTAGCGGCCATTCTCTAGAAGATAGCATGCGTTCGAGAATTTACTTGACATAATGCAATAGACTTGGCACCATGACGTTGCTGTCTAATATGCTTTTAAACTGATCCTGTATTGATTCCGGCACTCTCTCGCCGAGTTCTAGTCTGTTAGCATCTTCCTCTCACACATCAGGGCAGAACGACTTACTCTGCATCTGCTCAATCTGAAACTCCAACAACTTCTCAATATCATATGTACTGACCAATCCCTCCTGCTGCTTCTCTCCAAACCCATCATAAGCAATTTCAAGAAAATCCTCCCTCATATTCGCCCACTCCGGTCCGGCATCCTCAAGCACAGTATCAAAGCTCCAAACATTCGCCCCCGGATTCCTCCTCTTCCAAGCCTCCAAACTCGCTTGCCGAAACCTCGTAAGCGACTTCCACAGATTCAGCGCATCATGAAACTTCAGTCTCGCAAACTCCAACTGTGTCCTCCTTACAAACGCTCCAATAGGTGACGTGCGAGAGAGGTGTATCATGTTCCCGCTCCGTGGCGGAATACCCAACGCTTCATCCGTCTTCTCATCGTCTTTCGTCCTCGTCAATGAACGGCCCCTTCTCTCAAAGAAAATATGCAGTGCATCCAGACTGTTGATGTCCCATAATTTATTGAGGAAGCTGTCCCAGAGGGACCGGCCAGGCAAGCCGGAGGATGATGGGTGGTCTTTGAGGAGCTTTTCGAAGTCTTGAACTGTGATGATGAAGTTGAGGCTTGTTTCACGTGGAGGAGCGCCGGGGAGGTTGTTCTGTGGCTTTGGGAGGGAGGAAGGAAGGAGGTGCGAGACGATGAACGAGAGGATGGGTACTGTCGAGGCTATGGGAACTGAGGCGTCGGTATATAGTTCTATGAGACAGAGAAGGCCGATTGAACCTGGTGTGAGATATCGTGCCATCGTTGTGAGATTATGAAGTTGTGAATTGGTGGGCTATGGTTGCTGGCCGCCCTGTGGTGTTATGTGCTGCTTAAGCTGCCATGCCAGGGGGAAGCTAATTCGATTATAGCGGATCAACACTCAAAGATGCTATCTTGACAGGCGAATTGTGCGTCGTCCTGTAAGAGTCAACAATATATTTACCACAATATGAATTGAGAACGAAAAACTTGGGCTCATTCATAGTCGTCGCTGCCTCGTTGGAGAGACGCGACACTGTTTGCTATTGCAGCAAAGTACGCGCGCAGTCACATGGCGATTAGAAGGTGATAAAGCTCTGAGCTCATGATGAGAGGATGAGCTCCAAAACCCAGGGGACAAAGATCAGGGCAATGTTCAGGGTATTAAATTTAGCACGACTATATAATTGCTGTCTATACTTCTGTCACAGCTTCTCATCCGCCCATCTGATAGTATCGCCATGCTTGCTCTTAAGCTGACCCTCCTCCAATCTTCCATCTTCCGTTGCGTCCTCAGCGGTAAGCTTGTTCGTCGCCCAAATTCTGTCAATGCTGAGACCGAACTTTCCTGGCAGTCTATCAATCAATCCAACACCAATAGTCCTCACTCTCTGCCTGTTAAGCTCATTCTGTGGCTCAATGACGGTTCCATGGTTGGTACGGACGAAGTCGTTCCACTTAATCAGCACAGTCTCCCACTCTCCAGGCCTCCTCGCATACAATCTGTGCTGGTGGATATCCGTAGGCACAATGGATTCAGTCTGCAGGTTGACGAAGTACTTTCTGCCATCAGACTTGATTCTCAAGGCGAGGTATGCGTATGGATCGATGTCCCAGAGACTCTTGCCAAAGATGGTTGGAGGGCGATCCTTTGTTCTCCAAGCAGCATAGCCAGTCCTCTGGATCTGGGGTCTGTTCATTGGGAGCTCGGTGGAGATGTTGCCGTGGAAGCGTGCGTAGCCATTCTTGTTCTCGGTCGATGAGGGGTTGGACGAGGTATCGGCAGGCATCCAATCCATGCTGGCCTTCGTGAAGCCGCCCAAGTCGCCGTCAGACATGACCTTGCATGTTTGGATGGACTCTGGGTCGTGGAAGGATGCTAAGATGTATGGCGCGGTCGGGACGCGAGCGGCGTCTCCTTTGATAGCTGTTTAGAAGATGTGTGTCAGCGCAGCTCAAAGAGAAACAACGTAGCATAGGGAGGTCATCCCCTACCAAGTCTAGAGTATCTTTGAAGCTCCTCTATGCTTCGGCCAATGAAGCCTTTGTTCAGGCATGCTGTAGCCCTCATGTTGCTCTGTGTCAAGAGTTGAAGATGATGCTCTGGAAGTGATAATCGTCCTGACAACAGTTGAAATGTGTTGATGCCTGGTTGCTTCAACCTTCACAGCCTGCTTGGGCGTGTCAATTCTGAGCTAGTCCAGGAGAATATGGTGTAATTTGCCTTCCGAACACTTCGGACAAGCAATGCTGATTTGGATTGACGATGCCTTCGAGGTTGACCTGCTATCTAGCTGATGATCTCATGGTATCTCGCATTAACATTGATCCAATCCGATAAGAGCTTCTTAATCCTCCTTGGCTACAGTTACCATGCATCGACCTCTTGTGTACAAGCACAGACACCAAAGCCCTTTAGCATATATCTGAATAATTCCAACGCACTTGCAGGACATCAAGCTGCAGCTCGTTGCCTTCAGACATCCGTCCGCATTCTCCCTCCAAGGCTGATTTAATCGCCGTTTATAACGACTTGGAGCGTTTCAATGGTCAAGTGACCTACCTCCCTAAAGGATCGCAAGATACATCAATCTATATTCCAGACCTCCAACAATATCAGCTTCGAACAGATCACCAGTCATCCATCAACCAGCTTGGCGCAGACTGCATGATGTTATGAAGCGATCAAGAGAATAAAGTTGTGCTGCGTGTGCTCTGGTACAAAGGAAAATGGATTTGTGTAAGCGCACAACGTGCTTTGCCTGTGCTCAGGTTAGTTTTTGTTGTTTGTCATGTCGCAATGTTTTACAGATTTTTCTTGTTCATGAGTCAGTTATGGTCAGACTATCATCACACTATTCAGTGGTGGTGTTTTCTTCACGGGTTTTATTGAATCTTGGCTTTCGACCGGACTCAAGGGGAGTTGGGGTTCTTTAAAGGTAGTTCACCTTGAGGTCGGCATTTAGTTTTGCCGAAGACCTTCTTCAGCTTCACTTAGGGTATCGGAAGTAGTGAGAATGCTGTGGTGGCTTCTTTACTTTCCTTATTGGTTGTGGTCGCTATGGAGGACAGACCCAGAGCACGTACCTTTTGTTGTGTCGCCCTTTCCCAAATAGGGAAGGGGCATTGAATCATCTCCTGCCTCTGGGTACACCTCAAGGGCAAGCCCGTGCTCAGTGGCGCATGCTTTGGACATCATTTGCGGCTCTCTAGCATACGTCATCTGGTTGAGTGATCGAGTGATCTTCTTTCTTCTTCTTCTTTCGCGCTAAACCTACTCTATGAGACGCGTCTGATCAAATTACTCTCCAGGCTGGGCCATTCTGCTAGAGGTGAAAGTTGAATACGATCGAATTGCAGGATCAAAGTACAGGGAGTGCTGTGATTGGTAGGGGGTTGGTGTGGGAGGCAGGAGCAATGGACTAAGGCGCCTCCCTCTTGAGTGATTCAACCAGGAGCCGCGGGCCAGGCTCAGCCAGATCACCAAAACTCTCCCAATGTGCTACCCGACAAGAACTGAAACTTGCTCAAGATGCACTCAAGATGCGCTCAAGATGCAGGTCTGCCTTACGCTAGCTGTGACATGGAAATGGGCCCCAGACCTCTGTCGTGATACGGAGGCTGCGTGGGCAGACGCAGGTGTGGTTTTGTCCCCCTGTTGAGCAGCATCGGGAGAACAGCTTTGTCGATGGAATGGAAGCTGAACTGGTGTCTAAGGGGCCGTGAGGCGTCAAGTGCCTCTGCATCTATTGCTCCGAGCAGGCTTACCATAAGAGAGGAGCTATATCAGTCTTGAAGACAGGTCGGTTGGGCGGCGGGGTTCTGGGGTGGTTCCAGGCTTACCATGATGTGCATCAGCCGCAGTGGATGCGCGACAGAGTGGTGACATTCCTTCAACGTTCAACACCATTGGGATAACCAGCTGGTCGATCAGACTGAAACGCAAATCGATGCCTGAAATGAAGCACCCTGTCAAGTAAGTTCCTTGTGCTCTGGTGGTCTCTCTTAGGCTTAGGGCAACGCACCCGAGTGGTGATTTTGGAATTTCCCACTTTCCATATATACGCACCCTTTTCCCCTCCTTCGCCCTTGCTTTTTATCTTCTCCGGCCGAGATTGACGAACACAACCACAACACAAGGTTGGCTCTGCCCGATCTTGACTGTCTCTCTTTACTAACATTCATTTTAGAAGTTGCAATTCACAACTACAGTTCATTAGTAGGGCTTGCCACCCACCCATAACATTCCAACACACCACCCGACACTCCACTCACCCACAACACTCAAGTCTACGGTGAGTACAACACACATACATGACACTTTCCCAACACAACCCCACACCACGCCACATCAAGTCCGCCATCCGTTATGGAAGATGTGGCTCGATGTGGTACACTCAATAGAGGCAGACATATCCATTTCCTTCTGCGGTACATACGAGAGACTACGTACACATACACATACACATACACTGCAATACATACGCATCATGCCATCCATCCCTACCTGTGCCTCTGTGAAACATCTGTCTAACATGCACTTTGAGTTGTCCATGTACCATCTATGATATATCATGGGCCCACATTGATTTAGTGATACTAACAATGATGGTGCATGGCACTCTGTCTACATTCATGACATTTGGATTGTGGTGTTGCTCAATGCATTGTGCTTTGAGTAGTGCCACAATTGATGTTGAGATGTGGAGGCCGGATGGTGTCTTTGTGGTGATGTGTTATGCTTCTATTTATGGATACAAACACTAACATACGCATAGAAACAATGGCTTCCCTGGACACCCACGCCGCCGAGAAGGCCAACCCACCAGCCGTGGCCTCTAAGGAGAAGCAGACCAAGAAGGATGCCAAGATCGAGGCCCCCGACAAGTCCTTCGAGGAGAATGGCAAGCCATTGGTCGACACCTCCAAGGGGAATGAGACCAAGACGAACGCCAAGGTTGAGTCCACCGCGAAGTCTTCTGACGAGAACACCAAGCCTTTGGGCATTTCCGACACCTCTCAGAAGAACGCCGGTAACACCAAGGATCCTGGTATTTCCAAATTATCGGACGGAAACTCGAAGCCACCGGCTGGTCTTTCTGCCTCTCGGTGGAACGAGGAGAACACCATGTATCCAGACACCGTTAAGGAGAGGAACGAAGGCTCCGGGCCATCGGACAACTCTGTCGCCATGAACGGCTCCGACAAGAAGTCCAAGGTCGTATGGAAGTCCAAGAAGGTTCAGAATATGGAGAAACACGCACGTCTCACTCTTAGCTTGAGCGAGCAGAAATTTGCCACCACAGACAACAACACTGGCAGTGCTGACTCGATTGGCGATGCCGAAGGTCCTACTTCCTCTATCAAGGATGATTCCAACACGGCCCAAGCTGGCGTTGGCAATTCTTTCAAGAACCTTAAGATTGACGATGATTCAAGCGAGGCAAAGAGTGTGACTACCCCACGTACAACAGGTGGCTTGTCTAGCACTATGAGGTAAGTTCAGGTCCATGTGGTTGGTATCATACTAACATAATCACAGCTTCTCCGAGTCTTCGGAGTCCCCGTCCAAGAAGGCCGCCAGCCGCCAGCTCGCCAAGCCCACCGGTCCTAACAGTGGGAGGTATACCGCCAAGTTTAAAGCCGTCAAGGAGATGAAAGCATGGCGCACCCCAAAATCTGGCTCACCTTCTACAGGCGAGTTCCTGTCGCCACGCAAGGGACCTGCCTTGCCTGAAGGTGTTATCATCAACGAGAGTAATGCTCAGCAGTATTACACAACTGATGCATGCCTCTTCGTGGCCAACCTCGCCACCTGGGAGAGCGATGAGGAGATCAAGGACAAGGTCGTCGAATTCCTGATCAAGTACGGCCCTGTATACGTAAAGGTCAACCGCGACAAGAAAGGCAATCCTTTGGCTTTCGCTCAGTTCACCCGTCACGAGAACGCCGAGAAGGCTCTAAAGGAGGCCAAGGGCGCCGTCCTTTCCGGACGCCCTCTTCGCATTGAGAAATCGAACGCCCACTGCACCTATTCGCTCAGCCGTTACGACTCAGAGAAATTCACTGATGAGGCTGCTCTCACGCTTCTTAAAGAATTTGGAACGATCCGTGTTTACCACCCAACCGAGGATGAGTTGACGAAGTTCCGTCTCAGAGAGAGCTTTTGCGTTCTCGTGACGTTCTCCAGCTATCAATGCGGACGCGATGCTGTCAAGGTTCTCCGCGACTCCGAGGAGTGGTTTATTCAGACTTGCGTAGTCAAGAAAGCGAGGGAAGTCGTTTACGACGATTTGAGATATGCGAGGCAAGAGGCTGTCGTGGATTACATTACTCAGCACAGCGTATGCGTGCGCAACCTCACACAGGATGCCACCGAGGAGAGTCTCGGCGAATTTTTCAAAGATTCCGGTCTGGTTAGGAGCATCCAGATGGAAGAGCGTCCGTCTCTGAGAGAGGGATGCGAGAAGAACTACTTCGCTTTCGTGGAGTTCTTCAACGCGGAAGATGCTCACGACGCCATCTTCAAGCACAATGGCCGCTTCCTTGATGGGGAACGCTTGAGTGTCCAGAGAAGGCTGCCAACTCAGATTGTCCACCCTCGCGCTGACAGCGGTAACAGCAACACCCCACCACAGCGCACTCCTACTGGCTTCTCGACTATTCGCCAGACTCGTCCACCAGCGAGTTCGAGGGCCGCGCCTTTTTACAACCGGGGAGGAGGACAGGGTACCGACCAGCAAATGGGACAATTCTACTACGGGCCTCCACCTGGCACACCATCCCAAGCCCAGCATTACGGACCGGTGCCTGGCACCCCATTCAGTGCTCATGGTCTTGGAATGGTGTACCCATCGACTCCTGGACTGTCGGGTTTCCCTTACCCAGTTCACTGGGGCGGGCACTTTTATCCTGGATCTCCTGGACCAGTGATCAACTCTGGGGCTCCATTTGGTGGATACCAGGGATTTGGTAACTCTCCAGTCGGAAACCAGATGAGCCCTGGCTTCCCAATGGGCCCAGGATCTCCGCAGGTCGTGCATTCTCCAATGGTCCCACCGACTCCAAGTCGCCGCGGCCCAGCCGGTCCTTCTCCTCTGAAGACTTCTTTCTCAGCCCAGCCAGGACAGAGCATCATTGATGCGATTCGGGCAGCGGAGGTGAAACCCCCAGCGACGCCAGCTGAGGGATCTCCAGTCAGGGGTGAGGATGAGGATTCTGCTTACCATGTTCAGATGGGTCACGGCGTCTCCGCGCTTCCATCCGAGGCAGCTCAGGCCCCAGGTTCTCCCCACGAGAACTTGATGCTTGCTGCTTTCGGCGAGGTTACTGCTGCCGACGCATCCATACACACTTCCTCATCTGAGGATGATGCCGATGCCACCGGTGTCACCTCTGCCTCCGAGGCCGAGGATGGTGCTGTCGTCATCTCCAGGTAAATCCTCCTTCAGGAGGTGCAAGTCTGTTGCAGGGGTGGCTTCGAGGCACTTGAGACGTTTACTGCTTCATTGCGGTAGAGGCCATACTCGAGAGAAAGTCCACTTGGCAGACTTGTTTGGCTTCGAATCGGCAAGGAAGGATCCCTATCACCTCAACGGGGCTCACCTTTACAGACGCGATCTTATACGTAAGATTGTGATGGAGTAAGGTATCTTGAACAGATCTGGATTTATATCCATCAAAGTTCCAATCGCCGATCAAAGCGCAGTTTTTGACAGGTGATTAAGACAACCACTCGGGTGTCGATGGCCACACTAGGAACCCATTGTTGTCTATACTTTGACTCTTTTCAGGCCTATGCCGCTGGCGTTTTGTTGACAGTAGGATAGGTATTGGATAAGTGTCATCTTGCCAATATTAGTAGGACGTATGAGTAAATAAAAATGGTTTCCCTCAATTGTTTAACTGTGCTATACTTGTGGTTTGTGAGAGTTGCTTGTAGATTTTGCGAAACTGCTCTTTGATTAGCCATGGCGGTCTGTGCTGCATCCCAACTTTCGCCTCGGCCAAGCCCGAGCCCAACCACTAAAAGTCGCTAGTCATACCGTCTCTGACAGTTCAACAACAGTCCTCAACTGCAACAACTTTGGAACACCACGACAATTCTTTTACGATAACTCTTTTATCAATATCTCATCGCAAAAATGGGCCAGCCTTCAAGCGAGGCCTCATATGCCCTCATCTACCTAACCTACGGCGCGTTTTTGTCTGTTCGGCCCATGAGTCAAACCCTTCCTTTGGCTGGCGGGGTTATGAAGAACGAACAATTAACAATTCACCAGGGTTTTTGGATGTGTCGTCGCTTGGCGTTTGCGCCACCAAACCAAAGGCGAATACCTGGCTAGTAACAGGACTCAGAGTGGTCAGAAATACTCATACAGCACTGCTTATCGGGAAGCACTGCTGCACTCCCCCAAAACACATCGAGGTTGAACAAAACTAATTCGTTCCCAGCCGGCCCACTGGCGCTGAACTTTGTTGCCTCTGGTGAGTGCTTCAAAGCGATGATTCTCGGTTGAATAGCGGCAGCCAGCCATCCAGGCCCATACACCCAACCCAACATGATAATGTCCCATGAAATGGACGCAAGCAACTGGGTAAGCCTGAGGACAACTATGAGTTTGAAGTCGTAAGGTTCGTATTTGCATACTACGATGCCTCCACTTCTCTTTTCGTCTCTCAGCCACATACTCCGTGTGCAAGTTGTGATCGACGGCGAGGAGAGAGGCAGGAGTGACATTGTGTGGCTTCACTGCGGGCGCCGATTCTGGCGAGCCTCGGATCTACCTCTACCTCTACCTGTCCCTTGAAACGAGGAAGATATCCGAGGCCTCGCCCAGATGAAGCTGAGATTGTACCGTAAATACTCGATCAAGTTAATGCTTGCGTGGGAAAGTGCTGCCGCAGAATTCCCCCTTTCCCACCAAATTGCAGTTTGCTAACCTTCTCTTTTACTCACTATACAGCTCTCGGCTCTGGTATATTGTTTGCATACCCACAGTTGGCCACCATTACTGGTGTCCAGGGCGTGGTCATCTATGCTTTCAGCACTGCTGCACCACTCCTGATCTTCGCGGTTATGGGCCCAATCATTAGGAGCAAATGCCCTGAGGGATTCGTTCTTACGGAGTGGACGAGGCAGAGATATGGCATTCCGACTGCAATCTTCCTCAGCTTCTTCACTCTGGTTACGATGTTCTTGTACATGGTCGCCGAGCTGTCTGCTATGCAACAGATTGTTAGCGAGCTTACGGGTCTCAATGGCTTGCCGGTCATCATTGTGCAAGCAGTTGTCACGACAATCTATACCTGTAAGCCTCTCGTTCTCATTCGGAGAACAGACCTGACAATACTCCAGCTCTCGGTGGGTTTAAGATATCCTTCATCACCGACAACGTCCAAGCGGTCATGGTGCTCCTCCTCGTCATCATCGCCACAATCACCATTGGCGTCAAGACCAAAGTAGACCGCAGTCTCGTCGAAGAATCCGGCCTCCTGGAGCCATCCCTCCTCGGTTGGCAACTCCTCTACATCCTCCCGGTCGCCGTCCTCACAAACGACTTCTTCCTCTCCAACTTCTGGATCCGCACCTTCGCATCCCGCACAGACAAGGATCTCTACCTAGGCGTCTCCCTCGCCTCCGTCACCGTCCTCGTCATCCTCACCCTCGTCGGCGTCACCGGCCTTCTCGCAGTCTGGACCGGGGCCCTCGCAATCGGAGAAGACGGCTCCATCGCCTTCTTCGTGCTCCTCGAGACCCTCCCAAACTGGGTCGTAGCCATCGTGCTCGTCATGACCGTAGCGCTCTCCACAGCAGCATTCGACTCATTCCAATCGGCCATGGTGTCCACCGCCTCCAACGACCTGTTCCGCAACAAGCTTAATATCTGGTACATCCGTGCCGGCATTGTGGCGTTGATTTTCCCAGTCGTTGTCATTGCCTTGAAGGCACCTAGTATTTTGCAGATCTACCTTATTTCTGATCTCGTCTCCGCCTCCACCATTCCGGTGCTCCTGCTCGGACTCAGCGACAGGTTCTACTGGTGGCGCGGCTTTGAAGTCGTTGTCGGTGGACTCGGCGGCATCTTGACAGTCTTCATCTTCGGCACCATATACTATGGGAATGCGCAGGCAGGCGGCAAGCTCATTTTGTTGCAGGATGGGCTGTACGCGAATGACTGGAGTGTGTTTGGCGCCTTTGTTGCCGCGCCTGTGGGGGGCATTTTGTGGGGTATCGGTGCTTTAATCCTGAGACTGAGTTGCCAGAAGACGTGGTCAATGGTTAAGGGTACGAGGTTCACTGGTCTTGATAGACCTGACTATTCTACGAAGCCCATGGCCACAAGCCCACGTGTTGTCGATCCAAATTCTGATGAGGTTGTGGAGGAGGGCATTGTGGTCAACAACCATAAAGGGAAGTTCTTCTAAGCTGGCTTGTATATTGTGTCTTAGATAAAGATTTGGCCACTATAAAGCGGCTTAGGGGGTTACAGGAAGGAGGGAATGTAATGAGAAACAGGATGGAAGATTGTATGAAAGGAGTATGACCGCAGGATGTTTGAAGTTTAAGCGGGGTTGACTTTTGTTTCGTTACTATGCTTGACAAGCATATATTAGAAGATTTGTTTCGATGATCTTCATATATACCGTACAATAGCAACAAAGAAAAACAGAGCTACTGCTTTGAAATGATCTCTTCATACATTCTAGTATGCTATACACTATTTATACACCGGGCTCCCTTATGCTCCGTCCATGCAAAAGTACTCATATAATACACCAAATGTTCGTCACCCTATATCCACCCCTTTCATCATCTCATCTATTGGCCGAGGAGGTCCTGCTTGTTCTGCAACATCCTCTCGTACGTCGTCTCCTCCGTGGTTCCCCAAACCATCCATGGACCCTCAACACCCTGCCACAAAGTACGTTGAATAACAATGTACTCCTTGACATCCCTGACCTGACCAGTGCCTGCCACAATGCTTCCATCAGCCTTGAACCTAGTCAGCTTCTGCTTCGAGCAGATCCTAACCACAGCCTGGCGAATCCCTGCTCTATCTACCATCAGGGATGCAGCGCGGTTAGACATAACCTTCGCCCTCTTGGTGTAGTCCACGATCTCCCACTCCCATCTCTCACCCTTCGGTCTGGCAGTGATTCTGGCGACGAAAGAGTCGTAGAGGCCACCGCAAGTTATGTGCTTGAGTGTTGCGAGGTCCTTTTGGGCGAAGGCGGTGTACATGGCGTGGTGGAGTGCCTTGGCCGTTGGCGCCGTCTGGCGAAATTTGATCTTGATGTTGTCCTTGCGGTTGGTGATGCGGTAGATAGCCATGACGAAGAGGTCTTGCAGCTTGCGCTTAACTTGGTGATAGCGGAGTGCGGACCATTTCGAGGGCTCGGAGATGAGAGGTGGGCAGTTTGCGCCAGACGGGGCAACGAATGTGTCTGTCACCCGGTTAGCCATTGGCCATAGCTATATACACGATGTCCTCCAGCTTAGATGCATAAACTGCCATGCATACCTGGTAATATTCCGAGATCCGACTGGATCTTTCCCTGCCCCTTCAACGCCAGCCTCACGGATGGCTCCGCAGCCTGGCGCGGCATCTGGATCTGCCTTCCAGCCTGTGGTCCGGACAGTCTAGCGCCAGTAGTGAAGGCGCGCAGGCCAACGGCCTGGCTGCCCATCTGAAAAGGCCGTCGCATGAGGTGCGTCATTGTGTATGATGTGGGATGCTGAGCTCGGCGCAAGAGTACCTGGGGAGTTCACGGGGCGTTCCGGGAACTTTTTTGGTGGTTTGGATCGACGAGGCTCGGGGGAGGGATCTTCCGTCTGCGGTGCACTGGTAGCGGGCGGCTGACGGGACTTGGAGTCGAAGATGCGGATCTGACAACAATGAATTGCGGACGACTAAACGACTTGGAAGCAAATCCTGTTCAGAGTAAAACCCATTAAAGGTTCTAGTGTGCAGAGTTGGCGCTGTTTCATATAAGTCAATCCAACATCCTTCAATTCCTTATCTTTGCCTGCCATTTCTCGCGCAATCTTGAAAAGTACAACCAAGCATATGCACGAAATCCAACCCAAGCTCGGTGCATAAAACCGGATTCAAGATATAACCGCTCCATATATACAACATCTAAGCTTCAGTTCGAATAACAATCCCGATTGCGATGCGGCAGCACATGCCGTAGTCCTCCATCCCTCTGGCTTCCCTCCACCAACCCTCCCCGTTTCCCAAGCCCCGCGACACCACCAGCTCCAGCCCGTCGGCCACGCCAGCACCAGTCTCACCTTGCCCTCCTTACTTCTCTCATCCTGTCCCTGACAGCCTCACACCGCATTCGACGCCAGTAGCGCCTCCTGTAGCTGAGGCGCAAGCGCCGATAGTTCCTCCGAGCTCGAATTCACTCCTTCCGACACCCGCTAGTCCCTTGTCAGAGCCTGCGCGACGCAAAAGTGTTCTTCAACCTTCAGTTGCTGTACTTCTTGGCGTTAAGTGGCAGTGGTATATCCCGCTCTTGCTGTGTCGAGCGCTCTCGACCGTCCCGGCTGCATGGTGGGGGTTAAGATGCCTCTTGACATTTGTGGGGGAGATTTATGCTGAAGACACGGCGAATGGCTATGGATACCCCAGCGTGTTATGGGGGATGAGCTTTGAGAGACGGTTCAAGTTGACGGAGGTGTTCTTGGCGCTGTGTTGGGTATGTTATGCCATTTCGCCTTGATAAGGAAAGATGAGTGTCGAGGAATTGGAGAGAGCTAATTATGACCACAGTGTACGGCATCGGCGTATCTCTCCTTCTTTTTCACAGACTGTTTAATGTCTCGATGGCTACTTCACTATACGCCACAGGCCACGCTTCTGCGCCTCCTCACAATCAACAGTATAAACGCGTACATAACATCATGGGTACTCTATCTCTCAGGAGGGAATGAAGATCCGCGTCAGCTACTGCCAGCCTGGATCAGTATTGCCAGCACTCTTACGGTGGCATACCACACTACACAGAGGAGGATCAATATCAGAAGGGAAACGAGAGCCGCTATTAGTATATTTTCGTACGCAAGTTTCACGAGCATGGCTTGCCTGCTGATTCAACTGCATCTTTCGAGAGTCGATTCGATGCCTGTTGCGCCGATATTTCAGATTATTGGCAAGATGTTTAGGTTTAGTTGTAAGACTGGGAAGGAGTTGGCGAAATGGAGTGGCTTGGGTCCTGTGGGGAGAGAGTTATGACACTAGGAGTTCGCCTAAGGTCCTACCAAGAACCGAAATATCGTGAGCGAGGAAGGGAGCCAGGAAACATGTGTATGAATTTGCCTTTTTGAGAACTCTTTGACGATGGTGACTTGGCATGAATGAGGCCAAGTGTAGTTTGTGGTTATGGACGACAGTATTTCAAGGGCACCATCGTAATATCCAATTGCCTTCAAGGGGCATGGAAAAATTTGGGGCTATGGCATCGCTGCTGGATGAAGGCGTACCGTGGTGTAGAGACGGGCATACCGAGTTAGACCCAACCTTCACGTACCAAATCTTCTTGACCTCGTTCACTTAAATGATGCACTGTACTCTACGTGACCACAAAGGTGACAAATCAAATTTTACGACCCTTGGACCAAGGGCGTTTGGATATATTACGAAGAAGGCTGGTTGGTTGAAGGCTGGGTTCATAAATGGTCCCAAACTGACATAAAACTGCCAGCGAGTGCTAACAAGTTAGCAAGCCCCTTTAGCATGAACTCGTACTTAGAAATTTATATGCAAATTGTAATTCCAGATAGCCAACCGGTTAGGTAGCCACCTACGCATATGGTTTGGGCTCAAAAGAAACCACGAGACTTTATTAATCGAAAAACTTTTGGTAACTTCAAACGGTGAGTCGGTTAACCAGCCCATGGGATGTAGTCGTCACTCGAACGAAACAACGAGAACTCGAAATCGACATCGTTATTGGAACTTCAGATAGCTAACCGTTTAGCATCTAGTTCAGATATCATCCACCACCGCCACCAAGATCTCGCGGATAGATAGCGGCGCGTTAAGCCCAAGGTTTCACGCTGCCTGATTCCTGCAACATCTCGCCATCAACGTCGCCCTCTTGCGGCCTCCAAGCAGAAGAGCATTCAAACAGCATCTTTCAATGGGAAGCATATTAGCTTGTAATTGAAGAGCATTCTCTACTGCACCTACCAGCCGCTAATTCCAAGACTTCATCCACTTGTCGGCCAGCAAGATAAGACACTGGAGTGCAAATGGCACACAACCATCAGCATCTCACTCGTCAGCAGCATAGGAAACAGCAACTGTACCATCGTACTCGATGTTAATATCGCCTGCGGTCTCAAGGAGGTCTTCTATGTGGTTGACGTCGTCGCTGATTTTATCGCGAATATCCAGTCACCAACTGAGAAGTGGACGCTGTTGGCTCAGACATTGAGCAGCATCGAGGCTAACGAGTTCTTGTCAAGCCATCAGTAAATTCGCGCAGTTCTTGGGCAACGACCAGGAGGTCCTCGCGCTCATAGCTCTCGATCAACATAGCGAACTGGTCGAAGAGCAAGCTGAAAAGGTTCCCCATAATTGAGCTAGGGGTAAAGGTGGAATCAAGGTAGGCTCAGAGACCTGCAACCATAGGCAGCCAATACCCCGCACAGCCCTCAATATAAGGTAATCGAACTGATCACCGGTAGAAGGTGTAGTGTAAACACTCGAGTCTCGAGAACGGCCTCAGCGTAACAGCCTCGAGCTTACAGTGATGGCAATTTCGCAAACGCCGTCAGGTGGCAGATGGGTAATTTTCCGCAAAAAGATAAGATGGATGTTCAGTTCATGGTTGACATTCACCAGCGCATCCTACAAACACTTTTGCCAACCCGCAGTTCTATGCCCTTACGACTGGGATATCCTCCTGCTCAAAGCTACTATTCGTGCCCATTCTCCTCCTTGGTAATTGAGGCGGCGCCTTTTTGGCAGCTTCTGGCTTCGTTAGTAAATCCACGTCCTGCTCCTCCTCCATACTAGGCGCCATGTATTCCTTCTTGGCTTCTACCGAGGGAGAAGCAGGCTCAGAATCCGGTCCCGGAGCAGGAACAACAAAGATGCCTTCGTTATCCCCATACTCCTCTGCCTGGCCACTTTGTGGTCTCCTTCTAGGCAACGGCGGAGGCGGTACGCTATGTCTGACACTAGACCCTCGCTCTCTACTCCTGACTTCTTGTTCCCTCTCCTTCTCCTTGCTAAGATCCGGAGGAGGAAGTGGCTTCCGTTTCGGCACTGACACCGGCTTACTCGGACCCTTGCCTTCAGGATATGGTAGCGGTGTGCCAGGTGGCGGGAGTGGCGTGCCCCTGCCCATTGGCTGTGTTAGGTCGCGTTCCTCTCTCTGCATCTCGCTTTTCTCTCTCGTGCGTTGAATGGCACTCAGTCCCCATTTTCTAGCTTGTTCGGCCGCAGAGGTGACGGCATTCAGCGCTGTCTTCTTCTTCGATGCAGACGCCCCGGAAGAGGTAGTGCCATCTGTGGCGGAACGATTGAAGGAGGTCGTGGATGCAAATGTCGAGTGCGTCTCTCCGAAGCGAGGAAACTTCATGCTGGAGCCATCAGAGCCGAAGCCGCTAGGTGATGGAGGAACATTGTTATTTGGCTCCTCATCATTGGCGATATTGTATTCGGAGTCCTTCCTGTCATCGTCAAGCAAGTAATCAGGTGGTGGTGTTTCCGAGCTTGAACTGGAGGAGTAGCTGCCAGTAATGTGCCCGGGAAATCCTGGCTTCTTTTCGAGAGAGCCCGGTGGGCTGCTCATAGCCGTCGCTGATTTGGCAGACACTGCAGTCAGATTTGCTGATGCTGGCTCTTTTTGTGGGCTATTTGGCTTGGTGCCGCTGATAGTTGTGTTGTCGACTCCAACAACTGGCGTAGCATTTGAACTCCTTCTCATATTTCTTGGTGTTTCAGACGCTAGCACTGAAGCAGCTGGTTTCGTCTCAAAGCTAGTCGTGCTAGCATTTGCTTTGCTCGATCCCATGTTGAACACGCCCCTGGCTGCTTTCCTTGCAAATGTGCCCGTGGTCGCCGAAGGTGTTGAGTTTGAAGGGATTTCTGAGTTGGGGGTGCTAAAGCTGCTATGAACCGACGGCGAAGTTGCGGATTGTGGCCCTACTGATGCCAGCTCAGCTTCGTGCTGCTCCACGGCATATACATCTCCATGTGTGGCGATATCATCTTCCGCTGTGAAGGGAGAAGGTGGCGTCGCCTTATCCACAAACACTCCAGCTCTCCAAGTCTTGCCTTCAGTATTGAAAAAAGCAAGATCATCCCAGAATGGCATCACTACTGACTCAGCTATGACTTCCTTGATACGGCTTTCGATTTGCCTAAGAATGACGCCGTATGTGATTTGCCTCGAGCTTACAATGGGTTCAATGGAAAGATCGATGCGTGGTGGGTGCTCGAAAGTCATCCATAGGCGGTTCGATGGTGGTGGTTTTACACGGAAGAGCTGTAAAATATTAGCAAATTATCACCAATATATAATGATGGCAATTTCTCGCACCATATGTCCCTCTATCCTCTTACAAGTAACAGCCAAGACCAAGTCAACTTCCCTTGCCTTGAACCTTGATCCAAGCTCGATCCTTGCTGTGGCAGCAATCTCGAGTCTAGCATTACCGGTATACTGCATGTCAGCCTCAATAGTGCAGTCTCCATCGACAGTAAGATCCTTCAGACGAGGGTTCATGAGATACGGTGCTCCTTGTCCTAAGTCGACCTTCCTAATAACAATCTTGGACAGGAAAGCTGGTTTCTTGACTCGGGAAATCTTCTTCGTGATCTTTGCCCTGATGAAGTTCTCGAAATCCGGTGTCTTATATATGCCCAAGAATATCCTTCCCAGCATAGCATTGAACCATCTTATCTGCATGTGCTCCTCGCTCGAGTGAAGTCGCTGGACTAAGTCGATGATATGCTTGACGTCGAACTGGAGCGGAACCGGGGAGCTTTGAGGCTCGTCGGATCTCCTCTCGATGTTCTTGAGCAGGGCGAAATAGAAGTCTTCCTTCTCAGACAGATTGTCGGCGAATAGGAAGAAAGGCTTCGAAGTCTGCCCATCTGCTGTCATCTCGCCAGCGTCCTTCCTTCTCGTGAGCATTATAGCATTTCTTTTGATGAAGAGCTCTCCTTCTGGCATAGATTCGCCACCGGCGTAAAGAGAGACATCGTGGTGAGCGAGCGGAATGACATATCGGACTTCAATTTGCTCATCTGTGTCAAAGAGGAGAAGATGCTGATGCCTGTTACCACTTTGTCAGCACTATAGCTCGGCAACCAGTGGGAGGCGCGAAGTTTATATCTCACCTTAAAACGATATAAAACACATTACCACCCTTATTCGGTGGCTTCGGCGCGCCCTTATTATCAAACGGACTAGGCTCCTTCTTTCTATCAAATATACTCCGATACATGCTCTGGTACACGCTTGGACTCGGACTTGTCACAGCCGTTGCTCCTGTAGGAGTAAGCCTCTCCGGTGGCTTGCCATTAATACCTCCTGGCGTATACTCTCTGCATACGGCAAAGTAGCCCGCAGCTACGTCAGTATCCAGCGCTCCTCTCGATTGGAACTTCTCCTCGAGACCTTTCGATGCAGCTTTGATATCCGTCCTGTCTCCTGGTCTCAGAATCGCATCAGTGCTGGGCACAGATGGGTAATCCTTGACGATCGGGAAGCTGAAATAGGCGTGGACGAATATAGCAACGAGGACAAGTGGGATGAATGTCAGACCGCCGATGGCATAGACGAACAGGAAATAGGCGTACCCTTCCATCATGATCTCTCGATCAGCTAACCGCTATAAAAAGTTATACCCATACGTATATAGAATGTTTGGAAGTTGCGACCAAAAAGCTTTGTAGATGGTGTTTTGTGAGCCAACAAGGTGTGTCTTGTCTCAAGGCCAGGCGCTTCGGCGGTCACGTAACACCCTGGTTTGATAGGCTGTCACTAAGCTGGTTGTGGTTAGAAGCACCCCGGCGTCTGGAGCTGCGGAATGACGAGGGTGGCCCGAGGCGGTTTCGCAGGATGATTAGAATCCCACCTAACTTTACAGTAACCCTTGGAAACGTCTACACGGCAACTCCAAAATATCATACTAAACTTATAGATCACTCGAGCAGCCTAGGTTGATAAATCTTCGAGGTTTATGATTCCGTTTTAAGTCATTCGGTAGTGTTTTGGAACGTTTTGAAGTGGCCGGTAGTTTTGAGGTTCTCATCACCCACCGAAACTGCCTCGGCCCACAAAAATACAGACTGAAGATCAGACTGGGTATAGTTCATGGGGGAAAGCTCAAACTCTTTCTCTACTCGTCGCTATCCAGAGCGACAAGGCAGGAAAGCCCTTTCTGTTATACATTGTGAGAAGTGCTAATCAATAAATGAACCAAAGTTAACTTGATTACAGGTTCACCGTGGTGGCCAGCGGAGGAGAAAGGCACCCCGAGCTTGATAGTACCGGCACCAACTCGTCCTTGAAATGCGTGACGTTAAAATTGTCATGAATGCTGGGACTAAGAGCAGGTAAGGTTACAATTAATCAGATGCATTTTGTCTCGACGACAGCACAGATACAACTTAGAAAATTGCCAACAATGCTCGCTACCATGCTCAAGTGCTCAACCATATCCATCGGTACAATTCCATAGTCGATCCTTATCATAGTATGCAACATTCACCAGCCGCCCAACCTCTGCGATCCTTTATTCAAGCCCCAGTAGTGAGTATCCTGTTCTCGTGCCTCGCGTGCCTCGTATCTCGGATAATGAATGTTCTTTCCAGCTTAAAGCCGTAAACTGGACAGAACGAGCCGTTACAAGACTCCATACATAACATCTCTCAACATCACTCATCGCATGCTCGTCTACTCCACCTCACCTCCTCATACCAGCCTCCGCCTTCTTCGCAGTCTTGTAGCTTAGTTCGGCCAGTCACTCTTCATCCTCCTCCTCCACCGGCGCCGGCGTCCTCCTCTCATTCCTCCTCTTGGGCCGTCTCGTCCTCGAACTGGAAATATTACTAGCACTATCATCCGGCGCAATCTCCACCTCGCTCTCCACCCCCCATTCGCTCTCGCTCTCTCCCTCCCCATAAACCCCCACACCACCATAACCTCCTGCCGTCCAACCACTGCGCAGACCAGCAGCACCATCCATCCCCGGAGTGCCCAGCCTCGCAAAAGCACCCGAGTCACCGCCCCTCCGATTCTGCGCAGCCATGGATAGCCCAGCGGACCTTTGACGGAGAGCCGTACGCACAATCTCGGCCTTGCGGTGCAGGGTTTCGAAGGCGTCCTCGAGTGCCTCCATGCCTGCGTAGATCTCACGCTCGACTTCGGCAAGAATTGCTATTTCCGCTTCCTCGTCATTGCTGACTGGATGGCGTTGCGCAGGTGTACCAGGCACTGATGTGCCCGCCGCAAAAGTGCTTGGCGTGGCGAAGCGTTGCCGCCCTGCGGGGAGACTGCGGGAGGGAACGTTGGCTGGCGTGGGGCCACGGGATGGGAAAGCGGCGGAGAATGTGTTGCCTTGTCCCATGGCTGGACTGAAAGTCCTTGAGAAAGAGCCTGAGCCAATTCTTCCGTTGGCTGGTGTTGGGCCTCTGGATGGTGCTGGAGAAGTTGCGATTGAGTCTGGGAGGTCTTCGGCTCCGGACCATAGGAAGCCGTCGAATCGGCCGGATATCAGGATTTCCCATTCTCCGTCGTGGATCTGCGAGATTGTGGAGAGAAGATGGTGCATTTCTGGGTTCTTGAGGAGGTAGATTGTTGCTTCTGGGTCGCGAGGTGGTGTGGCAAGGCGGTAAAGGCGTTGGATAGACAAGCAAGTCTTGACGATAAAGTCTGAGCGGAGCTTGCCCATTGGTGTTGGTGCGCGAGACGATGCTTGCACTGGCTTATTCGAGCCAGCAATCAGTGCGTTGAATATCGGACGGTCTTCAGAATCAAGATGTGTAAGGATAGTAAAGGTAAGCGTCTCATCATCAACATCAGTAGGCGGCGCAGCCGTGCTTGCCGCAGAACTGCTCAGCCATCTATCAACCGCCGCCTTAGTCTTCTTGCTTTGTCTGAGATAATGCTCACGAAACTCTTCCGCGATATCTGGGTCAATGTTCTCCGGGCTCTGTGGGCGTCCATTCGAGTCTGAAGCGGAGCGAGCGCGACCAGAGATAACGTTCTGAATGCCTACAGCACCAAAGTCGAATGCCGGCCAGACCGGGAGCGGACGACGTCCACATGTCCATTCGAGAACGTCTCCCCATCCCATCTCGCGGTTATGGTAGACACCGTTGTCCTCCGCTTGTTCACACATTATGCAAGTACATCCCTCATAACTGAGCTCGCGCATAAAGACAGACTCAAGACGGTCGAGGAGGCGACGTGCGACAGAACGATAACCCGTTGCCACAGCTACGGATCCATTCTTGTTGAGCACTGTCTCGTATTGTTCAAGGAGACCAGAGAATGGGTCGAAGACCTTTTCAATATCTGGTGGCCCAGGAGCAAGAGCACGACCAGGATGGGCTGGTTGGCCAATGTATGCTGGTGTGACTGTTAACAGAGACTTTGGAATGGTCCTCGTCAATCCACCATTCTGCAACAGATAATCAACTCGCGGTATATTAATCGGTACCACTGGTGGTGGTGGTGGCGGCGGCGGCATGGGTGAACCATAAGCGTCTCCACTTTCCGATTCTTCTGGCACATCAAACTGAACAAACGGCGAGGGTGTCGGCCTGAAATCTCTTGCAACCGTCTTCGGATCCTGACCGTAGACGGAGCCCGCTGGTGCCGTGGGAGTTCGTGGAGAGGCCGAGCCGTGATTACTCTTCCCGGAATCGGTATCTAAGCCTGGCGGCTTGCGAGGAGCGGACTTGGTCCTCTTAGGGGCCACAGAGGTTGCGTTGGAATCGATTGCTAATTGCGAATTCGCACCGTCGCTATGATAATAATCGTCCTGATCATCCATAATCTCCACCCGAGGCTTGGAAGTCCTACGCGCTGTGCTTGACTTGGACTCTTTCGACTTGGTAGAAACTTTAGAATTAACAATCTTCGGGCGTCCGAACCATGACCGGTCGCTTGTATTCGAAACCCTGGAACTCGGCCTATCGTGCCTCTCCTCGTCTCTCAACTCGTTTGTCCTTGTGTTTGGTGAAACAGCACTTCTGTCCTGGGAAAGCTCCGTGTCAGGTGGCGTGAGTGGTCGCGAACCATGCTCAGTCTTCACCTTCAAGCTGTCCTTGCTTCCCCTTCTGTCTCTGTCGCTCACGTCGGTATGGTCTAGTGTGAATAAATTTCCCGGCTTCTCCTTCAAGTCCTTCTTGCTGCTGCTGGCCTCCAAATCCGGCTTGCTGGAGTTGAGATTGTCGCGCGAATAAACAGCCTCCTTGCTGTGCGCTTTATTTAAACTCGGATACGGCCTTGATTCTCTCTCAATAATAATCGAGTCTCCAATATTACTAGGCGCACTTGCCGTCCGTGACAACTCCGGCACCAGCTCCGCCATTCTTCTGTCGGTGCTCACGCTCTCGCCGACTAAGCTAGACGTGCGCATCCCTCTATCTTTCTCGTCGCGATCTCTGTCAACTCTCTCCCTCTCACTCTTCCTCCTTCTGATAACCTCCCCCGTAACAGGATCCCTCTCTCTCTCTATTTTAATCTTCTCTCCCGTCGCCGGATCGATAGGGCGATGCTTCCTAATCGGCTTCCCAGTCTCAGGATCAATCGGTCTCGGCTTTCGTGGACGATTTGGATCCCTCTCTCTCCTATGTCTCTCTCCACTCTTTGATCTGTCCCTGGTATCGCGATGTGTTCTTGACTCCGTCCTGCTAAGTTCGCTAGCATCTCTGTCGCGATACGTTCTGGACTCGCTGCGTTCAAGGTCCGAAACACTCGCGCTTCTATCGCGATGTGGCATGGTGTATAGAACGTCGTTCGACAAAGCAAGTGATATGGTGTCGTATGCGGCAGGTAGCGAAGGGCGTGAATAGCCAGAGGCAAACAGGAGGTTGTGCTGATCCTAGTCGCTTAGAGTTGGCACTGTTAGAAGGCTGTCAGGCTATGGGAGAGGTTGTACATGGACCCCAAGGCACTTTGTTTCGACGCTGTGTTGCGGCTTGTCTGCTCGACGAAGCGTAGTTGTGGTTATAAAGCTGTGGTATAGCAGACAGAAAGGTGTGTATGTTTGCGTGGATGTTTGTCGCAAGTGTAAACGGTGTGTGTCGAAGCAAGAGCGTAATTCTCCACACTTGAAGTGAGGTTGTTTGCGCTCGGTTGGTCAGGTACTCGTACGTCGGGACTTGTCCCAAAAGGCAACGGATATGCTTAGACGGGTACAAGGTACTTTGTCTGCCAGGCATCCTTCAGTGGACGGGGCCCGAGCCAGGAGGGTCCTTTGTCCACTAAGGGTCTCAGCTCTCCACTAAATTGGCACGTCAGTCACCCCAGCCTCGCACACCGCGACTTGACACTTTCTCCGCCCCGCTGATTCGTACGTCAGGAAAGCTCCATTCATGAAGCGGATTACAACGTGGCAGTGCAGGTCAAATTCTTTACTTCTCTTCCTATTAATGCGTTGTAGGTAAAAAAGGACTTATGTACTGCGTGGGAGTTATGAAGCTCAGTATTACAGAATACAACATCCGTACACCTTCAAAGCTCAATGATCCGAGCTCCAACAGCTTCCCCTCATCCACTCAAATAAGGTTCATTCAGGGCCCTCTGAAGGCGGATCACTGAGCGCTTACGGCCTTGGCACGCGCTGTCCCTGCCCAACCTCTAGCCTCTGACGAACATGACAGCACCCTGAACATCGAGCACGAACGGCACTCGTGTTGACCTCCCTGGTCAGGAGGGCTGAAGCCTTGACAGGCATTGCGTAGGTATAGAATTGAATTATTGAATAAGAACTATCTAAGAAGTAGAAGGTACAAAGTTTCGCTTTTATGCGCTTCGCCGCGTATGATCTGAGGCACTGTTGCAGAGGCAACATTTGGCTGGTCCTGTCAAGCGCCGGCGTCTCAGCCAACACCGCGCCATGGCTGGAATGCGGGATCAAAATAGACTTCAAGATCTAGGCGACAAGCGAGCCTCCTTGCTTGTTACACAATCTAAGAGAGCATCAATCGTCAAGCTTCAGTACTCCATGTTAAGCGGTTTGTGAGGCTGCAGCTAGATAACCAACGTCCACAGCCTTAGGAGGGCAACTGGACTAAGGTGGATTGACCGCCTTACAAAGCACCTTCAGGCCATTTGAACCAATTGTTACCAGTATCCTTTATTTTCAACTCGCTCTCAGGTACAGTCTCTTTTCAGGAACTTGGGACAGTGTGGGTTTAAACTGAGGATTGAGACTTGGTGAGATTCGTGCTCGCTTGGTGGATTTGGCGACTCAGAGCGGAGGAAAATGTCTGTATAAGGAATCATAATAAACAAACTATTTTCATTCTTTCCGCAGGCCTTTGGCAATGTCATCAATCGTCACTGAGGCCCAAAAGAGTCTCCTTTGAGGCCTGCACACCCATTTTGGCCTGTCCGTCAAGGCTATTGAAGCACTACCAAACACCCCTACCAAGTCATCAAATTCGGCGCATTATAGCCAGCACAACACTACTTAGAAGGCGCAGGCTCCAAGGAGACCCTTTCATGAGAGCCACCAGTCAGATTTTATACAATTTTATCATTGAAAGTGCTAAGAACCGCAGAAAGCCTTCTAAAGAAATTGTCGAGAATCATTCTTAGGTTAATGGCATGCCCCTGAAGGATTTTGTTTAGTGTGCAAAATCTCTCAATTTAGGGCGCTGTAAGGCAACAAAAATGCCATTTTTGACTGATTCTGCCAAGGCAAAGCGTTTGGTTTAGTGTTTGGAGCAGGAGGATAAAGATTGAACTTTTTTCAGATGAATCTGCCATGTAAAATGGCGGTCCGCAAGGACATTTTTGCCGCTAGAGACCCTACGGAGAAGTTTCATGAGGACTGTTTCCAGCCAAAAATTTGAAAAATACTGTCTTGTATGGTATAGGGTAGCATTGGGCTTAGGCTTAAGTTTGGATTGGCCTTTTGGGACCACAAGACTCATATGGTACTATGACTGCTAAGGGCTACATCGAAGCCATTTTCCCTAAAATGGCTGGGGATCGGGCTGAATTACAGAGATTAGGTGCAAGATGGGAGTTTCATCAGGATAATGCACCAATTCATAATGCTTGGCTCTGTCATAGTTGGTTTACAGCCCACAACATCACTGTGCTGGATTGGCCAGCCTCATCACCAGACCACAATCCAATTGAAAATCTTTGGGCATTACTTAAGTACAAAACAACTCACAGACGCACTCAAGGCACCGGATTGGAGGAATACAAAGAAATGATCAAAGAAAGAAGAATGGAATCTCATTAGTCAGGGCGAAATTGATAAGCCAATTCTTTCAATGCCTACCCGCATTGCGGAGTGCATTGCGACAGAGGACGGACACACCTAAGTATTGAAGCCACCGAGTTGTTATTTTAGATCTCTGTAGCAACGCTTCCAATCCACGAACTGCCCCATCCAACTGTCCCAGGTTTTCGTTAAAGACTGTAGCGCCATTGAAAGACTATGAGGTGAAGCGAAAAAAGGGCTCCCTTCCACCAACGAGTAGCGTGCTCCAAAGAGCGATTTTAATTCATGTTAAGAAGTCGCACGAGAGGTCGCGCTGATAACTTGTAGCTTGAATATACTGAGCCGTGATCTACTAAAAGTAACTGTGGCAATACATACCCATGTTCACATTCTCAGTATCGTGGTCATTATCGGTTTGTGTTTATATTTTTTTTCTTTCAAATGTTACAAATAGGTAGGACGACTCTTGCATTGCTTCAGTCCCATTCTGAGTCCGCCGACAATCATCACCCATTCTTACACCTCGTTCCATAAGTCCAAATGCAAGCTTTGACTTTTATCGCCATTGACACTTGCATATATTTAGTTCTTTGGGACATAGTCTTCTGGGCCAACCATCAACTCTGGCTTAACAAGGGTATCAAACTCCTCCTCAGTCAAAGCCTCCAACTCCATAGCTGACGCCTTCAATGTCATTCCCTTCTTATGCGCATTCTTAGCGACCTTAGAAGCCATATCGTATCCAATCTTTGGGTTCAAGCAAGTAACCAACATAAGGGACTCCTTCATAATAGAAGAGATCTTCTCCTCGTTAGCCTGAAGACCCTTAACAAGGTTCTTCTCAAAAGAGTTCATGCCATCAGACAAAATGCGGATAGAGTGCATCAAGTTGCGGATAAGCATTGGCTTGAAAACATTAAGCTCGAACTGTCCGTTCATGCCGCCAATAGTGGAAGCGACATTGTTGCCCATGACTTGGGCGCAGATCATAGTCAAAGCCTCAGCCTGGGTTGGGTTGACCTTTCCTGGCATAATGGAAGATCCTGGCTCGTTCTCTGGGAGCGAAAGCTCACCAAGACCACAACGTGGTCCGGAACCAAGGAAACGGATGTCCTGGGCGATCTTAAAAAGAGAGCCGGCAAGGGTGTTAAGGGAGCCATGGGCCTGGACGATAGCGTCGTGGGCGGCAAGGGCCTCGAACTTGTTTGGCGCGGTGGTGAAGTTGGTGCCGGTCATCTTGGAGACCTCCTCGGCAATGCCCTCTGCGAAGCCCTTGAATGTGTTGATGCCGGTTCCGACGGCGGTTCCTCCCTGAGCAAGGAGCTTGAGGTCTGGGAGAGAGGACTCGACACGCTTAATGCCGAAGTCGAGCTGGGCGACGTAGCCGGAGAACTCCTGGGCGAGGGTGAGTGGGGTGGCATCCTGGAGATGGGTACGGCCGATCTTGATGATTCTCTTGGCCTCGAACTCGTCGACCTTGGCCTGGAGAGCGGCACGAAGGGACTTGATGGCTGGGAGGAGGCGCTCTCCAATCTCGAGAGTAGCGGCAATGTGCATGACGGTTGGGAAGGTGTCATTGGAGGAGGCGGACATGTTAACGTGGTCGTTTGGGTGGACAGGCTTCTTGGAGCCCATATTTCCGCCGAGAATCTCAATGGCGCGGTTAGAGATAACCTCGTTGGCGTTCATGTTCGACTGAGTGCCGGAACCGGTTTGCCAGACGGAGAGTGGGAAGTGGTCAATGAGCTCAAGGGAAGCAACCTCAGAGGCGGCCTCCTGGATGGCAGCTCCGAGCTTTGGATCTGTGATTAACTGGTTAGTTCATGCATTGAAGCTCGAATATGCGGGTTGCGACTAACCAAGACCGAACTTCATGTTGACAGTGGCGGCAGCGCCCTTAAGAATACCAAAAGCCCTGACAATTGGTGGTGCCATGCGATCAGCTGGCTGGTTGATGTTGAAGTTGCTTAAGGATCTCTGAGTCTGAGCTCCCCAGTACTTGTCTGCTGGAACATGGACCTCGCCGAAGGCATCGGTCTCAGCTCTGGTCTCGTCGGCCATCTTGTATGTGGAAGCGGTAAAGTTTCTGCGGGTGGTGAAACTTGGTGCAAAAGCTCTAGGTGCGACAGTGGAAGAATACTGGGAGGACTTGGCGATGAGGTTGGAGATCGAGCGGGAGGGGTTCGAGGATTTCAGAGCGCTCGTCACCCGACCTGCAGCACCGGAGGTAGCTCTTGCCGAACGCGATGCGAGCATCTTGATCGATTATGTAGTTGTAAGATGAGAAAGGTGTATTAAGGTGGCTCCGAATAGCTTCAAATTAAGTCAATTGAATTAAATAGAGTTGGTACAAGATGGTAAAACCGTCGCCGGAGTGAAATCGCAAAGTGCTCAAGAACGCGGAAAGTGGTTGAAGAGACAACAGAAACGCTCCGTTGCTCCAAGAATTTAATTATTTTGGAGTTCCGCAAATACTCCGGCCTATCTACGCCAGTTACGTTGCTACAGTGTTTGGCGGAAAAACGCCAACTACGGCTGGCCCCCACATTCCAATGCCATTGCTGTCAGGAAACGCCGAGCGATCGGAAGCGATCGGAAGTGACCGGGTGAATGCTTGTTTTCAAGCCGGGCCAGAATCCCAACAACATTTTCAACACCAACGGGGATATCTCGATATATCACATTTTTTCTTTTTTATACCACAGAACAAATTCGAGAATTCGTGGCACCATTTAATTTATACTACAGAAACAAGATCGGTATCATCAGTAAGCATCAACGCAATTACCATCATGCTCCCTGCCAACGCAAGCAAACCTATCCACAACCTCTCCATCCAGTCTCCCCTGCAATGCTCTCCATATTAATTCCGATCCATTGAAAGGACCAATGCTTGCTATGAGCACTCAAAAGAACATATACAAAGAAGATACCACCCTTCCTTCCTTCGTAAACTCCTCGCTCAATGATAACTCATCAATAATGCGTCTCAGTCGATGCCCTGTAGTTGTCAGTTAAAGGCAGAGTAGTTTACTCCACAGCAGCACCCTCGAGCGTCTTGATCATCATTCTTGACTTCCTCTCGTTGCTGACAACGTGGGCTTTGCTACGCAGGGTCTCCTTGCACTGCGCCACGACCTTGTGGAAGGAGCTGGCGGCACCAGACTCTTGAGTGAAGCGAGCGATGGATAAGAAGCCTCTCTTTCCGTGCTCGATGACAGCCATGATCTCGATAGCAACGGACACCGGCTTGGCGTCGATGACTGTCTCCTTGTTAGTATGGCTGATATGCAAGTTCGGTCGCTGGCTACTTACAATTCTTCTTGTCGACCTTGCAGAAAATCATATAGCGTTTCTTGTCGCAGATCACATCCCCGATACCAAACTGCCTCCAAGACTTAAGCATGGCAACGATCTCCTGGCGAGCTCTCCTCTTCGACAAGTTGAGGCATACGTATCCGACTGCAGGCTTGACGCGGAAGAGACGTGCCATCCAGTTCTGACGGGGCTCGATCTGCCTATCACGAGCAGCAAGTTCTCTACTTGGACGTCCGTAAAGGTCCCACTCGTCATCAATCTCTGGAGCAGTATGCTCTTCGGCGCCGTAATCAACATCCACTGTCATATGTTAGTATAGAGGCATGTACTGGGAAAAGTACAGATGAACTTACATCCCCACTGTTCCTCATCTTCTTTGGAATTGCGCCTTTTGAACAAGCCACCGAAACCAAAATTCTTCTTCTTGGCCTCCGCAGCCTTAGCCTCGTGGGAGTTAGAAGTACGGTCTTGGGGCTGGTTGCTGCTGTCGGCTTCCTTTGAATTGCGCTTGAACCAGTTCGTCTTCTTCTTGCGAGAGTTATCGCTCTGGATGCTGTTGCGGTGGTCATCGGCTTGGCGGCTGTCGCGACGATCCGTGTCAACATTCATAGGCATGCTTGATCTGTAATAGTTACCGCCTCCAAGAGGACCGTCGTTTCGACTGATCTTCCTCGAGTTCCTGAATGGCTGGACATGGGAGCTCAAGTCGCTGGTCCAACCATCATCAAGATGTGGTAGTCTGGCAGGAGGTGAAGATGGTGGCACTGCCCTGGCCGTCGCATGGCGTCCATTCGCCGCGGAATCCTGGTCATACATCTTGGAATACATGCGGCTCTCTGGTGCTGTCTGTGCTGACCCATGACGGTTGTTTTGGTTGAGGATATCAACATGGTAGCCGCTTCCGCCACTGTCATTTGGAAATCTGTTCACGGATGGCAAGTTCTTGTCGCATTTTCCGAGCCTCTTGGTAGGAGCCGACACTGCTCTCTTGTCAACGTCGTCGACTATCAGTCGATTGATATGGGCCATGCGGTCCAGGCGGCGAGGAGAGTGAATTGCATTGCCAACCATGAGAGCATCACGAGCAGCGGCCAATTGCTGAGCAACAGATTCAGATCTTGCAGGTGGCGTAGGCAATGGGCGACTGCCATTCCTCTGCCTTTGATGAGCTCTGCTCATGTCTGGGATGACCAACTTTGGTACCTCCTTCCTGGTGATAATGACGCTCGAGTTGCGCTCAAAGGAGGAGAATGGGGTCGAATCGCGGTCATGCTCGTAAACTCTGTCCCCAAGAGAACTAGGAATCGTCGACATTGCTGACGTGTTGAAGTTGAAAGCTTCATCACAGTTCTTTGCCAAGCTCTGGCTGAGCTGGCGGACGTCGTCTTCGAACATATCTGACTTCTGAGGGCTCTTCCTCGGACTTTTTCTTGGACTCTTCCTCGGCGAACCGCCATCACGTCTCCCGTAGGCAGTAGTCTTCTTCGATCTTATGTAAGGGTCGGTCGGAGAGCGCACTAGACTTCTCATCTGCTTCTTCGGGCTCTTACGGCGGACAGGTGTCTGGTGTCTGTCGCCTGCCTCGCCTGTGTTCTGCTTCAAATGCGGCACTTGGCCATGTTGGAAGCTAACGCCACGCTTGGACCTGAGGGCGACCTTCACCTGCCCAGCAGCATTGCGACTGCGAATCGAGCTTGACAGAGAACTTCTGGTACCCATCCTGGGTCCCAACATGTGAGTCGAATGTGCTCCGCTCCTCCTGGAGCTTGCGATAGAGCCGTATCCCCTTGCGACAGCGAGCTCTTGTTGCAGACGGTTGCCAGTGGCTCTGTGGACAATGACGTTGGCTTTCGAGCCTCCTGCCCCGCGCAGATTTTGTGGCCTGGAAGCCCTATACGGATCGTAGCTTGTAACAGTCTCTCCAGCGTCACTACGGGCCCAGGCACTGGCGTTGCTGACCTGGCGACTTGGGTTGGTTCCAGCGTTGCTAATAACAGTGAACTTGGAAACCGTTCTTCTCATGCCATTGGAGTCGGTTTTCGAGAACTGGCGAGTTGCTAGTCTCTTCACTTGTGCCAGTGGCCTCACATGGTGATAGTCGCTGGCGGAGTAGTTAAGGTCCGGGATCAGGTTCTCCTGCTCCATCTCCTTGTGCTTAGCCAAGAGTGTGTAAAAGACCTTCTGGTCATTGTTCCCTGGGCTGAGGAGGAAATCAACGAGTTCCTCCTCAGTGTATTGATGCCAACACGATCTCATGGAGCGCAGAAGTTCTTTATCGATCTCGCTTCTTCCCTGAACCGGCGGCGGCACATCACGAAGCCCGGAGCGTCTGCGGCCTCCATTAAAGTCGTCAAGATAATCGTACTTTCTGACAACGGGGTGTCTCCAGATCTGGCTGATGCTGAGCCTGTCATGTGGGTTGACAACGAGCATACGACGAATCAGATCAGCTGCGTCGGTGCTAAGGAACGGCGGCATCTTATAATGGCCTTTCTTGATTCGATCGAGTAACTTTGGTAACTTTGGGTCGTCGAATGGGAGGTAGCCGGACAAGCAAGCGAAGAGGATAACTCCCATACTCCAGACGTCGACCTTGTCTCCAGTGTAAGGCTTCGCCTCGATGACTTCTGGAGCAGCGTAGTGTGGACTTCCACAAGAAGTAGTGAGACGATGCTCTGGATGTTGCTGTAAAGCGGCCATGCCGAAGTCTGCGATTTTGGCATTATTGTCGCCGGTCATGAGAATGTTCTCCGGCTTGAGGTCTCTGTGACAGATGTTGAGCGAGTGGCAATAGTCGAGGGCACTAATGAGTTGTCTGAAGTACTTGAAGGCCTCCTCTTCAGGCAGCCTCCCTTTCTTGCTAATATGGTCGAACAGTTCTCCCTTGTCGACAAATTCCAATACGAGGTAGCTGTAAAAGGCGATCAGAATGATGTAATGGTCGATTGACAGGCAGGGTACTTACATCTCGGTCCTGTTCTCCCAGATGTCGTAAATCTGCATAATGTGCGGATGCTTGATCAACTTCATGATAGCAACCTCTCTCTCGATAGCGAACGGCATTCTGCGGACCTCGTCTTCCTCGTCCCAGAGGGTATCGTTCTTCGAAATGGACGCCAAACTGCCCGACTGGGTCAATTGTGCGTTCATCTTCTGAACGATCTTGACGGCCGCCAGCTCTCCTGTGATACAATGTCTGGCCATCCTGACTCTGGCGGTTGCGCCCTTGCCGAGAGTCTTTCCAAGATGCCATGGCCCTATATGAGTCTTGCGCCGACCAAATCCGTCGGAAGCGTTGGTGGAGACAGTAGAGATGGCAGAGTTGCGGTTAGAAGCCCTTCCTTTTTCCTTCTTCCCCTCGAATGCCAACAATGCTGCGCGATGTCCTTGTGGTGGTTGTATCTCCGCCTGATGGTTCCGGCGATGATCAGCCTCATTAATGTCGTGGAGCGGAAGTCTGCCTTCTGCCTTGTGGCTAGAATGATGGATCATCGACGGTCGCGACGAATTCTCGGCATCGTGCAAGGTGTTTGCGCGAGCCATTCCATCTCCGAGCGCTGACCTCTTCGTGGCCGCCTGCGCTTGATGCAAAGTCGTCATGTTGGTGTTTGCGTTTATAGTTAACGATACCGACTAGCACATACTTCTCGACACGAGTCGGTTGTTATCTGTACAGTTTATAGTATCCCGGTGCCGATCGAGTATAGTATATACTAGAAGTACTCGGTCGGCGTCGAAACTGAAGTAACAGAAGAGCGAGTGCGCCTGGACACTTGTTCGTGTGAAAGCTAGGGTGTATGATTGACGGAGTTTCGGCGATGTGTCGTCAGTTGCAGAATCTGCTGCTCCAAATTAGTATCCGTTGTCTTTGTTGCTGCTGCAAACGTCGCGTTGGTGGCGCGTTGTTTTCCGCGGAGTGCATGGTATCTCGGCAGAACGTACCTTCAGCTTACGGTTGAGTGATGGTGGACATTAAGGTTAAAAAGTATAGCACATGCAGATACTATAATACAAGAGGAGATTGAAGATAGCATGCGCCCGTGGTTGCGACTGTGTAATTTCGTTAGGCGTCTGAGGAATGTCTTGTTGTTGCTATGGAAATGGAGCTTTGTTGGTGAAGCCGGCAAAGGTCCGGGCGGCAAGTAGTTTCTGCGATGGAAGCAGCTCGGCGTCGTGGTCTCAGGACAGCGAGGACAATGCGAGTTGCAAATTGGCGGTATGATACTAGACAGAATAGAAGGCCTTCTCATTAAAAGACACGCACGTCATAAGAGACGATGTGGTTTTGGAGTAAAGTGAAGGCGTGAAGTCAAGGCTACAAAGGGTCATCGGTGTTCGGCGGTCGGTACAGTTGTCTTGGACCGTTAGACGGACGAGCTTCCATTTCTCTTGTAACGGAAGGAATGTTCTGTGGCAGCACCTTCCTTCGTCTTCCCCCCCCCCTTGCTCAGCATGACAACGATAACCCCACACTTTCATTCCGGCATTTATGTTGTCACTGCTCACATCTCCATCTTCTGCCACGATAGAGTACCTGTGCCAGGACGCTTAACAGAGGGAGCGTGTATAATCAATTTATACCCGTGATGGACCTTCTGGAAACAAATTGGTTTCTGGTCATGTATGAAATATTGTGATAACACACTGCCAAAAAGACTGAAGGGCCGCTAGAGTTTGTGCCAGAGTGGTGATGATATCTTGTAGTGCCGAAATGGGCTGAATTTGGAGATAGCAAATTGTCACACGGACGGCTCGTCGTTGGTGTTGTCGCCGAGGACGTGTCGTACAAGTATGTGGGGTTATTGTGTTTACCCCACAACCCCTTGTGGTTAGGCCAATCGAGGTGGAATGGCCAATCATGCACACACTTTGGCATGGCTTATCGATAAAGACGCACGACGGCAACGGGGCCAGATCGAGTTTAGCTCGGCCAATTTACGCGTCCGCCATCGCGTCTCCTGCTCAACAATCATATCACGACAATACGTGACCTTTGATCGATAACCAGCTTTCCTCAGCGCAAACGCAACACAACGCAACACAAGACAACATCCAAGAGCCATGGCTCCCAATACGGGCTCCAAGCGTGCGAGAGCTGTCGCAGATTCAAGCGAGAGCGAAGATGAGACTTCTGTTCAGGCACCAACCCCGAGGCGTCGAGCACCGAAGCAAAATGGATTATCTCGCACCCACGGCAACGGCAACGGCAACGGTGAGGGTGCGTCAGGCGAATATCAACCTGGCGCAATCACCAGAGTGAAATTGACCAACTTCGTGACGTACGAGAATGCAGTATTCTATCCCGGGCCGAACTTGAACATGGTTATCGGTCCCAACGGCACAGGAAAGAGCTCGCTCGTTTGCGCCATCTGTATTGGGCTTGGTTATGCGACAGTACACTTGGGAAGAGCAGCAAAGTTCGGCGAGTTCGTAAAGCACGGTAAAGATGAAGCATTCATCGAGATCGAACTGCAGAGGCGCCCGGAAGACGACGAGAACTATACCATCAAAGTCAGAGTTACGAGAGACGGCGATAAGAGAAAATGGTGGATAAACGGCGCCGATGCCTCTCTCAAGAATGTCCAACAACTCACCAGCAGCCTGGGTATCCAGTGCGACAACCTCTGCCAGTTTCTGCCGCAAGATCGTGTTTCAGAGTTCGCGGGATTGAGTTCGATCGACCTCTTACACGAAACTCAGAGGGCCGCAGCACCACCCGAAATGCTCGCATGGCATGACGAACTTAAGGAACTGCGCAAGCAGCAGAAGGAATTTCAGCTTAAGCTTGATACCGACCAGGAGACGCTCAATGTGCAAGAGGAGAGACAAGAAGGACTGCGCGGGGATGTGGAGCGCTTACAAGAACGAGCGGAGATTCAGACCAACATAAATCGACTGGAGAAGAGTGTTCCATTCGTCGAGTACAAGGCTGCAAGGAGGGAATGGAAAAGTGCTAAGGCTCGTAATAGAGAAGCGAATGCGCAGTTAGCACAGCTTGAGAGAGAAGTACAGCCTACGCTTCAACAGGTCAACGACAAGCAAGACTACCAGCGCCAAATCGAAGTGGTCGTTCGCGAGCGCGAGAAAGTCCTGAAGGAAGCAGAACGTGCTGCTGATGCCTATACCACCCAGATCGAAAGGGTCGACGAAGATGTTAAGAATGTCGAGCAGGAGAAGAAGGCCGAGGTTGAAGGAGAGAAGGTCCGAAAGCAGGCACTCGCCGGCACAGAGCGTAAAATTCGGGAGCTGGAGGCACAGCTTTCGAACCAGCCTCCTGCCTTCGATGCAGCAGAGTGGAATGCTAAGATCGTAAGTAGCCCTGCCAACATTCCCATTGATCCTGGTGTTCTGACAACCACTTCCAGAGAGCAAAGGAACACAAGATACGAGACATCGAAGCCGAACACCGCAACATCGATGATGAGATCGAGAACTACAAGCGCCAAGGTAACGAAATTCGTAACACCATAGGCAACTCGGAAAGAGACCTGAAGACGCTGGAATCTCAAGCAGGTCAGAACTTGAACAAACTCAGGGCGCAGAGTCGGGACACTGCGCAATTCTGGCAATGGATCCAAGAGAACCAGAACAGGTTCGAGAAAGAGGTGCACGCGCCACCTTTGATCTCCTGTAACCTGAAAGATGTTCGGTATGCCGATGCAATTGAGTCATTGATGCAGCGCAGCGACTACCTCATCATTACGGCCCAGTGCCAGGCGGACTTCAGAATTCTAAGTGATGAATACAACACCCAGCGCCTTGGTGACATCAACCTGAGGGTGGCCAGTCATAGACCGCCCACGGAGAGAGTGGCTACGGATCAGGAATTGAAAGATCTTGCCTTGGATGGTTGGGCTATTGATTATATTGAGGCACCGGAGCCAGTCCTAGCTATGCTTTGCGCCAATAAATCCCTGCACAGGGCTGCAGTAGCACTCAGAGACATCACCGAACAACAGTACGATGCCATCATGAGGACCAGGATCCCAAACGTTGCTGCTGGAAAGACTCTTTACAACGTTTCCCGTCGCGCAGAGTATGGTGCTGGCGCGACCTCGACATCGACAAAGTCCATTGTACCGGCCCGGAACTGGACAAACGCCCCAGTAGACACTGGTGCCACGCAAGACATATTCCGAAAAATTGAAGAGTTGAAGCGGAACTTTGAGGTGATGAAGGCCGATGTCCACCAGCGGAAAGAACGCATGCAACAGCTTCATGCGGAGAAATCAGAAATCCTCCGAGAAATTGAACGCATTCGCGCCGAGAAGTCTCGAGCTCAGATCGCACATGGTCAATTCGCAGCCATCCCACAAAAGCTGGAGAACCAGAAGGAAATCCACCAGGCCAAGAAGGCAGCTGGCCAAGCTTTCAAGGCTACTATGCAACAGTACCAGATCCAAATGGACAACCTCGCCCTCAAAAGATCAGAACTCATTCTCGAATACAAGTCCAAAATATCCGCCATCCGCTCCGCGCACCACTCCCTCCTGGAGTCCCGCCTGCGCTCTCTTGAAGCAGAATCGGACGTTGAGGCGCTTAGTGATGCAAACAAAGATATCGTGCGCCGCGTCGAGGAGACACGTCGCGACGTCGCGCGCGCCGACCAAGACATGAAGACGCTGAAAGAAAAAGCCCAACACCTCCTCGACGTGTGTCAAAAGCACCTAGGGACCGACCAGGAAAACAGCGATTACTGGAACGCTATCCCTGATGATCTGACGTTGGAACAGTTGGAGGCTGATATTGATGCGGAGAGGAGTAAGTTGGATTATATACATGAGGGGGATCCCCAGGCGTTGCAGCAGTTTGAGCAGAGAAAGGCGGCTATAGCCGATCTGCAGAGGAAGATCTCAAGGTACCAGAAGAGGTTGGATGGAATGAATGACCGTATAAACGAGCTGAAAGCGGCTTGGGAGCCGCAGCTCGATGCTCTTATTGCTGAGATTTCGGCGGCGTTTGCACACAACTTTGAACGCATCGGCTGTGCCGGCGAGGTGGGCGTACACAAAGACTCTGACTTCGACCTCTGGAGCATCGAAATCAAGGTCAAATTCCGCGAAAACGAAAGCCTCCAACTCCTCGACCAACACCGGCAATCGGGCGGCGAGCGCTCCGTCTCAACAATCTTCTACCTCATGGCGCTGCAATCCCTGGCCCGCAGTCCCTTCCGCGTCGTGGATGAGATTAATCAGGGTATGGACCCCAGGAATGAGAGGATGGTGCATGAGAGGATGGTGGAGATTGCTTGTAAAGAGCATACGTCGCAGTACTTTTTGATTACGCCGAAGTTGCTTACGGGGCTGAGGTATGATCCACGCATGAGGGTGTTGTGTATTGCGTCCGGGGAACATATGCCGGGGGATGCGACGGGGTTGGATTTTAGGAGGGTGATTGCTATGAGGAGGGCGTTGGGTATGGCCAGGGCGATGGCGGTGAAGACGTGATGGAAGGCAGTACAGAGGGGAGGAGTGATGAGGCGAGGCAGTGGCACCATGTGGTACATGGTCAGGTCAAGCCTTTGTCGCCGGAAGATGGGAATCTTGCATGCCAGCTTTGGCGAGACTGCTGAATAATTGATGATGAGCGTCGGGTTTTAATGGTTTAGAGCGAGGTGTTCAGGCTGTGAAAAGGGAGGCAATATAGATACCACTTTGCCGGGATGGCTGATCTATGTGGTTTTCATACAATGCATGAACATATGATGATCGCGATTTCTCATGGGCCCTCGCTCTGGAGTTAAGAACTGAAGAGAAAGGAAGCTGATGTAATGAATGTGCGGTTAATTATACTATATGATATGTTTCTGTCTTTCCTTAGGTACACTAATTGCCAACTGTTAGACCATCGTTGGTTAATATGAGAACTGAGCAGTGTGATCCTTCTCAACGTTGGGGAGCCCGGACTCGAAGACGAGTCCATAATATTTAACGAGTTTGTCTCATTTGGACTCGAGTCCTGCCAAGCTTATCCTTCACGTGATATAATAAGTTAAATTAGCTTCAAAAAGGTTAACACAAACACTTGTTTGTCTTCTACGACTTCTAAAATCTGCTTTCTGATCCCGCCAACTGCATTTTGAACGTAGAGTCTATATCACTAAGCACAACTCACATGATAAAGATGCCGAAGAATCCTCATGGCGAAATCCAATCAACAGGTTAGGGGCACCCGCTGGACAGTTTCCTGGCGTGGCAGTATTTCCGACATAATCGGGTCCAGTTGTGCTTCCCTCTCCAGCACATCTCACCGTATACATAGCCAGCCTAGCCACCGGAGGAAGTCCAGTAGCCGGAGCGCTCATGGGGTTGATCGGTCCCGATAGTGCGGCCTCCGGTATATACCAATTGGCGACCAGGTAAGAATCGGCCGACCTCTCGCTTATGATTACGTTCGGTATGGCGGTGGCGGCCTGCCCCACTCAGAAGAGCGCCTACGGTCCATGGAGTGTGGGGAATCTTGTACACCTTGTGGCCCCAGATGGCTAATTGCTCCGTTGCTAGTTTTCACATGATGAGCCAATGGATCAGTACACTTCTTAACCCTATACAATATAATCTAATGCGTAGAGCGTGGATGTGTTGCGGGAGTTTGGTTTGTAAGTTGCCTACTCAGAAACCGCACAGCGAGTTCCATATAAACTACCGTCATCTTTCTCATTTTTGCCAGGTCATGTTCGAACTAGTTGACTTTCAAGTTTGTTTTACTGTCAATATTGCTTTGCATAAATGGATTACACCAGGGAAGTATGCGTATTTTTCCAGCTCAAAGGCTGCCCTCAGAGGCTCGTTCTCCCGGTACAGAGGAAACCTGGTAAGAACTAGGTATTTGTTTCATGGCCGTTTGCGCTTTTACGCGGCGTCAAGGAGAGTCAGTGGTAAAAGGCATTGCAGATGTCATAGGCAGGCTAGTTAACTCAGTGTTGGTGGTATGTTGTGAAAGAGAAGCCGCAAAAGCAGGACAGTAACTTCTTTCATTCACCAAAAAATAGATTATCTATCAAGCTTTGTGGGCCCTGGACTAACAAGTTAGCTTATAGTTATGCCAAAGGGTTATGCCAAAGGGTTAAGCAGGCCCTGGGACATCAGAAATCAACAAGTGAGTTGCCCGAGACCGCCTGTCATAGACACAGCAGAGTCGCAAGTGGAAGAAAAGGACATATATCCTGCGACTTTGAGAGTGTTTTCGTTTTCCCGTTTTCGCCATACCGCATTTACTGGTTTATCGGTCTACCTCTTTTATACGGCTACCTAATTCGGCTACCTAATTTAGAAGACCCTTGCTCTTAGAAACCAGTTTTCAAGATTTATCGATACAAACAGCGGCTTTAGGGCCGCATTGGCTCGAAAAACAGCAAAAGTACAAAAAACCCCTTGCGTATAAGGATTCCCAAGATAACCCGGTCTGACAGCCATTTGGGCTGTAACACCAGGCCTTACTCCGTATATCGCCGCAAATGCGGTACTTAACCAGTTTTGTATTGGAATTGGTCAGCTTGCCAAGTTTCCTTTCGCTGTCTGAAGCGAGGTAGGATGACTTCTTAATCCACTAACTAGTAGCAGTCCATGTGAGAAACGGAAAAATGGTCTCCGCGTGACGAAGCTATTTCAGTGGTAGAATTCGATGACAAGGAGAGCATAAAGCAACAAAACGTCACGCAATATCCTGTCCAAGCACGACAAGAATTGTAGTCTCATCTTGGCTACGCCAGCTTCTTGATCGCCAGTGACTCCAAAGTCCCCACGCTTTTCTCATAACAGCGAGTCTCAAGACACCGCTGGGGTCCGAGGTCGGTGGCATTGCTCCACCAGCCGCACGCCACAACGAGCTATCGACGATCTCCATTTGTCCTTCAACTGGCTCTGCTAACAGTGGCGAGAACGGATGCTGAACAAGGCGTAGCCAAGGCGTAGCCAAGGCCTGTTAAAAACGGACTGTGGGGGTCGTTGGGAACTGAATATTGCCCTTGTTCCGTGGCATGAAGGTAGAAACTGCTTGGATAGAGCAAGTTTGGAATACCTTTTAAAGCGTGCGCGACCGAATCATGGAGATACAAAAATATAATGCTCCAAATACATCAAGAGCATATTTCTGACCGTAGGCTGATGAGGGCAAGAGTGTTTATTGACAGCTCTGCTCATCGGTCTCGATCGTTGAGGTGGGAGTACCCCTGAGGTCTCCACTGGCGACTGTCCGAGCACCTCCTCAAGGCCACGAGGATGCTAGATGGTTGTGGGCGCTGTCCCATAGCTCTGAGCTTAAACAAGGGATTTACTCACTGAAGCATTTGCAAAGTCAGTTGTTGTTCAGAAACGCAAAGACATTATCGTACCGCGCCAAATCTCACGCTCTTTGAAAGACGTCTCCACACTGTAGACAAAGCCTTTTTGCAGGAGTACACGAAATGCCTGACCGGGAGGCCATCATCGCAATAAGCGAGCATACGGAGGAGGCTTCGTGTCAAAACTCATCTGCCATTTCTTTTCTCGTCGCCCTCAGGTGATGCCATACTAGATGCAGTGATGGATGCAAGTAGGATCATCCGAGCTTGGAATCTGCATGCAGCTCGACACCACAACCGCATCATGCGAATGGGATATGAGATGTAACCGCTGTAGAAGCAGCTAGCTATGCTGTGGGACCAAGATCATGTCGAGTGTGGAAATCAAAGCAAAGGTTGAAAGTTGGAGCTGGTGTCGACCCGGAATGCTATCTGAAGATGGCCATGAACACTATTCCCAACTAAACTACTTGTGAACAAAGATAATATCGCGTCGTGCTTTTGTCATAGTAAACATGAAGCGTGGAAAATGTGCGTATGAACTTTCCAAGATTGGTAATCAGCCCTCGACTTGGGCAGTGTGTGCACCCCTGTTGAGTAACGGACACCTGCGAGACGGTGACACAGACCTCTCGGAACACGACATCGGCACGGACTGGGGACTTGTCAGTCCAGTCCGCCGGGAAATCCACTACAGCAAGTAAAGCTTTTCAGCTACGGAGGTACTTGCACATCGCATCCATCAACCTGATACTCGGTGTATCGGTAAAGAAAGACAATAAAGAGTGGCGTCTGTGGAACTACCGAGCTGCCGAGTCTTCTCGCAGTAGACGCACATCGAGGCTTGAAGGATGGCAGCCAGTCTTCAGCAGTTCATCGGGTTTAATCAAGGTGCCGTATATCTGATCTTCAGAGGCTGTAGCCACAAGCCGCAACTCAAGCAGCAACTCAAGCCCACCCACGACGATGCCGCACTTGCAGGCGCCGGGTGAAACGCTTCTTCTGCAACTGTCTTTAGGTAAACCGTATTTTACGGTCTCGGCCGTCTCACTTCTGGCAGATGCTTGCCAAGGGAATTCTGCCAAAAGGCCAAGCGTGTCGACTAAAAGACAATGCTCTAAATTGTTCGCGACATCACGGAGCTTTTCGTTGTTGTACCTCGGTTCCGGATCTGTGTCGCCTTCATGCAGGCTCAACAAATTACACCGCTTTCTGAAACGGAATCTTCAGACCTCTAGACAAGTGTTCTTGACGGCGGTTGGCGTACTGTTTCAGTTCTTGGAGAACGAGCATGACGACAAGGCTTTCCTGCTCACTCACTTAGGGTACCGGCATCTCAGAGGTGGAGCGCCGATAGCCTCGTGGCAGAAACGGCAAACCCTGACACCCGACAAGCATGATGAAGCATTGGCACGATCCCTGCTCACCGTGCCTTCATGGTGAACTTGGATCGGAGCCGGTTCGTGGCTGCAGGTTTGCCGCTATCTCTTCCTGCGACTCCTTTTCTGAGGGCTTCTGTTCCTGAATGCGAGACACAGTACGATTGTCTCCTTGAAGCTCACCAATTAAATCGTACAACTATCTTGAGCAGACCACGCCTTATTTGCAAGAAAGTCCAACCAAGCAAATAATACCATAGCATTTTTCTTATTATGTAGATCGCACATCGACCCCCGTGAGCTGTACGGTGGGGATTCGGTGGCGTAACGCCCTCTGTGGTGCGGCGTTCTGTAGAGTTGCATTGCCGATGGAAACGCGGGAGCCATCAGAACGACGACGGAGATGCACTTGCGAATGTCTCAACCCGAGCAGGAAGCGAGGATCCTGCAGGCCACGGGTAGGTATCGAATGTCTCTGTGGTTGCGAAAAGCAGGGCACAGCTACGGTCTTGCAGCTCTCAAAAACAACCAGGCAATTCAGTGTCGAGGGAAAAGCTTCAATGTATTCCGTAGGCGCTTCGGGGCCAGCAGCATCTAAGGACTCGTCACGAGGTGACAGCTCGGTCAGGCATCTGGTTTTTGCGTGCAGGGTGTTTCCGTCCTCCATTTAAACGCCAGAACGACGGCAGCAATCTCAAGTGACCGACTGAACACTTTGACGTGTTTTTCGCGTTTTATCTTCTAGCCACAATAGAGACTCTAGAACCAATATGTATCTGAATGGAAGATACACAATATTGAAGTTGGTAGTCAGTCAATTTTGCGTCCAAAGCTATTTGAAAGTAGCACTCTGTTATTACCTAACATCTCCAAGTCCGCCTCAGTTACTGCCATTAATGCCGAGAACCTTAACGTCCTAATGGGAGCTGCTATACCATCTCGAGACATTTTAAAGCATTTGCACTCTGTCCATTTTCTTTAGCTAACCGAGCCTTTGCCGCCCTAAATAAACGTACACGTTGGGAACATATTAGAGTGAGTTGATATCCAGTTAGGTTCCATTTTTCTCACGATTTTTTTGACTACCCCAAATGTATCTCTCATGGTTGCCGTTCTAACAATAACTTTTGGACATGTGACAAGTCTGTCGGTTCTTGATAGCAGTCCAGTCACGCATGACCATTTCCTTTGCACTATGAACATGTTAGACCTGCAGTGCGGAGATATGCTACCTCCAGATACTGTGAGTCTGTTTCTTGATTCTTACTGCATCTATGACAGTTCTTGCCGTATTGTACCTGCTCTGTCAGTAACTGGTTGTTAATCGCCTTAGAATCACTTTCACATTCATATGTAAATTGTTGATTATCTTTTCATCTATCCTTGCAACATTAATGCAATATGTGATACTATTTATAGAAGTCTCTGGGTACTTGAGCATTGTGCATGCAGCCTAGACGGTGCTGCATTTGAGCATACTCTTTTGAAATGGGCTAAGTTAAGGAATATGATGTCAGTATTATGTGGTGCCTCAGCTCTCTACAAGAACTGGATTAGAACTGACTGAAATTCATTAGACGGAAAGTTTCTTACTTCTTGTGCAAGAGATGGTCGATGTGCTCTTTTTCTGGCAAGACGCTCTCCTTATTCCAGATCCTGGTACTGGTTTGGCGCCAGCTTCTCAACTTCTGTCCAAAGCCTTTTATCTCGTATATCAGGCAATGATGTCTCCAGATCAATAAGAGACTCTATTATACAGTAATCGGATACAAATCGAACATGCATGAGCTTCATATAGAATTGGTGAAATACGCATTGCAGTTATGGCCCAGTGCTTGTTGTTATGGCTGACGTGCCAGGTTTGCACATTTCTGAGCTAAAGTTTAGTGGACATCTCGGTCAGGCATTTGCGCGGTTCCGGTTGTCCGCCCAAATACGCGATGGGGTTGAGCTTCCTGCCTGACCGACATGCTCGCCTGCTTGTCACTTGAAGAAAATGAGACACTACACGCCGTGATACCTAGAAATAGAAGTATTTCGCAATTGGTGTCGAGCGCAAAGCTTATCGCGTAATAATTTCTCGTTTGGCCGTAGTATTGGAGCTGTTCAAGCTGACCGCTTTCTTCTCGCGCCGGCGGTGTTGACGTCCTTGAGCTAAACCGCTTTAAGCGTCTGAGAAATCGCAGGAGTTTCATCCCAAACAGAAAATTGCATAAGTATCCACAAATTTAGCGTAGGGCTATACCAATCGCACGAAGTCCAAGCTTTTGGCAAAACCCTTCACCTTTAGGTCAGAACTTGTTCAATCTCTTGAATTCTGGTATTGCTAAATCCTTCCAACAGGGATCCAGAGTGGTGCATCAAGGAAGTGTAACGCAGCATTCGTCAGTTCTTGACACTTCAAAATGACGGCCGACACATCAAGCGTGGCCCATCGGTCTTTGTCCATATCTGCGTTGATTTGATCTTGTCTGCCGCGATGTGACCCTGCCATTCCTAGGCACCGTCACAAGTGACACTCGCGGGGATACTGTATGTAGAGACCGTCCAATGCCGCAGGAGCTAACAGAATGCCGGACCAAGAACTGACGAGGTGCCATCTCCATATCGAGCGGTTTTGGTGGAGGTGAATGGCAAGACCTCGGCCTTGGGGCCCCATATCAGTACCAAAAAGACACGAGATGTTGTGGGCTGGTGATGCGAGCACAGCCGCTGACACAGCGGCGGTACCGAGAAACTGTGCCCTGTCCGTGCTGCCAGATGCGACTCGACAACGACAACCCGTACTCGTACCGCAACGAGTAAATGGACGACGGAAAAGACAAAAAGGACAGCGAAATGACGGGAAAATGAGGACACCCTCTTATGGGGGGAACAACCAGCACAACATCCCTGATGTTTATCTGCAGCTTGGATCTTGGACTCTGCAGGGCCGAATTACAGTACAGCCACGCTTTATCCCCCACTTCTCATGTCGACCCATTAACCAGCTGCTAGTCCGATAGGAACCGGAGACTGGGACATCACAAGGGCTGCAAGTTCTTCGCCAAACTGCCAACCTTCAGCCCGCACCCGAAAACGACCAGGGCAACCATCGAACTCACCCAATTGAAGACGGCGCCTCAAGTCAGCACGACCGTGTATTTTACTCACCCCTCCCCACCGCTATTGGCGTGCGCCGCGAGCGGAGTGGCACCCTTCCCAAGCGGCCGGCTGCCCCTGCCAAAAGCGACAAAGTGGTCCGAGCTCCATCAACAACCCCATGCCCGCAGAAAATCCAGAGCTGTCCTCGCACGCGATTGGGTCCGTTATCCACAAAATGTCAATATTCGGGGCTCTGATTCGGCATAGTCTGCGTCTTTGTCGAGGTGCATCCTAGCTGCACTGGGCTTAACCCTGTTCTTGCTCATTCGAAGTACCCCGATCTCCTGCTCGCATTGCTGATGAGCTTAATGGTCCTGTTGGTGCTTGTGCGAGGTGAGAGCTTGACCGTTCATCGGTGGGTGAGTGCGCTTTCCTCATGTCATCAGTCTCGTCATTCTTGAGGACGCTTAAATTGGCTTCTTGGTGGCCCTTTTGGGCGGTTATCCCCCCCCTATTTGGTCATCTGCAGGTTGTTTATGTGCACACAAGTATTCTCCTGGCGTGGTTTTGCTCACACTTTCCTTCCGCAGCTTGCGCATATTCCCACAGGAAGGAGCGCTGATGGGTGGCCGTCGCCGAGTCACAAAATGAGTTCCGGCCGAGATCCCTTCACCTCTGCTCCACACTGACCGCAGAATCTACTATTCTCCGTTTCGTCGTATTCGTAGCTTCTTGACTCTTCGGGCCATCGTTGTGGATCCTTAATGAACTCTCCACGCGTCAACTGTACTTAGAAACTTCTCTTTCAAACGGAAGTCGTAACTTTCCCATTTCATCGCATCACCCTCTCACTCTCCGCCACCCCTTCTCCCTCAGCCTTAGTGGTTCCCGGACCCGCTTCCTCAACGCAGACGCAGACAGCGTGGCCACAGCTCCCCGCTCGATCGATTCTGTCGTGTCCAATCCCTTTCTCGGTTTCTCCACGTCCGCAATCACTCCTTAGCTCATCCATTCCCCAAGCTTCGAGTCTAAGCCTGTTCGGCTCAAGGCCTAGACGCCTCTTTTCTGTACATATACTTACGGTCAGCACCCACCAACCCAAAAAACCAAAGGGCGTGTCTCTGCTTCTCGGTCAGCCATCCGTTGATCGACCGTCCTGCTACCACAGTCCTCCTTCTCCAGCCCCAGAAGCCCAGCAACTCTTGTCAACACCTCGAACCTGGATCAAGTCTCGGAGCTGCACTATACTTGTACTTCATCGCCATCGCGAATGACTATCTTGCATCATCTACACTTACTCAGGCTCGCCGTCGCAACAAAGGCAGACCGTGTTTTAGAGAGAATTCAACCACTATCCCAGAAGACTTTTCAGCCTAGTCATTTGCGATGGACAATTCCCAGAGCTTCACGGCTCGCCGCTCCGCCACGTCCAGTCTGCCAAACTTCCAGCTGCCTCCACCCGACTTCAACAAGTACGGGTTTACACCTCAACTCCAGATTCCGCAAAGTGCGCCTCAAGGTGTGGGCAGCGTGTTAACCCCGCCGGTCAATCTTGGTGGTGATGGAGTGAGTCCAGTCTCGTCTGGGATCAACAGTGGCAGCTCGCAGAGCTCCCTCAATGGCGTGTCGGCTCCTTATAATCCAGCAGGGTATTGGCCCCCGCCGCAACCGGGAAGTCAACAATATCCCTACAGCTCTGCGCCGCCGATGTCTTCGCCATTTTCCACCCAAGCCCACCACAACATGTACTCTACACGAGGACTCTACTCACCTTTAACCAACAACTACAACACCAACAACTACAACACGCCACAAAGAGATGTGAACTCATCCGCAGCACATGAGAGCTTGCCTCAGCCGCCATTTCAGCTAAATCTGCCACCATTTCCCACTGGCGGATCGTCAGGTGCGCCAGGATCTTTGAGCCTTCCAAATCTGTCGCAACAACAGAATCACCAAGCGCAAACAACCCAACAGCCACAAACGCCGCAGTCAACACAGCAGCAACAACCACGACAAAACATGCACGCTTCAAGCGGCAGCTATGGACCACGGCCACCTCCAACGCCCACCTACTCGTATGGGTCCTCGTCGACACCTCAGCAATCTTCATTTCCAACCTTTACTCAGCCATCTCCTACTCAACAAACTCCGATAACTAGCGGAGGCCCTCCGAATAGAATCTCGCCTACCTCTTCGACTCACCTCAATACAATGCAACCACCACCAGGTTCTATTGGACCGCTGGGTTATCCGCGATACATCGGGCCGCAATATAGTCTACCGGGTCTTAGCACGCAGATGATGTCAAATAACATCCACAGTCCCGGTGGCCAAATGATGCAGATACCCATGCAAGGATACCCACCTCATCCTGGCATGCAATCGCAGATGTACGGTATGCATCCTGGACAGGCAAACAATCCAAACGACAAGCCATGCAAGTGCGACGAATGCCCTACCAGCTTTAATCGCAATCATGACCTGAAAAGACACAAAAGGATTCATCTCGATGTCAAGCCATATCCATGTAATGATTGTCCAAAGCGCTTCAGCAGGAGAGATGCGCTCAAGGTATGTATTAGCGTACTTACAAAATGGGTGGTGAGGTAGAAACTAACTGTAGTTGCAGCGTCATATTCTCGTCAAGGGCTGTGGTAAGGCGAAGATCAAAGCACAAGAAGCAGCCGCTAGTCAGAAACCGCAGGATGAATATGGCGACACTGTGAGGGAGAGCATTGAGAAGAGCCCGGCGACAATGAAGAAGGAGTCGACGAACGATGAGAACGCCAAGTTCTAGTCAGCAGAATTGGGAAAAGAGAGAGAGATACACATGGTGGTGGGAGCTATAAAGTTGTGAGACGCCCACGAAGCGAAATACGAGTCTTCAAATAGCAGGTGTTGTGGTACCATCGGAAGTGCTCCATTGGTGGTTGGGCAAGGCATGTTTGTTGCGAGCGGTACAGGGGCCAAGGCTTGAGCACGGCGTACTGCGCTAGTTGCGGGTGGTATTCTTGGATTGGGGAAATTTCTTCTGTCGGCAGGGTGTTTATGGAGCGTGGCTTTTTTCTTATATATCTGCGCAGAGCGAGCCCGGGTGGTGATGCGTGTGCACTTTGCGTATGATATCCTGTTGCATGGTCAGATGAGAGGCGGATTTGCGTGTCACATTGTTGCTTTTGCTTTTAGCTGCGTGGCGAGTATATCTCTGTATTATATGATGGATATGGTGAAGAAAAAGGAGCTTTCAAGCTCGCGCAAGATGTGGCAGGGGCAAGAAAAGACGGCATTGTTTGGAAAGGTCTGAAGAAGGACTAAGCCAAAACTACAGGTTGATTGCTGGACAAACTCGCTTTTGGTTCCTTCTCACGAAGAGTGCTAGCAATTCTATTGTTTATAGCGTCTCAGCTCTCTGACAACCACACTAAAAGTGACCCTGAATGAGCACAATCGCGGCTGGCGAGAGCCTCAAATCCAGTTGAACTCAACGGCTATATTTTACAATGGTACCACGATGAGGTTGCTTCAGACTATCATGCCTACGGCGCCAAAACTTTCCACAAAAGCCGTGTTAAATCACTTTCTAGTTCCTTAAATCACATTCCAGACCCTTCTCGCAGCCCCCAGCGTCGTCGACGGCATTACATTCTAGCCCAACTGATTGACACATCCGCCTTCCTCTAAGTACCAAATCTGATGGCCGTCTTCTCTTCACCCTGGCGGCATTCTGTCGGCACCCTAACTTAGTGATCTACGGCGTCCACAAAAACACGCCGAGATCCCCGATCAGTGTGACAGCTCGTCGGGTTCGCGCCGGGCGTCATTCGGGCGTTGGGGCTGGCCTTCTGGGGCGTCGGGGTCGAGACCGGATGTCTGGCCCGGCGAATGGCCAAGGTGTTGGCTAATTCTGACGGGCCCTGCGGCCAGGTGTGAAGGCTGCGGTTGCTGCGGATCACGGCAAGATTCTCGGTCGTATTTTTGATTGTTGTGGATACTGCGCGGCTGTTCTCCCTTGCAATGGAATCAAACGGTTGAAGGTGTGGCTGTGCTTGAGGTTGAGGTTGAGGTTGAGGTGCAGGCGGACAGAAGTCGTGATGGGAGCTTACAGATGGAATGGACGTTCTTGCTCTTGCCGTGCTAATTGGTTTGTGACTTCCTGATTCGGAGGTTTTCCCCACTGGTTAGCTGGTTTCATGCAATATAAGAAATCTCTCTCTCCCAGTTTTTCTTCTTCTTTCCCTCTTCTCCATTTACTTGTTCTTAAATCTTTCAGCCGTATATATGCGGCATCCAGTCGTGGGCAGATAAAGTCTATATCTGCGACACGGGGGAATAGGAAAGAAATCATATAGCATCCTTCAACCGGTGATATTGGTATTCATCTCACCCCCAGTTTACCCGTTGTTTGTAGTGATGGCACATTTCTGCTTGAAGTTCGAGTTTTATGTCCGGCTTTTGTTGTCGATTACACTTTGATATTATCATATTTCACACCACCACTTCTAAACCTTGAAATACACGGGGTATGTTTTGCTAGTACGCGCTACTCATTCCTCATCCTCAACCTCCTCCATCGTGACCGTCCTCGGATTATGGCTCTCCTGCTGTTTCGGCTCTTGTGGTTGCACACCACCCAAAGTATCCAGATAACCCGTTTTCTCAAGCTTATCCGCCTCCTCCGGCTCCACCAGTCCTCCCTTCCCCTTCCCCTTATCAATCTTCTGCCTCACAACCGACGGCACAAAAGCCACAGCCTCCTTCCTCAAATCTCTCAACTGCGGTGCAGCCTCATACACAGTCTTAACCTCCACCGCTGGCATCTGTGGTGCCGCAGCACTTGCATCTGCACCACTCGAGTCCCTCCTATCCCCATATCTCGCATTTGCGCCCAACCTCATAGCATTCGCCCCTTGCCCTGCCATCCCGCGCCTATCTCGTGGTTCCTCGCCCGGGTGTGCAGCCGCCCATTTATCTCTGCGTGCTTGATACCACTTGTCCAGTACCTCTTTCGGTATCGGTGGTGGTGTGTCGCGCGGCATGGGGATATCCTTTACTTCATCCGGCACATCACTATCGCTGTCATTGTCTCGCCTTTGTCCGTCTCTTCCTCTCTTCCCCAGCAACCCTCCTCCTCTATTGTGTCCACCATCCCTATCTTGGAACCCCCCTCCCCCCCTACCCAGCGCAGGCGCCTTATCCCCTAACGCCTCTCTCGCCTTCACAACAGCCTTAATCTCCTTCTCCAGCTCCTCCACCACGCGCTGTTCATGTGTCGTTAACTTTCCGCCATTGGTCGTTATCGCCTTAAGATCGTCGAGTTGTTTTTGTAGGCGATCAGGGTTTTTCCTAGCGAGTTTCTCATGTCGGCGGGACTGCAGTTCGGCTTTGGATTTGCGGATTGCTTTGGCTTTTTCGGCTTTGCGGGCTGCGGCTACGGGGTTGAGCTCTTTGGGCATTGTGAGGTGGTGCTGAAGTTTGCGTCGATGGTGATTGAGGTCGTTGCGAAGTTTATCAGGAAGAAATTGGTGCTTGGACGTGCTTCCGAATATGTTTCAGTGATAACTGTCTGAGTGTGCTGTTGTTTGGTGTGGTGTTATGTGTCGTTGTTATAAAGCGCATCGTTTTGAGAGGTGCGATTGTGATAGAAGTCGCGCTGTGTCGCGTCAAGCTTAAAGTTTGTGGAGCAGTACTTTGCCATTGCTGGATCGGCCTTGCATAATTTTGTACTAACCTGGTTTTGGCCTCTTGCAGCGGCGGCGTTTGGCGGGGTGGAAACACGGGCCTTTGTGCTTTTTCTGTCAAAATCGAGCATGGCATTTTGACAGTCAGGAAATCGAAAGAAATTTGTGCTAGGTGTAATCAAAGCATAATAAATTGTAAGGATGAAACTATAGATTATTGAAGAATTTCTCTAATTATAATTATAGGGTACTTGGCAAGGATCCTTGACCCTGAAGAAGACCAGACTTATCATTGAAACTCAATTTCCATCTGAACATAAAGGATTTAAAGTCCCGATCGCCTAGTTCAACCAGCTAGCTTGCCGTACAAGGAGCAGCAAACTGGTCGACTATTCCTTCTAAGAATGATATGCGCGGCCAAAAGGAAAGAGATGGACCGACGGACTCTGCCACTTACAGCGTCCATCCTGCAAAGGCAGCGGCGTGTAAAGCAAGCACTGCTAGCATGCACATACAAAGAGATAAAAGATATGGATACTCTTTCAGTCAAGGCTTCTGTGGACGAAAAGCAGTTTGAGTGGTTACCATCTAAGCAGGCTCTGCTTCTAAGAAAAGAAGAAGATGAGCGGCGAGCTGAACGAGCTGCTTTCAAGAATCAAGAGCTCACTCATGAGGAGATGGAGGCTGAATACAGAAAGCGAGAGCGTGAATTGAAACAGTTCCAGGAGGAGATTGGGAGGTACAAGAGGGGGAGAAAGGTTGCCCCGCTTGAGCTCATGCAAGAGTGTGCTGAGAAGAAGACGCTTTGGAACGAGGCTCAGAGAATATGGGGAAAGACGAAAGAGAAGTTGCGGATGAAGCAGGAATATCTGATCAAAAAGGCGGCTTTTGAAAACGCTAGCAGAGATACGCAGATGTATGGAGGAATTGCTCCTCTGCTTCTTCGCCGGGATTATAGGGTCAGAGAGAACATATATTTGGCGGCGAAGAAGAAGTATGAGAGCATGTAGCAGCCGCTAGCTTTGTGAGGAATAGCTATTTCAAGATCAAGGCTTAAAATAGTGCCTGGTTACATTTCACATGCCGCGAGAGCGTAAAAGTGGGACATGGTAAAATCTTACATGCCAAACGCTGGAGCATCGACCCCTCTAAAAATGGTAATGTTCGCTTGCTAAGCGCCAGCCTTGTGGATGCTCATCGAGGTGTGGCCTCACAGAGTGAAGGACCAAATGCCATAGGAAGGACGGCATGATTAACTGGTCTCATGAGCTCCTGCTTCAACTTGGTCTTGGCTCTCACCCGCAGGCCACCACTTCCATTTCCATCCTGGAATACCAGCATAACGGTCTGATCACATGACATCGCGTTGGTGCCCCACAACCATCATCTATCCGACGCGTCTTCCCGCAGCAAGTCTCCCCCAGCAAACATCAACGAAACGACAGCAAACATTCTCGAAGTTGTTGTGTTGAGCTTGATAAATTGTATGCAAACTTATTGAACACCGTTGCGTGCTGTTTATCGGTACAAAGCGATGCACACTACGAATTAACGACAAACGTCAGATAATGAGCTCATGACGACAGAACATCGCATCTACCCCAGCCATTGCCATGTGCTGTCACCCACGATCGCGAAATGGGCACCTCTCAAGATCGCCGATGTGCTGGCTCTGAAGCAGGTCGAGGGATTTGAAGGTAAGCTCTGAATTTCTCGAAATACCATTTCCATCGGGCTGGCCCATAGTTTCGAGATCGAAGTGAAGTCTAACAAAGGACAGGCCAAAGCATCTACCACCACCTCAACCATCCCTGCCAATGGATAAAACTTACCGGGATAGTCGTCGCAACAGACGAATTCTATAATCGAATATGCTATACTCTCGACGACAGCAGTGGCGCAACGATCGAGTGTGTTTGCCGCGCGCCGCCGAAACCCGATCTGTTGCCGCCAAAGGATGCGAATAATCTCTTCTCAACCGGCCGCTCTACAGCTGCAGTCACGAAGAATAAAAGTGCTGAGACGAAGAGCAACGCCATCGACGAAGCAAAACCAGCAGAAGATATGGTCTCCGCCGATGGACCGAAGTTGAAAGGGATAGATGTGGGAAGCGTAGTGAAAATTAAAGGCACAATTGGGGTTTACAGAGGTATACGACAGATCGCTATGAAGATCATCCACATCATACCTGATACCGCTGCTGAGGTGGTTGAATGGAGGGCTAGGACGGCTTTCATGCGTGACGTCATTTCGACGCCTTGGGTAGTGACTGGGGAGGAGGAAACGAAGTGTCTCATTGATGCGGAGAGGGAGAAGTGGGGAGATGAAGAAAAGAAGAAGAGGCGGATCAAGAAGGGAGGGACGGAAGAAGAGAGGGCAGCTAGGAAGAAAAGGGAAAGAAGGCAGAAGGGGGAGGTGATGAAGTTGGCTGAGCAAGAGAAGGAGGCGGAACAGTGGGCGTTCCAGGAGAGAGATGAAGAAAGGAAAACCCGGGAGCGGGCATCCATACAGGCGCAGACGAATTCTCTGAAGGCGCAAACGGCGACGAAAAAGAAGACGAAAGATGCAGAGTTTAAGCGAAGAATGGGCCAAGTGGACCTGATATGAGTAATGGTGTGCAACTACCACAAGATGATACTGTATCGAAGGAGCTTATAACATTGAATAGACTATCAGGCAACCGGTTAGCAGATGGGGGGAATACTACGACTTTCTTGCAGGCCGTTCTCCATGTCTCTGTCTCTCTCTCGCGACTTTCACAAACTCGCTCCTTCCTCGAAACGCGTACCCGCAAGGTCGTGCCATCCAACAGTTCACTCCCGGTGGCATCGCAACTTTGGGCCCAAGCTTGCAACCACGACAGCTTCTCTCTACATGTACGACGCCCAATCTCATTCAGTCGCTTTCCGCAGGTCGTGGGCGAAAGTCGAGTCTCGCACCAACTGACCTTGAGCAACAGTCAACTAACTTGGCTTTCGCAATAGAGAGAGTCCTCATGGTAGGAAGTATTAGTTCACACACCAATCCATCCTTGTTCTCACCGCCTTCGCAATCTCCTCCTCGACCCTCACGCTGAGTGCATATGATGATATGCTCGTCTCTTTCGTCCCTCCCAGAACTCGCTGTGGTAAAACCCGCTATAAAGACAGTTCGAGCTCTGTCCCTGGCACCCCTTACACCACCGAGGACTCGGACAATCTTCGGCATCACCTCTGTGAGCCGACCCCGTGTGCCTGACCAGAGAGGTACTTCCTCATGTGAAATCAAAGTGAAGTCATCTACGGTCTGCGCTGCTCAGCCCAGCCCTTGAAGTCAAGCAAAGGTATTGTTAATAAACGGCGACCTTTGACATCATTCTCTACCCACGACCCATCTAAATGGCTTTATACATCCCTCTGATCGGGATCTCGAGCACGACTATGTACAAGTAAATCGTCCTCCAGTGCCCGTTCGGCCTTGAGCCTTCAGCCTTCACGCAACACACTGGCCTCAAAAACCGTTTATTCATTATTGTCTCTGAGCTGCCCATTGAGCACAAGCTTACAGTCAACAACACGAAGCTGCTAAACGCCCTTCTCCCATGAGACACAGTATCATCACCCATTGAAAGCGTAACACGAGGCAGGACAGAGACTACAAAGCTGACTATGCTTCCCAACGGGTCTCATCATCCATCGGCCTTGCCCAGGTTAGCGGCATGTGACAAGAAAAGATGACTGAACTCATCAGAGGCTTTTGCGTTGACTTCGAGACACTTGCCACAATGTGCAATCTCAAACCGCGTAAGTATACAGGCTGCGCCAGCAACCGTCTCTACCTCCCCGCCATTCTCTGTCCGGTCCGCTTCTTAGCTTCTTAAGGGGATAGAGAATGGAAAAAGTACAGCTGGAGCGAGAGCAGACACTGGAAGGAGAGGAGGGTGTTTGGTGACTGTGCTACTGAGCTGCTTAGTTGTCCGGATGAGGTTGTAGAGGTGTTGGAGCAGCGGAAATACCTTTGCTGGAAGTGTGGGCTTGGGGTTAGGAGTGCGAAGATTGCGGACAGAGGAGGAGATAGAGAAGAGTGAGCCAGATGTAGCAGCTATGGGTAAAATCTGTGAGGTAGTCTTATACGAGTATGTTTGAAAGCCTGAGCTACAGAGAAGATCAAGGTGTATAGGTGCGGCTCGCGCAGCTGGATCCAACTAAAGGCCCAACGATAACGTCTGCTCCGACGACCTCAGGCCACAGACCTCACTTACAGCATTTGGCTTGTAACGAGGACCAGTACCTGATGGTATCAATACAGCTAAATTTGGGGATGATGAAGAGGGAATGAGGAAGATTCGAGCTCGATTTGTTTATAATATACAAAGGGAATGCGTGGGTGAGTAGCGCTAAAGGGGAGATTAAACGTTTGGAGTGGGAATATCTCGGTATTAGATGAAAACGGCACAAAGAAAATTGTTTACAAATCCAGAAATTATAGCGTAATTGACTGATTGATTTATTCCAAGTGAGTGTGTTAAACAATAAAAGAGCGTGTGTTGAACACGCAGTTAACATAACAATGAGATGTATATCCTATCTACCGACGATCAACCTCGTTGGCCGTTGACCAGCTAAGCCAAGGTCTTGTTTCACATAGTAATCTCGATCTGTAGAGGGTATTCGTTAGTTTAGCGTTCTGGAAACGTATTGTTTACATACGTACTACTGCTTCTTCCGATGGTTAGTAGAAGTGTAGAGCAGTTGGTTTGCCCACTGTCGCGTATCTTTGCGCTCTTTCCAGTGGTTTTGGTGCCATACGACCTGGTGACTTCTTTGGAGGCAAATTGACACATCCTATAAAGTACGTCGATAGTCTAAAGCATAAATCGAAACTAAGCGTAACCTCGCTCATAACACCATCATAGCACCACCAATCGCCAACCCAACCACAGCTCCCATCAGGAGAGCGAGACGCTGTCGTCTTGAACGCCTTTGCTTTCGCTAACGTTACGACGCAGCCGGCGGCCAACGCATGCCAAGCTTCTCTCGGTCTTTCCCAAAAAACAACGAGCTCGTTGTCAAGAAGAGCCAGTGCTGCGGTAATGCGGGTTTGCCAATTCTTCTATGAGACTGTTGGAAGTGATTCGCATGACCGCCTACCCATAACGTGGCGACGGAATATAGTATATTCCATTGAAACCCCACCCCCCCCGCCCCCCATTTTGAGAAGCGCGCTAGGGAAGACAGGGCTATATTCCGTTGAAAATGATGGTGTGCAATCAATTGACCTATTCTTCTGTTAAACATTGATAATTTACATATTTATAAAGCTCAGATCGTAGTGGTGGCTGACGGAACACCTCACCATGGCAACTGGGACGCCCTGTTTGCCCACGAATTTAGCTAGCTCGCCCTTAGCTCT
>RCNJ01000112.1_pt1 | contig 111555 bp, 96 predicted proteins | sample 2041171 | NCBI WGS metagenome assembly RCNJ01 (sample SAMN09708213, study PRJNA481090) | feces metagenome | biome: feces | host: Pygoscelis adeliae | place: Antarctica: Rookery Lake | collected 2010-03-01 | reverse complement strand
ATTTGATAACTCTTAGGCAATTCTGATTATTGCAAGAGTGCAACATCAACATCACAAGCACGAACAAACGGCAAGATGAAGCTCTTTTCTAAGCTCCTCGTTGCGGGATTGTTGGGACAGGGCGTGTTGGCCAGCAATTGGTTCAGCAAGTCGAGTAAGTTCTAATATTATCTATCACTCATGCGCAAAAGGGAGCTATTGAGCTCTCTATTTTACTCTGTATATTTCGAGATCAGTCGTGGTTTGGCGATATTGTCTCGATCTCGCTCTTTCCAACCTCGCTTCGTCGCACAAGAACTATGATTAACAGTGCTGACCAGCATCCGCAGTATACAACAAGTGGCACCAGACTGAGTTGGACAGATGGCTCGACGACCATGACATCCAGCACCCATCTCCAGCCGAGCGCGTGGATCTTGAGAAGCTTGTCCAGGACAACTGGCAGTCCAAGGTCGTCTCTCCATACTCCGACTGGGACACCACTCAGCTCCACGCTTACCTGAGTGAGCGTGGCCAGGAGGCTGCTGCTACCGCAGGCGCAACCAAGGAGAGCTTGCTCGAGAAGGTCAAGTCTTACTGGTACGATAACGAGGAGAACGCTGAGGATGCATACGAGAACGTCAAGAACTGGATCTTTGACAGGTAAGAAGATGGCAACTACGAGCCTTATGTATGGTAACTGACAGTCATTAGCTGGAGCGAGTCTCAATTGAAGGCATTTGCTGACGCCCACGGCATTCCAATCCCACAGCCACACACCCGCGACTCTCTTTTGGCCAACGTCCGCTCTGGTTATGACACCGCTGCCACGAAGACTAACGATGGTGCTCACTACCCTGGCAACTGGCTCTACGCTGCTTGGTCCGAGTCTGATCTCAAGAACTGGCTCGACACCCACGGTATTCCAGCACCACAGCCGACCACTCGCGACAAGCTCATTGCCTCTGTCCGCCGTAACTCTCGTCTTGCTACCTTGAAGGCTCAGTCTACTGGTGCTACTGCCTCTGCTTCCGCTCAAGCCGCCGCTGCTTCGATCTCTGATGCCGTCCTTGACTCCTGGGATGATTCTCAGATCAAGGCTTGGGCTGACAAGAACGGCATCAAGGTTCCACACGGTTCCAAGCGCGCTGAGCTCGTCGCTATTGCCCGCAAGCACCGGGCTCAGCTTACTGGTGATACCGCCTCGGACAAGGCTAAGGCCACTGCTGCATCTGCTTACGGCGCTGCCTCCACCAAGGCTGGCAACGCATTCGCCAAGGCTACTGATGATGCTGCTCTTAAGGCTCAGGAGGCATTCGACGCCGCTGTCGGTCTCTGGTCCGAGACTCGCCTGAAGGCTTACCTCGACGCTCGTGGTGTTTCAGTCCCACAAAACGGCAAGAAGGATGAGCTCCTCGCTGCTGTCCGCAAGCACTCTCACAAGGCTTCCACTAGCTACAGCGTCTGGACGTATGATGACTGGACCTACGACAACCTCAAGAACTGGCTCCTCCAGACCGGTGACAAGAACGCCAAGATCGCCGCTGAGAAGTCCTCTGCTACCCGTGACGACCTCGTTAGGGCCGCTCAGGAGCAGTACGTCCAGGCCTCTGCCTCTGGTGGATCTGCCTACGCTACCATCACCTCTTACCTCGCCAAGCAGACCGATGTCGCCAAGGCCAACGCCTTTGACACCTGGTCCGACTCCGAGCTCAAGGCTTACCTCGACTCTTATGGTGTCCCTGTCCCACAGGGAACCAAAACCAACGAGCTCAAGGCACACGCCCGCAACCAGGCCAACTACTTCCGCTACGGCACCACCACTCCACACGGAACTCTCTGGGCTAAGCTCCGTGAGAACGCAATGTGGGCCTACAACCAGGTCGTCGCCGGTGCTGCCAAGGGCAAACAGGTTGCTGAGACTGAGGGCAACAAGGGTGCTAACCGTGCTGAGGAGGCTGCTACCTACGCCAAGGATAGAGCTTACGAGGAGAAGGAGAAGGCTAAGCACCGCGCTGATGAGTTGTAAAGTGCTTCTTTCGAACGAAAGATCTCTTTATGATTTATGAAGTCGAGTGTTTCTAGCGGCTCATCTCTTTTTTACAAGCGGTTGTATCGATGGATTTGTTTACGGGAATGGATGCGCATGGAGCACAAAGCCTGCTACAGTTTTTATGATTTGATGACTTCAAAATGGGAAGGGAGGAGCGTGCCAGGATATGATAGTTAGCTGAATTGATAGCTGATGAAAACCGGATGTGGTGTTTCCTGTTATTTTGTTACTCCGTGATTTCTGTGATTGGATTGGCTTTGAAGCTTTGAGCCAGGCACCACTTTTCCTTTTAAACTCTTAGCTAGCCTCTATCGCTAGTCATTAAAGATTACAGACCTTGATTTATTGCCCAAAGTTCAGCCGCACGGAGAGAGCTGTGGGTATCGGTTAGCCACCACTTCCTTCATGCAGCACCATGCATCATGCATGACATGTCACCTCTTATCTCCCACTTCATTCCATGTCCCAACAACCACAGACACAGCTATGTCCAAGGCACCATCAACTGCCCAAGCTACAGAACCGCCACAACTTAAGAGGAGGGTCTCGGCCGACTACCTCTGCCTACCAGCCCTCAAAAGACTCGAGTCTTCAAAATCAATAGATGATATCCTTCGCACGCCACCAACTTTGCCAGGATTGTGCGGAACTGCCTCTGTATATCCGTTACGACGAAACATACTGGGAAGCCCACCTTGTCGACAATTCCAGATACCGGGGTTACGAGGCTCTCCAGCTAGAGCTTAAGCAAGAAAGTAAAACTCAGAAAGAGCTCAGTCCAAAGACTGAATCTGTAGATTTGCATGGAGAAAATTGTTTACTTCATGGTTAGTATATGTGGGCCGTGGGGGAAGTAAAGAAAAAAGCCGTTGCCAGCGCCGTTAATCACGAGATAATGTTTTACGACGAATTTCGAAAATTTATTAGCGTTGATTGGAACGAGACTGTATTAGAGAAACAGTTATTACCGGAGCAATACAATCAGCTATCATTTGAACGGGAGTATGATGCACTAAAGCCTAAAAATATCTTGCGAGATGAAATCGCAGCTGAGTTCGATCTAGTCAGTCGGCGACTCGACAAGATCGGCAACCCAAACAAATGGCATACAGCAGAGAGCTTCAGTCCTTTCGCAATCCACAGCCAATATAAGGCCATACGTCCGACCAATGGCAGCCCCGGCAGACGCCGCGGCCGCGCCGTCCCACCAAACGCAAGAATTGAAGAAAGGAACCATTACAGGTTCAAAAGTATGAATTGGTGTGGATGTCTACAATTTTCAGGATTCGGGTTGAAATGCTGGGGGTCATCACGGGAGCCTGAAGAATGTCGGCGGCGCAACGGAAAATTGAGAGTCGTTTTATACACATGCTGCTATACACGAAACACCCCATGCATTTATGCAGACCATGTAAACAAAATGTCCGCTCCTAGCTTTGCATCCCTCGGCTTGCGAACTCTCGCAGATATTAAACGCTCGAAAGCAACGCTCCGTTCCTGGTATATCTCTCCCATATCATCATCGCTTCGTTTCGTTTCCTTTTTCATATGTACGTCCCTCCCTCACTATCTGCCGTCCACCCATCATCAATGTGCGGTGCCCGGAAAGACCTTATTCAGCATCCTCCTCCCTGTTGCCAGTTAGCACTCATCCCTTCTTCACCATGATCAGGACAACTTACATCTCGGCACCGGCCTCTCATCCTCCAACTGCTCCCCACTCACCCTATTCTCAGCAGCCAACTCTCTCCTCCTGACCTCCAGCCTCTGCTGCCTGCTCATCCCCACAAACTCACTCCTCCTCCTCTGATGATGCTGCTGCACGTTTGCATTCCTGGCCACAGCCGCATTACCCACCAACCTCCTCCTCAGCGCCAACTCAATATTCCCCGTCCTCATTCTCTGATCCATCCTCACCAACTGCCTCTTAAAATACCAAATCTTCGTCTTCCTCCACACGCCTTTCAACCTCGTCGTGTGATCGGGATCCTGTTGGGCTTCGAGCTGAGCGACCAGGGCCGTGAAGCGTATTTCACGCTCCCGACGCATCATCATGGAAGTGATTAGGGGTGGGCAGTAGCCGCGGGGCAGGCAACAGGTTTTGCACATGGGACATAGAGCAGAGTTTTTGGTGAGGAATTTGTCGATGCATTCGGGGTGAAAGATGTGGGCGCAGGGGAGTTGGCGGATAATCGATTCGTGGCTTATGTAGTCATCGAGACATATTGGACAGGATGGCTGAGCAGCGGGTTCGAAAGTCTTGGATGGTGCGTTGGCGTGGGCGATGGGGTTTGTGGTTGGTTCTGCTGATGGCGGGGCTATGGAAAAGAATGCAGTTAGAGGAATGGGCATCTTGGACACGGTGTTGCGGACGGCGACCTCGGTTGGTTTGGCGAGGTCGATGGAGTGCTCGGAATGGATGGTTGATACAGGGGAGACGGCTGTGTCGTCGGAGGTTCGGCGTTCATCGGTCGCATCTGCATTGTGGTCGTCGCATACGTATGTGTATACCGGCATCTTGTTGACAGCGTCCTGCGGTACCGTCAACTTCTTGACACCCAATGTATCCAACGATAGCTCCCCACTAGTGATCAGCCTGCGCAAACTTTCTCGTCGCCTCCGTGCTCGCCAGTGCAAGATCATGCTCGTAAGAATCAGCGCTCCTCCCAAGGACGCAATAACGATCAACAAGAAGAGCCAAAGACTCGGAGTCGTCGCTCCCTCATCAACCTCAATGTTAGCCGAAACCCTGAACTTCGCATCCGGAAACGGATAGTCTGCCAGAAGTCTCTCGCTATTCGGCGCCGATTGTGCATCACCTCCGTACTTTGAGATTGTGTCCATTATCGCCGCACCTTTCCTTCCTGGAATAGCATAGACAGGCCATCGGTAGACTCCTCGCCAGTTTCCTCCGTCGTTCAAAACCCATTTTGGATCATTTGCAGATGGCGGCTTGGTGGTTCCGTTGTCGGGAAGGTAGGTGATGAAGCCCATGTTTTGGGTTCGATACGGCCCAGCCGCCTGTAGGAATTCTAGGGTGCATTCTTTGCTGATCCATGGCGCAAAAGCGATGTAATCCGGACTCCCTTGTGAAGTGGGCCCTGTAGGTTTGCGTGGAACGTTCTCGGGCACATATTCCTTCGAGGAATTATAGCACCCGCTATTTTCTGGGAGTGCAGGCACATATAGGAGACCTTGAAAGGCTCTGCCGCTGTTGCCAGCTGCTGAAAGGGTCGTGATGCTGTCGTAGAGATTGAGAGCACCAAAATCGTAGTAGCCGGCTCCGACCGGAATTTGTGTCAATGGCCCACGGTCGCCTTGCACCACGAACAACGAGTGAAATATGGCTGCCGCAGTCATCACGTCGTTGACTTCTTTGTGTAGGTATTTCCTATCTCCTCGCTTGGCATTGAGATGCGCTTTCGACTCGGTACTCATAAGCGCCCCCGGCTCTTATAGATGATTTGTACAACAGTTTGACTGCGCGTGAAGACTGAAATATAGACAAGATAAAAAGGACACAGAACAGACGCCAAGTAGATACGACTCTTGAGGCGCAATCAAAAGTGGCAGTGCTGTCATTTACAGTAGCAATGATGCTGAACAAAGTATTGCGAAGGAGGCGGGGTGTGTGTGAGACGACATCGGCCAGCATGGGATCATAGGCTTGCGCTTGGCAATGCTTGTTTCATCCTGCATTCCGAGACTTGATCTGCGAAAACCGGATGCGCTGGGTGCCGAAGTACTGGATACTTCGCCACCGGAGGTTTTTGCGCCGAAAGAGACACTCACATAGCGGTGAAGATGAATCTAGTATAATGCGCACTTAAGGAACCAAGATTTGACACAGATAGCGCCATTCCTTGTGTCGCGTCGCTCAAATCGAGGTCAACATGCCAATGTTAGCGTCCCGATAGCTGGCAGCTTCATGTGGAGTCAGAATCTGGGGCAGGCGGGCTTGAAGTGCAACCCTGCACTCTCTATCGCCATCTTATCGCTTGTGTACGTAAGCAGGTAGCCGCATTGACTGTTGTATGGCATACCAAGGTATACGCGACAGTCGCTCGTACAACTCTTTCATTCTTCGTTATACCAAGTTTGTTATCAGACAATTGTCGTGCATATTCACAAATTAGGCGCGCCGTTCCACTGTAGTCGCTCATTTCTGAAAGCGCAACACTACCTGCATTTCCTGCTAAAACCTACACCCACCACACAACGCGTGCGCGCCTGATCCCTAGTCCGTACGTCCACGAAACAATGCCTCCATCATCCTCCGCCCAAAAGGTGTCAAAGGCTGGCAAACTCTCAGGAGCTCCTCGCGATCAACGTCAATCCCGAAGCCGAAACACCACACCTATCTCGGTCGGCGGTGCTGCCAGCCTGCCCCCAGCGATGGAACTCGACAACGAGTCGAAGTACCTGGAGCTGACCATGGATCCTTTCCCAGAGACCACGCTTGACTCATTCGCGGATCCGGCATACAGCAGTACTATCCCTCCGGCAAGCGTCATCAATGCTATGATAGAGAGTGTCAACCGATTGCTGGAAATTGCCGAAGCGAGAGGTATTGCTTGCGATCGAGGAATGCGGGAGCTGAGTAAACAACGGAAAGACCAGGTCGAAATAGAAGCTCGGGAATTTGAAGGACGAGAAAGAGCACTGTCGGACGAAATGAGACGAAATGGAAGCAGTGGAAAGATAAAAAAGAAGAGCGGCAAGAGAGACGAGGAGGAGCGACCGCTGACGCATGGCGCCCATGGGTTGGCACCTCAGGATGGTAGTAACTTGGGTAAGTTCACTTTGTTTTGCGCAGCCGACGCGGCCATTAGGCCAAACACGCCACAGTGCAGCTCGATTCTAGCAACTGCCAGAGCTCTGTCGCAGATATGGCGCGCGAGAATAATGTGAAGTTGAGTTCCTCAGTGGCTTGGCAGACACAACCCTTTGATGTGCGCGTTGCTGCATGCTATGCCATAGTGAAGACTACATTGAAGCCGAGGTTGAGCCGCTGCTAACTTCACTTCCAGCTTCTTCCCCAAATCGCCCATCTAAAGGTACTCGTGCTTCTAGAGAACCATCTGGAAGCTCATCATTATCTCCAGTTGACAAAGAATCACCACAGCCTCGAACTTCCGGCAAGAAAGCCGTTCCAAAGATTGTCGAAGACAAATCAGAGAGCAGCGAAGAAGAACATCAACCTCCACCGGCACCAGCAATACCGCATCTCATGACGTTTGGCGACGATCCGTGGGACTATTCAGACCCAACTATATACGAGATAAAAGACGTCACCCCAGAAATGTCGGATAAGGAGAAGAAGAAGATATTCTCGGTGGCAGATTACCCACACGACGATTTGAGCGACCTCATCCCTGGCGATCCACCGGGCAAAGACTTTTCCACAAACAAGCAAGTGGGCACACAAGTTCAGTTCAACACTTTTGCTACTTTTGCAGAATCATATTCACGTTCATTCAATGAGGAGGATCTCGCATGGCTGCGCGAGCGCAACAACAACCCCCACGACTTCCTCATACCACCAAAAGGAAAGAGGCACTACCAGCAGGTTTGGGACGAGGAGGATGGCGCCACCAATATACGCCGGAGTAACAAGTCTGCCGGAAACGAGCCACATGGGTCTCTCGACGAGTTGAACGACAAGAATGCTGAGCATCCTGATGTTGTATCATTACCACCCCTCACCGAGCGTCTACTCACACTTTTGCGGTCGGAGCACCGTCCATCTGCATCGGATGCGGCGACCAATGGAAAAGTGGAGTGTGACAACGCGGATCTCGATAATGCACTGGGCTTCGACTCAATCCCATCTCAACCCAAGTTTCCGCCTGCTACTCAATTGCCAGAATCGAGCACAGAAGGATGGAAGAAGGCTGTTCACCCAGAGCTCGAGTACCCACAACTCGAGCAACGTCTGAGACAGGAGTTCCGCTTTGCTGGTTTCCTGCCAGCAGATGCTGAACCAGACTACGAAGACGGCGAAGATGATGAGATTGCAGTCCGCTTGCGTGTCCTTCAGGCACGTCTCAAAGAAGTGTCTGCGCGCAACCACGCCAAGAAGGCGATCCTCCTGCCTAAAGTCGAAGAGGTGCTTGCCTACCAAGAATGGGCTGCCATCAAGGAGGACCTCGACAGCCAAGTGGTTTCTAACTTTGGCAAGCGTACACGCTCAATGGGGAAGAAGAGCAAGGCCAAGCGTCCAGGTGGTGCAGGTGGTGGTAGTCATGCAGCAGCACAGGGTTTGGCGAGACCAGGTATTGGGGATGCGACGAGGTCGGTGATGGAGAAGAGGAAGAAGTGGATTGAGGAAATAGGTCCAATCTTTGAGATGGGCCATTTCAAAGTACCGAGGGCGAAGGATGGCGAGGATACAAGTATTTTCAAAGGAGAGGCTTGGGAGAAGGCGTTGAAAAAGGAGGTTAACATGCAGAGCGATGAAATTGAAGCGGAGGGAGAGGAGTAAGCCTAAGCGCATGGATGAACATGCATCATGGTTTCTGATTTGGCCGGCGTTTTTAGGGAGAACAGGCACGCGGGAACCTTGCAGTCGACGCGCATATATGCCACGTCTCAACCAAAGTCAGAGATGCACAGTAATATCATACATGAGATTCCGAGGTCGATCACCAATTGCAGTCAATTAATGATCAATAATAACCCATTCTTGTCCTGTTCAGACGTGATACGAGACAGACGCTCCATTAAGCTTCCTTGCTGTTCCTTCCCCATATTTAGACGCTTACCAATTGAGCCGACTTTCGATCTAGAAAGCTCAATTTTCGTCGATTAGTGATCTTGATGGGTCGAGCGCAGCGGATTTTATTTCGTGCCCCGCAGCCTCGGCACTGAATTCGTCCACCCCTCACTCCACTGCACCTCGCTTACACAAAAGTAGTTAGCAGATGGTGCCCGATAAAGGATAAAGCTCAGAACCTTATCGAGGCGTCTGGGCGCGGGGACGGCATTGCATCATAACGACGTCCCTCGGTACGTCAAACATGATGCCAAATCGCAGAAATTCTTCGAAGCTCTACGAAGTAAGCACGGAAGGACGATATTGCCTCAGCTGGTCGGGACCGATTATCATGATCTCCCTCTGATCCATCCAATGCGGAAATTCAACCGTGGATACTGCGTCGCCCTCGCATCCAACTGCCGGAGAACGACAATAAATTGTCGGTTGGCGCGAGATCGCGAGTTACAAAGCAGATTCCGTCAACCCACCCCCTGATTCCTAGCTCTTGGCCAGTAGTCATCAAGTCTGACTATTTGCTGGATGCCACGAGCTACCTGGAAGCTAGGCTCGGTGGGCATCTATGACGAGGCACGAACAGGCGTGACGTTGCTGTGTTACTTTTGGCTGCTGGCCGCGGTAGGTTTATATACTCTTTGTTACCCCTCAGTTGTTTCCTTTCCTCACAACTTATACCCTACTATCACACCCGCATACTCTACCACCACTATTACAGTCAATCGACAAACTACAAAACACAAACACAAAATCACAACCGCAAAAATGGTCCAGAACAAGGCACTCATCTTCTCCGAAGTCCCAAACGGCGTCCCAGTCCCAGGACAGCATTTCAAGACTGAAGACCGCCCAGTCGACCTCGAGGCGGCCCTCCCACAAAACTCCATCCAGATCAAGCACCTCATCGCTTCGTTCGACCCATACCAGCGCGGCCGCATGCGCGATGCCTCCGTCAAGTCCTACTCCCCAGCGTTCACCTTGAACGAGCCAATGGCCGCCCACGGCGTCGGCAAGGTCCTGAAGTCCACCAACTCTTCATATAAGGAGGGCGACCTCGTCGTCGGTCTTATGCCAATCCAGGAGTACTCTATCCTCCCAGACGGAGCACTTAAGGCATACGGTATCAAGAAGCTCGAGAACCCACTCGGTCTCCCACTCAACGTCTTCATCGGTGCCCTCGGCATGTCTGGCTTGACCGCCTACTCCTCCTTCTACGCCATCGGCAAGCCAAAGAAGGGCGAGACCATCTTCATCTCCGCCGCCTCTGGCGCTGTCGGCCAGATTGTTGGCCAGCTCGCTAAGCACGAGGGTCTCACCGTTATTGGTTCCGTCGGCTCTGATGAGAAGCTCGAGTACATTACCAAGGAGCTCAAGTTCGACAGCGGACTCAACTACAAGAAGGAGGCTCCTGGCGCTGCTCTTAAGCGTCTTGCACCAAAGGGTATCGATATCTACTACGAGAACGTCGGTGGTGAGCACCTCTCTGCTGCTATCGACCACTTGAACAACTGGGGTCGTATTGTTGCCTGCGGAATGGTTTCTGAGTACTCCGTCCCACTTGAGGACCGCTTCCCAATCAAGAACTTGATGCAGTTTGTTGCCAAGCGTCTTACCATGCGCGGTTTCATCGTTGGTGATGCGGATATGGGACCGGTGTACGAGAAGGAGCGTGATGAGAATGTTTCTAAGTGGTTGAAGGATGGTTCTTTGATCGCTAAGTCTTCTGTTACGGAGGGTCTTGATAATGCGCCAGAGGGGTGGTTGGGCATGCTCCAGGGAAAGAACTTTGGAAAGGCTGTGCTGAAGATTGCTGACGAGTAAGTTTTCTCAGAAGAGAATGAACTGAATGTCGGTGGAGTACTGATTCGAAAAGATCGGTCGGCGGAAGTAAGCTCTAGGATCATGAATGAAGATACCAAGTCAAAGCGAAATAAATTGAGCGTCTTTTGCCAGTTACGCATTGTTACTTTTGCCGTGACATCACCGTGACATGCTGAGATATTTCGCTGTGGTGAAGTGGCTAGGGGAGACTGAGCCAGAGAGACGAGGCGTTTCAAAACTCGCCCGCCTTACCGATGAGTACGTGTCACAAGCACAATGTGCTCCGAGGATAATGATATGTAAAGCAAGTAACAAATCCACGCTGATAATAACGAGGAATACAAAAGCAAAACTAACAAGTTAAACAATTTCCGCAGCGTATAAAAAAAATCACAATTGTAGCTCATCGCCGAACCACCCTTCAACGGCTCTGCTTTCTCGGTCGAAGGCCTGCGGCCATGACCGTAGAATGATTACACTCAGGTCTGATATTGGCCAGCAATAAGACCAAAGAACCATTCTTGTCAGAGCAAACCACAGCTAAGGCCTCACCGCCTGCAAAGAGTTCAAGTAACGGTACTCCTCAGACTGCTCCTCAAGCAGCAACGGATTCCCATTCTCATCGTCATAGCCTATAATCAACCAATTAGCAGACTTGTACTTACGAAGAGTCCATTCCACCTCTGGCCCACCACTAATCTCATGAACTGCAGTTATTCTGCCGCTGTGAATGTGGCAGTTCAGGGTACAATATAATTTGGTTGGCATGGTGGCGCTCTTTTACCCATATCAGAACCCCTTCGAAACGACGGTTTGACAGCCCACTGAGTGACACTACCGGGCCTTTAACTCCCGTAAATTCGGTACAGGGCCCCAAGCCCCGAACACTGCTCTGACATTCTTTAACCCTCAATATTGCTCTAACATTGCAAGCCAGTTGCTCATAATTTGCAACATGCCCACCAATCTGCACTTCTGAACCTGTAATAGCTCCTTCATTCTTTGCCCTCGTTGGGACGGCGCAGCTCTTCCTCTGCTCGAGCTACCATTCTGAGAGCTCCTTTCGTTCGGCTGTCATCTTCTGAAAGACTGAAGCTCTTTGCTGTATGACATTTGGATTGCCGATCTTATTAAGTCGCCGACTGACTACCATTAGGTCGTGTGTGACTTCAGCTGACAAGACATCTACAGACTTTGGATAATTATGCTCTCTCCCAAAAGATAGATGCATGTGTCGTTCCGTTAAACAGTATGCCTCGTTCTTTACCTGGGTTGAATCTACTATAAGCTCTTTGTATAGTTCGTCGTAAAAGTTTATCTCCTAATCAACGGCACCGGCAATGGTCTTTCCTGTCATATTCTTGGCCCAGTTGAGATATCCATTGAGTAAACAAGCCTCCGCATGCAAATCAACAAATTCAGTCTCGAGACTGAGCTCTTTTTAATATTTACTTTTTTCCTTAAGCCTTAAGTGCAGAGCGTCGTAATCCTGGTACCTGGGATAATCGAAACATGGTGGCTCCCAGTACGGTTGTCGCAATGTATACGCCGAGGCAGTGCCATACCATTCTTGGGGAGGAATCGATGGTTGACCTTACCAGTGATGCGTGCGGAAAAACTCCATGGATTTCGAAGGCTTGAGTCATTCTAGAGCTGGTAGGTAGAGGTCGTCGGCCGAGGCCCTCATTTTAAGTTGTGGCGGTTCTGTAGGTTGGACAGATGATGGTGCTTCGGTGGTCATGACGGTGTGGATCGGTTGCTGGGACATAGCTCGAAGCGGTATGATTGCTACAAATATGGCCAGTTAGTTAGTGTAAAAGGATCAGCCAATTTTGGGACAGTTACTCACTCTCGGATGATGCGTTTACTCGCGAAACAGGTTTAGCAACCGGTTGGTAAAGATGGAGGGTGGGAAGATGAGAAATTCGAAGAAGCTTGGAGGGTGGAGGTGGAAGTCGCTGAGTTGGTGGGCGACAAGCAGCGTTGGGCGGATATATATCCAAATGGGTAAATGACCTTGACGGGGAGAGGTAGGTGATCTGGAGATGAGGTCGGCCAGGTACTGGATCCCTACCCAATATTTGCCAAGCTCGCGAGGCATAGGACTATGCATAAAAGAGCTAAACGAGCATAAGACACGTGATATCTATAGCTTAAGAAGCTCAAAAGGTATAAGCTTTTGGACAAACCAATGCTGTTATATACTCACATGGTACGTAGTTTGAACTTCGCTCTCAAGGCATGTTTTTTTATGTAACTTGTAGGCGCTCACCAATGAAACAATGTGGGCAGACTAGTGATTTCGGGCATAGTCTTGTGCTTAACGAGCCTTGGCAGATACTGGATACATACCCGAGGACCCGGGTAGGGTAGCTAGATTGGCTCGGGTACTCAACTGTACCGTTACCTACTCTTACAAGTCGGGTATTTCCGTATTCGTGCCCAACGCGGGCGGCGAGAAGTGACATATCATGCATGATGCATGGTGCTGCATGAGGTCGTGGCTAACCAATGTCTACAATCTTTTCGTGCTCCGTACAGTTAAATTCCAGCAAACAAGTCAACGTCTATTTTAATCCTTATTGAGCAGCGCTGACATTCTAAAACTTCATAATAGCATCAGCAACGCCGAGGGCAGCATGGCCACTTTGCTCCTGCCTACGCCAACTCCACAAAGACGCTGGAAGCTCATAGCCTTGTTTCGAGATGCCAATTTGTCGTTGCGCTCTCACAGAACGAATGGATTAGAATTATGTATGCAATAGCGTGTAAGGTCTGGGCACAGCACATTTCTATATTCGGCAAGTAATCTTGGGATGATGTTATGTTTCACATATTGAGGTCTATTTGCTGAGCTGAGAAGTCCTCCCATCCTCCCAAATCTCGTTTGTCCTCGATCCGCTCCGCTCAAAGTAAACAAACTTCGACCGTATGCTTGAAATCTGCTATAAAGTGCGAAACCACGACCGCAGTACTACGCAACAAATTAACAAAAGGAGACCAAGCGAAACGCCCCTGCCATCCCTGCAATGCATCACATCTTGCCGTTTTCTCATCCTCCCAAAGATCGCTCCGCTCTATTTCACAATGCACGCTCGCTAAAGCAGTTGGTATTGGTTGCTTGCTGAAAACTATGCGTTACCTAACTCGGCGTGGCTATGTTTCGACACTGGGGTGCCGGTAATGTTGTTCGTCCTTATCCGTTCTCGCTTGGGTGCTTATGACGACTTGGTTCCGGCGGCCTCGAGTGCCTTCTGCTCGTTGGCACGAACTGGCGCAAAGTATGGGTGTGCCATGGCCTCCTTAGCAGTCAGACGCTCCTGGTGATCGTATCTGAGGAGCTTGTCCAAGAAATCGATAGCCTCGTTACTTACGAATCTCTGGTTCTCAGAGTTGATGAAGCTGTTCCAGTTCTTCTTCTGGAAGCGGCCAAGGATGTCATCGTACTGGGTATCCAACTCAATCTCGTACTTGTCCAGGTAATCGAACAGGTCCTCTGTACCAAGAACCTTTGCGATCTTGACCAACTGGTCGGCATTGCTGTTTCCGTGGAAAAATGGCTCCTTGCGGAAGATCATCGATGCAAACATGGCTCCGAGAGACCACATATCCAACGAGTAGTCATACTCCTGGAAATCAACCAAGAGCTCTGGTCCCTTGAAGTAGCGCGAGGCAACTCTTACATTGTACTCGGTACCCTGGTGGTAGAACTCTGCGAGACCCCAATCGATGAGTCGGAGCTAGCCTTTGTCAGTTTTGCTATCTGCGTACATATGGAAGGTCGCCTACCTGTCTCTTCTCATGGTCGATCATGACATTGTGTGGCTTAACATCTCTGTGCATAATACCCTTGCTGTGGCAGAAATCCAGTGCCTAACCGATTAGCAATAACTCCAGCCGTAGTGGCAGGATATTTCGTACCTTGAGGAGCTCGAAGATGTAGAACCGAACGTCGTAGTCCACAAACTTTGGGTAAAGGCTGCGGAAATCCGTGTTGTTGACGTACTCAAAGATCAAACTCGGCGTTTTGCTCTGCATTAAAAATGAGTCTCCGTCCTCGTATTCTTCCTTGATAAATCCATGTGAAGTACAGCGTCCAGATCCCACAGGAAGGAAAGGGTCCGAATTCGCAACAAAAAAGAGGGTATTTACTTGGCTATCCCGGACGACGTCGAGTAGTTGCACAATGTTTGGTCCGCCCGACAGGTTCTGGAGGATCTTGATCTCGCGCTTGATCTTCTTCTTCTTGACTGGCTTGAGGACCTTGATGACACACTTCTCGTAGTTGGTGACGTTGATGCCTTCGAAAACCTCGGAGTACTTTCCGCGACCTGAGATAGCTGTCAGTCTCTGCCGGCTATCAATTTGGAGCTTAGGCGACGAAGCGCGCCAGCCGTACCGATCTTCCTCACGACCTCATAGTTCTCCAACACACCCCAGCTGATGTTGACACTATCATAGTCCCAGTATGCTCTTGGCATCTGCGCATTAACGTCGGCATAGACGCGAGCCATGATGCGGCTGGCCTACGAGGCAGCGCAAGAAGCAGGTGAACTGCGGTTTGTTGACTCCGAGTAGTTGTCTACCCAGTTCGCGACACTGATATTTGTGTCTAGAATAGGGGCGATTCGAGGAGGATGCGCAAGACAATGGATACAATGAGATGACCCCAAGGTATCGTCGCAGTTACGTCGTGGTGTAGGGAAGATGTTGCGACCGCGGGGAGGCTGAGGCTGGCAATCGTGAGGTCCAGATCCGAGAGTGGGTTACGATGCTGAAGACCCCTCGATGTTAGCGAGGCAGAGAAATGGCGCCTTAGGCAGGAATGTGCCAATGTCATGGACAACACAACGACGCGACAAGATAAAGATAGAGTAAATGAGCTTTAGTTATTATGGCTTTCGTTCGCCTTCCGTGCTTCTTTCGACTTAAGCTATGTCCCAGAAGCTTACGTGGCTCAAGTATCTTATCTTGGTGAGAAGACAAGAGTCATGTCAAAGTTTCACCAGGCCACAACATAGAGGGTTTTGAGGTTCGATGTCATTGTAGAACCTCGTTCTTGTGAAGGGCAATAACACTCGCTTAACTTATGTGGCCGTTAACTTATTAACTCTAAAGTTACTAAGCGGGCATGCCAAATTTACCCGCAATGGAAAAATCAGATCTAATCATATCTAATCTTGGTGCCCCTGCCATCTTATCTTATCCGTGAGCTCTGATCTATGCTTCAACAGCAAAAGTTACAGCAATGTAGGTATCTCAACTGTTGCGCCAACCTTCTTAACATCTACTACCGACCGCTGTAAATCTCATCGAAGCACTGTTCAAGAGAAGCTCTACATAACAATAAGCTACCATGCTTTACGACCTCAACGTGCCATGGGCTGGCGACTCCCAATCGCTCGAGCGCACCCTATCCTTCCTCTCAGAACGTCCGTACGCGCTCCAAAATATACCTACTTCAACTAACACTTGACCCAGTCAACTACAATACTGTCGCACTCAACCACACCATAACCGGCGCCATCCCCTCCAAAGTCGTCTCCCCAATACCCGAATCCCTCCCATTCAAAACACCCGAAAACATGACCGTCATAACCCGCTGCACACTCACCATCTCCGATCCATCCCTCAACCACCGTCTCCCAGAACTGGCACGACACTACGGTATCGTTGCCGTGCGCCCTACAACAGAGAAAGCGTTTCTCGCAGCCTGCATCACAATCACAGACGCAAGCATAATATCCATTGACCTCACACAACGGTATCCTTTCCACTTCAGACCCAAGCCGTTGATGACTGCTGTCAAGCGTGGGCTGCGGTTCGAGTTGTGTTATGGGCAAGCGATACAGGAAGGGAGCACGGAGAGGAGGAATGTCATTATGAATGTGCAGAGTATAGTTCGCGCCACAGTTGGAAGAGGCTTGATAGTGAGCAGTGAGGCAAAGAACGTGCTGGGTGTTAGGGCGCCAGCTGATGTTGGCAATTTGTTGAAGGTGTGGGGATTGGGACAAGAAAGGGCGGCGGAGGCGCAGACTGTGCATCCTAGGGCAGTGGTGATGAATGAGACGATTAAGAGGAGTGGTTTCAGGGGTGTGGTGGATGTTGTTGATGGTGGTGAAGCACCTGTTGGACAGAGGGGGGATGAGATGGAAAATAAGGACTCCAATGCAAGGAGACAACAAGGAGAGAACAAAAGAAAGGGATCGCAAACCGGTGAGGGTCCACCAATCAGCAAGAGACAGGCTAAGAAGCTCAAGTTGCAGGCATCGGAGGTGGCAAAGGACGGAGAATCAGGCGTCTCGACTCCATCCACCTCTTGAGTGTTGTCTGTGAAAGCGTACACTGTCACAGCTTCAGGTTGGAATTTAGGAGCCACATCCGACAGGCCGGGTTGAAGATAGGGCGGCTGGGAAGGGGCCTCAATGGTATACAGCCCTGGGGATCGAGCTGCTTTACGAAAGAAGGCGTAGAGTAGATGCTTTAGACAAGAGATCAGTAGATCCTGGCCCTACGCTTGAAAATGGACGGGCCCGCAGCCATCCCGCTTTGTAGTGTCATAGCATGGGAAGCGACATGCCTTCAATTAGTCCAGCTGAGATGTTAGTTAAGCCACGAGCGGTTTGGTAACAAGAGCAGCGTCCAGCCGATGGAGTAGAAAGGGGCATATGGGAGGTAGTCATACTCCTGATTGTAGACATCTAAGCATAATAAAAGTCACAACTAGACATCTTGGCCATCGCTTGATTCTTAACCTTGTAAGCTGATTATTTTTGAACTCTCACATAGTAACACCTTTGGACTTAAAAAGGTGAAGATGGATGCCTGTTGATTACACGTTGGCTAGCCATGCCACTCATTTCAAAGGAAGGATCTGTGTCACTCTTCTCGGCCGGCCACATCGTCATTTTTTCATAGAATTGACTTCTGATAATGCTGACCGGTTAGCAACATGACGGTATAATCCAGGAAAGGTCTTGCTGCTTTGTGGCGAGGAGGGTGAAGGGTGGCAGTTCTGATAATTGAAAGGAAACGACACGAACTTAGAAATGAACATGGTTATTAGAATCCAAGCAGCTAACGAGGTAGCTTTCATACACCAATCATCTTGCACCCGAACAAGTATCTCAGTCGACCATATCGATAGTTCTTTCATCAAATTGACATCTGATGATACAAACAGGTTAGCACATATGAAACACACACTAGGAACCTTTGAGCTTCTTAGGGGCGGGACGAGTATCAAGGGTGAGAGGATTGCAGTTATGATAACTCAATCCACAGTGGTAGCAGTTTCGCAAGGCACTAGTCGTAGAGCGGCAGATGCTCAATTCTCCAGCGAAGAATGACTGAGGTGAAGGAGGCCCACCCCCTACTTGACTAACCGATTGGCAATGGAGTAGGGGTTGAGATCAGATTTGAGACTCCTCGACTCCGAAGGAAGACCACTTAAGCGTTGGATAGATGAGGACAAAGTGCCAACGAGAGTTGAACCGGCAAAGGGAATGAATGCTTCGATGCCGAGGACTTGATTACCTGAATGAATACAGGTCTCCTCAAAAGAAAATTGGCAGGTTAGTTCTTTAAGCTATACTCAAGAACTAACTGTGCCTTGCTTTCAGACGCGTTGCTTGGGCCGGTTATGAAAGCGGCCCTAGAGCGTTCTTCGGACTCGCTAGTGATGGGAGGGTCTGAAAGAATTGGTTAGCATATAAGCAAGTCGTCTACCCATCATCAACTTCCACTCTTCATTCTCAGCACTTAATTCGCAAAATCCACATACAATCATTCCAAGTGTTACCAAGTTCACGATATGTCAGACATACCAGCGGAAATGACAATCCAATCCCAACCCCAGAGAAGCAGCCAGGGACTCAGCAGCGAGCTGGCCAGCTGCTGCGATTTCGATTCCTTACCACAAGTGGATCCCTCCTAAACATCACACTAGATAATAACGTGTGCAAAAGGGATTGTCGTGTTTGCTTCAGTAAGCGTCCGGGCGCGGATAGGCTGGCACGGAACCTTCTTCAGGGCGGAGACACACGCTGTGGAAACCCGAGAAACCCGACATGTGATCATCAAGTGAACCCAGTTTGGGGTAGAGTGGGAAAACATGCAGAGTTTGACAGGTCCGTCGATTAGTGAAAGATCTGGCGGTCTGGACAGAGAGCAATCAGGGTGCCACTGATCGCATGCGGCCCACAACTAATAGAGTGAGCCACCACAGCGACTCAGGAGACAATAACGAGGCCGATGATGCTTAGGCTTATTGTGTAAAGTTTTCCTCTGCGAAGGTAGTGGCAGCGGGGTTTTTCCCAGGCCGGATCGTGATCTAGTTATGGTTTGCTTCCAGAGTATTCGGTATATCATATAGTTAAAGGGTTGTTTACACCTACAAGTGTGTCTACTTACCCATCAATTGGGCATCTAAATCCCCTCTCCCCACCCTCCATCCCATCCAATACCCTCTCCAGACAACTCTGATGATACAAATGCCTACAAGCAAAGACCACCAACGGGCCGAGATCCCCCTTTTTCTTCAACTCCCCATCTTCTTCACCCTCATCTCTTTCCTCACCTTCTCGCCTTTCATTCTCCTTCACCTTCTGACTCAAATAAACATCCCTAACATCCACCTTCGCCTCCTTCCCTTTCCCCTGACCTTGGCTAGCCCTCATAATCCTCATCTCCTCCTCCTTCACCTCATCCTCCATTTGCCGTTCCTCCCACGCCCCAAGAATATCACCCCCTGCCCCCGGGCCCCAAACTCTCCTCCTACACCCCTCACAAGTACTCCCCCTGGGCCTCCACCCTCTGGCCCTAAGCCTCGTCGCCGACTCCACATTCACAAAAAGATCTTTATCCAGCAACCTGTTTGCTAAGTCCAATATGCTTTTCTCGTATGCATACGCCGAGAAGATACTCGCCAGGACGGAGCGAAGCTCCGAGATAGTGGGCGACGAGATAGACGCTCGTGTTAAGAAGGCTCGAAGGATACATAAAAGAGATAAGGAGGCGCCAGAGGGTCCCGAGGTGGCGGTAAGAAGGGCGGTGAACGTGCGTTGAACCAATGTCCGCACCGTGGCGAGGAGCTTGTCGATGTCGATATACGCCTCCGCTTCATGACCTAGAGACGTGAGGCCTGAAGAGAGATTCTTGGTAATCCCCACCACCCTATCAATCAGCTCAAGCCACAAGGTCTCCTGAGGAGCCAGCTCAGTAACCTTCACACTCTGCCTCCGCTGCAATTTACTAAGGTGTTTCGAGCTGGAAGCCTTGGCATTCTTTTGACATAGCCAAATCCCCACACCAGTATACTTCTGTAGTGCCTCCAGGAGTTCCTCAGCTGCGGCTTCGATATTGTTCGGTTCTTGTGGTTGATTTGCTGAAGCAAGCAAGCCAGTGAGCGCTGCTTCGAGCTTACTCAGGTGTTGAGTGAGACGGGACATGGCGTCGCTAACTAGCCCTTCTCGTGCCATGAGGATGACTGCTGCGTCTACAACGCCACTTTCCTCCATAGCCGGCAAGACATTGTCAAGGCGCAGATCGGAGGCCTGCACGACTTCAACGTACTCGGCTACATGTGTAGAGTCGAAGCTGCACATAAGCTGCACATATCGTTCTATGAAGCTCTTTTCACTAGATGCCTTTGATGGCTTCGCCGTACTGTTTTTAGGTGGTTCAAGAAGAGTTTGAAGGTAGAGATAGGCATGATCGGAGTCCTCCGGGAGCTCATCTAGGATATCTTGATGTAGAGAGGGGCCATGTTGATCAATGGTCTTTGCGGCTTTGACAGCGTCAAGGTGCACAAGATCTCGGGCGTGCTTTCGTATCACGGTATAGATATCCGAGCGCTGCTTCTGGCCTAGTTCCTTTGGTCGTAAGCAGTCTGCTATACAGTCAAAAACGAGTTCCTGGTCGTGCGGGTCATCGAAGAATGTCTGGATCAGCTTCGCAAACTGCCTATCGTTCTTATAAATGCTCTTGAGCACACGATAAAATTTCGCTCTCTCAAAGAGGGGTATAAGTGACTGGATATCCGTTGGATGATACACAGAGAGCAGATACTCTGCGCTTAGCTGAGCATCATCTGCTATGTCCTCGCCTGGGTAGTTGCAAAGTCCCAAAAGGGTCTTGTGTAGCGAGGAGCCGGAAAGCAGAAGATATTGTGGGAACTTTGCCAAGTTGCGAGCGATGAACATATCCAGGTAGATGGTGTCTTCCGGTGCAAAGTCTGACGGACTCATCACTTCTAAAAGGATAGTGACGATATATTGGCGATTGATGGAGGAGCCGAACATTTGGTATTCAGGTGTTGACGCACCACCGACTTCCGCCATGTCGGGAGTATCGTTCAGGAAGGAGTCTTCGAAGGCCTCGTTCAGGCAGCTAAGCAGACTGGGCACATCGAATTTGAGTATCATTCGCAAGTATGGAAATGAAGGCTCGTCCTCCCCATTCGGCATGGTGACGAAAGGTGTCGAGCTTCCTTCTGGCCATGAAATTGTGTTGCCGGAGAACAGGAACCAGTAAATTTCTGCTTTCGCATTGTTGGCCTTTTCATCGGTCAAAGGATCTCCCGTTGGGTATACACGACCAGTGAATGTATATGATAAGTATGGAAACATCTTCTCCGCGCTGATGCTGTATGTCGGATCATTTATGATATCAGCGTTACTGAAGTACTCGCCATCCTGAACAAGCGGAACCAGCAGCCTCAAGAGATCGACAAGGGGCGTGATGTAATCCCCAAGTGCTTGTGTCCAGATGTAAATCAATGCATCATAAAGACTATGCTGCTTGCAAAGTGTGGTAACCTGGTCAATATCCAGAGTCACTGTCTCCATACGACAAAGAAGCTCTTCTAGCCTGCTCTGTTGATTCGCAACCACGTAGTGTGAGATCAATGACTTGACCACGACAGGCGGTACCATGACTATCTCCTCCTCAAGGATGTATGGCTCCAGTGTCTCGAAGAAGATACTGAGCGCATCTCCCTCATTGTACCACTCATAAATATCATCAAAGATGTAGTCGACGTTGCCTATCGACAGCGCAGCATTGAAACAAGCTTCTGCCAGCTCTTTCGATTCCGCTTGTTTTTCGTCTTCTGTGACCTCCTTCTTGCCACTGCCAAAGGCAAACTTGAGAGATGCCGTCATTATTTCCAGCAACTTGTCCCGGACCATATTGTGCCGTAATTCAGTGTCTTCCGGCAGCCCGATGGTAAGCTTATCAGCATCACCGGTAAAGTAGGACGTCGCCAGATGTATTGCACTGATGTAACCGCCGTTCTCCATGAGCGCAATAAGTCGATCGGCCCAGCTAGAGACAGCACCTATCGACACATCCTGAAAACCGAGCAGGAACATCCTTCCTTTATATGCCTTAAAACTCATATAGAACGCATCAGCCACCACGCCATGCATCGACGAGTCCTCTTCATCTAGCTGCTCGACCAAGCTCTGTAATTGTTGCGAAAAGAGATCTTTGTGATATATATGTCTGTTTATCAGATCAAATGCCTCTGTCATCCGCATAGAGTTGTCCTCAAGAATGATAAGTCGTTGTGTAATAGTCAGCACGGCAAGAACTGAGCGACTCAGCCATTGAACAGCAACAATTGCCTCTTCGGACTTCCATCGACTCCGAGCTCGGAAGTTAAGTTGCCTTTCATTGTCGCCTTCTACTTCGTACTCTTCTATATCCATTACTGTCAAGACGTTTGACCAACAGTATACGAGCTTGACTTTGGATACTGTTTCGCCGGTGTGTGGGTCTGGGACCTTGAGCTTGACGCCAGGAAACCATGCTAAGCAACCGCTCATAGCACTGTGTGCAGCGATTTCTTTCGGTCTTGAAGCTTTGTGTTGGGTCTCGGCAACCGGCGTGGTTGAGACAATTACCAGCAAGTATGGTGTGAGCATGGCGGTTAGCCCAAGGGTATCCGTTCCACCTTCGACATTGCCTAATGGTAATGATGCAAACGCTAAAATGGTGCTTGGTTTTCGTGGCTTGCCAGAGATTGCCACATCTGTAGGATATCTGCCTAGTATCCGTTGAGTTTTGACTCTGCGTCCAAGCGATCCACTACCACGGGTAGCCAGATGTGAGAACGCCATCCCCCTATCGTCCGCAGACACAACAGCTGTGTGTCTGGTCCCAAGGAAGCCAACATGCGTAACTGCCACATCCGGCACATGGCCATCCATCGTCCTACTTGTCATCTGCACCTTATCAAGGTGCGGGATATGCAGAAAAGGCTTCGCTGCCTTTGCAATCTCCCAAGTGAAGATATCCCCGTTAGCATATCCTCCCGCAACAGTACTATGGTCCGCAGAGATCGCAATAGAAGTGATAGCACCAGCTTCCACCGCCTTGGTTCCCGGACCAATAATAGACTTCAGATTCTGGTGGTAGTCGAAGACTAGTATTGTGCCTTTCGATGTTCCCAGCACTATCGAGGCAGTAACAGCTATACAGGTTGGTGTGCCGAAGTTCCTTCTTCCGGGCTCTGAGAATATCTGTCCGTTGAGTTTCTTTAGCTTTGTCCAGCGCACGACTTCCCATGGTGGTGTTGGTGACTCGGTCTCGCTTTGGTCTAGGGGCATCTGGCTCGCGCTTGCTACAGAAGCCTGACGGGAGTGTGTCCCTAGAAAGGCTGGTGATTGTGCCCTCGGCGAGTGGAGATCTGAAGTATGCCGCAGCGGAGTAAGCCGTGAAGAGAACCTTCTATCAAAAGGTCTGAACGAAGGTGTAGGGCTGCCCAGCCCAGGCCTTGAAGCCATAGATGGGAGCATGCTGCTTCCCGGCGAAGACGTAAATGAACCATGTACAGAAGGCGTGTCGTCCGGTATCGAGCCACCAGGACTTCCGCCTTCCTTTTGCATTTGCTCCAGTAATCCATCTTCTGAGTGTGTATCCTCTGGCACTTCCGCATGCTTGTAGCCACTTCCTGTTATCACTGTTTCTTCTGCCTCCCCCACTCCTGCTGCTATTTCTTCCTCTAATATTTCTGATATGCTGCTTCTTCCTCCAGTCGACGATCTGCGCAGCCCGTGATCCCCATCATCCTCGTTGTCCAGCCGTGGAATATCGTTGTGGTCGTCTTCTCCACCTTCCCCGCCACTATCATTCTCCCGCGTTGGAGAGTTCATATGGTTGCCGTGGGCTTGCGCATGGCACCGGCCTGCTCTCTCAGTGGGTGTAGTAAGAGTTCGGTTTCGCGTCGATTTGTTGACTCAGAAGGCTTCAGTTTAAGAGGTTTCAGCGTGGTCAATTGGCGAATTGTAGGTAATCCTCAAGGTGTTTACTTTAGCTTCAAGGTGGCCTAGTCAGGGCAATGACGAATTTTATCAGGTCGGCTCAATTTGACGAAGAACAAGCATAAATTCACAGGAAGAGATGAGTCCAGGTTTCGGCGGATGAATCGTCTTCCAAGAGCTATAAGGCTACCAAAGCTCTTTCTAAACAAGCTAACTAGTTGTGCCCAGGAGCTTAGCCATCAAGGTCCACCAACGGGACTTACCGAGGACCCTGCCAGGTATGCCATTCAGCCTTCTCTCCTGGACGTCACTCTTAACGACAACACCACACTAACTTCTACTCAACAATAGCCAAAATGCCTTCAGTAGGACCACAACTTCCTCCCCGCCTCATGAAACGGAAGCGCGACGACGAAGAAGACGATACCAGTCAATCGGCAACGCCGCCAACCAAAATCCGCGCCGCAAGCCCCGACAGCGACGCTCAGCCTCGTTGCGTCGTGGGACCGAGCATGCCACCACAACCCGCGCAGAACGATGAAGGGATCAATACAAATGATGAAGATAGCAATGACGCAGGCCCAGCATCTGCTGTTGGTCCTCAGAGGCCGGAGACGGAGGAGAGGCGCGTAGTCGGACCATCAATGCCGCCACAGAACAACGACGAGGACATAGCGCTTGATGAGAGCGACGATGATATAAGACCAGCCATGCCTCCGTCAGCGCCTGCACAAGCACGAGCAAAACAGAGAGTCATGGGCCCAGCACCCCCCCCAGCGCCACTAGACGAGATGCCTTCACGTCCGTCCAACGACGAAGACAGTGATTCCGATTCTGACGACTACGGACCATCTCTCCCACCACCCCCAGGATCAGCAGCAGCATATGCAGCAGAAGCAGAACGCGCGGAGGTGCGAGCCGAAACCGCCCGCGCCGCGTCCAACCCACAACCTAAAAAGATACAACGCGACGACTGGATGATGGTGCCCCCCTCAGACAGCGACTGGGGCAGTAGAGTCGACCCGACGAAGCTGAAGAGCCGAAAATTTGCCTCAGGCAAGGGCGCCACTGCCCCAAGTCAAAAAGGAAGTATTAGTGCTATATGGACGGAGACGCCTGAAGAAAAACGGCAACGTTTGGAAGACGAGGTGATGGGGAGGAAGGAGATGGCTACGAGTAGTGATTCACATGGGCATAGGGACATTCAGAGGTCGAATGATGATGGGGAGGAGGAGGCTATCGCGAGGAGGATCAGGCAGTATAATGAGAAGCAGAGGGGTCCCAGTTTGGTGGAACAGCATAAAGGGAAATCGGGAGGGAATGGGGTGGAGGATGATCCGTCAAAAAGGGCGTTTGATCACGAGAAGGATATGGCTATCGGGGGCAGCTTAGGCCATATGCAAAAGAGAGAGCTTTTGAAAAAAGCGGGTGACTTTGGCAGCAGATTTGAGAGGGGCAAATTCTTGTAGATATGTGTCCGCTGTTGAATATTTTTTTGTGTCATGAAGCCTTTAAATTAACAACTGATTTCCACTGGCGACATGCGTGCCATCGCGTCGCCAGACTAATAATATTCTGTCAGGTTGGGTGGCCGTGAACCCGATCCGAGGTGGTTTCCACTTGCGTATAGAAATTGAATATGCTAATCGGTTAACAGCCAGTCTACGTTATTCGAGGTCTTCTCCAGCATGGTAAAAATTAGTGTTTTCAATCTGTATATCGAAAATTAGTTACGCTAACCGATTAGCTATCGGTTCCTAGTCTTCCAGATACTTCTCCGCATGAGGATGATTATAATTCTTCACTTGTGTATTGAAAGCTGCATTCGCTAATGGGTTAGCACTAGCCCATAAACTGAAGCATGTTTCCTCAACCTGGCGAAGATCAGTGTGGCAATTTGTCTATCGACACCTAAAGGGGCGAATCGATTAGCAGCGAGCTAATGACTTCGAGATCCTCCTTAACATGGTGGAATATATATCTCGACTTCTGTATTTAAAACTTCACGTGCTAATTGTTTAGCGATCTCCAAAATTCACAGCGAGGCATTTGACCGGCGCTTTATTAGCTCCAGCCAATCATACTCCCAAAGTATTTCAGCCGCAGCAACTGCCATATCTCGTTTGCTTTCCTCAGTTCAGGAACGCATTTCCAGCTGCTCCAGTCGCTTCAACGCCACAGCCGCAACAGCATTACGCGCGACAATGGCCGCCGAGCCTCCCTCCCTGTCAAGCAGCGCGGCCTCGATAAACAACTTGCCGAGCCACCCCCATCCGAGCCCTTATTTAAGACGCGTCGCGCACCACTTCGTTTCATTCTCCTTCAAGCACAACTTCAACCCCAAATTCTGGACGTTGCACCACAATAACGTCCTTCACTTCCATACTTTAAATATTCGATAGAAAGATTTTCGTATATCGAGAGACGAGCTCCAAGCTTCATCAGACCCTCGGTTCAGGTCATTTTACCCATGAACTTGAGCAAACTCTCCCACCGTAACATCCGTCGATATAACTCGACGTTTCAAGCGGCCTAAACCTCTCTTACAACCCACAACACCAAAACAAGCATCTCAACACCCAAACAGTCGTCGAAATGGCCAATCGCGCTCCGTTCACTCCACCACGCCAAGTCATCCCATCCTACGACGATCGCTTCCGCGTCTACAACAGCTCTGACAGCGACAGCGAATCCACCTCAAGCGAGAGCGTGAGTGCCGACTCCGATCCTTTCGAGTCAACCGTCCAGACCGCCACCCAATACAATATCCATGGCAGACGGTTTGATGGTCGTATCGCCAACCTAATCGAGATCGAGCGCCGTCTCGTTGACGAGCGAGGACTTCCAATGGACCATGACGCCCACTACGCACTTCCGTCGGGAAACAAGTATATCCGAAACACTCACGGCTCCGACGACGAGGGCGACGATGTGTCGGAGGACGCAGTTGGCTCTGATGAGTCTGACAACGTTGAAGTTGCCTCTGAGGATTCCGACGAGAGCCCCGATCATGGTTCCGGCCATGGTTATGTCCACATTCTGCGCAATCGAAGATCAGCCGATCTTGACACCATTATGGATCTTTGGCGCCGCGGCTTGGAGAGTGTTTCCGACAGCGACGATTGTGATTCTGATGATGCTTCGATCACTTCCAGCGAAATCGATCGCATCTGGGAGCAAGAGCAGTACGGTGACAACGTCGATCCCGGCGATAACTCTGAGGGTGACTCTGATGATGGATCACACGATGGATCCCTCGATGATTCCGACGACAATGATTCCGACGACGATGATTCTGACGATGGATCTGACGATTCCGATGATGACTCCGACGACTCTTCCGACGAGCTGTCCAGTAGCAACGTCGCAAGCGACACTCTCTCAATTTCCACCTACGAGCTCCGGCCTTCCGTCAACGCTTCCTTCCGCAACTGGATCTGGGGACTGCGCGACGCACCCCATGGCGACACCGCAACCTACGCTGGCAGCGGTACATCCAACGACTCCTCTTACTGGGGCGAATCCTGGTTTTGGGGCCCATTGGGCCGCCGCATCGTCACCCTCCATGACAGTGGCAGCGTTCCAGAGTCTGAGTTCACCTACCAGGATTCCGGGATGCCGGAGCAGCAGGACAAGGCATGGGGTGGATTCTATCCTCCCAGCTTCACCTCTGTGTTCGACATGGGTCTCTGGTTTGAGGGACGCTGGGATGAGGTCCAGAGGAAGAAGGCGCTGGAGAAGGGATTTTGGAATTTCGTGGATTTCGATAAGGAAAACCCGTATTTCGAGCATTTCCCAAAGCCAAAGGAGCCCGAGGGCCCGAGGTGGCAGTTGAACCCGCTTATACTTGACTATACTGAGATGGGATGGCACCATGTCAATTGGGTCTTTTACCTGTACCCACTCCGCATTCGCTTCCAGGACTTCAAGATCATGTTCTTGACCTTATACTACTGGATCCCAGATGATTTCGGGCATTACTTCAGTACCAATCCTGAGACCAATTACGAACGGATCAAGGGTATCAAACTTAGGTTCTTCAGCCGAGAACGCCCTGGGCAGTTACGCTCATGGATGTATGCGGTCTGGGTGATGAACCGCTACGCTGAATGGTTCAGCACCCTGGGTAACGGTATCGCCTGGATTGTGGGCCTTTATTGGGTATTCAGCGATGATTGGTGGGGCCAGGAAAATATTGATAAGTATAAAGTGAAGATCGACTTCGAGAATAAGAGGACGGCGTGTTTTCGGGAGCGGACGACCAATGGTACAAGCTGCGTCGAGAAGGGTGGCACGATTGTGTTCGGTGTAAAGTCAAGGTTCCTGGACGGCGGGCCTCGGGTTGAGTGCATTAATCTTCCGGCAATAGCAGAGAGAAATGTAAGTGATCTTGGCCGTGCTTCTTTGTTTGTGATGGTAGAACGTGAGCTAACTCGTCCCTCAGGCCAATGATGTTCTGCGCGACTACAGTCAGGTCTCTTGTCCAAAATATGATGTTCAGCTGATTGATGTCCAGCTTAAGCAAATTCAGATAAACGATATCCGAGCCCGCCATGTCCAGATAGATGACGTTCAGGTCCATGATGCCCAGATCGAGAAGGTCCAGCGTGTCGGTACAGGCGTAATCAACGGCACTGACCCAAGAGCATTGGGACCAAATCCACTCGCTCCAGGGCTGGCCGATGGCACTGCTCCGCAATCGTTGGTCGTAAGTATCCCTGTTCCCATCCCCGCTCCACATAACGAAACCGCTAACCCTGTTTCACAGAACACCGGCGCCACCACTACCGTTTATGTCGGCGTCCCTCTTGGTGCGCTGTCTCTCTGGGTGCTCGCATTTTACTGCTGCCTCAAGAGGAGGAGACGGGCTCGTCCCCTGCTCCCAATTTCTCGTCCCCATCTTACGGATACAGTTCAGGTGGCAGACGACTTTCAGCTTGACAATCTTCCTCCACGCGCGGATACAGTTGCAGCGTCAAGCAGCATCGATGCTCCAAATAGTGGTCGTCGTCCCGATACAGTTGAGATGCCAAGCAGCATCGAGGCTCCAAATGTTGGTCCTCGTCCTGGTGCAGTCGGGGTCGCAAGTGGTGTCGAGCTTCCAGATGTTACTGATCAGAGTATTGCCGAAGTGCCAAGCGGCAACCGGGGCCCACGTGTTCGTTTCTCCACTGATGTCGATGATGTCCGAGTGTTTGACCAGCACCCAGGTGACGACCCAGGCGACGATGAGCTCGAAGGTCAGAGCCAAAACAACGATGGAGATGGTGCAAACGAGATCCCAGACGATATCGATCATCCACCAGGCGATGACACAGTTGTCGGCGCCATGGCTCAACTGGATCTTGGAAGGCGCCTAGGCCACCGCCGCAACGGTGTCAACGGTGTCGACGCCTATCACTCTTTTGAACTCGACTCCTCCACCTATAAGGTGCACAGCCTCAAGAGGACACGCCAACGTCAACAAGCCTTTGCGTATGTTAGACGCATGCTGGTTCGCATGTGTCGCCGCCGTGAGGCTGCGGCTGGTCCTACCACAGGAGGGTCGTCCACTCGCCCATCCTTCGCTGGCAACCAGCTCTATCCGTCGTCCGCGTCGTTCTACCAGTGGGATATGGCCAATGCCAACCATCGCTACCACAATCAGTTCGCTCGTCACGCGCGTGCCCTGCATGCTGGAAGGCGCCTCGGTCACCGCCGCAACGCAGTCAACACCCACACTAATTTTCGTATGTTGACTAGCGAGCTTCGCGCCGCCGCCGCTCGCAATATCACAGTCCCTGCTCCAACCGCTGCGCTGTCGTCCGCTGGCCCATCCGTTGGTGGCGACCATCTCTACCCATCCTCTATGTCTTTCAGTGGGTGGGACACGGCCGATGCCTTCAAATCCCCCCTCGAGAGTGTCGCTCGTGGCGCCCAGGCTGGCCGCTTTTCTGCTGTTCCGTCCAACCAGGTATCATCTTCGGTTCCAACGTCTTCCATGGTTCGTGCTTTCGCCCACCCAGTCACAAATCCACTGGCCCACGGGGCACCAACCGAGATTCCAGGTGCTGATGCTGCTCTTGATCGCACAATCTCGGACGATGGATGTTTGGGCGAGACTGAGACTGAGGCCGAATACGAATATGATGAGACCCTGTATGGGCCAAACTAAGTGGTTTGCGTGCTTGGCTATTGATGTCGAGTTTCTTTTAAGAAGTCGCGAAGGTCATATCGATACCATTCTTGCGTGGCGGAGGCGTTTTGATTTTGAAGTTCTTCACCATCTCGAAAGCGATATCGATACGATTCTTGGCTGCCGCTAGCACGAATGGCACAGCCGCCCGAATACCTCTGGTCGGCGATGTATGATGGAATGAAATGACGAATAATGTGGGCAGTAGCCAATATAAGAAACTATAAATGAGAAGGGCATATGTGAATTGTGTATGATCTATGAACTCACTTCTAATCTAGCTCCATGACGTCATTGTCGTCGTCCTCCATCTCCATCGGCTCAAAAACAGCCTCTATAGTTCCAGTGGCAACAATCAGTGGTATGGCTTGTGCCGTCCACTTCCGTGGTATAGTCCCTTCAGTTGCGCTCCCGCTGGACTTGATCTGCTTCTCCCTGGCTCTTTGTCGTGCTTCCAGGATAGCCTTCCTCACAATGTCGTGTCCCTCGTCCACCGTCAATGATTTCGGGAAGTCGTATAGAACCAAAGCTTGGTCTCTATTCATTCCTCCAATCTCTCCAGACTTGTTGGCCAGTACGGGCTTTGGTATCCGCGTCTCGAATAGGCGCTTGTCGACATCTGGGATGAAGATGGTCTTCTTCGCATCTTCTTCCTCGGCTTCTATTTCCGCTATTTCCTTTTCTAAGTTATTGATGTGTACTCGATGTCGCGTCTCGTCGAGAGCCATATCCTCCTCATGCTCTATAGGTTGTGTCGCGGTCGGTGATATTGAAGGGACATCATTGCGATGTTGTAGAGTTGCATAGAGTTGGGGTGCATTTTGTGTTTCTATACCAGCCAATTCTAGTTAGTCTTCCGTCTAATTACATAGGACACATACACACCTAGTTTAAGCGATTCTAGTCTTTTTGCTAGTCGTTCGTTGTTGAGATCGTCCTCCGGCTTGCGCTTCCTCACCCTGTTGTCCATGGAGCGCCGTCTATCCATGGCATAAAATAGCGGCCTCAGGCGCCAGATTAACTCCCTTTCCGCAACGACCACTCAATAAACAGTTCAACGCGCATAAGCGGCGCAATATAACCGCAAAACACTCCTGCAATCAATCTGGCTGCAGGATCTTTGTGGTGTTGTATCACTCTCTCGGCGTTCCGATCTTATCACCCCGGCTTGGGCGTGGTGGTTGTAATTTCGGGGGTTGATGTTTGCAGCACGCGTCTGGTCTGGGTCAACCACGAAATTGACTCACCTGAACTTCTGCCACAGCCAGGTCAGGGCGACCTTGACAACCTTGACAACTTTTTCAACCTCAACACGCCACTCGACCACGACGTCTAAAACGCAACATACTCTGAATACGGTACAGGCGCCGTATCACAAAAGGTTCTATTCAGACAAGATGCCTGCTCAGGAGACAAAGTGGGCGGCCAAGGAGGTCCGCAATACCTTCCTGAAGTTCTTTAAGGAGAAGGGCCACACTGTTGGTATGTGTTTCGCGAACTTTCTGGAACTTCTGTCTCGACATGTTTATGGGCATATCTTTTGAAATTTATATCCATAACGTAAAGGCCCTAATGGCCAACTGCCGAAGCTAGTTTTCAGCCAAGGAGGTCCCTTCAGGGATGGGTCAAAAGTCGGAGGTGCGGGGTGCAAAGTACCCCGCCACAGATCGCCACACCCCTGGGTCTAGGAACAAGCACGCGGCTGTCAACGTCAAGTCTCAGAAGACATGAGATTTGGTGCTAGCCTATTCGGGATACTTTGTGTTATTGTGGGCTATTCTAATCATAACTATCTTCATAATGAACAGCATGATACTAATTATACTGTAGTCTCATCCTCTTCCGTCGTCCCACACAACGACCCAACGCTCCTTTTCACCAATGCTGGAATGAACCAGTTTAAGCCAATTTTCTTGGGAACTATTGGTGCCACTGAATCATTCGCTGCGTTGAAGCGTGCTGCGGATACCCAGAAGGTATGCCCTTTGCACTGTTCACGCCTCCATCAGGTGGGCATTTATGACAGCTTGCTGATATATTGACAGTGTATCCGTGCGGGTGGAAAGCACAATGATCTTGATGATGTTGGAAAGGACTCCTATCACCATACCTTCTTTGAGATGTTGGGTAACTGGTCGTTTGGCGACTACTTCAAGAAGGATGCCATTCACTACTCTTGGACCCTTCTTACTGAGGCTTTTGGTCTTGATAAGGACCGCCTTTACGTTACCTACTTTGAGGGTGATGCTACGAGCGGACTGGAGCCAGATCTTGAGGCCAAGCAGCTTTGGTTGGATGCTGGTGTTGCCGAGGATCACATTCTCCCAGGAGACATGAAGGATAACTTCTGGGAGATGGGTGAGACTGGACCTTGCGGGCCATGTTCTGAGATTCACTACGACAGAATTGGAGGCGGACGTAATGCTGCCTCTCTCGTCAACATGGATGACCCAAATGTTCTTGAGATCTGGAACAACGTCTTCATGCAGTACGACAGACAAAAGGACCGCTCCCTCAAGACCCTCCCAGCTCAGCACATTGATACTGGTATGGGATTCGAGCGTCTTGTCTCTATTCTCCAGGATAAAACCTCCAATTACGACACAGATGTTTTCCACCCACTCTTCAAGAAGATCCTGGAGGTCACCGGTGCCCGTGAGTACACTGATAAATACGGAAAAGACGATGTCGATGGCATTGACACCGCTTACCGGGTCATCGCTGATCACATTCGTCTCTTGACCTTCGCCATCTCCGACGGAGCTGTTCCAAACAACAACGGCCGCGGATACGTCGTCCGTCGTGTCCTCCGTCGTGGTGCTCGCTACGCTCGCAAGTACTTCAACGTTGAGATCGGCAACTTCTTCTCCCGCATTCTCCCAGCTCTCGTTGAGCAGATGGGTGAGCAATTCCCAGAGATTGTCCGCATGAAGGATGAGGTCTCTGAGATTCTCATCGATGAGGAGGTTCAGTTCGCTCGCACTCTTGATAACGGTGAGAAGATGTTCGAGAAGTACGCTGCTGCCTCTATCAAGGCTGGAACCAACCACATCAACGGTGAGGAGGTCTGGCGTTTGTATGACACCTTCGGTTTCCCAGAGGATCTTACCAAGATCATGGCCGACGAGCGTGGCCTTTCCTACGATGACAAGGAGATCGAGGCTGCCAGACTTAAGGCTCTTGAGGCGTCCAAGGCTGTCAAGGAGGGTGCTGTCGCCTTCGCCAAGCTCGATGTTCACCTGATCGCTGAGCTTAATAAGTTGGAGGTCTCAACCACTAACGACGAGCCAAAGTACACCGAGTCCGCCACTAAGAGCAAGGTTGTCTATGTTTTCGATGGTAAAAATTTCTTGAAGTCTACCAAGGATATTATTCCAGGCCACAACTTTGGTCTTATCCTTGACCAGACCAACTTCTACGCTGAGCAGGGTGGACAGGTCGCCGATATTGGCTCTATATCTATCGATGGAACGGCCGACTTCAAGGTCGTCGATGTCCAGACCTACGGTGGCTACGTCCTCCATAACGGTTTCCTCGAATCCGGCGAGCTTAACGCTCACGACGAGGTCACCTGCGAATACGATGATATTCGTCGCCAGCCAATCAAGAACAATCACACTGGTACTCACGTCTTGAACCACGCTCTTCTCGAGGTTCTCGGTGAAGAGGTCCACCAGAAGGGCTCCCTTGTTGATGCTGAGAAGCTCCGTTTCGATTTCTCGAATAAGGCCCAGGTCACCATCCCACAGATCAAGGCCATTGAGGACTCCTCCAACGAGTACATTCGCCGCAATGCCGAGGTATTCTACAAGGACGTCCCACTTGAGGCTGCCCAGGGCATCTTAGGTCTCCGTGCTGTCTTTGGCGAGACCTACCCAAACCCAGTCCGTGTCGTCTCCGTCGGTGTCTCTGTTGATGAGTTGCTCGCGAATCCAAAAAACCCAGAGTGGGAGAAGATATCCATTGAGTTCTGTGGTGGAACTCACGTCAAGAAGACTTCTGAGATTAAGGATTTGATCATCATCGAGGAATCCGGTATTGCCAAGGGTATCCGTCGTCTCATCGTCGTCACTGGTCAGACCGCTCGTGAGGTCCAGCTAATGGGCAAGGATTTCAACCAGCGCCTCGAGGCTCTCGAGAAGATGCCATACGGCGCCGAGAAGGAGAAGGAGGTCAAGGCCATCTCCGCTGATCTTAACACTCTCCGCATTTCCGTCCTTACCAAGGAGGAGCTCAAGACCCGCTTCGCCGCTGAGCAAAAGAAGGTCCTCGCCGCACAGAAGAAGATCCAGAAGGCTGAGTCGACTGCTGCCATGGATGCCGTCAAGAACTACTTCTCCGACGAGAAGAACAAGGATAAGAACTACTACGTTGCTCGTCTGCCAATTGGCGCTAACACCAAGGCTGTTGCTGAGGTCATTAAGCATGCCAAGAAGGACTTGAAGGATAAAACTCTGTACGTCTTTGCTGGTAACGAGGGCGATGAGTCTGTGATCCACGGTGTCTATGTTGGAACCCAGCACAAGGATACTGTTAAAGCTGAGGAGTGGTCTAACGTTGTTACTGGTATTGTTGGTGGAAAGTCTGGAGGCGCTGAGCCAACGAGACAGGGACAGGGTGAGGATGTTACGAAGATTGATCAAGCTGTTGAGGAGGCTACGAAGTGGTTCGAGTCTAAGCTTAAGATCTAAAAGGTTTATATCATAGTTAAAATGAAATTTGTGCATTTATGTTACACATGTAAGCGCACTTGCTAGGTGAAATGTGTCTATGATGCATGCATGATCTATATCAGTTGTCTTCGACTTTCTGGCCCAACGATGGCTCTATTCGCACCCATGCATTGACGAGGCGCCACCCTTGTTTTCCTACTCCATCATCCAAGCTAGACTTGGGTGGCCAAAAGTATGATCGATGTCCAGGAGTAATGTGCCAGTGTTAGACACCACATGTGTCCGACTACATTCTTTTAGACATCACGACAAAGATCATTTTGCCTATTTATCCTCAAGCTCAAAGAGATCGAACATCAAAAGAACAATCCTGCCAAGGAATTATGTCAAGCGAGTCTAGTCTCTGTGCTTTCAAAAGCTGTTCCTGCGCTGATCCGCGCGTAAAAGAAATGCCACCCGGCGGCTGTGGCGTCTATCCACAGCTCTTGCCGAGCCTCGTTCACCTTTATTTGACAGCCTTGTCGCATTCCCCCGCGCCATCATCAAAGTAGAAGCGAATAACTTTCCATTCACCTGTCGCGTAGACTCATCAACCCCTGCGCATATACTCAGTAGCTTGCACGCTCGTTTACAAGTATAATAACACAAACTCCGACACAACCGGGTGCTCAAAGATAAAATATAGAGCTCGACACCACCACGACCTTTTACCATTTAACACCATTCTACATCATCGAAAATGGCCGGCAAAGTCATGGATCGCAAGGAGGTTGTTGAGACTCTGGGCTCGTTGCAGAAGGCCGTCAATGAGAAGCAGCCATCTGAGAACGTTGTCAACATCTTGACCCAGCTCAAGGATCGCGTTTTGGCAACTGAAGAGCTCTTGAGAGTAAGTTTGCGCCCGCCCAACAACCTCAGTCCCACCAGACCAGCACTTCCATTTCAACTCACCACCTCTGTATCACACAGAAGCTGACATCTCACAGGCAACCAAAGCCGGCATGATCGTAGCCAGGCAGCGCGGCAACGCCGACAAGGACATCGCCAAGCTCGCGCACGCTGTCGTCGCCCAATGGAAAGCAGCAGTAGAAGCAGAGAAGAAGGCGCGCCTCCACTCTTCCAGCACACCCAAGCCGACCTCCGACACCGCCACGCCAGACATCAGATTAGACAGTACCAATACGCATACTGAAAGCAAACAGGAGAAGTTCATCGGCGACGCGAGCAAGCGCAAGTGGAACGACGATGGCGCCGATATCAACCGTACCGATTCTGCGACGAGGAATAACTGCATTGGGTTGATTTATAATGGGTTGGCGTTTAACTCGTATGAGAACTGTCAGAGCGTGATGTGCAAGGCGTTGGAGGTGGAGAAGGCGGCGTTTGTGAAGTGTAAGGGGGAGACCGAGGATTACAGAAAGAAGATCCGTTCGCTATTTGCCAACCTTAAGAACAGGCAGAACAAGGACTTAGGACCAAGCGTTATGAGCGAGAAGATCTCGGCTGAGAGGTTTGTCACCATGTCACAGGAGGAGCTGAAGTCCGACATTCTGAAGAAGCTGGAGGAGGAGTTGGAGAAGGATAACTTGAAGAAGGCGCAGGTGCCGATGGCGGAGAGGAGTATCTCGGATGCGCTGAAGTGTGGAAAGTGTGGGCAGAAGAAGGTTTCTTATTCGCAGGCTCAGACGAGATCTGCTGATGAACCTATGACTACGTTCTGCGATTGCACGGTGTGCGGTAACCGCTGGAAGGTGAGATACTTCGACTTTGGTATCATACATTTCATGCTAACTCTATATCTAGTTCTCATAAGCTGCCTCGCTTCACGATTCGGCTCGACTTTCATATACACCTTTTAATCCCACAACACCTTGCCATCGAGCAGCTCTGTCTTCCGAGCTTGATGGTTTCCGAGCTCACACGGCTCTACCTTCGTCTCCGCCGCCTTCCCGGTTCTCATTTGAAACAGTGGTGGATAGTTTGCATTCGGCGCAAGGTGTTCTTGCTCTAGAAAACGAGCGGCGTTTTTGTTTCCGCCGATTGACGGCGAACATTTGATACACGCTGCGGTGTTCAGATAGAGCTTACTCCGTAGCTTTTCATCAGCGAAGCAAGCATTGCACTTTTGGTTCCACAAATAGAAAGCTATGTTTGAGTTCAGATCGAGGCTTTATAGCTCAAGGATCAAGCTCAAGCAGCTCCAGGAGTGTCAACGTATCGTGGTCCTCTTCCAATCCTTGCGCAGCAATCCCTTTCCAGAACTTGCTCAAGTGTCTGTTTCCGCTGTCGCAAAGAACTGTGACGACTCTGCCCGGCTTTCCTTCACGTCTGAGCTGCAGCGCGGTGGCGACCGCGGCGACGCAGTTCACGGCACTGCTGCTCCCAATGAAGATGCCGTCTTTCTCGACTAACCATCTTGCCATTCTCATAGCCTGCTGATCCGTCACCTTGACCGCATCATCGATAAGCTCGAGGCCTTGCTCGAAGTTGTGGGTGAGGCGGTTGATTCCGATACCCTCAACCATGGTATCGACTTGTGTGCGTCTCCTTGTGCCTTCTCTTTCATGGCTTGAGTACATCACTCCATACTTGACCTTGTTGAACAGTCCACTACCTTGGGGATCAGCGAGCACGACTCTAATCTCCGCACCCAGCTCCTGCTTCAGATAGCTCGCAACGCCAGTGATCGTCCCACCGGTTCCAGCGCCCGCAACAAACGCAGCAAGGTCTCCCTGACACTGCGAATAAATCTCCGGCCCCGTCGTCTCAAAATGCGCCGTCCAATTCGCATCAGACTCAAACTGATCAGCAAAGAAGCCCTTCGAACCATCCCCCATCTTCTTCTCATGATCATGCGCTCTCCTCCGCGCCAGATTCACAAAATGGTCAACACTCGTAATCGGCGCTGGGTTCACGCGCTCGACTTCCGCGCCGAGATGGATCAGCAGCTCCACCTTTTCCATAGCCATGTCGTTCGGCATGCAAATGTGGCATTTATACCCCTTTGCGCGAGCCAAGACGGCGAGAGATATGCCGGTTGAGCCAACGGTGCCTTCGTAGATCGTGTCCCCCACGTGGGGCCGGAGGAGGCCGGCTGATTCGGCGACTTCGATCATATGGAGCGCGACTCTATCCTTCGGACTGTTTCCCGCTCCATTGAGAAACTCCGCCTTAGCCAGAATATCACGCCCGGTCGCCTCACTCAACGACTTGATCTTCAGTATCGGAGTGTTGTTAATCGTGCCCTCAATACCAACCGGTATTTGGGGCGCCGGAATGGCATCTTCGTTCTTGGGGACTTGGTTCGTGTGGTCTTCGAGCTTGACTGGTGGGAGGTAGACGGAACCTCTGCGCTCGCGGTCAGCGGACGCTCTGGGTTTTACGAGGCGGAGACGCTTGCGTCGCTCGTAGCGTCGCTCTAGGTCGGGGTAAATGTCTTTGAAGCCGAGTGTGAGACAGATGCCTAGGCCGAAGGCGAGGGCAACGGCTGCGGAGGTATAGGCCTTGGGGTGGTTTGAGACCGACATGTTGGAGAGTTTTGGAGAACGTTGAAGCTTATATCATTGTGTGTTTAGATGGACTCAATGGCCCGAGTCGTTCTGTTTATCCAAGATTGGTTGTGGAAAAAAATAAGTGAGAGCAAGTGAGAACTTGGGATGACGGAAGCAAGGCTGGAGCTCGGACCCGCTAACTTTGACGACGGGCCCTCGAAAGTGACGGCCCAGCAACAACAACACCAAGGCAACTATCGACACTTTGATAGCCGCGCCCACAATGGATTCACCGGCAGTTAACCAGTTGTTTCGACAACTTTTCAGACATAAAGCGTGCTCGACAGTGCGCGCTCGCGCCCATTCGACACTGCCGCTGCGGATACAACGGCCGAGAGGGACGAGAACAGCTCTGCCGACTGGGAGGAGGGGAGTTGCCCAGAAGGATACGAGCACGAGGAAGGATGAGAGTCATTGGCAGATGAGGACAGATGTCTTGCCGCAGGACAAGAGCGGGGAGTTTAGCAAGTATCCGATGGTTACGGCGGATCAGTTGAGAGGGCGCAAGGAGAGGCCGAGGAGAGTAAAGATGCTGATGAGAGACTTCATTGAAGGTAGGTCACCAAATTCCAACTGATTAGATCTTGCTAATTAGTTTGATAGACTCGTTATACAACCCATCCTACGGCTATTTCTCAAAACAAGCCGTCATCTTCACCCCGGGCGAGCCTTTCGAATTCGCTAACATCAAAGACGAGCCCGAATTCCACAAGCTCCTGGGGCAAAAATACACCGAATTCGAAGACAAGCTGGACGAGATTCAACCCAACGAGACGCGCCAACTCTGGCACACACCCACCGAGCTCTTCGCCCCTTACTACGGTGAATCCATAGCGCGTTACTTGGTCGCCAACTACAAGCTCTCCCAATACCCTTATCACGATTTGATCATATACGAAATGGGCGCCGGAAACGGAACACTCATGCTCAATATCCTGGACTATATCCGTGAGAACGAACCGGATGTATATGACAGGACGAAATACAAGATCATCGAGATCTCGCACAACCTGGCGAATCTGCAGGCGAAGCAGTTGATGCGCACGGCTGGGTCGAGGGGACATCATCAGAAAGTGGAGATCATCAACAAGTCTGTGTTTGAGTGGACTCAGATGGTGTCGGATCCATGTTACTTCGTGGCTATGGAGGTCTTTGACAACTTTGCGCATGATGCCATTCGTTACGACCCTGTCACTGAGAACCCGTTGCAGGGAACAGTGTTGATTGATGGGCTGGGGGATTTTTACGAGTTTTACATCCCGCAAATCGACCCGGTCGCTGCAAGATTTTTGAGGGTGAGACATGCGGCGACTGGGGGGATATATCCCCATCCTTTGCCAGCATCGAAGCTTGTTAAGAATTTGCGTCAGAAGTTGCCGTTCATGCCGAACTTGTCGGATCCGGAATACATCCCTACTCGCTTGATGCAGTTCTTTGGTATCTTGGCAAAGTACTTTCCACAACACAGGCTTGTTACGTCGGATTTCCATAGTTTGCCGGATACGATTAAGGGGATTAATGCGCCGGTGGTGCAGACGAGATATAAGCGCAGGACTGTGCCTGTGGACACGCCTTTGGTAAGTTTTCTGCGTTTTTCCTGCTCCGCAACTCCGTTCGTGGGGGTCTTTAGAGAACTTCCTGTTTTTCAACAATGAAAGATCCGTTTGCTAACACCCACCAAGGTGCACCAAGGCTATTTCGATATCCTCTTCCCAACCGACTTCCAGGTCCAAGAAAAAGTCTACCAAGCACTGACCGGCAAGCTTACCCGCGTACTAAGCCACGAAGAATTTCTGCAGAGATGGGCGGATGTGGAGGAGACGGAGACGAAGAGTGGGGAGAACCCGTTGTTGACGTGGTATAAGAATGCTAGTGTGATGACTACCGTGTAATGGGGAGATCTTGGGCAATGTAAGGGAAGGACTGTAGATAGGCAGATAGGGGACATGAGATAGTAGGACGGAAGGGGGGGAAGAATGATACCCATGAAAGACTACCTGGCTTCTTTTGTAGGGTGAGGAAATGGTGATACTGTGTATGTAATCTCCTTGGCCGATAGAAGGCACTTCACCTTCTGACAGCACTCCGTCACAAACCGCGGCAGAAGGTCTTTGTTGCGCCAGGTTTGCGCTGCCGCAGTAGTCTGATCAGGCGGCAGGCAGCCTGAAGTGTGCCGGCTTTATTGGAAGTGATACAAGTGCCTGTCACGGCCCCAAACTTTTGGCGGCAGCCTCCTTAGGGTTCTGCGAAGATGAGGTCACACTTCTTGGCGAACTAAACAGGTGGGATAGCAACCATGTTCCGTCTTCTGAAGTAGCACTTCAAGGGACACGATACATGTCCACAACCTCCATTGAGTTTATCGAACCACGTCAAACGTTACTCAATATCAATTCATGGGCATCAAAGAGAGTATCAGAAAATCGTAATATGTATGCTGACTGCGAATAATTACCCTATCTACTGCCAAGAAATCTGCCATCGCCTACCTGAAGCCCTGTTATTGTACACAAATACCCCTCCCACTTCACCCACTTAGTATCTAACCAACAAGATTCCCAAGCACCAGCGCACTACTCAAACCATAAGTATTGATATCAAACCACTTTGCTTCTGGTAATCCATTCTCGTCTCCCAACTTTCCCACTACTCCTCCCTGCACCCTTCCCGTTAGCCCACCATCAGCAACGACAGGAGCCTGGGTAACAACCGCCCCCGCTTGATTTGCCACTGGCGTCGGGAGGTCTGAGAATGCGCTAGCTGCGGGAATGTCGCCTACTATCCCACTCTCAGCCAAAGAATCCGTTGTGAAGACCTCGCCTTCATCTCCGCTTAGCGTTGCTTCCGGAATTGCTGGTGCTGGGGAGGTTGTGGAATCGAGGAGGATGTCTTCAGGCGTGAGGGAAGCTGCTGCTTCCGAGGCTGTTGTTGTGCCTGAGAGGTTGAGTGTCGATGGGATGGATGAGGGGGGGATGGAGGATGTGAGTGGCTCGGATGGTGCTGCTGTTTCTGCTGGTGCTGGCGCATCTGGAAAAGCACTGGCGAAGGGAATGGACGAGATGACTGGTGTGTCGATTAGTTTACTGTCCACCAAGAAAGAGCCGGTTGGTGTTGCGTCGGTAGTAGGGGTAATTGTTGTTTCTGCTGCTTGGTTTGTGCTCGCTGCTGCCTCGGTGGAGATCACTATCTCTGATGTGGCTACTTCAGCAGCAGTGGTACTATCAGGCGCCAAAGTATAACTGAATGCCTCCCCACCACAAAGGCATTGACAATTACACTTCCCATCTTCCGCAATGCTTCCGGTGGCCGGTCCCGTACTAGACGAGATAACCGGTGGCACACCAGATATAGTAGGCGATGCCACCTCAGAAGGAAACGCCTCAGAAGCAGCAATACTCGAGAACCCTTCCGCGACATTATTTTTCTGCGGCGTCGTAGCCTCCGGCGCCGCTGTCTAGTTTACCAATTAGCAGTCGTCCTTCAAATCCGTACAAGGAGTGGCTTACATCCACAGCACAGCCGGCGGACTCGGTTGCAGTCACAGTCCTAGCAGGCTGTGCGAAAGTTTCCGTAACAGTAACTGCTGGAGGGGCCCCAGTATTCTCTCTAACAGTGACAGTTACGACTTGAACTTGCGTGATGACTTCGGCTAAAGGCGTGACTGTGACAGTTGGTGCCTCGCCGGCGGCGAAAACTGTTGTTGTGATGAAGGAGAGTTGGGTAAATACTCGTTCCTCGGCAGGCTGAGTAGGCTGATCATTCGCTCGAGTTCGGGTGACAATGACGGTTACATCCTCCGGCTCTTCGGTACCCGCATTGTCGTTGCTGTTTCCCTGGCCGCTGTTGCCTTGAGTGTCATCGTTCTCATTGCCGTTGTTCCCATCGTGGTTGTGGTCCAGGCCGTTGTGCTTCTGATTGATATCTGCCGGGACAGCATTCGCTCCCTCTTGGCCAACGGGTTGGGGAGAAGGTGTAGGGACGGCTATGGCTGTGGCTGTTGCGAGTTCGTCGCATGGCTCTTCTGTGAGGAAACGCTCGACCCTTGGTCGCTGACGAGGGTAGACCGATGCTGTGGTACTTTGTAAGAGGAGGAATGCCGCCAGGGCGGTAGTGAGGGTTGCAGTGCGCATGGCGACGCAGGTAAAGATGGAAAGTGTTATTCGATCAAAGTGACGATATAGCAGAGGGTTCGACAGTCCAGCTGGCAATGAATGTACAGATCCGTGGCCAGCACTGAGAATAAGATAAGGGGAAAGTGATAAAGGAGCGTGGAGAGTTGAAAGATGCAAGAACAGAACTGAAAACGTCGGGAAAGAGAGGAGAGGGGAGAAAGGGGAATGATAATAGGAAACGCTTAACTGAAACCGTCCTTGAAGCATTTAGAGCTGAGCGGCGGCTCGAAGACGGTCGAGCTCTCGGACTTCTGTGTGCAGTCTGATCTGATTGGACGAGGAGACCTTGCCGCATACAAGACGCGATCTCGGACCTTGCCAGGCGAGACAACGCCGATGTGATGGAAAACGAGGTAAGGGCTAAGGAAAATCACCATGGGGAGAAAGATGAGCGATTACTGCCGTTCCTTTGAGGTCTGCGGAGTACTCTGCTCTGGTGACATTCGGGTATGATAAACCGCCTAGGCGCCGGCACAAGGCGCTTGCGACAGACCATGTTTCAGACCGACCATACGAGACGTCCCTGGTCGCAGAGAGCGCTCATGCCCCGTAACGAGAAATCGGCAGTCTGAATAAGACAAAGCCCAAGAATAGGATACCTAATGAATCATTCTCTCCACTCTCTTCCTTGGCGATATTGTGGAATGCGGTAATGGTGTTGTCGTTCCGGGTCTCGCGAACGACAGCAGCTGTCACGACCCCTGCGATACCGATGCAATGGTTAGCTCCCGGTGCTAGCCCAATTGCAGAATGGCACGTCCACCGCCTATATGAATATAACCACAACAAGAGGTCAAGGACGTCATTTGATGGCCCTTCATCCACAAAGTTCTGTTTACAACGCTGTGAAAAGACGTGTATCTCCCGTGGCTGAGTAGCTAGTTCGTGGCGCGATGCCTACAAGAATGATGGTTCTCCTTACTTCTCCGTCTCGGCTTTCTACCTAAGATAAACCTCCCCACCAACACATCCACTCCACCCCAAATCATCTTGCAATGTTAAACAATTGATGTAACGACCAAAGTACCTTGTCCTTTCCTTCTCTTCAGCAGAAGACAGTGGCAGCAACAATGAGAGTCCACGTACTAGACAACTACTACCTCGCCATCACCGCCCTGATAACAATCGGCCACCAACTCCTCGTCTTCTGTATAGCATTCTACAAACTAACCGGTTTCCATGCTCTCTCCCCAACCCAGCAATCCTCCTTCTGGTCCTCCTTCCCCATCCTCATCCTCCTACCAACACTACCCCAGACTTCGCTGGCGGCACAAACTTCGTCGCTCTCTCCATCATCACCCTCTCCTTCTCCGGCACACATAATGCGCGCAACACCGTCGTCTCCCTCTTCATGACGCTCTGGGGCTTGCGCCTCAGTGCTTTCCTCTTCTACCGCGTCCTCAAAACCGGAAAAGATGATCGATTCGACGACAAGCGCAAGGACTTTTTCAAATTTCGCGGCTTCTGGATCTTCCAAATGAAATGGGTGTAGACGTGCTCCTTGCCCGTCACCATCCTCAACTCGCCCAATATCGTCAAGTTCCCTCAGCCAAAGTTTGGGACGTGGAGGGATATTGCCGGTGTGGTCATCTACGCCATAGGACTCGCCATGGAAACGATCAGCGATTGGCGGAAATTCAAATTCCGCCAGGAACATAATGGAAGGGAAGCGATATGCGGCAAAGGCCTCTTCGCATGGTCAAGACACCCCAACTACTTCGGCCAGTTCGCCATCTTCATGGTCGCTGTCTCGCCGGCTGCGTATCATTATGTGGAGGGTAGCGCTTATGCGGCGCTTTACGCCTCGACCGTGGGATCTTTCTTCCTCACATGGTTACTTATATTTCTGAGTGGACTGCCACTAAGTGAGAGACCGAGTGCGAAGGAGAGATGGGAGAAGGATTTGGATTGGGAGGGGTATAAATGCTATTTGGAGGGGACGAGTATTCTTGTTCCGTTCCTGCCGCAGATTTATAGAAGCGGATGAGGAAGAAAGCGAGGAGGGCTAGGAGGACGGAGGCGAGGAGACCACCAACTACTCCGCCTGCGATTGCGCCTCCGTTGCTCTTTTTTGCCTCAGGTTCCGGTGAATCCGTCGGATCTCCTGTGTTCTGGGCAGCATTTTGGGTCGGAGTGGTGCTTGTCTGGAAGGTGGTAGGCTGATCCGTGGCCGAGACTGTAACGAGGATAACAGAATACGAATTCGCGATCCCATCGCTTGAAGGCAGGACTCTGTAGATCGTGCTCAACGTTTCCCCAGTGATTACTGGGGATACGGATCTGTGTAAGGGTTCGGTGGAGAGTGGTCGTCTGGTCTCTTGTGTTCGTGCCAGTGCGTGATGTGGGAGATGGGGTTTTGGTGTTGAAGAGGAAGGCGCCGGGTTGTTGCGGGGAGGCATGGATGGTCGTGATACTCGCAACGAGGCAAAGAGAGGGCAGGAATAATTTCAACATCGTATTGTCTTACGAGATATCCTTCAAATGGGACTGAAACTGCGCTCGCGAACGGGCCACGATAGTCGATGAAGAAGATAAAACCCAGGCAAACAGCACACAGGAGAGGAACAGAGACGACGGGAGATAGTGTACAATGACAGAAGTGATATTCACGCTTGACTTTGGCTAAATCGCTGTGTCTGTCTGCGCCCCCAACATCGTGCTCGAAGCATGGACGCAAAGACTGGGGAAGCCATGGAGCTGTGTTCTGGAAAAACCATATGTCATATTCGGATCGAACGCCTTTCTTAACGCCGCTGCATCAACCACTTGCGCGTAACTTTTATCGTGCATCGCGAAGCCATCATGAGGCCCAATCGCTTAACATTGCGTGAAGTGGTGGACTTAATCGAGGTGAGTCACCTTCAAGCGAGATCTCGACGAGCTCGTGAATCCTTTTCTTTCATTTGGCAGCAGTATCTACTGTTTATAAGCACAGCTTCAATGCTTGCTATAGTATGTAATATATCTCAAGACGGTAGCACATAATTGAGGACAGCTTCTCTTTAACAGCTAGTCGAGACTCATCGTGGTTGGTGATGTGGGTGTTCTCATATATGAGGAAGAGGGTGTCGTGGCTCATACACATCAAAACCTGCGTCGATGAAGCCCTGAAATCCCGTCCGATTAAGAGCTTCGGCGGCTTCATTGTCAAAGACGTTTATCTGCTTTTACTTCCCGTCTACTACAAGTTCTTGTGGACAACCTTGTGCGACTTTCTCCTTCCAGTAAGCGACGTGGAATCTCTGTCTTTCTGCCTCTTGTTCAGCCTTGCCACACATCGTTGTAGAACCACGAATCCAACGTACATATAATAGCTTGTGTGGCAACCGAAGGATCGGTTCATAAAGGCTAGCCCAAAGCCAACCCACCTTCTCGAGAAGCTTCTCCCCCACCTAGTTAGAGCTGTCATAGTCCACATTTGGTCGGTAGTATGTGTTCGGCGCTCTCCAGTCAAAGAGAAAGCGGTGGCCTTGCACGAGCTCTTCTATTTCGTTTCCACGGACAAAATTAGCATTGCACATATCTCCCTCGACTTCACTTCTTTCTTTAACCCCAACCCTGATTGTACGTACAGTGTGGCAAGTTTGAGCGATTTTATAGCTTCCAAAAACTTAGTATAGTATGGCGAATATGGCGGTGTTACTTCTACATATCCGTCTCTCAGAAACTTGGAAACATGGTATACGTAATGGCAGTATACTCAACGATTTCAAGCCACGATACTTACACTGCAATCATGGGGTGCTGGACTCCTTTATCATTCACCTCCTGATCGACACCCTACCAGAGTCCCCCGGATTGTGCCTGAGAGAGCAGTAAGTTATAGGAAACAAGAATCGACACATAGTGAAGTTCTTTGTTTGCACGAACATGCCAGCTCTTCATAGATGCTCGACATACACAACTCCAACCAATTCCAACAGCTGAAGCCGAGGAGCTTTATTTGTACCTTCCCTCTCTCGCCCTTGATAACTCACCAACGTCGCGACACGACCCATCAACCATCCCACACCTCCAGTACTTTCACATTTTCCCATTAGGAGCTGATCTCAGAATATCAAAGGTTTTAGCTTTTCTCTTCCGCTAATGCATATGTCCTATCTACACAGTCACCCTAAGTTCTGGCCGACGCAATATCTTTGTGCGACCATAGCCACAGCTGCCAAAAAGCACAGATGAGCTATTGGAGAGTCTGTCGTTAGGCGACACCTTTGGCGACACCGATCAGACGCCTGACTGCTAAAGGAAGTCTGAATGCCAGGTTTCGAAGTCCGAAGTTTATTGGGCAGATGGCCGACGTGATGGAAACAGATTGGTTTTGCTGTCATTTTGAGGGCTGAGCAGCTGAATTTCGTGTACAGGAGGAACACGCTGAGGTTGGGGAAGTGCTATCACTATCCTCAATACATGGCGGCTATGTCACCTTTGTGGAGATGACAACTACACATGACAGTCAATCCACCACGAATGACAATAGTGGTTGACTACTTCTCTCCCTTTGTTTTCCTGCTTCATACGGTGATAGAGATGAAGCGTTTTACATTCAAGATCCATGCCTGTCTCTCGCTTTGAATAGGTTGGAAGACGGGTTACCAGCGTGGTCGATAGGTCGGTTCATCCTTTCTTCCTCAAGCTGAGAACGTTTTGACTTTTTGCGTTTTGGAGGCGAGCCCGTTTAGTCTTTTGAACGGTTGTTGTGACTGGCGGCCGACCGTTATTTACAACCGGTTACGAAAAGTCGACTTTTTGAGATTGCCTGTGCAGCTCAAGCTTGCTCAGCTTGTGTTCCTGAGCTTGTGTTCGGATGCGAAGCTCGAGTCTTGGACAACACCATGTCCGCATTGAGCTCTTTGTCCTTGAGGACCAATTTCCTTTGTCTCCGTCTTTCATCCAATACTCGAGATTGCCACAGCTTCCGGAGGCTCAACAAGGAGGATGAACCCACGAACCTACAGCAAAGTTGCCGTTTGTGGTAGAGTAGCCGAGGACTCGGTATATCATCCGGTGTTCCTTTCGTCATGGTGCGTGAGTGTTTAAGAAGTAGCATTTGTTGACGATACCAATTGGCACCAATTAACGGAGCCATACCATTATCCGCCACAGCTTTACGTTTCAATCTTGTATACCATCTGCAGTACTTGCTTGCGCAAACATCATTATGTAACGGAAAAAAGCAACCCCTCAAGCCACCAAGCCGAAGAGGAAGAGGGCGCCCGCACAGCCGCTACCACCACTGGTTCTTCCAGGTGGGCCAGGATCTCGTCCCATAATCCCAGCCAGACTGCCATTGACTAATCTGGGCGGCAACGATACAGACAAGTATCAGATTAAGACCAAGTACGAGGGAAAGCACGTGCATGATGAGTGGAGAGAGCTTGGTGAAGGGTGTGGTCAGGGTTATCGATTTAAGAACGAGTACCACATGAAATGGGTAAAGATCGAGACGGAGCCGCCGAAGACGATGGCTACGTCGGGGGATGAGCAGCCGGCAATGATGCCTATACCAGGAAGTAGACGACCAGCGACAAGAGCTTCAACTGGTGCGAGGCAGCCGACGGAGAAGATAAGCTTGGAGCCTACAGGAGCACAGCCAGCCGCCTCCACGGACCCAACCGCTTCACCAAGGGGCAGGGGAAGAACACGGACTGATGCAAACACCCTTGGCCTACCATACGCCTTGCAAGAGGATGGGGAGGAGAGAACGCCAAAAGAACGAGGCTATAGGAGCTGCCAACGGCATCCCGCATGAAAACCTGAGAAACATCAGATGCGCAACGAACATTAAACCGCTTGGATGGAGTGACTGGACTCGATATAAAAAGCTGAATTACAACGAGCACATCACCAGTGAACAACTCGAGCTTGATAGGAGAGAGAGGGAAAGACAAATGCCTAGCTTTTGGTCTGGCCTTCCTCCCACCATCTCCAATACTCTCAGTGGACTTTTGAGGTGGAGGTGACAAGGATAATGCGCCAGACAAGAAGAAAGACAAGGAGGGAGAAAATGGTGGCAACAAAGCAAGAGGCTAAGGTAGCCGAGGACAAACAGGAGACCAATGATGGTGTGGCGTTTGGCTTTGGTTTGTGCTTAGAGGGGTTACTTGGTTTGCATTGGTATTAGTTACCGAGTGATTTATACAGATTTAGAATGATTTTGAAATTGCGATACGTTTGAATTGTTGAGCAACATTGCAGGAAAATCGCATGTTTATTGCTTTTTGAGCGCAGACTCAAATAAAGAGTAAGATACCTGTGAAGCAACTAGCACTCTCTCATTGTACGTACAAAGCACCACCGATAACAGACTCTGCACTTCCCTAGCACCACGAGCATGAGATCAACACCCTTGATCTCACTTCCAGCCCAACAAGCGTTGGAAAGGATATGTGAAAGCCAGTCCAATATCATACGCCCAACCAGCCCAACCCCTCGCCCGCTCAATCCCATTCAACATCTTAACAAACCTCTCACTGAAAGCCTCCACAATCTCAAAGTCCTCTTCATACGCCTCCCACATTGCCGTCTCCCTGCCGTTTGGATCCTTGTGCGAGACAACTTCCCACTGGTTATCATTGTTGAACTTCACCTTGGGACCAACGACCAAAGCCCGTCCGAAAATTCGCGTATCCGCCATAAGACGTGTGCCAGCTTCAACAACGTCTTCCGGTTTGCCAACTGCGCCGCCAGCAAGTAAGAGGCGAGCTGGTGCCTCCAGGATGGGTGTATCGATGAAGTAGGGACATAACATGTTGACACGCAGACCGCCGACGACGGCAGTAGAGCGGAGACTGCGATACATACCAAGGACGCCATGCTTTGCCGCGCCATACAGAGGCTGTCCTGGGATAGCGCCCAAACTGGCAATACTGCCGAGAAGGAGTAGATGTCTATCCCTGCGATCTAGACCCGGCGCCCGAGTTGCATCTGAGATCTCAGAGCCCGGATTGCGCTTGAGGTAGTAGAGAGCCAGGGAAGTAGTATACGCCACACCATCCAAATTAACTTTCAAGCAGGCCAAGTTCGGCGGCTTCGGCGAATCAGCATCATACCCGACCGGATCCCAAAATGGCGGATCTAGCGGGTCCGAAATACCCGCGTTCGCAACCACACTGTCCAATCCCCCAGTCGGACTGAGCTTAATAACCTGATGAAACATATCAACCTGCTGCTGCCAATTCGTCACATCGCAGTGAATGTAGTGGTGATGGGGGTTCCCGGTGCTCTTGCGCACTTCATCGACTAAAGTTTTGCCGCGCTTGTCGTCGATGTCACCGATTACGACGTTTGCGCCGAGGGAGGCCCAGTGACGAAAGAAGCCGGCGCCGAAGCCGGAGGCGCCGCCGGTGATGAGGATAGTCTTTCCGCGCACCCAGTTGGGGTCGTATGAAGTGGTAAGGTCGATGGGTGGGGATTGGTTGACGGTGCCGATGAGGGTGCGCTCTTTTCCGCCCAAGGCGAAATCGTCATGAGAGGGCAGCATGGCGGCGAGGCGTAGACGGGTGAAAGGTTGTTTGTGGATGGTTCTGTGTTGAAAAAGCGACGGCCGTGAATGGTGATTTGGTTTATTCGGCTAAACAAGGGAGTGAGTATTGGAGCGGGGCGATAAAAGCTTTTATAAGTAGTTGACTTGAAAGGTTGCCGAAACTGGAGCTCTGAAACTGAAAGTGCTAGTCTCTCGACTCAGAAGCAATTGAGCTTCATAAAGCGAACGTTGAGAATGCGGCGAAGGCAATGCTGGATTGAACTTGAAACAGGAAGTTCCTCCGTGGAGATCGATCAAAACCCCTCTGCATCACAAGAAACCGAGGTGTCGCTGCCACTTCTGCTCAACTCATTGACGTGAACTCAATCAGAATGTGTAGATCCTCACGGCGTATTTATAAACGGGTAATTATTCAAACGGAAAGGAGAGTATAGCTTACGAGGGGAAACGGGGAGGTGAGGTAGATGAAGAGTTGCGAAATGGATTGATGCGACTTCTCTACAACACAAGGAAGACGGATCGCCGATCACTACTGGTTTTGGAAAAAGCCGTTCGTTCTGTAGTCACGTGATATCCATCACATGAAGAACATCAAACAAAGGGGGAGCGGAAGGGGGATTCAACCCTCTTAAAATAGCATCAGAAACGCTATCAAAGTGTAGTTCTGGCCGATTATACACATTTCAAAACGGCTGCAACCAACTTTTAAGATTATACTTTAGCACTTTTAAAGAGAGGTTGACATACGCAACATGGTGGCCGCTTGTACCAGCACAGACGAAGTTGGGACGTTGTGGACCCCAGTTTCTGGGGAAGTGGAGCTCCGACGCTAAAAGCTAAGTGACTAGCGATCCGCTTACAGCCCGTCATGCCAGCCGTCAAAAGCTTTCCTCAACGTCTTCGCAACAACAACATCCCAATACTCGTCGGGGCTCCTGAGTTGTCTGAAGACGTAAGATTAGCGAAGTCAGATCTGATGGGTAGTCACTGTTACTTTGGATTGAATATCTTGGTTCATAGTCCCCACATACCCCAACTGTCCGTTGTTGCGACCATCGTCCCCATATGAAGAGTGTCGAAGCCCGGTGCTGTAGCATAGCCGAATAATGCAATGGAATGCAATATATAGATTCTGCATACCCAAGTCCAAAAGGGATACGAGATAAGCGTCGATGATGATGTAATCGCTTGGGCAAGAGTGTTGTTTCATGTATGCAGCTATTTGTTGTGTATTCCCCTCTTTTATCTGGTTAAACAGTTTGCTGGGCTCAAGGCTTCATGTGTGCATGACACGGACCCCAATATCTTTAAATACCGGCAGCGGCGCTTCGCGACAGAGGACGGGCAACATAGATGAGGAAACAGGGGACCCACGAAACGACAGTTATGAACCAGACATGCAAAGCAATGTTATTATCTTTTCACTAGGGCTGGGCTATCACCCTTAGCTGGCCGTCAATGCGCTATGCCGACCCTAGACTGATGCCAAACCGTCAGCTCTCGAGGCAGTCTGAATGGCCGAAACGTCTTCCGTCACAGCAAGACATTGCTTTCAAACCGGTTAGCCTCTGCCAACCCACAGCATATCGCATGATGAGTTCGATCTACAACCTCCCAATCTATGTCTCATATCCTCAGTATCTAGGCCTACCAAACCCATCCATAAACCCACCCATAAACCCACCACCAAAGAAGTTGTCGCCAAATCCACCTCGTCCACCCATGCCGCCACCCGGTCGACTACCCATCCCATGCGCCGTCCTATACCCACCTGGCACACTTCCCATCCCATGAAAAATATTATACTCAGGACTACCAGGACTACCCGGTCCATAGACCGGCTCGCCTCTGTGAGGTGGACAAGGCCTCGCTTGCGAGCTGAAGTTTCTTGCTGGAAGGCCAGCTTCTTGGCGGAAAGTGTTCGCGCTCCGGCCATCAAGGAGGTTAAATACTTCTGGCATGGCTCCGAGACGCGGGAAAGGGTCGCCGAAACGATCAGTCCACGGTGTTCGGGCTGATTGTGGGGGGGCTAATTTGGATGTGAAGGAGGCTCGAAGGCGTGAGTTTTGGGTTGGTTGAGGACGAGCATCTCGACTGTTCTCATGTGCGTTGTTGCTTTGGCCCGTTCTAGCACCAGCATTTCCAGTATAATAACTCGGTGCATCAGCACCACCACTCGCTTCCCACTCCGTCGGCCCACCCCGTCTCGTCCCATCCGGTTTATACCCTCCTCCTGCGCCAGCAGCCTTACGCACCTGCGCCCCCCTCAGATTCTGATCATATTCAAACCCGTCCGTCGGCTCTCCCGCCTCATCGTACTCATCCGGATGCTCCGCAGCATCCAGTCCCCAGCGATCATAAAGCATCTTCAGTCGTTCATCACTGAGTATGGCATATGCGTGGCTGAGGGCTTTGAATTTATCCGCTGCGCCAGGGGCGTCACTCTTGTCTGGATGGAATTTCAGCGCTAGTTTGCGGTAGGAGGTTTTGATTTCTGAGGGTGTGGCTGATGGCTTCACTTCTAACACCGTATAAAGAGCAGTGTTACCAGGCATGGTGTAATTGGCTTCTATGAGCGTTTGGGTGTGAGAATTGGCTGAAGATTTAGAGGGCGGATTCGATAATTGAATATTAGTGCTAGTCCCACGGACTGTGTATGGCTCTCTTCGTTGCGTTGAGGTTGCCTGCCTAGGTAGACTTCTATAAGATGCTTGTTCTCGAAATGTCGAGTCGTTCACCAGTGTACTTGGTGCTTCGATGACGTATGTTTCCTGATGATAAATAACAGTTGGCGGACGTCTCGATAGTGGTGATTGAAATATCGTCTCGTATTCTGAAGGCCGCCATGGTGGGTGCGTGTGGTAGTATTCATCACAACATGCACAAAGCTGTTGTTCTGCCAAAGGCGTTGGCGGATACAAGTCTTTGAGCTCCTGTCCAGACGGACAAAGGTAACTGAAGAAAAACATTTTTGTTATGAGACTTTGATCCCTCCAACACTATTGTGGCGTTGGTGTCGACAAAAGAATGAATTGTTTGATAAGAAAGAGAGATGGAGAAGACAGAAAAGAGACGCAATGATGAAGCAAGGGCCAAAGCCGACTGCGTGGTGATAGAGCACCGCCCTGCCCGGCTACCGACATGAGTTTGCTCCTGGACATTGGCTAGAGTTGAAAGGAGATGGGAGACAAACGGAATCGACGTGGCTGTGAGACACAGGGTGGGGCGAGGTCGTGAACCGGCTGCCTGCACTCAAGATCCGGAGGGGAGCAAGCCGTTATCGACGACGTGAGGCGAAGCGAAGAAGCAAGCATGATGACGAATTGTCGTATATATTATAATTACGTCCCTTATCCCATCCCATAAACCATAAAGAAGTTTTGAAGCACCATTTCGACTATTATCCTTCTATTGCCAAAGCTGGTGCTTGACCTCCTCAAACATCAACCTTAACAGGCTCGACACCCCCGAGGTTGTGCTGCCTGTGCACGCTGCGCATATGGGTGTTGGAGTTGTCTCTCCTCAGGAATGGTCTGCCGCCGCCGTGTGCTCGGTTGCAACCATCGACGGGGCAGTAGACGACGGCTGACTTCTGGTGACGAGTGGGACCTCTTCGCTTAAGAAAAACACTTGGTTTACAGCTGCCCTTATGCTCGCTTGAACACGAGTTAGTGAGAGATATGAGGTGATGGGCAGATGATATACTTGAAGTCTTCGGCAGTGTTGAAGAAGCTGCGACATGTATAGCATGGGAAGATGCGAACGTCGGCCGGAAATGGCATGATTAGGTCAACGAGTCCATTGCTGGCAGTGCTTGGGGCATTCATATGTGCCTGCTTGTGTTGATTATGCCAACCAGAGCCAGCCATGCTATCATAGAATTCCCCATGCGCATTGCATGGCTGCATGAGACCATCGTGGCCTTCGTCAAGACCCGGGATCATGGACCGTAAGGTTTGCCCACAAGTGTGACATGTATCGGCGGATGCTGATGCATCTTTGTGGCAGTTCGAGGATGAGGCATACCGTGTCAAGCTATAGCAGATTGGCGACAAGTTCAAGTTTAGGCCGGTTACGATACACTTACTTGGTGTCAACATAATGATCATTTCTTTCAGTGCCAAATCCAGACCTCCAAAATGAATAGCGACTTGAGAATCCACTGTCAATTGTGTGGGTATGGTGCTCTGAGGTTTCTAAGATCGCGGCTGAAGCTATTGTGACGTGCATTCATAGGGAAGTGATTAAAACGACAGGGCCGAAAGCCTTCTTACATATAACCTTGGTCGTGACCCGGCTGTCGGCACTCAAGATCCGGAGGGGAACAGGCCGATATCGACGACGTGAGGCGAGGTGGAGAAGCATGCGTGTTGATGAAATGTCGTATATATCGTAGGTAGTTCCTAACTCCGTCTAATAAAAGTCCAGCCACTTTTCAATTCAACTCCTTTCACTCCTGCCTTAATCTTTCGTCCTGGGCGCCCTCTGTCATGTCAACTCAAGCTTCAACCCTCTCAGGCTCGACTCCCTCCATCTTGTGCACATTGCGAATGTGAATGCGGGCATTATCTTTTCGTGGGAATGCCGCTGTCTCCCATGAGCCCTGGAGCATTCAGCGATACAACAGTAAAAGTGGGCAGAACTCGAACGACGGCGTGTGGGCTTGACACCGTTACGGATGAGAGGGGGAATCGGTTGGCAGCTGCCGGTGTGGCCCCTTGAGGTAATGTTAGCTCAGACTTCCAATATGAGGGAAAGATATCGTACCAAAACTGTTCAAAAGCCGTGAAGAAGCGGCTACATGTGTAGCATGGGAAGATGTCCTCGTAGCGTAGAACTGCTTGACGTTGGCTCATAGCTTGAGCTTCGCCATCGTCTTGAGCTGTGTGGTACATTTGATTGGCAGGTTGGATTTCTGCGATCTTATTCCATTCATTCGAATGCACGTTATGGTTCCTGCTCGTCGACATCGAGTCTACTTGGGGGTTTGTGAAAGGTGATGGGACGGAAGGTAGGAGGATGACCTGCCCGCAGGAGTAGCACGTATTGGCCAAAGCTTGAAGGCCATGAATGTGCTCAGAGGATCCATCCTGAAGGGCGGCGCTGCTGACAATGAGCGATAGTTGCAAGTGAGACTTATATAGACTAGATCATACTTACGACGGATTGTGACTTCCTGCGATTGGAACCTTAGAGGCTAGGTGAGGGAGACGATCGGAGAAGTGATAATCCATGATGATCACGAGTACGGAGTAAAGATTAGATCCGTGTCAAGTAAAGACCGCAGGAAGACTAGCGTGTAAGATAATGGAACAAACCTAAGACAATTTCACAACCTTTAGACTCGGGGAAAACCATACTCTTTATAGACTTCAGCTTGTTCTTCATTCAACTTCTTCTTCATGAAAACCACGCCGCCAAGGCACCTCAGTGATAAATGTCTCCATCGTTCCTGAATCCATAACATGATCCGATCTGCAGTAGAGTTATTGAATCCTGGTCAGGAATCAGGAACTGACCCCCTGCATCTCTGCACGGGGTATACCAGACACGTTGACTGACAGCTGTACGACACGGCCAGTAGCGGGCCAAACAGTGTCAGCACACAGTGGGAACCATAATGGGCGGCATCGTACTCAAATGAGCAGGAGGCGTATTAGCACACATATTATTGTGCCTTTATACATCATTGCTTGCCTGATTATGGTTGGAGCACTCGCAAAACATGGTCAGCCTTAATCGCGAGCAGGCGCCGCCGATCAGCTCTACACTCCGCCATGTTAGGCCATCACTGTGCATACAACTGGTTTCTCAGGCACGGGGTCACAGACCTCGAACCACTCACAACAATACAAAGAAATGGTGTTAGCATAATCGGCCTATTCCCGTGTTGGGTCACACAGAAGCCGATGCCCGACAACAACACAAGACAAAGCTTGGCAGTATCGTGGCTGTGGCGGTATCGTGGCTGTGACAGCTACCCGCTGCTGCAAAAACGCAAGCGCATGCCGTCAGCAACTCTTTGATGAAACGCAACGCTTTCATGTGATGCTTATGTGATGCGGCTTGTAAAGTGGTCATGTGATAATGTTTACAAAGCAATCATTGGGTATCATTGTCATCTGATGGTCAGCTGATACCCTTGTATTACAGGTGCAGGAGTTTTGGATGACTGATCGGCTTTCAGCCTTGTCGATTCTAATTATTCATGGCCGAATGGGTGGATTCCGATTACTGTGCTTGAATAAGCCTGCACGCAAGCAGCGTGTGGCTCTTCGACTACTCCAGTTTTACTCGATTAGCACTCAACTCATGACCATCTACATATTTGCCACTATGCTCGAGTACTATTCAAGTATTATTTAAGTATTATTCAGGTATTATTCAATTATTATTCAATTATTATTCAAGGTTGGCCAAGCCACCAAATATAGCTGAAACCACTAATCATTGTCTCTGTCATCTCCTCGTTTACCGGATTGTGTGCTAAATATCGCTCCTTTTGATAACCCGAGTAGCTATCTATTAGTCTACTGCCCAGGCAATGCTATTCACCTGCTACTCTGCTCGTCAGGCTAAATCACAACCCATTAGTGTTTCATGAAGCTAGCTTTCAATCTCTGGATATGATGTTCGAGAATCTATAGTAGACGCCGTGTTCCTCTAAAACCCAATATTACCGCTCCATGCTTGTCCCAACGCCGAAAATCCCCATGCTCTATCATTATGTTCCCATACCTTTTCCCTCCTCAATTAATTCCATTACCACGCCGTGTGCCCTCCGTCAATAACAAGATTGCCCCCAGTCATGAAACTGCTCGCACCCGAACACAAAAAGAGCGCCGCACCCTTAAACTCCTCCGGAGTACTCAGCCTCCCGAGCATATTCTCCTTGATCCAAAGCTCCTCAAGCCAAGGCTCCTCCTTGAAATTCTCCTTCACCATCGGCGTCACAATATGTCCGGGGCTCAAACTGTTAACCCTAATCCCGTCGATCCCCCACTCCATCGCCAGATTCCTTGTCAACTGCAGCACCGCCGCCTTACTCGAATTGTATACAGGTGAGATCAGGCCTTTGTTGGCGATCAAGCCAGACATGGATGCGATGAGACACATTGACCCCGGCGTCCCATGCTTAAGCATAGCCCTCGCCGTAGCCGTAGCAGCGAAAAAAACACCCCCGAAATTGATGTCCATCATATCGCGGAGGTCGGAACCGTCATACTCGAGTGCTGGCTTAACGAGCTGGACGCCCGCAGCGGCGATGAGGCCGTCGAGACGGGAGTTGGCATCTGCGATTGAGGAAATAACGCCGTCCATTTGTGCGTCGTCCTTGACGTCGATGCGGGAGTAGTGGAGGGAGCCGGTTGAGACTTTGGGGATGCGGGCGGCGAGGCCGATGAATGCTATGTCTGGTACTTCGAGTCTGTCAAGACAATGGACTGTGGAGTGTCAGCTCGTGCTTCCATCTTTGCGTCTCATTTTGCCCATCCCAGCTTACGAGCACAGTGCGAAGGTAAGAACATACCAGTACCACCCGCCTCCGCCAGCGCCTCCGCAAGCACCAACCCCAACCCTCTACCTCCCCCGGTAACCACAAAAACCTTTCCGCTCAGGTCGAACAGGTTTCTGGTATGTGTGTCTGGGAGGTCGGATTTCATCTGGAGGTTTAGGGCTTCGATCGTGCGTGCTACTGGGGATGGGAGGGTTTTGGTGGATGTTGGGGTCATATATTTAGATGACGTGGAGGTGATTGATGAGGGGGTTGTGGTAGTGAATGCGCGAGATGTCGAGGCGCGGGAGAGTGTGGTTTGGCGGAGGGAGGACAGGGAGCGTGTGAATGTGCGTAAAGAAGTCATTTTGATGATTGCTTCGAGTAGAGCTTGTTGGAGAGAGTGAGAAGTCTACTGGTTTGAAGTTGTTGTAGGTGTTGTGATGCAATGAGGTTGAGGGGGTTGATGTAATGCCTCGTCGTCGGAATGTGGACCAGTTCTCTTAAACGTCTTTTCGTTTGATTGAAAGAAAGGGAAACAACGAAGGAGGTAAAGAGCTTATATACGGACTGGCAGTTCATTTTGGGTCACACCTGCCACGGTCCAAAACATGAAAACTCTGCTCAGAACATGAAAGCTCTGCTCAGAACATGAAAGCTCTGCTCAGAACAAATTCCTCTGGAAGAGTAATTACGCAGCTGTGATGCTCCAGCCGCGTAACCTGCAAGGTTACCCCAGCACAGTCACTGTCGATCTAGGCCACTTCCAAGCCCTGTCTCACGTCTGCAAACCCGGGAGATGGAGCGAAGTTCTCCACCAAAGATGGGGGAACTTTGGGTAGCGACCACCAAAACATCGAGATCGTGCGCTTGGCGCCTGCATCAGTGCCGGCTAGAGTGCTGGCAAGAGTGCTGGCTTTGTTGGAACGGGCCTAGGCGCCGGGAGAAGTGATCATCTGAGGGAGATTTTGCACGCCAAGTAGTCTGGCACTATGTAAGATTACTTGGAGTATGGCGTTCGCGTGACGTTGAATTAAGGTCGTGACTGCAATGCGGAATTTAGGCGAGACAGGCTATTTTTAGTCGGATGACTTGGCCTCACCGCTGACACTTAATGAGGTGAAGGATTTGCTGAGAGCCAGAACCCATGTAATCGATCTTGCCACGCTTAGTTTTGCGTCCGATAGCGGAGAAGACCCTTCCATTTAGAGGTCCGGAAGCTTGTGCGATCTCATGAATGTCAGAGATGCAACAATATGCAGCAGCGGCGTCGCCCCCGAGGCTCCGGCACACCCGATCGGGTAAATGCATGCTGCATGCGGTGAGAATGCAGGTGAACAATTTTTGTGACTGTTCGTGCTGGTATACGAGGAAGGCCTTGGCCGAGACGTCCCAGAATCCACCTCCTCCTGTCCGTTCGTTGTTCTGTAGAGCTTGCCTAACCATTACGAACCTCAGTTGAACCATTCCCACCATCTTCTGACGAAAATGCTTAGTCATCCTTGATTCGGTCAATGTGTTACTTCCAAGGACCTTGGTGTTGAGCGATGTGCCTTCTGATATGTGCCTTCTGATCCTGTACAGAGAGGGTGGTTTTGTAAATGGATTAATGAGTGAAAGTAATGATATTTACGACATAAACGAATCCTCCAATAACCAGCCAAACTCCTATACTTAAAGGGCATTGCTCGCTTAGCACGCTAATGCTATATATCCTAACGTCCTCGCGTTTCATAATACATCCTCCGCTCACGTAGTTCCACATCCCGCTCGGCTCCCTTCTACTTTTTATCTACCCTCATGAGTAAAACTGACTCTTCTGAAAGCTCTCGGCCGAAATATCCCCCGGCTTGCTCATCACCTGCGGCGCCTGCATCCCAAACCCATTCTGTCCATTGCCCACCGAACTCATCGTACTCGTCCTACTTTGCTCTCCCTTAGCAGTTATCTGCGCGACACCCTGTGGTGCTTTCTTAACCTCCGCTAGATACGCTCCCGGCAGGTAACCCACTCTTCCGTCCCGAGCTCTGCAACGCCACCACTCACTCGCATTCCCCATCGGATCACTCCTACTCAACACCGCCACGAGATCTCCCTTCTTAACACTCAAATCCACCCCCTCCTGAACCTGCCCTCCATTCGACTGGGGTGTATAGTCCCACAACACCCTATAATAATCCAGTTGGCTCGGATGCAATTGCCCTTGCGAAATCGGCTGTCCATCCGGTCCGAACTGCACACCCTGAGCCTCTAATCTCGCCCGTTCCCCCGACTCCTGGTTAGCAGCCATAGAGCGGATCAGCTTCCCCATCAAATATGGCAATCCGAACGCCGCAAGTAAAAACACCGCAAATGGCTTCTTGCTTAGCTTCGGGCGGGCTGGGATCATTTCGCCGTTTGGGCCTATTGTGGGTGGTGGTGGCAGGCCCGCGAACTTTGCGAAATTGGACGGGGTGAGGGATGTGGCGTCAGCTGGGGGAGGGCGCCCGGTGAGTTTTGCCAAAAGGGTGCGCAGCCAGCGGAGGAGGGTGAATATGCCGAGGATGGAGCCGAGTGTTTGTTTTAGGGTGGAGAATTGTTCGGCTACGGAGACCATTGCTAGAGAGAACCAGTTAGCATTCATCCCAAACTGAAATGAGGGAAATGGCGAGGGAGACCCTCGCGAGCCTCGGGAAACGTACCGAAAAAAGAGCTATGCGTAGCCATATAAGTACTCTCCAACATCTGCGCAAACCCCCCAAAAGCGCCCACAATAGACTCGATAACATGAAACGTCGCCTGTGTGCTCTGACTGAACGTATTCATCATCCCGCCCTCGCCTTCCATCCCACCCATTCCCCCCATCCCGTGTCCACCTCCCATACCCCCCATCCCATATCCGCCCATACCTCCCATTCCGTAGCCGCCGCCCATTCCGTAGCCGCCCATACCACCGCCGTACATCGAGGAGCCGTAGCCACCCATCCCGCTCATTCCGCCCATCCCGCCCCCGCCCATTCTCGAGTAGGGAGAGTTGTAGGACGACATCCCGCCTACACCTGTGTTTGCGCCGTAGGGTGAGGTGGTGCCGACGCGATTTTGTCCGTTGGGACTGTAGGCTGAGGCGTTCGTGTTAACTGTGGATGTGAGAGTGGATGGTCGTTGTGGGACTGGTGGTGCGCCGTTCATTGACGACGTTGATGTTGGAGCGGATGAGGTGAGTGTTGGTACCGAGGAGACTAGTAATCGGTTAGTTGCTGTTTTAAAAAGAGAAATGATGCAGAGATGGAAAGTGGACGTACCACCAGCACCGGCTCCGGCACCAGCGAGCTCCCAGGGTTTGGGTGGTGATGCCATTTATAATGATGTTTGTGGTTGAATGATTGCTCGACTATCCGAGTGCCTGTCGCACAGGAAACGACCGAGGCTGTGAAGGCGAGGTACGAAGGAGATTGTCGTTCACTCACGCTACGCTATCGTCTCAGCTCAAGAGGCCCTTTTCGTGCTCTACGTGGTGTTTGCGGTTTGCTGATTCCTGGATTGTACTTCGAGCTCTTTGTGTCGCCTGAAAGTTTGCTTGCGGGGAATGTAACCTCAGTCGCTATCGCACATGCGTCGTCTCTCAAGTGTTCTGTCGCTGACGTAACACGCCTTACACTGATTGCGGATAGCTTTCGCAACTAATATCTTACACCAAGTCGAATGAAAGGGGTGAATAATTGTCGGAACGTATAGAGAGGTGAGTATAGTTGTAAAAATGTAGGCTGCGCCAGAGCACAGAAAGTTGACAGAGCAGCCCGTCGCGGCGTTAATGTCGTCGGCTGGCTTGTGGGAGAGCCGAGGCACTGGCGGCCAAGAGTGGGGACCAACCTGGTGGCGGCCGCATTGCCAGTCTGGGGTAAATGCTGCGACTGCGACTGCGTCAAGAACATGACAAGTGAAGTCCGGTAATGTTGCAAATAAAGATAAAAGACGCTGAGAGTATTTAATTCAAGATCCCTTGTCAGTCAGGTTGTGTTTTCCACAATCCTTATGACATAGCTTCAAGCCATTCTGGTAGTCAATCGGTAAATGGGTAACCGAGACATTATAAAACCGAGAGCTGAATGCCCTAAGCCATAGCAACGCAAGACGACGCCTCAGCAAAGCTGAATCAAACCCTTATACAATGTGCTCCCTCCACTTTCGCATCACTTATCCTCAAATTTACCACGCCCAAGTGCCATCCTCCCCAAGTTCCAACAGCCACAACCACCAAGCCTTCCTTCAAAGCGATCTCCCCTTACAAGTAGCTCGAAATGACCAAATCCTCCAAGCCCTCTAATCATCGCTTTACCTCATACTGAATTCAAGATCGCGATTTTGATGTATTTTTCGTAGAAAAGCAGCTGCCAAATATTCTTAACCCACTGCAATTGTAATTCTGCCGCGCTTGAATGCCTGAAGTAAAGTTAAAGATGTTCTATTCCCCTCAGGTATTGTGAAGGGAGCGGAGTGCACACCAGTCTTGAGGGGGCTCTTGGGGCTGTCTCTCGAGTGACCTCTTGCGAGGCCGAAGTCGCACCACCGCCCGCAGTTTGTGCTGGCAAGCTATGGCGGAGAAATGAAGCCGACAAGCAGAAGAGACACCATACCTTCAGTTGGTCCACCGAGATCGGCACGCCAGTCTTGCGCTTTGCTGATCGTGAGACTGAGGAAGCCGATACCAATTTAGAAGCCTTTGAGTGACATGGAACTGTTTTGCATTACAGTATATTAAGCATACTCATCGTTATATGCCCGCCAGGCGCTCTCATATCAATCGTAAAATCATTCTGTCTTCACAGCATCAAAGGCTCCTTTGCCTTGCCACTTCTTTATTGCTCAATTTTCTCAGCACAACTTTATTGTCTGGTCACTCAACACCTCTGGCTCTTACAGCACGATAAGATTCCCAATCCTCAAACCCTCCTTACTCTCTACCCACCACCTCCTCCTGACCCCAACCCCCCTCGCCCTCCCCAGATTATCCCACGTCTTCTGTCCCCCACCAACCGTCACCATCTTAAGCATCTGTCCGTCCCTCTTCGTGCGTTTGATCCGATACCCATACGGCTGGAACTGCTCCTCATCAAGGCTGGCCCTCGTCGGCGGCCCACCTTCCTCATGAAATTCAACCACCACAACAAGCTGTAGTCCCCTCTTAGACGACGGAGTAGGGATATTGGACAGCTTTTGTGAGAATGTGCACCCCCCACGTTTGAGGACGATGATCTGGTACTTATCCACCACCTCCTTCCCCAACGCCTCAAAACAATTTTCGTCGGCCATGAATATTCTCTTCCGACTTGAACTTTCGGTCGTCGTTCCTTCGGCGTCCGGTAGTGGGACATCGGCAACATCTGGCAGCGGTGCGGCTCCGGGTCCGGCGGGCAAAATGGCAGGGATAACGATGGTCTGGTAGGTTTTTGGCTTAACAGCGATCTGCGAAGTAAAACTCGGTAAGAGGGTGGCCTTGGGATCCATAAGGGCGGCAGTTACCTGGTTATAAAGATTTGACAGAATCGTCCTGTAGTCCGACGGGACCAGCACCTCCTTTTGATCAGGGTCTGGAAGAGAGGCCGACGCAGTTATGCCATTAGAATCTGACGATGATGTATTAGTGGCTTCGTCCTGGTCAAGATCCAGGTCGTCGGGGTCACATTCCTGGGAGTCGTGGGGGGCCTGGGGATTGTTACCTGAGTCCGCATCCCGGAGTTGGATAACAAGATCGAGTTGTACCGGATCCATAACGCGGGAGAAAAGCTCGTCGTCCATACCGGCTATGACATCTCGTGAGACGAAGACCCGTTCGTCGCGGCCGAGGGTAAGGGCGTTTATCTTGCTTACCCTCCATACCTCGTTTACGAAATTGCCTTCTGCGTCCTGCAGTATGCCCTCCGAGATGTCCTTGACCATATGAATAATGGCACCGCTGAGACTACTGATGAGGATACCTTGGTTGTCTTTCACCCTTACGAGGTTGCTATGCGAGCCTGGTATATTATTGAAGCCAGGTGTAACGGCTTGAGTAGCCGGAAACTGGATAGAGAATCCCGACTGAAACGGCAGCGGAGCACAGAGAGCGTCGTCGGGAACTAAGCCGGTTGGCAATGTCCACGGAAAGATGGTGTGGTTTGCAACGATTCTCGGAGCTGCGATAATCGTGGTATTATCCGCTGGATGGACTTCAAGCGGCCGTGTGTTGGGGATATCGTGCAGGCCGATGAGGGAGCCGGCATGGAAGACATCCATCCGAGCTGCTGTTGGCGATTTGCCGAATGGAAGCATCGGTTCTGGTGTTGGACATGTCTCGGCGTTCATCGGCATTGTCCACGGCACCAACGAGGTGACAACCGAAGGGTTCTCCATCTTGATTTCGTCCTTCTTAAATGCTTTTCGTGGGACGATTAGCGGATGGCCTTCCGTCGAGAAGACATAAGGCGCATCAAGCTTGTTAAGCGGATGATCAGGGTCGAAGAGCAGGTACAGGTACTTTGCAGTCTCGCCGAGAAAGAATGACTGCATCCTGTCAGACTTGGCTCCGGTTCTCACATCCTGGAGTCCTGCCCATCCACAGGCAGTCCAGCATCTTTTGCCGATGTCTTTGAGCACCATCTCTCCAACGTGTAGGTACCATGGATCTTCGGTGGCACGGTAGAGGTGGTAGTTGCTCTCAATAAACTCGGGTCTACCCGGCCACCAGTTTAGTCCGCCTTCAATCTGCCCTTCTCGCACAGACCACCGTTCTGGAAGAGCACCGTACCGTGTCCACAATGCGGTGTACAACAGGTTGGTGGAAACGGCTTCCTCAAGCTCACCTGCCAAGGCAAGTAGGCCAGGATAGTATGCGCCTAAACTGTCAATCCAGTAGATTTGTGGCGAGCCAGTACCGAGATGCACATTGACATAATGAGGGTGGTGCAGCTCGCTATAAATGTGCCGCTTGATAGCTTTATGTGCTTCTTGCCAGGCCCATAGGAAACTATCGGGGGAGTTCTCCGTGGCGGTCAAGGGCTCAAAGATTGTGTTCGGATCCAACCACGACGCCGACCTCTTGCCAGCTGGTTGGGTCACATTCGGCAGGGCAAGTCCGGATGTGAGAATGTGCGTTTTCAGCGCATACTCAAAGAAGCTGTCTGTCCCGGCACCAATTCCAGCAAATGGACCGATCCAGTGGCCAGCCTCGGCATCAATACCTGAGCCGAGAAGCCCAATCTCACTGCGTCGTGCCCATACTGCCCAGAATGCCCGTTTTGCCAGCTGCTCAAATCGAGGATCGCCAGTCAGTCTGCTGAGGGCAGTAAATTCGAGCATAAGACTTCCTGCGCCTGCGCTGCAAGTCTCGGTTGTCTCGTGGTTGTCTTTTGCGTCTGTGGGAGCACCATTATGGAGTGGCGAATTCTGGTAGAATGGTATGCCGTGCCTAAGATTGACTCGTGGATATGGCATTCCCGTCTCGGTGTAGAAAGCTGGAAGTAGACGCTCTGCGAGATCGAGCGCAAGGCGTAGAAGTTGGCCATCATATTTGAACTTGTTCGGCCACAGAATCGGATTTGGATCGACCAGTGCAACCTTTTTCATCGTATGCCTTTTGGTTCGTTTTGGCGTATACCCAGCTATCGGGAGCTCGCCAATGGCGAATAAGTGCGCGCTCAGTAGACCTCCAACGCCTCTGATGATGGTCTCGAAGACCTGAACTTTGCTGTCGAGGTCGAATCCACGAGCTCGTGCGCCATGTCCTGAGGCGCGTTCGGTGCCATCTCCATATTCGTGTACAAGAGATGCTATTCCATTTTGAAACTCGCGCAGAGCTTTTGCGCCAGTTTCGCCGTCTTCTGGGGACGCCGATGCTAGGATAGCAAGCGTCGAAAGACTGTCGACAAGAGTGAGTGAGTAGTTTCCCAATACATCGTTTAGTTCGAAGTTTGAATCAGCAGTATCGCGGGTGAGGGGTGTGCAGGAGACTGGGCGTAGTTCATCCTCCGGGAAAGCAACCTTCACTTATGTCAGAACGGATAAACCGGTTGGTCACTGCGGGCAACCCACCTGCATGTAATTGTCGAAGCCATGCCAGAACATATCTGCTGCTTCGTGGCGCAACTCTGCTATTTCACTCGGCTTCATTGCATGTGCCAGCACCGCCGCGCATGTTATCAGGGAGATGTATATCCATGGTGCTATACTCGTCCTCCTCGTCGAAGCTCGCAGCCTTGCGCCCGGCCATGGCAAGAGCATCACCTTCTGTTTGTAGGCGCTATAGGCATGCGGGTTTGAAGAAACATTCAAGCTGCCCCTCAACGCCGATACCAGAGAAAGGAAATCAACAAATGAGTATCGTGAAAAAGCAAAGACGTGCTAGAAATGCATGAAGTGGTGAGAAGGCTGACAGTCGCGGTCTATCTTACAGGGTGGCATTGAGGGCTGTCAGAAGTGGGGAATGAGATGGTCGGGCCCCACATTGCTAAGCGAGGATTTGAGCTTGCTCGTATCTCGTACTTCATCCCGTCGTCTTAACCTTCGTTCTCAACTCCGTGAAGGCATCTTGAAGTCCTTGACTGGATGAGCTGGCCTCACTTTATGTAACCTCAGAATCAGAGCATGACAGGACAGATGCTGCGAGCAGACGCTGACGCACAATGGACATTGAGTTGTGCACAAATGTCTGTCGAGAGCGTCGCAAGCTCTTCTATAGTCAGACCTTTGGTATGGAGGGTCCTACATTATGAGCGCTTTTGCGAAATGCTTTTTGTACATGTCCTGTCATTATCACAAGCTGAAGTCAGCCACAAGACTTGTGTTGTCCGTCCAGTCGTGCTTCTCCAAGCACAAGCTCATTGTTGGGCGGCTGCCCGCAACCAATCACTTGGAGTATCACTTTCACGTTAAGCGCCGCCTTCTGGGTCCCGCATTTCTAGCCACTGAGGGGCACTCTTTTACCTCTCGACATCTGCTTCGTACAATGATATTCTATTTTAAGCCTTCTTTCTTCAGAGCTTCCATCGAGGTACTCCGATATTCAGCATCACCCTATCGGCATTTCTCCAAGCAGGCGGGATGCAAGCGCTTCCGCATATGCAGCCGTTTGGGCCCATGCCACGAGCCATAACTCGCAGGTAGGAAGGAGGTGTTTCTCATATATGTCGGCTCCATCTCCTGAACTTCTTGGATCCTTTTGCTGCTTCCCTGTCGTCATCTCGGACCGCCCAACTCACACCGAAGCACCGTATTCATACTCCATATCCTTCGTCCATGAACACATTATAGAAGCCGGCCTTCTCACATACACATTCACCATGGCACCACCACCCATCAACATGGGCCTCCAACTCTTCCCACCTCCACCAACAGCAAAGAAGCAAAGCAAATTCAGCACTCGTCGAGGACGGATCCAAGACGAATTGCAATCTCAATCATCTCGAACACAAACTCCACCGCCGACCGATGGCATACACTCACCCATGAGCGCAAGCCAAACAGCGATAAACAGCCACGGCCGTAGCTCTCCAGCGCCTCACCACTCCGGCCCAGTACCCGTTGCCGAGATCCCACGATCGCAGAGTGCGTTCTCGGAGACGCCGACGCTGGTCAGATCGCATTCGAACTCCTCACATACATCTTCCCGGCCTCCACCGCCTCTCAAAACCACCTTCACCCTCCCACAAAATCGGTCAGTCTCCTCACCTCTCCAAAACCCTGCCGGCCCAAGTCGCCAAGGCAGCGCCGACGAGCCGATGATACGATCGATTTTTCCACGTTACAACCCCGACCTACCCTTGGACCGGCAAAGCTACTACCCACACAACGCACCCTCCACCAACTCCGCTATCCCCCAATCCGCCATATCGAGGGATCCGTACAGTCCTGTAGGCAACGGCCGAGTCCCCTCCGTCCGCTCACCGCTTTCTGCGCCTCCGACACAAACGTCTTTCCCTCCTGGCGTCCTCAACGTTCGCGGTGGGAATGCTGGTGGGGGGCCAGGGCCAAGGACCCCCGAGGTGAGTGGGAGGGAGGAGTTGAAGCAGCTGTGGAAAGTGACGAATGGGTGGAGGGTGTCTGCGTCCGAAGGCCGCACCTTTACTTTACAAACGAAATCCGAAGTCGACTGCCCGGTCCACACCCTGAGCAGCCGGGAAGGGGACACATTCTACAAAATCCGACTCGATCCGACGAGTACGAGTGCGAATTTGACCATGACGAGACAAGACCCCAATAAAGCCACCGCATCCAGCAGCCTACCCCTTGGCTCCTCAATTTTGGGTGTTGGGGGGAAGAAGAAAGACGAGGGGCTTGAGGTTCTTACTACGGCGCTTGAGGAGGAGGCACGGAAACATTCTCCAAATGATGGCTTGGTCGCGCTCCTTTGCCCTGCCGCTGCGGCGTCCGTGGCCTTGAAAATGGCGAGCGAAGCGCAGTCTGAAGAGGGGTTAAGGGCGGCGGCGGACTTCGAGGTGGGGAGACTTGTTTGGGACGACGATACCAGCAAGTACTACTTGACGCACCCGTCCTTGACGGCACCATTTCATGTCGATATCAACTCCAGCCCTGCGTGGTCGAGGGTGGAATACGCTCTAGAGCATCCATTGATCCCACGGAACCTTGTTAAGCTGGTGAGAGATGGGAGTGGTGGGGGGTGGCTGGAGATTGATACGGGGGTTGCTGGACGGATAGAGTCGTATTACCTCGTCGACGTGGCCGTTTGTGCAATATTGATTGTGGCTATCCAGCACGAAAAAGCGCATAATATAGAGAGATTCGAAGCACCTCCTGTTTTGAAAGCGAGCCCTAGGGGAAGTATAACGGAGAGCTTCAAGCTTTCGTCGGTGGCAGGGATGGGGAAGAAAGACAAAGTGAGAATGGAGGAGACGGAGATTGATTTGGAGAGTCAGAGTAGTATTGGGAAGGGAAAGGAGGAGGGAGCGATCAAGAAGGAGATGACCGGCGGCCTCCGAGTCATCTACTGGATCGGCAAGTCAATATTCTGGATCATCAAAGCACTGGTGAAATGCATAGCAGGCTGCATCATCTGCGTCAGCAGATGTCTAACTCGCAAGGGACTAAATTAGACATGACCACCGGGCATCCCCACCCGGCGTTCGGAGGTGGGGGAAAGTGGTCAGTGGAGGGGATATGGCATCGCATTTACAAGTAGCTGTATACAACATGCTCATGCAAACCAGAACCTGGCCATGTATGCATCAGTTGCTCTTTCCCACCGCCGCCGGACAATCTGGACGTCCCTCCCCCTGTCGCAAATAGGCGGATGATTCAGACGCTGCATGGTCTCGCGTTTGGCAGGTCCTCGTCATGTCCGAACTCGGTATAAGTGCCTCTCATAAAGATGAAGTGCGCCCGTAACTCGTACATGAGCCACGTCGAGCAGTTAGTTAGTTTTTTGTTGGTGGTGCCGATTGCGAGAGGCCTTGGTGAGATGGTCAGCTTATGGATGGCCGTCGTCAACGGGGAGGAGGAAGTGCTGTAGAGTACGGAGCGAGCCGACTCGGAGTGGAACCGTACGGGCTGTAGGCTGGTGAGATGATGGAAAACTTCATTATTCGAGATTGAATTCATGTAACTGTGCGATGGAGCAAATGCGAGACTGCTGGTTGGGGGCGCCTCCGAACAGTCCGCCGATTACACATCCCCATCCGCGCTACCAGAGAGGGCCCTGAGAGGGCCCTGAGAGCTCACACGGCAGGAAACACTCTACTGCAGGTCAGTGGAGAGACGGAACGGATCGGCGTCCGATAGTGCCTCCGTAGCGAGGATCTGATGTGCCTCAAAGTCCAGCGAACATGCGATGCCAAAAGTGATTTTATCTAGCCCAGCTGAGGCTCTCCAGGCCACTAATAGAAACTCAAGCGAGCAGTCAGCGTTGGCCAAGGTAATGTCCGAGCTAGGACAGTTCGCCAACCGCCGTATGGCTCCGGCTCCTGCCCAACTCGAGCAAGCATGTATGTAGGCCTCCGGATACGACTCGAGTCCAATGCGAAACGAAAACAACGTAAGAGTATTGTTGGGTTTCATGTGTGTGTAATGTGACCGTGGAATAAGAACATCGCACCTGTGTCTCGCATTGCCGGAGGTGCGTTTAAAGTAGCGTACCAATGAGCGGACGCACTAGGAAGTGCTGCGCAATAAATCATGTTGGTGAAGCCAAGTCGGCGCTTTTTGAATGAACCGCTATACCCACGGACTGGATAGACTCCTCAATATATGAAGTTCAGCTTCTGGAGGTGAGCTGGAGCGCGAGTTGGCCGTCCGACATTTCAAAATGCTTGGGGACTGGATAGCTGATAGCTGATAGCTGATAGCTTGGTTGGAGGCTACTCTCAATGCTAAAAGGAGGCTATGCCGCTGGTGACTGACTGATGGGGTTTGTTAAGGGTGAGTTTGGTAAAGTGAGGATAGAGAAAGAAGGGAAAAAGGAAGGGAAGATAGAAAAGGAAGGGAAGATAGAAAAGGAAGGGAAGATAGAAAAGGAAGGGAAGATAGAAAAGGACGGGGAGCGGGGTTAGATAGAAAAGGAAGGGAAGATGCAAAAGAAAGTGGAGGAGCGGGGTTGGAGAAGGGGGGGAAGGAGCGGGGATGGAAAAGGAAAGAGAGGAGCGGGGTGCGAGATAGAGGGGAAGGAGCGGGGTTAGAGATAGAAGTGAAGGGGCGGGGATGGAAATGATGCGCGTTTGCTTGTGCTGATAAAATGGAGGATTATAGGTGGCAGAGATGAGGTGCAAGACTACGAGTGGAGTAGCTTGTGAACCTTGGGATCATAAGGCGCATAAGGCTCATAAGGCTCATAAGGCTCACAAATAAGCGGACGCTCTTCAAAATAGGAAACGCGGAGAGGCTGGGATGTTTGAGGACTAGCAGGCGATAGATACCTGGATTTTGGTAACGGGTCTCGAACTTATATACAAGAGATAAGTTATGAGGAAGTGAAGAGTCTTTGCGGTCTTTGCAGTCTTTGCAGTCTTTCCAGTCTTTCCAGTCTTTCCAGTCTTTGAAGCCGTCGATAAGCATGCAACACACCGATTGAGGTTGATGATATCTTGCCGTTGCGACGACTTATGCATGCGTTTTCTGAGCCATAAAGGCGGCTTCGGTACTTCCACCTCGAATGCCGCGGCTCTTGACGGTTAAAAAAGTCTCGTTAGGAAAATGCCTTCAAAATCAAAGTCTCGTTACAAAGATGTCAAGTTGTCAAGTTGTCAAGTTGTCAAGATAGCTAATTGTGGTTACCAAGCACTCTATTCCGTATCTATTCCGTATCTATTCCGTATACTGTACTGTAGTAGCTCTGTCAGGTGGGTTTCGCCTACATGCAACTCCACGTCTGCCGTGTTGAGGCGAAAGGCCATCAGGTGCCGAGAGTGGTCTGCCGCAGAGCCTTACGTACAAACGGACCGCACAACCACAAAACCTCGGCAGAGTCTCGTCCGGTCGACGATCGATCGCAGACGCCGTTGAAGCAGAGGTTGAAGCGAGGCAGCTCCTGATCTTCGCTCCTGATCTTCGCTCCTCATCCTCGCTCCTCATTCGCGCTCCTGCCATCAACCTTTTATTGAGGATTCGATTAAGCTCATCAATCATGACGTCCCTGCTATTCTATTCGCAATTCACGCGCAAAATTAGCTCACCTTCGATTTAATCATATCATCCACTATCCACTCCCTTGCTGCTTGTCTCTTGCCATGACAATTCGATCGTTTTTTGCCTTTCGCCTCCACCTTCGCGTCCGCCTTCTACAGTACTGTAACTCCAGTGAGGGTAGGATGCCAAAAACAACCTTGGCAAAGTGGTCCCAGTGACTAGAGATGCTTCGCGGGGGTTCTTAGCCGGGGTGCACAGGCCGTGGACTTCGCTGCAGGAAGTTTGAGACCCGCATGGCCAGGTCTAGACCGTATGGTTAGTGGATGCAGTGGTGAGCTGGAGGACGGAGATTGGGTTCTCCAGTGCTGAGTGGCTGACGGAGGGTGCTAATTTCCCGTTGACGGCTCGGCATGCGGTTAGATTATATTTGCCATCCCTGGACCCTGTAGTTTCGTTGTGTCAGGTATTGAGAGAGGAAATAGTGTGAGGGAGTCCCTAACAACTATTCCTCTCTTAGGTAGAAAACCTAGTTTTTGAGCGTTAGTTAAAAGTGGTATCGTATGGTTAAATTGATATAGTAAAATCTAGTTTTTGAGTGTTAGTTAAGAGTGATACAGTATGGTTAAAGTGGTATAGTATGGTTGGTGGTATAGTATGGTTAAAGTGATATAATAAAGTCAAAGTGGTGTAGTATGACTAAAGTGGTATAGTAAAGCTAAAGCGATAGATACCGTATGGTTAGAGTGAATGCCATCCTCACCACGACAATCAAATGTTCTTGGTCTCATTGGCTCCTTGGCTCATTGGCTCATTGGCTCATTGAACCAGGCGTTAAAGGTGTCTAATGCCTTCAGGCCCATGCCGCTCCACTGTTAAAAAAGGCCTCCGCCCGAGGTTGGATCCACTGTGCTCAGTGGCCATCCCATGCCCATCTGCTGGCAGACGAATGATGGGAATTCGTGTGGTAAATCCTCATCGACTTGAATACGCAACTGTGCCACACTTCAACACTGCGTTTTGTCGCAACACGTTTTGCCTTTGCCTTGTAGTACTGTAATCACGACAAGCACGATTGAGATACCCTTTACTGCTCGACGATAAGCAACAGGCGGCAAATAGGCAAATAGAGTTAGTGACAGCTATTGACAGTTATACGGACCGCAATTGGTTGACATTGTTGACATTGGTTGACATTGACATTTGTCGGAAGAAAGCGTGCGAGAGAGGACGGCCCTCTCGTACCATACCGCGATAAACCACTACACCCCATTCGTCCTCCTCCGTTCACCCTCCGTGCACCTCACCTCTCCATCTCAAAGGATTCCATTCTTCGCGACACCCTCAACCATCTTCCCACCAACCATCTTCCCACCATCCATCTTCCCACCAACCATCCATCTTCCCACCAACCATCTATCTTCCCACCAACCATCCATCTTCCCACCAACCATCCATCTTCCCACCAACCATCCATCTTCCCACCAACCTTGCTACAATTAAATCAAATCAAATCAAATCAAAGCAAAACACGACTAGCAATTCCAAAGCTCGACCTCCATAACAAAGTAGCACCATGAGCAACACACAAAGCACATCATAACGCAGCAAAACTACAGCACTTACCCAACAACGCGACGAAACCGCAACCATAGACATCCACGCCGTCTCGAATCCCGCACCCCCTTATAACATCTCTGCCCACGCTGAAAGCATTTCAAAGACGCCCAACTCGCCGATCGACGACAGGAAATTCGACGTCGAAGAGTGGAGGAGGGAATGGGAGGTGGAGTCTATGGGTTCCCAGGTTCCGATCCGGTCGGAGGCTCCTATCTGGTCGCCGGTGTACTCAGATAGTCCGGAAGGGCCCGGGAGAGTGGTAGAAGGGCAAGGGGGAGGACAAGGACACGCAGGAAGTAGAGTTGGAGGGAGCCTTAGAGGGAGTAACAGAGGGAGTCTTAGAGGGAGTAGGGACGGAAATAGCAGGGACGGAAGTAGGGACGGAAGTAGGGATACGGAGGGCAGGCGACAAAAAAGGGACAAGAGGATGAGTGAAAAGAAGCGGAAGACGATGCGGGTGCCGATTAGGGTGCAGCTTGCGCTGTTGGTGCTGCTGTCGAGTTTGACGGCGTTGGCGGTTGTTAGTATTGCGGTTGTGAGTGCTCCTCTTACCTATTGTTGGGACGGAGAAATAGGAGACGGGGAAGATGACGAGGTTGATGGCAAAGACGCAAGATGGGAAGTGCTGACTGTGTTTAGTGGGTTAATAACTATAATTTCGTTGTGGGGATTAAGTAAGTCCTCGCCATCCATATCCCGATGCTCTCATTTCAGGAGAGAAAAGAAGACTAATCGCTTTGACAGATCGCAAAGTCTCGCCCTCACAGCATCACTAAAGGCCGCCCAGGTAGCCGCAGATCTCGAACTCATAGAATCGACCTGCGGCACGATAGTCACCAGAATACTCATTCAGACCGCGCTGGACCGTCTCTATGCCGGCAACGATTCAGACTCCAACTGGTTGCGCACGGTCGAAGATGTACAATCCGCCTTGGCAAGCGGTGGATTTAGTCAATTACTGCAAGTGAGGATATACTCCAGGAACCAAACCGGAAATCCATTCGGCTTGGTAAATGTTACGAGTGACTCCAGTGGCAGCGTCGTCCTGCCCTGGACCTATGAGAACGGAACAAGCGTCAACCTTGACGACGTCGACCCGGTGACGAATATCTCGCTCGGCATGCCAGCATCGCTGTATCCGAATCTGACATACAGTAGAGATGGGGCCACGACATTTGGAGGCGATTTCGTGTTTGGCAAGGACTCGAAACTGCTCCTCGGACCGCTGCAAATCAATGCCACGTTTTCGGTGGTCTCGATCACGTTGCCGATTATCAATAACAACACCTTTGGCACGACGATACTGGGATATATGACAGTAGTCGCCGAAGCATCAGCACTTTACAACGTGCAGAGAAGCAGAGAAGGATTAGACGATACCGGCGTAGTCCTTATCCTCCGACCCCAAACCCTCGGCAACCGCTTCCCAACCGACGACCGACCCTCCGGGCCAGACTATGCACCGGGCAGGAAGAAAATGGGCGAAGTGAACGTCCGCTATGTCTTCCCTCCCGCGCTGCTGGAGGGACAACCAGACCGCCATGTCGGCTATAATATGAGCTCCTATACCAACCCGTTTCCGTTGAAGGATTACCCGGCGGCGCTCAGCGCGTTTGCGGAGAGGAACCCGAAGAACAATAATGCATCCTCCACGCTGGACACGCAGAATGAGCAGCGCGTCGACGTGGCAGTTGGGTGGGCTCGCCCACAGACTCCGCTAGCGGACTGGGTACTGCTCGTTGAGCAGACGAAGAAAGAGGCGTTTGCTCCAGTTGCCGAGCTCCGCAAGATTCTGCTCGGGTGCGTGTTTGGCACTATTGGTGTGATACTCCTGCTTGTTGTCCCCACTGCGCATTTCTCCGTCCTCCCAATCACGAGGCTCAAGGAGGCGACGGAGAAGAGTGTCCAGCCGCCGGGGTACAGCCCGAGTGGGAGCATTAGGTCTGAAGTCTATGACGATGATGCGGATGCGAGTGGTGACGAGGAGAATGCCGGCCAGCCGTCAAGCACGCAGAGTAATGGGAAGAAAGGCTTTCTTGTGCGGATGCGGAGACTGGGCCGTCCGAAGCGGAGGAGATCCAAAGCGGAGGACCAGGAGGATGCCAGGCGCCGCGTCTTTAAGATTCCGGGAAAGGTGGTGGATCGGAAGCATTTCGTCACCGATGAGTTGACGGAGTTGACGGAGACGTTTAATGAGATGAGCGATGAGCTTATGATGCAGTATGCTCGCTTAGAAGAACGCGTCGAAGAACGCACCAGGGAGCTGGAGGTAAGCAAGAAGGCCGCGGAAGCCGCAAACGAGTCGAAAACTCTATTCATCGCCAACATCTCTCACGAGCTCAAAACGCCGCTCAACGGTATATTGGGCATGTGCGCAGTCTGCATGGGCGAGGACGATCTCCCCCGCATAAAGCGCTCGTTGCAAGTCGTCTACAAATCGGGCGACCTGCTACTCCACCTGCTCAACGACCTGCTCACATTCTCGAAAAACCAAATCGGCCAGACGGTGAGTATCGAACAGAAAGAGTTTGGGTTGAGCGACATCAAGTCCCAAATCGTAACGATCTTTGATAAGCAGGTCAAAGACGGGAACATCGATTTCGACGTCAAATTCATAGGCACCGAAGACGTGCTGGATGACTCCAGCGATGAGATGAAATATTTCGACAAAGGCACAGTCTCAAAGTTGCCAGCGCTTGGACCGAATGGGACGGGGAGACTTAAGGATATGCGTCTCTGGGGCGACCAACACCGCATTCTCCAAGTGGTCATCAACCTCGTATCCAACTCCCTCAAATTCACGCCCGAAGGTGGAAAGGTCGAAGTACGCATCAAATGCCTCGGCGAGCACACGCCGGATGAGGGCACGCAGCATGGCGGCTCGAGGCAAGGGGGAAGCAGGAAGGATAGCACGGGCTCCAAAGGCTCGAAGGTGGGGAGCGGACATAGAAACTCGAGGAACCGCCATCGACATGGGAGTGGAAGCGAGAAGAGCGGAAGTTCCCGCCTCCCATCATCAAGCAACAAAGCCGGTAACCCGATCGCGGGAACGGCCTTGCAGATTAACCCGACGAATCCACGCAATAATTCTTATAACCACGACCCCAACACCTCTGATTCCGATGTCGGCGGCACGCAGAGTCACTTCGTGGCTAAGAAGGTGTTGGACTTCGAATTCGAGGTTAAAGACACAGGTCCGGGGATACCTAAATCGTTCCAAGAGAGGGTCTTTGAGCCGTTTGTTCAAGCTGATCTTGGGTTGTCCAAGAAGTATGGGGGGACGGGACTGGGGTTGAGTATTTGTAGTCAGCTTGCGGGGTTGATGGGGGGCGGGATTGAGCTTGAGAGTGTTCACGCTGCGGATTTTGAGGGGGAGGCGGCAAGTGATGGTGAAAAGAAGGCGGGGGACGGGAAGATCAAGACTGGTACGACCTTCCGTATGCGCATTCCGTTGGGGTGGGTGAGGGAACGTGCTTCCTCGACCGCCAGCTCCTCCAATGCTGGCAGTCGGCACGGCAGTCGTGGCGGAAGTCGTACATCCTCCGTCACCTCGAGACCGGGGGATATGGCGGGGAATAAGAGCATCGACTTGCCGTCCAAGACACCACTGGCTGTCTCCTCGGCCTCGTCTGGGGATGTTCAGCCCAGACTGGTTGGTCTCAGTCAACCCTTCTTTGCGTCTCCGGGCATGGCGGCAGGCGACACGGAAGAGCAGCTTAAACAAGTCGAAAAAGTCGTCTTGCAAGCGAAGAAAGAAGACGGGAAGGGAGGAAAGATCAGGGTGCTTGTTGCGGAGGATAATCTTGTTAACCAGGAGGTTGTTCTTCGGTAAGTTCTCACCTCATACCCTTCACCCCACACCTCAGTCGAGGATGTGGGATGTGGAGTATAATCCTGGAGGATGATAAGCGCCTCGCTATGCTTGCCTCGCTAGCTCAACTCAATAAGTGCCTCGCTAACGCCCGGCAGAATGCTCAAACTCGAAGCAATCTACGACGTAACAATAGCCCGTGACGGCCAAGAAGCAGTCAACCTCGTCTCCCGTGCCCTCTCCTCCTCTCCACCTGAAACCTATAACCTCATCTTTATGGATATACAAATGCCCAACCTCGACGGACTGCAAAGCACGCGCTTGATCAGGCAGATGGGGTATAGTGCGCCGATTGTTGCGCTAACGGCGTTTAGTGAGGAGAGTAACGTGGAGGAGTGTTTGAGGAGTGGGATGGATGGGTTTATGTCTAAGCCGATTAGGAGGGAGAAATTGAGGGGGGTTTTGAGGAAGTTTGGGACGATACAGGAGGAAGACGAGGACGATGCAGCCGGCAAAAAGAAGCCGAAGAAGAGGACGAGTAGAAATACGGAGGCGAAGAAGGAACAGCAGATGGTGGATGCTAAGAAGGAGGAGTTGAGGAAGGAGAGGGAGTTGAGAGAATCGAAAGAGCGTTTAAATGGCGTACAGCCACGCGGGTCTGAAGATACGACGGGCGGGGAGGAGAAGATGGTTGAACAAGTGAAGCATCTGAGGGATTTGAAGAGGAATGAGCGGAGCGTGGATGAGTCGGTGAGCCCTGGGACGGTGTCTGCTAGACCAGCGCCCGCACCAACATCGGCTGCGAGACCCAGCAATGGGGAGGGGTCCAGTTCGATAAGTCCGATTCCGACGCCATAATTGGTGGGACGACAACGACTCGACATCACCGCCGATAACCACTATAATAGTGCAACAACGACTCGACATCACCGCAAATAACCACTATAGTAGTACGACAACTAACGACTGTACGACTAATAAGTAATCTTACAACAAAAACAACACTATACGAATATATTTTGCGCCGCCTATGAGGGTGGGCTTTCAGACGACAGAAAAGATTGCCAATGGGTATGCATTTACAAGGCGCACTTGGGGGACAAGAAACTATAGTTTTGTAATTGGGCTAGCGATGAGCCGCTTTCTGTGCGTGCGGCTTTGAGGTTTCGGAAAGGGGAGCTGGGCAAAGTGAATGGCTAGTAGACTAGTGACGTGGAGCTGTATGCTCTCAAGACGTGCTCGAGGAAGAGAAGTAGGATTGGCGGTGAATAGATGGGAGCAAGGAGTAAGCATGCCATGAAGAAAGGAGGAAAGGGTATACCCATCAGCTGGTGAAGCCGGACGAGGAAGGCGCGAGAGAAGCTGGGTTACATAGCTGAAGCAAGAGATCAAGTGGGATAGCACTCAGTGCGCAATCGGCGGGCGCAAGAATGAATTGTTACCTCCACCCCTGCTCCACCTGCATCACTTAAAATGCATCACTTCACTTTGGCCACACTTGCGGTAGTAGAAGAAAAGACGCTTGCGGGCGAAGTGGAGGCGAAACGGAAAGGGAAGACTTGTTGACAGAAAGAGGAGGAGCGGGAGGTAGAGAATGATAAAGCTCTTGTTTGAAGACACGGCGGACTTCTCTCCTGGCATGCGATTGCTTTGACCATGTAAGATAAAAAAAACTAGCTGGACAGTCCCGCCACCATTTGTAGTCGAGAATCATTATCGTCTTCGAGGTTAGAAGTAGTTAAACACTGGTTGGTTGTGTGGAAACGGTTAACCCGTGCAAGGATAACTACTGAGATGCGGATGTGTGCCGTGAACAACCGGCCGGTAAAGAGCACAAAGAGTTGTTTGGCATGGGGAGACCGGCCGGTAACAGTTTCACCTCGAAGAGAAGCATTGCAACCTTTTTGAGGAAGCTTGCGACAGACTCCGTTTGAATGCAGACACCATAGAGCAACCTGAAAGACACAGTTGCTGCTGTAGTGTACTGCTCGACGATGAAGTGAAGTGTCACCGCAGTCATGTCTCGGCCGCTAGTTATTTAGTGTCCAGCTGAGGGCTTTTTCTGACGAAAACCTATGGATATTGAAGTTGGGATTCCCCTCGAAAGGCTCGACCTGGACCCAAGGACGCACCAGCCACCTCTGGTTGCGCCAGCCACCAGCCACCAGCCACAATCCCCGCGCCCCGCCTCGGCATCCGGTTAGCTTCTGCACTTGGCTTAGCTGCAGCTGCTAACCGTCAAGGTACGCGCGATAGCTGGTTATCTTGGTCACCACTGCTGCCTCACTCTTCACTTCACCAATCCTCCATCCATAGCTCGAGTTTTGTCTTGAAATCTTGGTTTCATCTGATTGAGCTTTTCAGCCTTCACCTCCGGGATATCAATCACTCCCATCCAGCTTCAGCCACAATGAAGTTCACCAACCTTTCCGTTGCGGCGCTCGCTGCCACCGTAGTATCAGCACGTTTCGTCGAGCAGCATGAGGGCGATCAGGTAGCATTGATGGGCCATCAGGAGGCAGAGCAGCTCTATACTATTGAGACGGCGCCGGGAGAAGTGATGGAGGTTACTGAGGATGATAAGTGGGAGTTGCGTCGTGTAAGCCTTATTTACTTATCATCCATTACTAGGCTCGCTGTGGTCGCTGGCCTCACGCCGGTCGGCACCGCCCTTGTAGCGGCAACTCGGCTCACTAATATCATGCGCATTAGAAATAGAGCAGGAGGCTGACAAACACACAGCAAGGAATCAACTTCATGGACATCAGCGACACCGCCACTTTGGGACAGTCCATGTCAGGTTTAGGAAAGAAGACTGCACAGTTCCCCAAAAACGCGACGCATCAAAGCGACCTGAAGCCTCTAATGAAGAGCTTATCCAAGGACAACATGCGCGCCCACCTAACAACCTTCACCGCTTTCCACACCCGCTACTACAAATCCCATTACGGCGCGCAATCGGCCGCCTGGCTCTTCAAGACTGTCACCGATACCATCTCCAAATCCGGAGCCGATAAGCACGGTGCGACGGTCCGCCAATTCACCCATCGTTGGGGTCAGCATAGTGTTATTGCGAGCATTTCGGGGAAGAGTGAGAAGACGGTTGTCATTGGCGCCCACCAAGACAGCATCAACCTCTTCCTCCCCTCTATCCTTGCAGCGCCGGGCGCGGATGATGATGGAAGTGGCACCGTCACTATCCTCGAAGCTCTCCGCGTGTTATTGACGGATGAGAAGGTCGTCAAGGGGCAGGCAGAGAACACGATAGAATTCCATTGGTATTCCGCCGAGGAGGGCGGGCTGCTCGGTTCCCAGGCGATCTTCAAGAATTACGAGAAAGAGGGGAGAGATGTCAAAGCCATGCTTCAACAAGATATGACTGGCTACGTGCAGAAGACCTTGGACGCCGGGCAGCCGGAATCAGTCGGCGTGATCACCGATTTCGTCGACCGGGACCTGACAACCTTTGTCAAGGTGGTGATTGACAATTACTGCCAGATTCCGTGGGTGGAGACAAAGTGCGGGTATGCGTGCTCGGATCATGCGAGTGCGTCGAAGGCCGGATACCCATCTGCATTCGTTATTGAGAGTGGATTCAAGTACTCCAACGACAAAATCCACACTACGGAGGACAAGATCGAATTCTTGTCTTTCGACCATATGCTGCAGCATGCGAAATTGACGCTTGGTGTTGTCTATGAGTTGGGCTTTGCTAAGGATTTGTGAATACGGTAGCTGACGCGCATTTGCGCTGATTGCAGATAGATATGGAAGCGGATGATCATGACACTGAAATATAACACGATACTATTGAGTTTAAACCCCATGTGTCTTCTGGCTCCTTCTGGATCGTTCGATTTCATTTCATCCATGGCTTCGATCAAGGTCTGTTCCATCTTGTACCGCCTTTAACGGCTTATTCAATACCATTTCGGTGAAAGCGATAACGTTCCACGCTGTTTTGATTCAATTTCCCTTGCCTAATTTTTACCAGGTGCCATTCAAATGTAGAAAGACCTTTGTGTGGCGAGTCTCCTGCTTCGTTTCTACTGCACCTCGACCTCGCGGCGACTCAAACTTAGGGCCCACGGCACGCTGTAAAGGAATCTGTTCAGCTTCGACCTCGCCTTGACACCTCATCAACCTTATCACGACCTTGCCGTAACTTCACCCTGACTTCATAGACTTCATGCCCAGGCTATTTCTCTCGGATTTTTAGCTTGACCTCACTTCACCTCACTTCAACCCCTTATCAACCTTACCCCAACTCTACTTCAACCTTACTGCAACTCAGCCTCAGCTTAGAACTTCGTGCAGTGTTGGGCACAGATAGACGCTTAAACCTTTGATTACCCGGCTAAACCACCCGATTTAACCAACCTTGGGATTTCTCGAATTACCAGTTAACCCAAGGTTAAATTGGGTTGATATTCCTGAATGCCAAGGTTTAGTACCATGTACCAATACGCTTAGCGCTTTATAAAATTATGTGACTGTTGACCAAAGATTCTTTTTAAGCGTTCTATCAAACAGCATACATGAGCATAATGGTCTCTTCAAAAGAATAGCGGCCGTTTGGTAGCAAGTTACTGGTTAAGTAGAATAGTGCAATATACGGTATTTAAACAGTCACATATTAAGCGACATCACACGGTACAATAAAGGTCAATTGCCCGGTTAACCCCGGATTGGACCTTTTGAAGTCGCCAAACCCAACCTATCCAACCGCCGCATCGCGAAAATCATCCGGTTGACAGACCGCCACCCACTGACTCCGTGACCACGAGCGCGTTTGCTTTCCACATTGATGACAATTATCGCCGACGACGTACACGCAATCACCATCAGCCCGACTCTCATCAACATAGAAACTACCTGTCAATGCTTCGAACACTGCTACCAAAGTATGCGACTGTCATTGGAACGACCGCCACCCTGGGGCCAAGCTAACATCAGGAGGATGTTGTCACCACCATTCCACAGCTGGAGCTCAGAGTTGACGAACGCTTTGTGCTCACAACCGTGTACTTCTGCAGCACGTATATCCGCGCGATCCACTATATCATCTCAGCTTTATCTCAATCTCCGCGCCCACCATGCACGCCACTCGCCGGAATCTTGAGCTTGAAGCTCCCCTTTCACCGCCACAATACAAATATAAACTCTCGTCCAAGATCCCACTTAGTAATACCTGCTGGAAATCTCAGCTCTGGCTTTCCATAAACCGCACGGCCGAGACCCTTCCGCCATCAAGGTTTGGTGCGGTGGCTTCGGGTCCAGTAGCAGGCGATCCCCCTGAGTCGCGCGGCGGCGGCGTTGTACGTGGTGCCTTTTGTGAACCTGACATTATGAGGTCGAAGGAAAGGCGGCAGGCCGACTCGTGTGAAGTCAAAGTGAAGTCACCTGTAGGTGATCAAGCACGAGGGAGGACAATGAGGTTGAGGTGAGCAGATAGCGGCTAAGCGGAACCGCAAGGACGCTGATTATGCCAACAGCATATATGTTCTGACAGCTCAAAACTGCAGTATACATCTACCAGAGGCCAATAGAGGCACGTTAGGTATTGGACGAGTACATGGTTTCAACAACAGTCCATCGAAATGAATCTATGCTACTCATAGATGGCTCTTGCCTTCTCTTTCGGATTACCACCTCTCCCCCGTCTTTGCTCAGCCTCATCCCTTCTTCACTTCCAGATCTTCCCTCAGCTAGACACTGCCGTTCCCCGAACTTCCCATACCATAAAAAACGCCTAGATAGCAAACAAAATGTCTTGCCGGTGAAAATAAACTCCTAGAACCGCAATAGAACGTTCCGTAAGCCGCCCGCTAGAACGCCTGTTTTAAGTGCTAATCACGAATTGGCAAAAGGTGGCTGGTGTGTCGTGTTAGTTGTGTAATGTAGTGTAGCGCAGAGTGTGTGAGAGATGGTGCGGATGTTTGTGATATTGCGATGTGTAGGGGTGGAGAGGATGTTTTGTAGGTGTGATGTAAATGTGATTTAAAAGGTGATGTGCTGTGGTGGAGCATAGCGATGAGGCTTGTTATGCGGTTGCCATTGATGTGGTGTGGAGGGACGATATATCTTTGAAACCGCCTTTATAATTTGAAGTTTACGTCCCCTAAAGCCGCTATTATCCGATCCTCCTCCGTCTCAATCTTATCCGTGCTCCCCCCCTGCGTCGTCTGCGTCGTAGCACTCGAGCCCGTACTCATCGGGTGAATCCCGTCTCCCAGATGATGATCCCCAGTAGCCTGCTGCTGTTGCGGCGCCGTCGTCGCCATCCTCCTCGCCTCATTCCTCTCATACAAACCAACAGCCGTCGCTTCCGGGCCCAGCTCATTCTCCTGTATATCCCTAAAGCTCCAACTGGGCTGAAACCTATCACTCTCCCACGCATGCTCAACTCTCTCATACATCTCGTCAATTTGCTCGAGTGATATCTTGCCAGTTTCGTAGACCATGATCCACACGAATATAAATGCCAGCACACAACAACTTCCCCACACAAAAAAGACCTTTGCTTCCAGATTTGCGTAGCCCTCTCCCTTGCCAACCATATAAGGCGTTGAGTACGCTATTGCCCAGTTCAACAGCCAGTTGCTAGCTGTGCTCAACGACATCGACTTCGCCCGGACCTTTAACGGATAGATCTCCGACGTAACAACCCAGGCAACCGGGCCCCATGAAGCGGCGAAGAACGCGATATAGCAACAAACGAAGGTGATGAGCACTTTGTTCCAAGTCTGGTCGCCATGCCCTACTAACTCTTCGACGCCTGTAACAGACAAACCCGTCCCACTGGTCGGCAAGCTCGTCCCCACAATCGCAACCACGAGCTGACAAACCGCCATCCCCGCGGCCCCAACCAGCAACAACCTCCTCCGCCCCCAACTCTCCACCAACACCATGCCTGGCAGCGTCGCCAAAACGTTGACAATGTTGGTTACGAGGGAATAGATAAACGGCTCCTCGATGCCTGCGTCGTTGAAGAATTGCACGCCGTAGTAGAACACAAAATTACAGCCGCTGAGCTGCTGTAGCATCTGTAACCCACAACCGGTAAGGAGACGACGGCCGAGGTGCGGGGAGCCGAAGAAGACGTCGCGGTAGGTGCTGGGGCCGAGACTGAGTTCGTATGCGTGGTTGGCTTCGATTTCGGCGATTTCTTCGATGAGGGCTGGGTGCGTAATATCCAGCCTCCTGATCCTCGACAAACTCTCCGCGGCTTGTGTATGCAGCCCCCTTTTGATCAAATATCTCGGCGTCTCGGGCAGGATGATTAGGCCGAGGAAGAGGATCCCGGCCCATATGAACTGCAGCGCGACGGGAATGCGAAAACACCTTGCATCGTTTATTTTCGCGGTGAAGTTGTTGACGATGGAGGCGGTGAAGAGGCCGACGGTGATGGCGAGTTGGTAAGCGCAGACTAGTGCTCCTCTTATCCATTTTGGGCTCATTTCTGACTGATACAGAGGAACCAACACGGAAATGATACCCACGCCCATACCGGCGACAAATCGTCCGCCTACAAATAAAGGGATTTCCATGGAGGCGGTTTGCAACGCGACACCGAAGGAGAAGATGAGGATGGCAAGCATGAGGGCTAGGCGGCGGCCGAGCTGGTCACCCAACGGGGCCGCGAAGAGGGAGCCGAAGAATGTGCCCGCACTGAGGATTGATACGATTTCGGCGGATTGGGCGGGCGTGATTTGGTAGGTGACGGTGTTGTTTAGTTTGAGATCGGGGTGCAGGGCGCCGAATTGCTCTTTCCACCAGGGCATAGCTATTATGCCTGATATTGTGCTGTGGGACAGTTAGTGGAGGTCTTTCAACTGGTAAGACGGAGGGCGGAAGAGGAGGAGAGAGGAAGCAAGGCGCGAGTGCGCAAACGAGGCGGCGCATGCATACCCAGTATCATAACCAAATAATATCCCTCCAAATGCAACGAAACATCCTATCATTATAGCCGGTGCTGCAGATCCGGCTACGCTTTCAGGTTTTCGCCATGCTGTGAAAGCATACATCTTAAGGGTAATCTTCCAATTTAATCCACCTTCAATGTGCTCCGCTTTGTGCTCCTCCGCCTTGAAAGGCGGGCTGGTTGGTATGTGGTATCCTCACTACTTCGCCGCGTACTTCAAATGTCGTCGCGGTCGTTCCAAATATGATGTGGTGAGATGATGGAAGAAAATCGAAGCGTTAGAGTTGGCCGGCGTGGATGAGGGCGGGCATTGATTGGGAACTGGTTGGTAGGTTGTGTGGTTTGCGCGTGTAATATCGCAGCATGCCTTGAGGCGTGTCGAGATAAGTGCGGTGTGTTAACCGGTTGTCAAGTAATGTATATTTCTCGATCGGGTATGTAGCGATATGTCTTGTTGTTGTTGAGCGAGGTTGGGTTGTGTCGTGCGCCGCGGTGGAAGTGAAGACTGACAGAGTCGAAGGGGTCGTCTGAATATGCCTACGGTAGCGCAAACCTCGCGTGTCGCATCGGGATGAATGTAATCGGCCCAGCTTCCCAAATCACGGCGACATCCAGTTCGTCTAATCGGTCGGTGGTCCTTCGGGTTGTGGTCGCTGTGAGGCGGAAGTTGCGGTTTCGTGCGACGGAGCGAAGTGTGCCGAGAGTCGTGGCTGCGATCGCTGGCTGGCTGTGACGAGGAGAATTGCAGTGCCGCTATGTCGCAGTCTTCGGTGAGTTTGTGTTAGTGTTTGTGTCGTTCAAGTGTTAATGGGAAGGAATTGAAGTGAGACAGTCCCCTGTGGAAGTTGCCGCGATGGCATCGAAGTCCACACGCTAAACGACGCTGATGGGTCCCAAGGCACCTTGGCGGATCTGACCAAGGGACACTAACCACATTGAGGAATTTAAGGTCAAAGCGTCTTTGTGGGGTATTTTCCCAGGGAGCGAGATGCGCCTGAGGGACAGGGCACTAGGTTCAACGGCGGCCGAAATCTCGCTTATCCTTCCCGTCTACAACTCCACGATGTTATATACTCCTGAGATATCTTGGTCAGAACTTTTGTCTTCGTCTTGCAACCTCCATGACATCTATGATTGCCTTCAATGCAGCCCTCGGACTTCATTTGAACCGCATAAGCGAAGCGGCTTCACTCGACGAGAGCACTTTTGCTTGGCTCATAAACATGGTTATAATCGGACTCCGTGGCCTTTATCGTAAGACTGTAATCAAAACGAGCTCTAGCTGTTACACACCAACAGCAAGGAGAGACACAATGACAGGAGACTGGGTTGGGTGGATTGTTAAGCGCAGCTCGACAGCGTTGGCACGTGCTGTACAACTGGAGGCCAAGACTTACCCGAGTGACACTGAGGTCAATAAGCAGTCCGCAGTTACACGGCCCAGGAAAAAGAACAAAACTGGCTTCCATCTGTTATAAGGTAAGGGTAGGCGCCATATTTCTTCGATGTTGGCCGAGGCTTTTCTTTGTTCTCCTGTTAAGCGTTCAATGTGCACATTTGGGAAAGTCATCAACCCATTGGCATCGAGTTGGATGTCACGGCAAATGCAATTCAGCGGCACCGTCGCATTACTATCATGAGTCCTCATTTTGCCGCAAAGTTTCTGCTCCCTCTACATGGTCGATTTGCTTTGAAGCACTGCCCAAACTTCGCATCCGCGCATTGCCCTACCATTTTTCCGCATCTGGCATTCTTTGTCCACGACCTCGACAAGCCAGCTCCCAGCTTCTTTGTTGACGACCTCAATCACGATGCATTTGGTCAATGGAGGCAGCAACGCGATATCTTTCTTCACATTTAGTAACATTGACAGCTATGGCCTCTTCGCGATGTTTATTCGCAATCCTCCTTCCTGTGTTGCGTTTGCACTGTTCGCTATTTTCTTCATGTTTATTTGTCACGTCGATTGAAACATTGGTTAAGAGCTTCCATTGTTTTGCACCAAATCTATCTCATCATTCGATTAGAAGCCTCACGAAACATTGAGTCACCAAAATCGATTTCCCCAGCTTTAGGAACTGTATCGACCATTGAAATATCAAGATCGATCGCACCAACATGCTAACAATTCCATCAACCATCGGGCCACCATCACAGCAACAACATGGCACCGCGCCGAAGAATCCTAGATCCCAACTGCAAGTTAGGCAGCAAAATCCTTAAATCCAACAACTACCACAATTGGTACACCTTCAATTCTCACCGCATCCCAGCCGATGCTTCACTACTTCAACTTCACAATCCCCTTCCAGACTCATCCGCACCACGTACCTCATCCACCTCACGAGACTCCAAAACCAAAATTCAGTCCACTATATCAATCCTCGACCGTCTTAGGGTACACACGCATAACCTACGAACAGGGGGTTGACTGAGGGGACCGAGTTGAAGAATTGGCGGCCATTGGAATTACACAGTCTGGGAAGGGGGCTGGGGGAGAAATTTAGGAATGTTTTTATGCAAAGAGTCGAGCTACAACTCGACGGCTGCTACGACGGTTAACCATCTGGAAAGAGCATAGAGTGGTTAAAGCGAATCGCACGCACCACCCATACCGAATTAGAACATGTGGATTATGTTTGTGTTTGCTCATCGGTTGAAGGAGGATTTATTGTTTCCTCAAAACTGCCTCATCAACCTCAACCTCACAATCAAACATGACGAGATCGCTCCAGCAATCTTAGGTGCAAGACTTGAGAGGTACGTAAAGCATATCCATTCGTTAGCCGTGGACAGGAACCGCTCAAGCACCGAGGGTATCGCATATCCGAATCGGAAGTCGCATAAGAGCCTGGAGCCAGAGATGAGTGTTGATCCCAACGACCTCGCCGCTATATCTACAGAGTGTCCAGCCCTACATACATTGATGTGTTGTGCGAGGGATGAGGCGATAAATCTGGGGAGGTTGGCGCCTAATGAGAGGATTGAACAGGGACTCGCGACAGCCAACCTCGCGAAAGTCCTTGAACTGACGAGGAGCCGCCGCCAGCCACCCTCTATGACGTTCTTGGGGACTGGCTACGGCACCCTCGACGACCCTACCAAACCAAGCCGTGGTGAAGATTTCTCAGGAGAAAGCCGCAGAAACGAGGGGGAAGACGAGGAGAGAGAGAGGGCAATAAAGGAGAAGGCATACCAGGAGAGAAATAAAAGGTACGAGGAAGAAGGGGAAGATACACAGGAGATATCCAAAGAGAAATGTGAGGGAACCTGAAGGAGGAGGTTGAGGCGGCGCCCAAGAAGTGGGACGAAGACGGGAAGAGAGCCGACCGGAAGTGGGCAAATTGCGATCTCCTTGGTGCTCTGCCTGGCGGCAGAGCACCAAGGAGATCGCAATTAGGGGAACGACGGAGAATCGGTATGTTATTGGGTATATCGCTGAGCAGGATCATCCTGGCATCAAGTGGACGAAGGAGTATCTGAAACAACTTGTCTATGACCGGATAAAGGTGGATGAGGCTATTTTGAAGGCTAGGGCGGCCAGGATATTGGGATATACTTTGATGTGTGAAGGGGAGAACGAGTACGACGAGACATCGAGAGTGTTGTCGCGCACGGAAAGAAGGATCTTGGATGAGTTGAAGGGCGCGGAGATGTTGAGGATGGAGCTACCGGCGGTTTATAAGGAGATCATTACGATAGGAGAGAATAGATGGGCGGATCCGATTTGGCAGGAGGGGCTGTACGGTGAGGAGTGGGGTGACGTTGGACCGGAGCCAAGCGGGTTGAAGGGGAAGGATGATGAGGGGAGTAGAAGTAGTGTGGTACTGATTTTATTGACTTAAGCGACTTTGAGACCACCACCGACACCACGGGCAGTGGTGCACCAGGGGCTGAAGGCACAAAAAGCAGGCGCATGGGACACGGTTTGTTGAGACAAACTATCGGCAATGCCGTGAACTTGTTCGATGGAGGTCCATCCGTAATAGGAGCACAGGGAGCTGCTCGGCGCCGTAGCGATGCCATCCTCTCCCTCAGAGGCCACAGAGGGAATGGATCTCAGCCCAAGAATCAATCTGAACCAGAAAGCCAGCCAAATAACAACCCGCCAGAACCTCCAAGACTGCCAGACTCTGTTCCGCAAGTTGAGCAGCCGCAAAGATTCGATAACGATTGGCTGGAGCAAGAACGTGCAAACTAAATTGCAGGCATCGCGTGGAGACAGCGCATGCTAGCTGACAGACACGGAAGGGGGCCAAGAGTGGCGGAGGAACGTGGCTGAGCAAAGCCATGCATGATTGCAGAGGGAAAATGAGACAACGGACTTAAGGATGCCGGGCCTGAATAATGCTGTGGAGTTGGCGGTTGCTAGAGACTGAGGGAAAGGAGGTGGGACAAGAGGGCGGCGCTAATAGGGAACAAGAGAGGCTGGCAAAGGAGTAAGAAACGAAGCTGCGTATAAAGGCCCAGGGATCAAGCGACCGGGATTTGAGAGAGCAGCAGACAGTTCCAAAAATTTCCTGGGATGAAGTGGCTGCAGGAGATGCGAAGGTGGCGGTGGCGGCTCGCAAAGTGAACGAGGCGCTTGAGGCAGCTGAGAAATTGTTGGGGCAGGCAAGGAGTGAAGCAGTGAGGAAGAAAGCTGATGAATATGCCAAAGCTAAAACTCAGGAGGTTGATTGATCTCAGAGAGGAAGTGGGGGAACGAGTCAGGAAGCAACAGGCCAAGGTGGCCTTAGACAGGGAGGCCAAAGAGGAGGACGAGAAACATAAACAACAGAAAGAGGACGAATCTATCGGGGCTCAGAACATCAATGACATGCGATACGACCAGCTTTTGAAAAGAGCGAACCTGCCAGCGGAAGTCGGCACGGGTTTAATACGGCAATCGATGCATTCCGGCCGCAAGAATCTGGTGCTCCTTGCCGCGCTCGCTGATTTTCATAAAAAAGCAGCGGCAAAAAATGACGATACGGTAATTCCTGATGCACCACTATTGGAGCCTGCTGTACCGCAAGTAGAGCGTGTTGCCCAACAAGGCGCGCCACCGGCATAACCCGCTGCAACACTAGAAAAGCCCATTGCACCGCGACCCGAGCTGGACCAGGAAAACATCCTCAAATTCCATCAGGAGCAGGAAGTAACAAGGATCAAGAAACTGTCTGTCGACAAACTTACTAACGATCAGATGGAGATCAGAGCGACCGAGGATCAGAAGGTCGCTGAGAGAGAGGGCGCTGGTGGCAGTGTCAGAGAGTACCCTCACCAACCGAGGGCGATATTGAGATTTGAGGGGCTAGATTCCAATAGGGCAGTGCTAGATCGCAACGATGCGATCCTTGGTGATGAATTAGTGAATGATGTTGGCCCTGAAATGAGGGACGGGGAAACATCACCGGTGACAGTTTCCGCGGTTACAGAGAAGTCGGCGCAAGATCTTTCACCACAGAATGTTGAGAACAGCGAGGAGGCAGAGACACAGGCTGAGCTGGAGAGAGAACAGAAGACGGAAGCTGATATTCAAACGAAGAGATCACATAGACGCCAGCTATTGTCGATGCCACTAAACGACTTGACGAGAGAGCAATTGGACCATATGGCAACAATTGGGCAGAAAGCTAAGGCGTGGAAAGATTCTATAACAGACGAAGACTAGGTTCAAGAGTTGACCGGTGAAGTATCTAAATCAAAGCGGCGATGAACGAATGCTCCCGAGCTCGTAGAGCAATTGTTGGGCAAGCTGAGGGATGAGAATAAGGATGCGGAAGAGCTTTAGAATGGCGGTGCTCTAAAAGGCCTCTCGAAGAGACGGGTTAAGGTCAGGGCGAAAGAATAGGCGATAAAGGTGTTCGTTGCGGGTTTATTGGTACTTGGAGTTGGAGTTCATCATTCTGCTTTTTTCGGTTGGAGCAACTTAGCGAGACATAGAGAAGGTATAGAACTGAAATTTATATGGGTTTTTACTACAACTACGGACTTCCGAGCATCATTCACGCCATTTCAATGCACGGTGTTCCGTATTGAATGGTCGATTAACTGTTTACCAGCTGGCGCGTCTCTGTTACTGGGCACTTGGCGACCAGGGCGATCGGCCAACAAAACTAACCAAAAGAGATGCGCGGTGCATGTCGTGCTGTACGATGATCGTCGGCGCTTAATTGGACCGTACTGATACAATTAGCTTCTGCATTCGAATATACTTTTGCTTCAACGCTTAGACAAGAACCTCCACATAAATGAAGTGCCAGACAAACAATCCTCCACCTTCGGATAGCTGTCTCAATTATTAATCACCTGAACGATGAGAACAACGTCGCTTGACATGTCTCGTTTCAGTCAAGTGCTTACACTCGGTCTTCCCTTAGGGGCCGTGCATTGTGTGGACCCCAACCCATCACCCAGCCTCTCTACTTCCTTCAAAGTTCAGCCCTCTCAACGGTGCTTCTCATGTCGCACGACTGAAGCTTCAGCTGAGGTCTCCTCCTTGAGCTCTTTCTCTATTATCATTGTTGTCGCAACTGTAGTCTTCCTCGACCGCGACATCTTTGAGCTTTGTCAACTGATTAGAGAGCTTGACGGCGGCTCAAACCCCAATGCGACAAACCTCCAGACACTGAAGTTTGGTACCGACAACTGACAGGTGCCATCCCGTCTCCACAACCGCGATGTCCCTCAGGCAACCCTCAGACCGTCGCTCAGGACGCCGAAGCCGCGATCCCTCGCCTGAAGACTATGATCGCTACGAGCGCCGTTACGATGAGCCTGACGACCCCAGAGGTTATCTTCCCGATCCTCGCGACAGAGATGACGACCTGCGGTATGCGCCCAGGGAGCCGAAGTATGCTGAGCCGCCGTATGCTGGGAAGAGGACGGCTACTTTTGCGATGCCCGGGGGGTTTGATGAGAATAAGGATCCATTGGCGTATGGTGATCGTGGGAGAGGGTCTGGGATGAGGGATGAATCTCCGCAGTATAAGACACAGAAATTTGCTGAGCCTAGCAAGAAATACTACGATGATAAGTATGAGCGCCAGCGGAGCCGCGAACCAAGTCGAGACCGCCGTCAGCCAAACAGAGAGCCGAGTCGGGATGGGCGCACCAAGCAGTACTACGATGACGATAGGCGGTATGAGGAGGCGCCTCGGGAGTCCAAGAAGTACTATGACGATGATCGCTCACCACTGCGCAAGTACGAGTCAAGTCCGAAGCCAAAGTATGCGGAGCCGGTCAGGGAGACTGTTACCCGCTATGCTGTCTCTCCCGCGCCTGCACCTAGCACAAAGTATGCGACGGCTGGCGGAATCATGGGCGGCAATCCGAAATACAACTCCTCTGAGGGGAGTGATTCTGAGTCCGATAGTGATGATGGGAAGGATGGAGCAACAGGAGAGCGAGAATTGGATATCGAGATTGAATTCGGTGGGAACGGCAAGAACAAGACTGAAGTCCGCAAGCGCTCTCGGAAAACGAAGGTTGAGGAGATTAACCATGCGCCTGTAACCACGACCACGACGACCAATAATCAGTCTTCGAGGTATGAGTCGGTTGCTGGTCAATACTCGTGTCCGGATCCGTATCAGTATGCGTCGCCTCCAGACCGGATATCTTACTCTTCCTGGCCGGTGAGTGCTGCAGTAACAGCCGACTACCGTCCGCGCTACGACGACAAGTATGACGATAGACCGCAATACGCAAGTCGCCCGCATGAGACAAGAATCACTACCGTGGCATCATCGAACGGGCCGAAGAAAACAGAAGTCGTGACCGTTGAGCCAGGCCACCGTCGTAACCAGTCCTCACTCGGCACCACTCTCGGCGCACCACTAGGAGTAGCAGGTGGCTACGTAGCGGGCTCGCTTAGTCAAGCACCAGGAAGCCCCGTATTGGAAGCCTATAAAGGCACATACCAAAACATTGGCCCAATGCCCTCTCCTTTGATGATGCCTTCAAAAGGCTATGCCGCGGCCGACCAACAGATTGCGATTCTGGATCTGAGTCATAGGGAGCCATCTCCGAGCAGGAAGAAGAAAGCAAGGTTCCATGACCTAGCGGCTGATGCAACACTCCTAAGAATTGCGCTTAGGGACAATGGGAAGAAATCGTCGGTTGACCCGGAGAACTTTATTAGGGTGCTTCCGCCGCTGAGCCATGAGCAGATCATGGAATTGAGAGTGGAGTATAAGAAGCAAGTTAAGACGCCTGATATGAAGGGTGTTAATGTTGCCAAGCACATAAAGGTGCGCCTGAAGGAGGATAAGAATTTCCTGAAGGCCTGTTACACGACCGCTCTCGGAGAGTGGGAGTCGGAAGGCTACTGGGCGAACTCCTATTATCAAGGAGAGAAGTCGAGTAGGGAGTTGATCATCGAATCCTTGATGGGCCGATCTAATGCGGAGATCAAGCAGATCAAGGATGTGTTCCGTGACAAGAAGTACTCAGATGATTTGATGAAGGCGATTAAGCGGGAGTTGAAGGAGGACAAGTTTAAGATGGCTATCATGTTGGTGCTGGAGGAGGGCCGTATGGAGGAGCCAAGGTCGAGATATGATATTGACAGCAGGCTGATCACACAAGATGTTGACGATCTCCACCGCGCAGTGAGGTCAGAAAGAGGCGGAGAGACGGCGATGATTCAGATTTGTGTGTCAAGGAGCGATGCGCACTTGAAGGAAGTATTGAAAGAGTACGAGAGGAAGTTCAGGCAGAACTTTGCGAAGGAGATGTTGAGGAAGTGTGGGAACCTTGTTGTAAGCTGCCCATCGTGACGTGGTTGAGGTTTAGTTGCTAACTGGGTATTAGGGCGAAATGTTAGCGCACATCCTCAATGGGATTATCAACGAGCCTGTGCGTGACGCTTTGCTGCTGAACCACGCCTTGTCCCTTTCATCAAAGGATCCATCACGAATAGATCTCATTATTTCCAGACTGGTCAGATACCACTGGGATCGCAACCATATGGGAGCAATCAAGCGCGAGTACAGAAGTCGATATGGGGGAGAGCTCCAAGACGAAGTTCGTATGAAAACGTCAGGGAGCTGGGGTGCCTTCTGTGAGGAGCTGTGCGTGAGGAGGATAGAGCCCGAAGTGCGGAGGTTTGATAGAGCCGAGAGGGTAGAACGTATTGAAATGAGGTAGATTGCCCCAGAAGGGAGATAAGCCGGAGATGAGGTGTGGTTGAACCATGTTATGATAGATGATGTTTATGTGGAGTATGATATATGGGCCATTTACGATTAGATACCACCTTTCTTCAGGAAGCGAGATTTATAGGGGAATAGTACTATACCTGAAGCACATTTGGTTTTGGATGGTCGAATTAAGGTTCCCCTTAGCGCCCGCGCTGCCATGGTATCGCGCTTGTTGAAGGTCAGAGTTGAGGGCCCTTAGTCCTTTCCTGTAAAGCACAGCGGCTGGAAGCAGCCGCAACAGCCGGTGGAGCGCTTACCGTTTTCCATCTCCGACAGCTTTGTGCTGCAAACTTCATTCCGGCAATTCCTCTGCTCAGCATTTCCTCCAGACCAATATGGCATACCTGTCCAGCCGCAGACACCAATGTATCTTTTGCTTCCAACCTCAAGACAACTTCACTATAACCACTTCAATTGGACGACTTCACTCACAGACGGACGAGATAAGCTAATTGTGGTGAGCTATGACCTGGACTACCAGAGTGCAAGACAGAACATGACTGCTGAAGCTCGACTGCCCCAGTCACTCACAGCTTGCTATCGAAAAATGTCCACAGTCGAGTATCGACAACGACCATTACACCATTCCTTGATATAGCTACCTAAGAACCAAGAAAAATATTTGCCCAAGCTCGCACACTCGCTGTACGAGTATGATGCGTGGTGATCTGCCATTTCTTCCCCCACCTATTAGCGACGCCGCCATTCGGTCAGAGCCGAGTGTCTGACCACACCAAGATTTCGCTTATTGTTCGATGTCGCCACAACACCAAAACCTCACCACAAAGGAAGAGGATCGCCCAAATGGAACAAACAAAACTTATCAGTGTTGTCCATTCTTAACCTCTACATTTCCATTTCTACATATCAGAATCTGACGATGTGACGACAAAGGCTTCAAGACACAGCAAACACCTTTCTCAACCTCGTGCCGGTTGTGCTTCCAGCAACGCTGGCGCGATACGCCTTCGAAGTAACTTCCAGAAGTTTATTAAAACGCCTCATGGGGACTGCGTGTCAACACCGTTTATACGCCTTACCCTTCCCACGCAATTCATTGCTCCGAAAGAGGCTTTGTTCTTCAACAGCGCCGTCCCAAATGCGTCCACCGCAGACTTGGCGGCGGTTTTTGTTATGGTTTAGGGGCACAGATGTGAGCTGTCGATTCTATGGGTGAGCCGCACTGCAGTATTTCGACTTCTCTTTGTTCAAGCCTTCGTCAGCTCGCCTGAAACAGGTTGCTCCCGTTGGCAGAATTAACTCATGAAGCATGATATGGTAAGGTCGGCGCGGGTTTATTAGGTTCGCAATGTTGCTAGGTCTCTTATTTGTGCAACGGTTTAGTCTTCTATTTCAATGTCTTTCGCATCATAGCATTCAGTCGCAGCCCAAAGAGCGCATCTCAGATACGGAAACACTCTTGTGTCCTTGACATTCAACATTGATCAAGTTCCTCAATTACAATGTCGAAGGGGCTTATCTGGGTATGCCCAATGGCGTCTCGATTGGCAATTTTGAAGAGGTGAATATTCTTGAGCTTGGGCGCCGACAGGAAGCTCTCGTACCGTCCGTATGTCGCATACAGTCAACTCGGGGAAAGGAGCCGTTCGGCGACGAGAAAGCCGGAAAGGAAGGAGAGTGTCGCACCTCAAGCTCATGCTCAAGCTCAAGCTCAACCACCGGTATATGGGGAACCTGCGAAGATGATGAGTGTAACATGCCAACCGTCTGCATTGGGACAACGAATTGTCTCGGGGCTGTGAGTTAAATGGCTCATGCCCCGATGGACAAAATGCGGAGCCATGTGGTGGCGTGACGCAAAGTACGTTCCCTCATCCTACCAAGCTCCGACGTTCTGCACCAAAGGCTGCTAACTCGCTCGGCTTTCTCCACAGCCATCACATCCGCTATCATACTTTTCCTTGGGAACGGTAAAGAGCGCACAACATGGGTTCAAGAGCCGGTCCGGATTATTCGAGGTATAATGGAGCTCGGCTCGAATCGACGCCGTTGATAACCTGGCCCATAGGTAAATTGCTCTCGCCAGGGGAAACGGATCGCAAATATCATTACTTTTTCGGAATTACAGTTATCATTGAATTGCGACCGTATTTTCACTTTTCGATGTGCTCGCTAGCCATCTCTCATTTAGAGGAGAAGCCAAAGAGGCATAATTTTACACGGTTCTGATGATAAAATGACTTGAACTATTACTGCTAGTAGTCACTTTCCTGCAGGGTACTCCACCAAAGCATTTCACAACCGGTTAAGATCCTGGTCTTACAATGACCGCCAGATGTCGCTCTCCGCCAGCTACGTATCTCATAATGTGAAAAGCCAAGAAGGCTCGTGCCGCTTGTTTAGGCATTGCTGCGGTTATAATTTCTCACATTTCTCCCAGATGTCTATACGAATGTTAGCCTAGTCTCCTGTCTTCTCGGCAATGCGCTCAAGTGCGGCAAATTGAAGTCAATTAGCTGCTGAAACCTCTTCTTCATTTTACGTTGCATCACCTCTTTCGGCGCCGCCGTTGGCGACTAAGTGCTTGTAGTGTTGAGTCCTCAGCTACCCCATTCCTGTGACAGGCCTGATAGGTGGGCTCGCTCGTCGGATCGTTGTCATATCAGAAGCATCACCAAAGCTCTGCCAGGGTATAGAAAATGATAAAGTCAGGCCCTCCATAAGGACCTTCTGAATGGGCTGTCCCGAGGTTTCATCTCTGATGTCACTAACACCCGAGACACGGCAGTTTTTGTGTCCCATCGGTTGTTCATGCAACTTCAGCCTCCTTCTATTTCAAATCCACATATGGCGAACTCTTTGTGACGCCATTCTTCTTCTATTCAAACTGTCTGGAAGTGCCTATCGCTACACAATTGATGCCTTGTAGGCCGGGTATCATTCTTAATCAATATCATTACCACTTCCTCCCGTCCTTTCGTACCACCTACGACTCGCTCTCAACCTTTGCGTCCCTTCCAGAATCAAGGTACCGCTCTCTGTCGTATCGACACTCCGCCTCGGAACATCAAGCATCCTGCCAAAAACCTCCGGCTTATGCCGTATCACACTCCCAGCCTCACTTCCAAACTCTGACGCAGTGTCAACATCAGGCAAACTCTCAGATCTTGCCGTCATCGGTCTAGCCGCCTCATATCCATAAGGCATCGCAGGCGTCCCATAAGCAGGACTAAGATTCATCTCCTCCATCTCGAAACCCCTCTCATTCCACGCCTTGGCGGAGCCTGTTGTTTGACAGGAGTATGTGGCGGTGGCTGCGCAGCTTGCCGTGCCACGGAAGAATGTTCTGAATGCTTTTCAACTGTTCCGGCTGTGCGCGTGGTGCCTGTTGTGCGTACACTTCCATCGCGGTGGCTTTGAAAGCTTTGCTGTGATTTCTTAGATTGGAGTGAGGAGTGTTGGGAAGAAGGCAGGGAGGCTTTATCGGATTCGGCTTCCCCTTCATCCCAATCGCTTGGGTCATCCTCCTCACTCTCTCCACCAATCTGTCCATCCAAGCCACGCACACGAGATAGTAATGAAGCAAACCCGGACATCAACGAGCGAAATTCGGCTTCAGTGACAGCATCACCCGAGAACCTCGCACGTTCATACGCCTCCAGCCAGTTCCGCCAGTCTTCCCCTTCTTCCTCGTCGAGCTTCTCCTCCAGTTCGTCCTCCGACTCGTCGCCGTTAATGGATGAGGCGCCGAAGCAGCCAAGTTCGCCGAGCACGCCGAGGTATTCACGCATCCCCATGTTGATCGGCCGTCGCAAGACTGCGACAGTTTGAGGAGTCACTCCACTGAGTTCTATCACTTTTGCTTCGATGAGATGGGGCAGTTCGGCTATAACAGGCTGGTAGTGTAGATTTGGCAAGTCTTTGCTAGTAGGTGGCGACCAGCCAGGGTGTGAAATGACGCCCCATACACCTACGTGATCACAAAGCTTCGCACGGTCGCACAGTGCTCTATTTTCCGTTATCGTCCTCTCCAGCTGCTCCTCCCCACTCTGCCTCCTCGACCCCGCCGCCGAGATGTTAGCGTAATCATTTTTCCGCAGTTTACGCAGCAATTTCTTAACCCCATTCTGCTTCACCGCCCTCCGCTCCTTCCTCTCCTCAATCTCAACCGCCAACGTCAACGCATTCGTCCCCTCCCTACACCCCCCCACCTGCGGCCTACTCAACCACGCCACGCCCGCGGACCTCCCCAAGCCGGATTTCACCACGCTTCTCACCCCTTTACTCACATCCCCCTCCTCGACCGGCACCCACGCCCTCGGAATCGACCCCAGCACACTCCGCGTCGTATAAATCCTACTAGCATAAATCAGCACCGCCAACAAAGCAGTAACAAAGTATGCCGCCGCAATCACAAAAACATTGTATAACTGTTTGTTTTGCAATGCCTGATGGATGGCATCTCCCGGCGTGACGAGGAGCAGGCCAAAGAGACAGAGGTAGAGGGTGTAGAAGAAGGTGGTGTAGAAGATGTGGAAGAGCTTGGAGGTTGAGACGGCGGTCTTGTGGGGAGTCTGAGGTAGGGCGGGTACTGGGTGAGCATCATGGGGCTTGGTGAGGGCGCGGGAGGTTGGAGGGCGAGGAGAGTGGAGGGTTGTGAGGGGGTTGGACATTTTGGAGGAGGCTGGCGGCGGCGCACCAGTTGGTGGTCATGAGGCCATCGGTCGTAAGAATCTACAATGTTGAAGGTGAAGTCGAAATGATACAATGACGAGATTCTGGCTGGATTGTCGCAAACTACTCGGCGAGGCTTTGATGACTGGCTCGGGAGACCGCAGCCTGCGTAACGTCGTCAATTGCTAATCGTAGTGATGCGCTATGAATTATTATTAACTATATGCCAGACGTATAAAAGCGGTCGGCGTAAAAGTTGTCGTGTCGTCGTTGTTGATATGAAAGAACCAAATGAGTGTGGTGGTACAGTTGTTGTTGACATGGCTGGAAAGACAAGCAGGCTACGACGTAATGGAGTTTGAAGTTCATTTAAGGTTTAGCGCCCTTCTCGGCCCTTTAGGAATTGTGGTTCGTGCGCCCAGAATCGTCGTGGCGTAAGCAGGAGCGAAGCAACACAGCGGTCACAAAAGGGATTTCACAACACCATCATACAGGCTGTGCATTATCTCTCCAACTCATTTTACGGGCACTTTGTTCAACTCACAACATCGTTAGCTGTTCAGTGATGGTGCCCTCGGCGTTCTTTGGAAGCCGCACGGGCCACAGAGATTCGCAGCAACCTCGCAGCAACCTCGCAGCAACCAAGAAAGACTCTTCACACCCCTCTCCACAACCCCCAAGGGGGACCAGCAAAAGTTGAGCATCCTCAAACGAGGAACTCGGGTATAGAGCCCGAGGCGGGGCTCGAACCCGCGACCTTGAGATGATCTTGAGACCTGTCTACTGGGATTAACCAGAGATGGTAAGCCATAAGAGTCACACGCTCTACCGATTGAGCTACCCAGGCGGTTGTTGTCGATGCTGCTGTGCTATTAACATATATGTAAAGTTGGGTGAGGAAATTGGAGGAGATAGAGAGAGGTCAAAATAGGGTTGGGACCATTTCTGTAGGATGTGGGATGATGATTTAAAGACAAGCAATGTCGGGCGCAAAATTCTTCATTGTGGTAGACGAGTATCCCGAACCCACTTAAAAGTTCTACAAAATTTTCTTCCGCAGCCCAAGTGGGTGTCTCAGGGCTCGCGTTATCCATTATATGCTTGTCTTTCCTCCTTGACAGGACTTCTGCGACCGAGAACAGTGGGCGCTAACACGAGGTCGAGATTGAGAGGACAATATAATGTCTTATAGAAAGCAACGGAGGTTATGGCCAAAACTCTGAATTTTCTGAAAACGACTATCTACACCGCCCAAGAACAACGCGTAAGATCCTTCTTCGCTACCTGATTGCTCTCTCGTCGTCTTATCTTGTCTTTTCTGTATTTTCCATACATTACCTTATTTATCGTTGTCTCGTATATCGTCAACCATGACCTCTCATCTGTCTGATATTGCATCTCCTCGCTCTTTGCCCCTCTGGAATGAATCACTCATCTAATGCCTCTCCGCCGTGGCACTTCTAGGAAGCCTGTTCTCTCCATCCCCGTACGACTGGCCAGCCTCATCTCTAGCCATATCATTAATCCATTTCCCATCTGGATTTCTCACTTCCTCGTCACCACCGGCAAACTTATCCGCCAAATAAAACCACGACAGCGCATTACCCACAGTACCAACTTCGTCTGAGACACTCCTCGCCGCGTATTCGCTCATGCGTTCGTGAAGCGCTTGGTCAGTCCACAAATCCATAAGATGCTGAGCGACCTTCTTGTGATCTCCCGGCTCAACAAGGAAACCATTCTTTCCATCCTGAACCTGTAGTGGGATACCTCCGACATTGGTCGCGATCACAGGTCTCCCCTTCTTCAGGCCCTCACTAACCTTAACCTCAAAGCCCTCCCTAATACTCAGTTGCAGCACCGTATGCGCATTACTAATCAGCGCATTAAGCAACTGATCATTCGGCTCGAGTCTTTGCACCGAAATATCATCCATCAAATCCGGACAGTGCTTCTCCAGGTACGCCATAGTCTCATCATGGACTGCAGTTCCGTCTGGATCGTCAACGGAGCCGTTGCCTGCGATTACGAGCTGCGGCGCCCCATGGTGAGATCCCGTTAGGCGGTGTAGCTTGGAGCGGAATTCTTGGTAAGATTTCAGCACGTCGGGGATGCCCTTTGAGGGGTCAAAACGCGCGATTTGCACGATGTATTGGCGGTCTGGGAAGTCGAGCTCGGTCCTAGATTGTATTAGCTTGGGCGTTTGGAGGGGAGTGCGGGGGACAACTTACATCCTGATGTTATGTGCTTGCTGGTTGTAAAGGTTGATATAGTATTGGGTGTCCCACTGAGAAAGTGGCTTGTTAAGACCATCCAACCAGTCTGTCGTTGCTGGCAGATAGCCAACCATGTTCATAGGAACCACATTTGGGACGAAGATCGGCATGGGGTGCGAAATAAACATATCCGCCTGATGAATCTTTGACCACAGATGATCCCAGATATCCTGCTGAGGCGTGCCCTTTGTATTCGCCAGATCATTCCTAACCTGGATATGAGAGCGATACAGCACCGGCCGATTTGGGGTTAAGAGCTTGATCAATGGGATCAAGGAAGGCATCTGCGGGTCGTCAATGATGACCACGTCTGCTCCGCCGTCTTCGGGACGCTGGAGAGGCCCGCCTTTGCAGAGCCAGTATCGCTCTGCGTGCTCCGTGATCCAGGTCGCCACCGATTCCTTCTCTTCATCGGAGATTCTCACGCCCTTTCCGGCGACGCCTTGGAGGATGTTGTGGATTGTCTTTGTGATTCTGAACACCCCAGGTTTCGGCTTCGGCACATACCACTTGAGGTCTACTCCCACAGTCCTGGCGAATCTGACCAAAGCATGGCGCATAATAGCAACACCGCCTCCCTGTGGTGTGGAACTGAAGAAGGCGATCTTAGTCTTGCGTGCTTTCAATGACTTGGCGTACTTCATCATAGCCTCCCAAGTCGGCTGACCGCATGACCTGCGGTAATCATCCAGGACATGCATATGCCCCCTATACCCCGAATCGATCTCCACCACGCCTCTATACCCAATCTGCAACAGCGGCCCAAGGTTAGGTCCAAAGCACATAATGCATTTTCTGGCCATGGAGTCCGCCTGCTCATCTACACCTCTCGCGTGCCAAAAGGTGAAGTCCTCCATGTTAGCCTCCGCACTCGCCTGATCTGGGCGCATGACGATAGGGACGAGATCTAGCTCAGACCATAAGCGGGAACAAAGGAGGGGAGAGATCTTCACCATGTCTGAGGGCAGGCCACCGCCGACGAACTTGCACAGCTGCTTTTGTTCGTACGCTTTTAGGGAGGCGATGATGAAGTCTGCGATTGGGTCGGCGTGGTGGTGGGTGTTGGGGTCCTCATTAAGAGTTTCGGCGATCGAGACATGATGAATGGAGTAATCGTGAAGATACACAGAATCGTGAATGGCGATGGCGATGGCGACGGTTGTCTTGTCTGTGAATGCCGCGGAGACGCCGACGAAGAGGGGCTTGATGCGTTTGGAGTTAGAAGAGTGGACAAATGTACGGACCTAAGTTCGTATAACTTTAAACCTCACCCAACTACATTTTCATTCTTCGGAAGTCTGTGACATGAAATGAAATGAATCAAGATGGACATACCGTCAAAGCAACATACGCCATCTTCTTCTGAGCCTGCTTAAGCCTAAACTGCGACGGCTTAGACTCAAACTCCGTTGCGCCGGCGAACGCCACCATCGCCTTAAGAAACGGCCTCAAAGACTTCGCAGCATGCTTGAGCGCCTTATCTAAATGCTGGGCCGAAGCGCTTCCCCTCGAGATCGGCGAGGAGTCGCGGCTGGAGCGGCTGGAGGGGCTCTGTGGGCGAAGTAGACCAGATGAGCGGGGGGCAGTCGTCCCTGGGCGAGGCGTGTGAGAACGTGATGAGAGGAGGAGGTTGGCGAGGGAGGAGTGGGATTCGTGAGATGACTCGTGGTCGTGGAGCTTTATTTTCCACATATTGGGGGTTGATGATTAACTGGTTAAGACGGAGGTGAGGTGTGCATGTGAGTACCGCGGGCGTAGTCGGGTATAACCTCGAAAGTCGTTGGCACTCTTCTCGGTATCGGAGGACAGAATTAAAACCGAATGCTGCGATATCAAATATTAGTAAGTGCTTGATGAAGAGCTTCGCTCCCAACATGTAGTTGTAGAGGGGAAGCGAAGTAAAGGCGAGCTGAAGTCTGATGAAATCGAAGTGGGATATGCAGGGGAACCGTACCTGAACCGATCCAGTGGTTCCCAATCTCAGATTTAGAACTGAGTATTGTTCCTGATAATCAGGATCTCAGTTTTCTACGATCTAAGAGCTAAAGGTGTCAATTGTTTGTTCTGTTTGTGCTTAACGTAGGCTTAATATGACGATGACGCCCTCTCGGAGGATGGTCCGGCGCGCTCCGGGGTGCTTTAGTGGGGTAGCTCTACTCCAGAGGGCTGAGTGCGTGGGACCTTTGTGGATGGCGGGGTAGCATACCTTATTTAAAGTAGAAGAGCTATCTTGTTGGAGTCTTCTAATGTACTAATGAAGTGTAGATAGGTGAACAGCTTGGATGTATCCTTTGTGATGTATTGGAAAGGAGCTCGAGAGCAGGCGATGGTAGCCCTTTTGTAGCTCCCAAGCTACCCCTCATACGAGGTACGCTGAAAGCGGCCAAGGTACCCATCAGGTGATGCCATTCCAAGGCTGAGCACAGAAAGATCAGTCGATGTTTGCGTGGTGCCAACCGAATGGGCGGCAGATCTAGGAAACCAGCATGATACTGTGCCTGTGATTGGTGCTTTTTGCTAGGCTACTTCCGCTTGCCTCCTATATGTAACATTTTAGCGCTTGGTCCTCCTCGCTTATGTTTCCATCAGGGCTTTTATGACAAAACACGAGGTTGCATGCAGAGCTCCAAGGAGAGCTCTGATGCCATGTGTGATGAGTGGAAATCAAGGCAGGTATCATGATGGCAAAGATGCACCTGGAGCCAAACACATGCGGCTCGCGCTGTAAGTCAAGTCGAAGGCAAGTGCAATCTATCTCAACTGTATAATGAAAGAAATCTCAAGATCTACAAATTCAGCCAACGCCGTTCATGCAACCGCTCTCAATGCCTTCGCTTACTCGCTCCCCTGTCCTGCAATATCTCCCATCTTATCTCCTCTCCTCAATATCACTCTCTCCTCCTGTGTGCTCCTCACTCATCATGGCTGACTGTCACCACCTTCGTTCGTCGTCATCGTTCTCAGTTCGTTCCAATCGCATACCTCGACGTCCAGTCCTTCGCAGTTTTCGCAAACTCCTCTCTCTTCTTGTTGAACAATTCCGCCGCATCCCCATTAATAGCATCATCAGGGTTCGGCTCAATAAGCAGCTGCTGGGCAGCCTCGAGCACCGACACAATTCTGGATGAGGGCTTCCACTGATCACCCTTCAGTATACCTAGACACATTGACCCCTATGCTATCATCAGCATAAAGTCCAAAGGTATATGGAAAGCGGTGTATATACCTTATCATCGCTAGTGATATTCGGGTGATAAATCCTCGTCTTGAAATTAATAGTCGGTGGCTTGAACGGATACTCCTTCGGCAACAACAACGACAGAGTGAATTTCCCGCCCTCGTATGGTGAGCCTGCTGGACCATCTATCACGATCCTCCAGTCGTGGAGGTTGGACTCGTCGACGAGAGAGACGGTCATCCCAGCTGGTGGGGTGGTGTTGACGTCTCCTAGCTCCTGTAGGCACATGTTATTATTTACTTCTATGGCCTGTTGTGGTAATGAGGTCACAATTCTTACCTTTGCGATTCTCTTTCCACCTCCGGACATGGTTGAACTGGTGGTGGTGGTGCCTGGTACTTTGGGTTTAAGTTGTAGGGTTGTCGCTGAGAGCTGCTATAGCTTTCAATATGGCACTTGGTGGTGGTGGCTGATATAAGGTTGTGGAAAAAGGCGATAGTTCGAGATGGAGGGTATAGTTCTAAATGTCTTGAAGCTGTTTGTATAGTAGAGTCTCCGAAACGTCATGTCATAGAACCCCGCCAACCTTGGGAGCTTAAGACCCCTGTAGATGCGATAAGGTCTTATCGATGAGCTGGGGGAAGCTCGGCATTCCTCCTCCACCTTCACAATGGTGATGATTTCACTTCTGAGCCAAAAAAGCAAAACGATAAAGGATCCTGCTATTGTAACATTTAATTCTATGAAAATAATTTTATAGTTGAGGCTGAAAATTAGAGTTATGTTTAGGCTAGGCTATTATTCTACTGTCTCCATTATCTCGCATCAGCCAAGGCACTTTTAGAAGCTCGAGTAAATACTAGACGAGATCTCCCTGGGAACTAAACAGATGATGTGAAGCTGAAGAAAATCATGAGAGATGTCTTTCAATAGCCGTTCAAACAAAGTATGAGCTAAAACGGACTGAAGCTCGAGGCGAGAGGGAGTGAGAAAACCGCCTTTGACCAACCGTTGACAAGCGCCACAAAAGTACTCGTACAAGTTACGAATCACGACAATAACTGGCTGGATCAGTGATGAAAACTGAAGTGTCTTTGGAGAAGGCATAGATTCCTCGACGAAATTGTGCGAGAAGTTTTAACGCCCAGGCATGACGACGACGTTGACCCTTGACCGTGCGCGATCTGAGATCTTGCTTCTACCGAATCGACACAACGTCGCTTACGGAGTAACGCCCGACCCAGGTATGGCAAAGCCCGCAACTCGCCTGTAGTCTCAATCCTCAGTCTCGAGGTGAGTAAGGGAAGCTTTTCTATAGCGATGGCGGTGTGTAAGACATGGGTTGCATGGGGCTGCATTTTACTGGCTTAATACTTCAAGTATGCGATCTTACGTGTAGAATGAGCAGAAGGAGGCTGTCCAAAAAGAGGGCCCTTATTACTTTGCTTTGTCTGCCCACTATCTAACCTTCGGCGGCGCAACCCTCCTAATGAAGAATGAAAATTGATGCCGCAGCCTTGCTCGCTTGCGTTGACTTCTTGGAACTTACCACCGCTTATATGATATACGTTATCCTGTCCCTGTATGTTTATTCAATGGGATGAAATGACGAAATCGCAAGGACCTGACCGAGCGTTGCAAGCGACGTCAATAACATCGTCAGTCAAAAGGTGCCTTAACGTATTTTGAAACATCGCTTGGAGAGGGATTAATATGTTTGATCGTGGTCAGGCTTTAGCCATAAGGTACTATAAGTTGAAGGTGTTGCCACCTGTAGTACGGTTAGCATTTTCTCACATCTCTTAAGACTTAGCCCCTTCTCGAAACACTAAAAACAGAGGGACGTCACACCTCCAACATGGGCTTTGGCAATGCAGACAACAACAGCTTTTGTGGGCGGTAACCTCGAAAGAACATCTCTAACAATCCTCTCGGGATGTATGGACACACAAAGTTCAAGTTAGTAGACCCTCTTGCCATGGATATGAGCGGATTCCACCTCTAACATTCAGTAGTGAGTTCAATACAAGTTGGTCGGGTCCTGTTGTAAACCAGTTGGATGCCGACTGGAGCTGGGATGTACCACCAGCTTTCCTTCCTAAGCCGCCGAAGCCCTCTCACCTCGGCGGACCTATCAAACTTAGCCTCAAGCACTCTTACTTCGATCGATTAGTCGAAGCCAGAAAGGGAAGAGATGCACAAAGCAACTCGGAAACGGCCAGCGAGTCACCCCATCATACTAACAGTTTGATCGATCAAACCGCAATCCTGAACGCCTTCGACCACGGCTTTAATACCTCTTCGACAACGGGTTCTGTCTCTCAACCTTCAGCCCCAGAGACAAGTCTGTGCTCCGCCGGCTGCTACCACTGTCCCTACCGGAACTGCACAAAATGCAGCATGAAAGCCGCCGATATTCAATTAATGAACATTACCATTCCCTTCCCTCCCACTTCCCACTACTTGAAATAACCAGCTATCAGCCACCACATGCTCAAGCACACTCTCCCACACAAATACCACATCCATACCTGTGATCGAGCATGCGCCACTGAGCACCAGCTCATATAACATGAGCATGAGAGGCATGGGCCCAAACTCAGTGGTTGGTACTGCACCATCCGAGGATGCAGTCGTGCAGTCGGTGGCAAACGGCCGTCCAAGAGGAAAGACAACGCAAGGAACCACATCAAGAGGGTGCATTGGGATGCCAAGAGAGGAAGAGGACAGGAGAGACATGAACGAGAAGTACCCGAGCCCTTGAAAGTTTGAGAGCACAAACCGCCAACCGCTTACAATTGGCCTTTACTCTTAAACGATTAGACGAACCATACGAGAGAGCAGACACGAAAGACCTTGACCAACAGCTTAAAATTACGATGCTAAATCAACACGTCGTCACTCCCCGCCGTCTCCTCCCGGTCAGCACAACCAGTATAATCCTCATCATCCTCCGTCTCTTCATCCTCATCCTGATCCTCATCCACACACGGCACAAATCTAAAGTCCACAAAACTATACCCACCACTCCCCCCCAAACCTCCACTCACCTCCCCAAGTCTTCCGCCTCCGCCTCCACCAACACCCTCATTCTCCACCATGAACTGAAGAGACAGTACACCCTGCTTGTCCCCACGTAAAGACACCTTACTAGCAAGCTTCATAGCCTCCATAGCCTGCTTCACGATCTCAAAGCGATAGTATTGTACCCAACGATTTCTTACACCGAACGTCTCGAGAAGTTCTTTCCCTTTGCTAAATTCCACGGCTGCAGAGCCCAAAGCACCAGCCGCTGAGAGGGAGAAAAAAGGTTGGTGAGGGGAGGCAACGACCTTAAGCCTTGAATCAGGGCCACTTATTGATGTCATGGACGAGAGCTCGAGGAGTGCATCATGCAGATACCGAGACTGCAGTATGATTTTGACTTCCAGGGCCGCCTTCTCGAAAGGGATCTCAGCCACTTCTTCCGCTCCGTAGGTAATAAGGTCGCAGGTCGTAGTAACGCCAGACTCTTCAAGTATAATCTGGAACGGCTCCCCGACTCCCGCATAAGCTAGCCTACAAATTCCGGTCATGTCCAGAGCCTGGTTACTGAAGGCATCTACGCGGCTCGGGCGGATGTTGGATGCGTATTCGTGTCGTTCCCCTCTCCCAAACTTGGTAGAGGATTCGGAGGCGCCGAAGATGGCGAGGGTTTCCACCAGTGCGGGGAGGGATATCTGGAAACGGGGTGCTTCCTCCTCGACCTCGGCCTCGGAAGGTGTGTAATTGTAGGAGGTGAAGAGGGCGCGGTCGAGGAATACGGTGGCTTGCATGACGCGGGATTCTTCGATGAAGAATTGCAGACCCTCGGGGTTCAGGGTTACGGTCACTTTGGAGGCGAAGCGGATGGTGGTTAGGAGTTGAGTGAGTTGGCGGACGGAGGTTGAAGTTGCGGTGAAGATGGGTGGATGGATGGTGTCGTCCATTATGGTCGACATGGTGGAAGATGTTGTGGTGTTATGTGGAGTAGTGCTGAGAATAAGAAGGATCGACTGAAGTTAAACTGGTATCTTATTCGCTTAATATACAGTGCTGAACGCTTTTCTGGCTGCTGCCCCCTTCTATGTACGAGTATGCGCCTTCTGCTGAGTAGACTTTATTTGCTTTTCTCGGTGATATTCGATGGTAAGACTGTGTAAAGGCGACGCGGCGGCTTGATCGGTTTCTCGAAGTGGTGACAACGAGTAGTTTATACGTAAACGCCGACGGCGCAGATCATGTACACGGCACCGAAGCCAATTGCGAGTCCGGCTGGGATACCGACGAGTGGGACGTTAACGAGGGAGCGGTCTTGTATTCATGTTAGGTAAGTTCATTCCAATTGTCAAAGCATACGCACTCATGCCAAAGTATCCCATCAAGAGGATACCAATTGACAGCAAGGTAAAGGCGAGAGAGAATTGGACGTTCTTGCCGACAGCAGGCTGGAATGGGTTGGCTGCGGCGGCCTTCCAGACGTCTTGCAATGATTGGTCCATATAGTACTGGTAGAATTGTTGTTGGAGTTTTGTTGCTTACTTTGTCGTGAGTATTTATTTCGTGGTGTTTTGGTGAAGTTCAGTCGTGTTCCCTTGGTGGTTCCAAAAGACACATGGAGCTCTACGAGGCGCTAGCCACAATTAGTTGGCGGCGGGAGCTAGTGCACACCCTTGCACCGTGTTTGGCGCTAAATGTGTACCCGTCACGACTGGCGCGACAGGACAACGTCTGGACATGTCAGCCTTGCGACATGAAGTCAACAAACACCAAAGAAAGTTACGAATGTTCAAAGTAATATAAACATGGCGCCTCACATTAGGGAGGAGAGTGAGTAGTCTCTGCTCAAACTGACACTATTGCATCCGGGCAAGGTCATATGCTAACCTCCAACGTACAGACACGAAGCGCAAGGCTTCAGACGGAGAGATCGATGTCAAGAATAAACGCATAAAATCGTCTCATAGCGAATCGCCAAAAGAGTCCAAGGACGGAGAGTCCCCCAAAGCTCATCCAATTCCGTTCCCTGAGAAGGTAAGCTCTTCTTTCCTCCTTAATCACCAATCCAACAAGCACTCGCCACGCGCAACACCATCACGATGCGCGCAATCAGTACCAAGCTCACCCAAGAACAGCCTGCAGTGATCGAAGAGCGCAATAGCGAAATCGAGTTCCGCGTCGTCAACAACGACAACCAACGAGAATCCCTCATCATCCTCACCGGCCTGAAGTGCATCTTCCAGAAGCAGCTCCCAAAGATGCCGAAAGACTACATCGCACGCCTTGTCTACGACCGCACACATCTGAGCATGGCTATCGTGAAGCACCCACTCGAAGTCATCGGAGGAATCACATATCGCCCATTCAAGGGTCGCCAGTTCGCCGAGATCGTCTTCTGCGCTATCTCCTCGGACCAGCAGGTTAAAGGATACGGAGCGCATTTGATGAGCCATCTTAAGGATTACGTCAAAGCTACGAGCGATGTTATGCACTTCCTTACCTACGCAGACAACTATGCTATCGGGTACTTCAAGAAACAAGGGTTCACCAAGGAGATCACACTCGAGAAAAGCAGATGGATGGGCTACATCAAGGACTACGAGGGCGGCACAATCATGCAATGCACCATGCTCCCACGCGTGCGCTACCTCGAGATGGGTCGCATGCTGCTCAAGCAAAAAGAAGCTGTCCACGCCAAGATTAGAGCCTTCTCCAAGAGCCACGAAGTCCACGCGCCGCCAAAGCAATGGCGCAATGGCCAAGTCGTCGAAATAGACCCAATGACAATCGAAGCCATTCGCGCCTCAGGCTGGTCCCCCGACATGGACGAGCTCGCGCGCCAACCGCGTCACGGTCCGAACTACGCCCAGCTCCTCCACCTTTTGAACGACATGCAGAACCACAACAGCTCCTGGCCATTCTTGCACCCAGTTTCGCGCGAAGACGTAGCCGACTACTACGAAGTTATCAAGGAGCCAATGGATCTCAGCACGATGGAGACAAAGCTGGAGAACGATCAGTATCCGACTCCGGAAGACTTTATCAAGGATGCGAAGCTCGTCTTTGATAATTGTCGCAAGTATAATAATGAGACGACGCCGTATGCGAAGAGTGCGAATAAATTGGAGAAGTTTATGTGGGCGCAGATTAAAGCGATTCCGGAGTGGAGCCATTTGGAGCCGGAGAAGTAGATTTCTCATGGTTCTCAAGGTTCGAGTGGGTGCTGGCTGGTTGTTTTATGGGAGCAAGGCGTTGGAGGACAGATATCACGGTTGCATCATCGGCAGAGCAGATGCTAGGTGCGAGGCGTTTTAGTTTTGCTGCAGGAGCCCGCTGCCAAGGCTCGGCTCGGTGTCCATTTTTGCATCCCGGTAGTTACACATCTGAAATGCAGGTTTTTACCAATCTCTTTCCTGTTCGCATAAATGTGAAATCCTGTGGCTTCCAGCTCAACCGTGTCTCCTGTATGGTCAGCATTCATGCCCGAGCAGACTCCACCCGGTTGGTTACCAATCAGTGCCCAAGGCTGGTCCGCGGCGAAAACTCCGTCGGATGTCACTGTTTGGTACAGTTACCGATGTTGTATTAGCATGACCTTGTGCTGTGCTTATGGGCCGTCAACTGGGTTGGGCGTCGTGGCTCTTTTGCGTGTACTGTGTGTACTGTTTGAACCAATACATGCCGCCTTGCTGTACCGGCAAAAATGTTTCTGCAGTACATAGGTACTTTGGGTCGACATCTCTGCAACACTTCTGGCAAGTTGCCATCAAGTCGTCGCGTAGTTGCTGGCTAGTTCGGGCCCCATCTATCGGCAATGTAGGATGGAGCATCTGAGTTGGAGCTCGATACAGGAACTTCGAGTACGCGCCGGTTGTTGCCTGGGGTCGGAAATGCTCCGTCCATGGTCCTGTTCTGTTCTTCGGTGAGAGCTGACCAGTTGGGGGCCGGAATACCAAGATCACAGAGTTAAGGCCGCGCCGCTGGTTGGGCACAGGCGCTGCCAGTGCAATTGTCGGATGGGGATGTTGGTAAGGCGTTTCAATCTCGCGCTGGTTATGAAAGCACCAAATCTTTCTACGAGTCAGAAGGAGTTGATAGGTTGACGGCAACCATGAATCGCGCTCAGCAGCAGAGATTCCTTCAGGGAAAGCTCTCCCATTTTATATGGTTGCTCTTGATACCCAAGACCACGTAGCGATTTGCTGAGCTGCGGTTTCTGCCCAACGTTGGAGCTTGTATATATATCTCGGCCAGCATCACTTGACCTTTCCCCACTCTCATCGAAGTACCTTAGTGCCTGATTGAAATAGCCGCGATAGTCTTTAGCCATTACTCATACCCGACTCTTACCGCTACTCTTGTGTGCACGTCATCATGGGTAAGCATCATACCTATACGTCTAAACGTAAAGAAAAGAAGGAGGAACAACACCCTAGACAGTCTAGCTACTTTCCGAATGACGGTTCAGCCAGGTAAGGCCAACCTATTGACGCAAAGACCATGTATCACATGCTTACAACAGATCCATATAATGTGGATCATTCAGGTCTGGACAACACTGTGGCGCCACAAGCGAGCTACAGTACCTTTCACTTTTCGCAACCAGTTGACACCAATTCATCAATCATTCCAGAAGTGGTTCAAAACACTTATGCCGCCAATAGCACGGCACTCACATTTGGCCAAGCCAGCTCTTATGCAGATCCCAACAACAACCAATCAGCATCCGCCTTGCTCTACCAATCCGCGTTCGGTAACTGCAACAGCCAGGCCATGAACTCGGTGTCAGGCACTGGTAGTTTCGCAGCCAGTAATATGGCCTCAACTTTCAGCCAACGCGGCACTTGTGCAGACAATAACCTGGAGGGGGGGGGGGGGGCAAACT